>ERZ1066121.178-NODE-178-length-58781-cov-12.394306_pt1 | contig 58781 bp, 49 predicted proteins | sample MGYA00382768_ERZ1066121 | MGnify/ENA primary metagenome ERZ1066121 (study PRJEB33369, sample SAMEA5778351) | biofilm metagenome | biome: Industrial cooling water; feature: Water cooling tower basin; material: Biofilm | place: United Arab Emirates | collected...
ACTTTATTAGATATTACTCCAATACCAGTTGTATTAATAAATATTTTATCTGCGGCGCCCTTCGGCACGACTTTAGTATCACCTGTGACTATTTGGACACCTGCTTTAATTGCAGCATTTTGCATACTTTTAACAATACGCCTTAGTGTTTCTACTGCAAACCCTTCTTCTAAAATAACGCTACACGTTAAATATAATGGTTTGGCGCCACTTACAGCTAAATCATTGACTGTGCCATTTATTGCTAACTCACCAATATCACTACCAGGAAAAAACAACGGGTCTACAACATAAGAGTCAGTAGTAAAGGCAAGTTTATCACCATGTTGCATTAAAGCTGCTATATTAAAAGTTGCTTGGTCTTCAAGTGGCGCCAAATATGAGTTATTAAATGTATTAACAAAAATATCATCGATTAAATCGCGCATAGCTTTACCACCACTGCCATGCGCGAGGGTTATATTTTTATCTCGTACATTCGTGCGTTTGTTAAGTTCAATACCGTTAAGAAAATTTTTCATTGCTAAACAGGACAATTAACTAAAAATTGCGAACTGTGCTTTGCCTTGCTGTTTGGCACGGTACATCGCAATATCCGCATCGTTGAGCAAATTAAGAGGTTCTTCATGATTTTTTGAACTTAAGGCAATTCCAATACTAGCGCTAGCAATAAGCTCGTATCCTTTAAGGTGTAATGGTTCTTTGAAAGATTCTTGAATACGTATTGCTACACTTGTTGCCAAGTGTACGTTCTTGATGTCTTCCAGTAACACAGCAAACTCGTCACCTCCAAACCGAGCAACCGTGTCACCACTTCGCACACACGAGTTTAACCGAGAAGCAACATGAACTAGTAAATCATCTCCCATCGAATGTCCGTAACGGTCATTAATTCCTTTAAAACCGTCTAAATCTAAAAACATGACGGCAAAATGATAATTATTCCTTCTTTTTGCACGCTCGAAAACTTGCCTTAAGCGGTCTAAAAATAAAACTCGATTTGGTAATGATGTTAATGCATCGTAAAAAGCGTTACGTACTAAATGCTCTTCCTTTTGTTTACGCTGCGATATATCTTGAAATACTATAACGGCGCCTGTAATATTACCATCTCGGTCGCGAATTGGAGCAACGTTGTCCCCAATAGGAATCAAATCGCCATTTTTATTGATTAACACGCAGTTTTCTGGCAAATTTAAAACTTGACCCTGCTTAATTGCTTGCCTTACCAAATAGTCGATTTCTTCTCCTGTGTCATTATCTACTAATTTCAATACTTGTGTAATGTGCTTTCCAATAACTTCTTCTTCTTTCCAACCAGTTAGAGTTTCTGCAATTCGATTAATTACTTGCACGTCTCCACTGATACCAGTAATAACTACGGCGCTACCCATACTGTTAATAACTGACAGCATCCGTTGCTGTTCTACTTCAAATTTAGTTTCAATATGATGCTTATAAAGTGCCATTTCTACAGCGTTATGTAAATCTTTTTCTGCAAACGGTTTAAATATATGACTAAACGGTTCGCTCCGGTGATTTTGATATAAATTCGGTTCTACCGTATACTCCATTAAATATAATACTGGTATATGAAACTTTGTCCGGATAATATTACCTACTGCAATCGCATCAATATCACCAGCCAAGCAGATGTCCATTAATACTAAATTAGGTTGCGTTTCTGCGACCTTTTCAATAGCAGATGAACCTGAATCTATTATATCTGAAACTGCATACCCTAATGAAAGCAAACTATTCCTAATATCTATTGCGAGAACTTTAGAGTCCTCAACAACTAGGATTTTTGGACAGTCCATACTAAAGTTACCTGCTTGAGCCGGTTCAGATGCGATTAACGACATGAACCATCACGGGCGAGAAAATAATTCTATCATATTCAATCTCCATACTGCTTGCATCTATCATTAGTACAAAGTCAGACAGAATAATCATAATTAGGCTTTTCTTTGTTCGATTAAACCGTTTATTTTGGCACAAGCCCGCGATTAATCTATGCAATCATTATCAAGCTTTCAAAGCTATGTTTCGCATATACTTGTATAAAAAATATCATTATATGTTGACTATTGATTACCTCAAAATACAACTATACTCGGTTTTTACTTAACTGAATAAAAATATTATGTTAACATATAGTTCAGTTATGTGTTGATTTTATATACTGCGTAACCGAAAAAAACTTATTCACAGGCTAACGAAATATTAGCTAAACGTAAGCGTTTGGAATGCCATTGTAAATACAGTTTTCATGTATAAAAAAAACCAGGTTTGTTCTTAACCCGGTTTGCTGAACAACTTTTGGCGTTTGGTAATAAAACTTTAAACTCTATTACGAGTCACTTCGAGACTAATTCTGCCTCCAAAATCAGGAATAGGCGCCGCTGGTTTACTGAGAATCACCTGTACTTGGGTGACAGAATTACACTCGGCTAAAATCGACTCTGCAATTGTTGCTATTAGCTTTTCAATCAGTGCGAACTTCGATGTTTGTATTAAATGCTTCACTATGCTGATTACGCTACGGTAATCTAAAGTATCTTCAATGGCATCAGTTTTTCCTGCAAAAGAGATATCTAGCCACAACTTAACATCTACTTCAAACCATTGTCCTAGCACTTGCTCTTCTGGTAGGTACCCAGTGTAACCATAAGCACGAATACCTGTCACATGAATGTTGTCCATATTCATATATTATGTAAAAACGTTAAATTGCCTGGTTGGATTGTAATAGGTATTGGGTAATGGTAATCAAGTACTAGATACTAGATAGAGCAATATTGATTTCACCACTGCCAAAATGTCATTGATTCGTAATACAAATGAACTGTGGGCTTTTGTTCTTGTCGAGACTCTAAAAAGGTTAGGGTTGACTTGTGCTGTAATTTGTCCAGGTTCTCGCTCGACTCCTTTAGCTGTTGCGTTTGCTCAAAAAGCACCAAAAATAGAAGTGATTCCTATTCTCGATGAACGTTCAGCAGGATTTTTTGCATTAGGAAGAGCAAGAGTGACAAAAAAACCTGTGGCAGTTGTTTGTACTTCTGGAACAGCGGGGGCAAATTTTTATCCTGCGGTGATTGAAGCTTATGAAAGTTGTGTACCGTTATTGTTACTGACTGCTGATAGACCGCAAGAATTACGCTTTTGTCACTCTGGACAAACTATCGACCAAGTAAAGTTATACGGTAATTATCCCAACTGGCAAGCCGAACTCGCAATTCCTGGCGCCACATTAAATCTATTAACATATTTAAGGCAAACAATAATTCATGCATGGGAGCGTTGTTTATCTCCTCAACCAGGTGTAGTACATTTAAATATACCGTTTCGCGACCCTCTAGCCCCAGTAAGAGATGGTATTGATTTAACTAGCTTACAGTCAGAAATAAATAGCGAAGATTTTTGGCGCCATATTAAATCCCTTTCACCCTTACCCCTTACCCTTTCACCCTTACCCCTTCCCCCATCTTCTCGTGGTATTATTATTGCTGGAATTGCTCAACCGCTTATAGACGACCAATATTGTAATCAGGTAGCATTACTTGCACGCGCTTTAAATTATCCTGTATTGGCAGAAGGACTTTCTCCCGTTCGTAACCACGCTCATCTAAATCCCTATATAATTTCCACTTACGACTCAATTCTTCGTAATGCTGACTTTAGAGAAAAGCTTGCACCCGAATTTGCCATCCTTATTGGTGAAATGCCAACTAGCAAAGAGCTACGAACTTGGTTACAGCAAACCCAACCTCAATTACTAATCATCGATAAAAGCTTTCGCAATCTTGATTCGCTGCACTTAAGAACTTCACACCTGCGGGTAGACATTTGCGAATTAAACGAATTTCCCACGTTACCAACTACTACTTACCTTGAAGATTGGCGCCATATTGAAACGAAAACGCGCATAACACTCGATAAAACTTTTGAACAAATCAGCGAGATGCTTGAATGTAAAGCAGCTTGGTTACTTTCACAAATACTACCACCAAAAACACCTTTATTTATTGCCAACAGTATGCCTGTACGTGATATTGAGTTTTTCTGGAAACCCAATAATCTTGGTATTAAAGCTTTTGTTAACCGAGGCGCCAATGGTATTGATGGTACATTATCTACAGCTTTAGGAGTAGCTCACCGTAACCAAAGTAGTGTTATGCTAACAGGTGATTTAGCTTTACTACATGATACAAACGGATTTTTGATTAGAAAAAAGTTTATAGGTCATTTGACAATTGTTCTAATTAATAACAACGGTGGTGGTATTTTTGAAATGTTACCAATTTCTAAATTTGAGCCACCATTTGAAGAACTTTTTGCCACCCCTCAAGATATTGATTTTGCCAAACTCTCTGCGACATATGATATTGAGCATGAAATAATTACATCATGGGATTTATTAAAAGAAAAATTAAATCCATTACCTACATCAGGAATTCGGATTTTAGAATTACCAACAAACCGTAAACATGATGCAAAATGGCGTAAAGATAATTTAGGCAAATTTGCTAATAATATTGATTAAGTTACAAGCAGTCGGCGCAAAAACTGGGCGAAACTTTGGCTAATCTTGAATTAAAATTAGTGTATGGAGGCGCCAGTGTTGGTTTAATGGGTGTTGTTGCTGATACTGTCTTAAATAACGGTGGTCAGGTAATTGGTGTTATCCCAGAGTTTTTAGCAAATAAAGAAATAGCTCATATTGGACTTACTGAACTTTACATTGTAGATTCAATGCACGAACGTAAAACCAAGATGGCAGAATTAGCAGATGGATTTATTGCCCTACCTGGGGGATATGGAACATTTGAAGAATTCTGTGAAATCTTAACTTGGTCACAATTACGACTTCATGAGAAACCTTGCGGGTTATTAAACATTGAGGGGTATTATGACCGGGTTGACAACTGTTGCTGAAATTATTTGACCAAGCGGTTACAGAACAGTTTTTGAAACCAGATTTGCGCGCACTAGTTCTTCAAGCATCAGAACCTGAAGAATTATTAACTTTATTTGCAAATTATAAACCGAACATAGTTGACAAATGGATTGGTCAGGTAGTTAAACCATAATATCCACTATTATTTGATTCCACCAAAGACAGCTAAACCGTAGTATTTCCAGGGAACAGCTACAGTTGAAAATCCAGCTTGTCTAAGCATTTGTAAGTGTGCGTCCAAAGTTGCTAATTGGTCTTGACTGGAGTAACCATAGGTACTGCTACTTCCTATTCTTGCACGGACATCAGCTAGTGTAGTACCTTGTTGAGTTGCCCATTCTTCTCGCGCTAATTTATACACTTCTGCTAAAGTAGGGCAAGATGGTAAAATTGGGTCAGCATTCCAAAAACAGCCAGATGGAATAAGGCTTTCATAAATACGTGTAAATAAATTTTGCTTCATTTCATCCGTAAGATGATGAATTGCAAGTGATGATATACACGCATCAAAATCGGCGCCGATATTAAATCTATCAGGATAACTCGCCCACTCGCCAAAATCAGCTTCTTGTCCCGACCATCTTTGTTGATAACCAAAAGAAGTAACTTTCTCGCGCGCGAAATTAATCATGCGTGGCGAATAGTCAAGTGCTATAATTTCCGCATCTGGACAACGTTTAAGAATTTTAAGCGTTAACTCCCCTGTTCCACAACCAAGTTCTAGAATTTTTCTACTTGTAGATGGTACACAGCGAGTAATCACTTCGAGCATTTCATCATAACGTGGCAAAAGTTGACGAATACCAGCATCAAAGTCAGAAGTGTTCGCGAAGACCTCACCAGGATATATTTGTGACATCGGTTTAAAGTAAATGCATTTAATTTAACGTATTCGCGGAATTCCCCACCCACAACGAGTGTAGGGTGGGGTGGTTCATATCAGGTCGTAACTGCATAAATTATGATACAGATTGAAAACCACCAAAAAAAGCCAATCCCAAAATAATTAGCACTGATGTTCTAGCCAATCTCTGGCACCTTGATTATACTAAAAATCATGTTCGATTTTTAGCTAGCGAGAGTGAGATACTAAAATTGAATGAATTAACTTTGACTGCTGCCATAGTACTGTCACGGCACGACTATTTCAGCATACCTAACTGGGGGATGGTGGTCAAGGATACTACCGAGCAAGTAGCGGTAAAACGTAAACGTCGGGTAGTTTCCAAGCACTAGTTGCGCTTCCATTCTGAGTTAAAGTAAGTTACACCGTGGACTTGGACTTGTGGAAACTAGATTTTCATAGGTTTTTACAAGCGGTTTCAAACACAGGAATTTACGATGAAAGCAAAAGGAGCGGTACACTAGAACCTAAAAGTAGTAATGGACAGGCGCCAGATAGGCACAGCACAGCTTGCAAAGTGTATGGCGTGACGGGAAAACGGAGTAATTAGGAGTAATTCCTTCTTATTTCGGGTCATGCCCAGACTCAACGTAGAACTGTTTATTTTACGTTAGGGATAAAACCCTTTTAGTCCGCTCACAGGTCAGGATTCAATGAGATTAGCCAGTCTCAAGCGTCGGTCAAAGATGAAAACGATTTTTCCCACTGTCGTTGAACTGAAGACTATCAACAAACCTGTAAGCAGTGTCGAGGCAAACTTTACCCAGGTAATGGAGATTAGTCACAACCATGACTACCAATTTAATTTTCGTACTTGATAGTGATAAAAAACCATTAACAATGTGTACTGCTGGACTAGCAAGAAAACTATTGGATAGTCAAAAAGCAGCAATGTTTAAATGGTATCCTGCAACAATTATTCTCAAAAAATCTGTAAAAGAATTACCACTACCTTATTTGGAATTACGCATCGACCCTGGTTCCAAATTTACTGGCATTGCTCTTGTAGAAATTGAAACAGAAACAATCGTTTGGGCAATGGAATTGGAACATCGTGGACTATCTATTTCCGAAAATTTAACAGCAAGGTCGAACGTTCGACGCGGACGACGAAACAGAAATACTAGATATCGTCCGATGCGACCAAATCATAAAAAACAACCGGGTTGGTTACCTCCAAGCCTTCAACACCGAGTTTATACGACTATGACATGGGTAAAGCGTATACTGGCGTTGGCGCCGATAAAGAGTATCGCAGTCGAACGTGTCAAATTTGACATGCAGAAGTTAGAAAACCCTGAAATAGAAGGCATTGAATATCAACAAGGTACTTTACAGGGGTACACTTTACGGGAAGTGCTGTTAGAACATTGGGGTAGAAAATGTGCTTACTGTGATGCTGTTAATGTACCTCTAGAAATAGAACATATTCAACCAAAATCGAAGGGTGGGTCAGACAGATTCAATAATTTAACATTGTCTTGCCACCAATGTAATCAAAATAAAAGTAATCAATCAGTAGAAGAATTTTTGAAAAATGACCCTGTGAGATTAAACAATATCAAGAAGCACCAAAAACAAAGTCTCCGGGATGCTGCTGCTGTTAATTCGACTAGAAATAAATTATTTGAGTCATTGACACATTTTAATATTCCTGTACGTTGTAGTTCAGGTGCATATACTAAAATGATACGATTTCAATCAAACTTACCCAAAGCTCATTTTATTGATGCAGGATGTGTAAATGCCTCAAAGGGAGTGATACTAAAGACTTTTCAGCCATTGCAAGTCAAATGTAATGGACATGGAAATCGTCAATTTGTAACGATGGATAAACATGGTTTTCCTCGCTCTGATTATGCACCAAAACATGTAAGGAAGGACTGGAAAGCAGGTGACATAATTAAAGTTAAGAGAAAAGATGGTACTTCAGTATTGGGACGTGTCAAGAAAGCGGCCAAAAAACTGGCATTTATTCCATTTGGAGGCAAAGAAACTAGCTTTAGTCCGAAAAAGACTAAACCTATTCATCGTTCTGACGGGTATCGGTATTCTTTCACTACTATTGACTCCAAATTACTCCAAAAAATCGCACAATCATGATACGGGAGTAAGCAATAACATAGTCAGTACGTGGCGGAAGTCGGTGTATATGCCACAAATTAATGAAAAGCGTTGGGTGCAGATAGTAACTGCGATTAATATATTATGTGAAGTTAATGGTTTTCCTGGTAGGAAGATAGATTTGTGGGATTTAATTGAATTTTGCCCAGATGAGTTGCGTGATTTTGATGCATTTGAGTATCAGTGTGCATCAGGTAACGCGCGTAGGAAACCCGCATCGGAAAAGAAGAAAGCAGCGGATAGTAATGACTCTACTTCAGAGAAAGAAGAACTAATTGTGGCGTGATGGTTGTGGTGTTGCTTTCTCGATTTCTTACTCTTTTTATAAAGAATATGCTGAAGAGCGAAGTTATTTGTAAGAGATGCAATCTGTCCTCTAACTCCTTAATGAAGGGCATCTGGAATTACCACACTGCGAAACTATTAATGGTAGTGGCGCCTGGGAAGCCCTCCCACTCTTTATTGAGGCGCCGATAAAGGAGTTTTACTTTTCTCTTGTTGCTGTTTTAATTATCTTACGAAAAATTAAAAAATCTAACTTTTGTAACAATTCCTTTGCCAAAATATATTTTGATAATGATTTTGCGTCTCTAGATTGACATAAAAACAAAGCAGGATAATATCTATGACAACTGATACAGATGAAATTGATGACCACCTTGCGGATAGAGAAACTTTGATTGTTTACATGACTAAACATGAGGAGCAATCAATTACTATTGACGGCAATTTACTAACGATGGGACGTTGTACCCGAATACTTCAAGATTCTTATGATTTTCGCCCAGTTCACAAGCGGCAAGTAAAAATAGGAGAACGTCTTACAGTTAGCGCTTCTATAGGAGGGGGACTTAAAGCCAGAACCATTCCTACTGACTGGGTTGTTACAGAAGCTGAAACCTACGAACCAAAAAACGAGATACCAGGTTTCAGGGAAATCATAATTGCTTATTGTGAACAAGTACCCTTATCTCTGGATGAATTTAGGAAAGCTATTTACGATAGTGGTGCTGTAGTTAGCCTAGATTCCTTTGGGGGTGATGAAGCAGCTTACGATAAATATTTACAATCATTGAAGCCAACGGTTAATAGTAATGGTAATTTTAATGCACATGTGCCAAATTCCTAAAGGATAAATCATACCAAATATATCCTCTAGGAAAGTTGATATAACAAAGGCGCCAAAATTCCTAGAGGATAAATTATATCCAAATATATCCTCTAGGAAAATTGACATCACGAAGGCGCCAAATTCCTAGAGGATAAATTACACCCAAATATATCCTCTAGGAAAGTTGATATAACGAAGGCGCCAAAATTCCTAGTAGTCCATGTTATTAATTTTACCAAGTTACAAAATAATCAACAGCAATATTTGAGTCAAGATATATTGAATAATGTTGGAAGTTGACTACCCAAAAATCATTGGTACAGCTTCATACTTACAATGGTACGGCAAATGGTACGGAAAAAGAGTTCGTAGCATTTCTTCTACAAATTTGTACCAACTTTTAAGGTACGAGGCACAAAAATTGTACCAATAAATAAAGAATAATTCTAAAATCATGGTACAAATTTGAGCATGGGAAAGTGTAAAAGTACGTTTTTTCGTTGTTTTTTGCTCCTGTACCACGGTACGAAGTTTAAGTAACCAGACTATGTGAAATTAAAAAGACTGTGCTGACAGCGCCATTTATCACAGTGTTTTTGGTACGGAGTTTGCCTTTTTTTGGTACAAAACTCTTATTTTTATGGTACGGGTGGAATGGCACTTACTTAACGTATTAATGGTGCGTGAAAGTTATTACAATCAATGCAACAGAATAGTAAAGTGCTTTAACGCACCCTATTGGTAAAAAATATCACTTACTGCACAGGCAGGATGCCTGTGCTACAAGACGCGACAAGAGTTACAAATTAATGGTGTGATGAAAGGTGCCTTTGATGCTGTCGTTGCCCTATGCGATAAAATTTTCTGGTTCGGCAATAATAAACGCTTGTAATGGAAACTAATTGGCAAACTGTTAAATCTTACGAAGATATTCTTTATCATAAATCTGATGGCATTGCGAAAATTACCATCAACCGTCCTCATAAGCGCAATGCCTTTCGTCCCAAAACAGTATTTGAGCTTTACGAGGCTTTTTGTGATGCTCGCGAAGATACTACTATTGGAGTTGTTCTATTTACTGGTATTGGTCCACATACTGATGGTAAGTATGCTTTCTGTTCGGGTGGCGACCAAAGTGTGAGGGGACAAGCTGGTTATATTGATGATGAAGGTATTCCACGATTAAATGTATTAGATTTACAACGTTTAATTCGTTCGATGCCGAAAGTTGTAATCGCTTTGGTTGCTGGTTACGCTATTGGTGGTGGACATGTTCTACATTTAATTTGTGACTTGACAATTGCCGCTGATAATGCAGTGTTTGGTCAAACTGGCCCCAAAGTTGGTAGCTTTGATGGTGGTTTCGGCGCCAGTTATCTCGCACGTATCGTTGGACAAAAAAAAGCTCGCGAAATTTGGTTCCTTTGCCGTCAGTATAACGCTCAACAAGCTCTAGAAATGGGATTAGTCAATACAATTGTTCCTGTTGAACAGCTTGAAGCAGAGGGTATTCAATGGGCAAAAGAGATTTTAGAAAAAAGCCCCATTGCTATTCGCTGTCTCAAAGCTGCTTTTAATGCTGACTGCGATGGACAAGCTGGTTTACAAGAACTCGCTGGTAACGCCACTCTACTTTATTACATGACTCAAGAAGGCGCCGAAGGTAAACAAGCTTTTTTGGAAAAGCGTCCGCCAAATTTCCGCTCTTTTCCTTGGCTACCTTAATTATTTTTTAACATTTCATCCTAAAAATCGCACCTTTATATTCAAGGTGCGATTTTTTTATCAAGATAAATACATGAAGCCGAAGCCTATCTTCTTACTTTTTTTACACAGTTGCACCAATCAGTATATCCAGGTGATTGGTAACTAGGAACGTTAACTAGATTCAGATTATTTACTCAGGATTTATTTAAGAAAATGTAACATTTGATAAATAGGAGGTATTAAACTGACACAGTTTTTGCCGCAGAAAGTTCAGCGCGGTGAACTGGTAACTCTTCTAATGTCCGAACATCTTGCTTCAAATTTGATGCTACAACAGGTATGGCTTCTGGCAAGCTCCATGCACCTTCTAAGGTTTCCCAAGATGGTGCAAACGCTGGTAAAGCCAATGAGCAAGCTTTCCAATGTCCTTGAACTGGCGCCCCTAGTTGCTGACAGTTTCCACCGCGACGACCTTCTGGATTGTAATGACGACAATATTTACAGGCAGAAGTTAAGAAATTGATGCTCTTCATGGTCAACGCCGTAGGCAAATAGTTTTCACTATTTATTTTCCTCCTAGATACAAATACGGATTATTGCCAACAAACCATTATTCAGCATATGTTTTACCGATCCCCAAGCCAATTTTGCCTTTATATTTATTTTATGTTTGTGTTATATTTTTCAACTTTTTGGTTACAATCACGATACATAAAGCTAAATTGGACTCTTGGAAATCACCCTTTAAAAGCAATTGGGATCAAAGCTAACATTACCGCCATAGATTTGTCATAAATTCGCTCATCGCCCTTTGGATAGAAAGTTTTTACATTTTTATCGCTTTTTTAACTTTTTCTACTTCTTTTGACTTATTTGGCGTATGTATATTTTATCTATAATTAGCTAAAAAATAATCTAAAATCTAGCTAAAACCGTTTTGCCGCGCATAATGCACAAACTCCCCAACGTTCTAGTTCACCCGAAGGAGTCGGAGCTTGACATTGCGGACAAAGTGGTAAGTTTTGTGAACTAGTTTGTACTTTTTGAACCCAGCTATCAAAAGCTGTATTTACAGCATTACTACCTATTGCTGGAATATTCTTCTCTACAGTTTTAGAGATATTTGGTTCTAAATAGCATGGATGTTCTTGATGTGAAGCTCTTCTTGGTTTTATGATGCGGGTGCTACTATTCCAACCAGCAGTAGAAAAATGAATGTCGTTTAACGGTGAGTCAGTCAGCGATGTCGGTTTCCGTCCCGTTGAACTGACGAACCCGGAGGGTGCCGATAGTTTTTGATTAATCTTTATAAGTAAGGTTTTGCGCTCAAACGTCAAAGTTTGTGCCCATGCAGCACTCGATGTTGCAACCCGCAAAACATCACGATGGATAGAAATAGGACGAGTATGTAGTGCAATAGAACTACCGACAATATCATGCCAGCATTTGAGCAAAATTTGTAAAGGTGGAGTTTGCCAGTGACCCCGCGCTTGTAAAAGTTTTAATACATCGCTTACAGTTCTGAAAGCCATCGAATTTAATTTGAGGGATATTATAAAGACTAAGCGTAAATTATTTTTTTACTTTTTAGAGTCTTATCGCTTGAAAGTGAGTAGTTCATGAGTCAAAATCCCCTGATGCATCTGGGTAGTCAATTTTCTAAAACACCTGGCTTGAAACCACCACTAGCAGCAGCACTAGCTAGTTTGGAAGTACAACTCGACCGAGAGTTAGCAAGATACAGGCGTACACGAACTGGTGGATATCGTGCTTCTAGCCAAAGCTCAAAAGACAAAAATAGTAGTGTAATTGGACTACAATATTTAACTCCGGTAGCTGACACGATACCATTTGATACAGCTATACCGAGTTTAGACGAAAATATTAGTGAAACTCCTATATCCGAAACGAATGTTACACCAGTAACTTATATAAACGAAATAACCACGACACCTCCACCGCCACCCCCACCTCCACCAAGTCCCAGAGTTGCGGTTACACCTGACTCAATACCTGACCCAATAAAAGAAACGGCGCCATCACCATTATCTAGCAGTGCCAGCATCGTGCCAGTTACTACAATCAAAGCCTCTACAGACGAAAATGTAGAGTCTAGTACTCATCAAAATCAACCCGATAATTATTTAGAGTCATCGGAGGCATTATTACGGAGTTTGACAGAAGAGGCGCCAAAACCACAAAAGCGACCAAAAAGCAACAGTGATAGTTTGCTTTCGCCTTTAGGGATTGGTTCTATTTTATTATTCTTAATGGCAAGTATAATTTTGGGTGCCGTTGTACTAAATCCAAAACTTCTGCCACAATTTAGTCTTGGTGGTTTGTTTAAACGCGATGGTTCAACTGCAACTAATAGTGATGTAGGTAGCTCCAGTAGTGACGGTAAAACAAAAACAGTCGCTCAACCACAGCTAACACCCATAACTAGATATCCCAACCTTGCTTCATACGAATTCCCAGAGGTTAAGAGTCCTAACGATGTTGTTGGCTTGACCCCCAAACCAAAACCGACTCCAACTGTAGCACCTCCAACTCCTCAAAATGTGGCGCCTCCTGTAGTTCCTGCCATATCCGCTCCAACAACTCAGGCACCAGTAGCTATTACACCATCACCAACACCAACACCAACACCAACAGATATTTCTATCTCTGAAATTAAACCTTCAAGTGATGGGTTTTATCATGTAGTTATAGATAACACGACAGAAGGCGCCTTTGCCAACGCCCGTAAAGTAGTTCCAGATGCATATTTGTCACCCGATGGCAAGTTAATTTATCTTGGAGCAATTAAAAACAAAGAAAAAGTTCAAGAATTGCTAAATGACGTTAGGCAAAAAGGCCTCAACGCCAGAGTTAAATAAGTGGAAAGTAGAAAGTGCTGAGTGCTGAGTAGTAACTTCTAATTATACTCAGCACTCAGCACTCAGCACTCATTACTTAGGAGATATTATGGGATTTCTAGATAGAATCACCCGTGTGGTACGCTCAAACGTCAATAGTTGGGCAGCAGCTTCGGAAGACCCAGAAAAAGTTTTACAGCAAGCTGTAATTGAAATGCAGGATAATTTAATTCAGTTACGACAGGCTGTTGCTAGCGCTATTGCTACACAAAAACGTACTGAACGTCAAGCTGCTAATGCTACTGAAGCTGCCGAAGAATGGTACAGACGTTCAAAACTTGCTCTCGGACAAGGTAACGAAACTCTTGCCCGTGAAGCGCTTATTAAACGGAAGAGTTATCAAGATACCGCAATTTTGCTTAATACCCAAATTCAGCAACAAAACAGTGTAGTTGTTACACTAAAAAAGGATATGCGAGCTATCGAACTTAAAATAGCTGAAATCAAGACTAAAAAGGACATGTATATTGCGCGTGCGCGTTCTGCACAAGCGTCATTACGTCTCCAACAACTTGTAGGCGAGCTAGAAAGTGGTTCTACAAGCGTTTTTGAGCGTGTTGAAGACAAAATTATACAACTCGAAGCTCAAAAAGAAGTATCCTATATTACTCATGAAGATAATTTGGAAAAGAAATTTTTAGCTTTGGAATTAAGTAATAATGATATAGACAATGAACTTAAAGCAATTAAGGCTCAAATCTCAAAAAGCACTATTACTGAGATAAAGTAGTAATATATAACACTGTGGTGATGAAAATAATATTAATACGCATGTGCGGAAATTTGAGCGTATCTTAAGAAGAAAGATATTAAGGGGGTGTTTGCTGCACAATCTCGCATAAGAAAGATTAAATTTAAAGAATGGCAGATAGTTAATAGTAAAAATCCAAATCGTTCTTGAAAGTAAGCGTAAGTCTCAAAGGAAAAAATTATGGGTTTATTCGACAGAATTAGACGAGTGGTCAGTTCAAACCTCAACGACATGGTGAGCAAAGCTGAAGACCCTGAGAAAATGCTGGAACAAGCGATTCTGGAAATGCAGGAGGACTTGGTACAGTTACGTCAGGGTGTTGCACAGGCTATTGCAGCACAAAAGCGTACTGAAAAGCAATATAACGATGCTCAAAACGAAATTAATAAGTGGCAACGTAACGCGCAGCTTGCTTTACAAAAGGGTGACGAGAACTTAGCTCGTCAAGCTTTAGAAAGGAAAAAATCTTTTACAGATTCTGGAAGCGCGCTGAAAGAAAGCTTAGACCAGCAAACAACCCAAGTTGAAACTCTCAAACGTAGTTTAATTCAACTTGAGAGCAAAATTTCTGAAGCCAAAACCAAGAAGGAGATGCTCAAAGCTCGTATTACCGCAGCTAAAGCACAAGAGCAACTTCAGGGTATGGTGCGCGGTATGAATACATCTAGCGCGATGTCAGCTTTTGAGCGCATGGAAGAAAAAGTCCTCATGCAAGAAGCACGCGCTCAGTCCGCAGGAGAATTGGCAGGCGCCGATTTAGAGAGTCAGTTTGCTAAATTAGAAGCAGGTAGCGACGTTGACGATGAGTTAGCTGCACTCAAAGCCCAAATGACATTAGGCCCAGCGCAAGCGCCAAATCAACCCCAATTACCCGGACAAACCACCCCACAACCACAGTCATCAACATCAACGCCAAAATCAGAAGAAGTTGTTGATGCCGAACTAGAATCGCTCCGCAAACAACTAGACAACATGTAAGAATATATACAGTTTGTATTTTTACAAAATATTTCATTTTTAAATCCCACAAATATAAGGTTGTGGGATTTTGTTATCTAATCTGCGGTAATCTTTAATAATGAATTACGACACCGCGCGCAAAGTCCTTATTGACCAAGCGATTACAAATTTAGACAATCCCGACGCCTTGCTGACACGAATGCAGCAAGGTAAACCTCCCGTTCCAGGTCAAATAACATCCATACTATTAGCTTTAAAAGTCGCGTTTGAAGCTCTTAAAGAAGCGACCACTTTAGACCGAGAACTTACCTATGCTTTATACCTATTATCTTTAAGAACACAACAGTTATTTGCAATTGGGCGTAAAAACGGTATTGACTGGCCTCCTTTATTCAAAGAAGACTTACTAAGAATTTCCGCAGCTTGCGAAAGCATTTTTTCTGGAACGTGGCAAAACAGTTGAAAGTGCTGAGTTCTGAGTTATGAGTAGTAAGTTAAAGAACTCCCGTCTCCACTCAGCACTCAACACTCAGCACTCAGCACTCATAACTCTCTTATCGGTTTCTTAATTCTGCTTCGAGTTTATCGATATCGCTTTTTAGTAGTACAGTCATCTGCCCTATAAAAGCCTTACCATTTTTGGGTTTAGCAATTTCCATCCAGTAAGCATAACGGTCTCCCATTCTTAACTGACCACGTAATGCTTCACGAACAGGTGTTCTAGCTAGACGTGCTGAATTTATTGCACTTTGATTTGGATAATCGTAAATTAATTGCGCGCGTTTAAAATCTTGATATATATCTAAACCATAAATTATTCTTAGTGATTCCTGTAAACGCTCAAAACTCATTCCGTTAATAGCATCATACATTGATAGTCTTTCTGTACGTATTTTACTACGGTCTCTGGAAAAACTTACGGCGCCTGGAGGTAGTACAGATGCCTGGAAAGTAAAACGTTGCGCTGCGGTATCACTTCTGTGTATTAAAAAACGTTCACCTTGCTTCGGTTTGAGTGTAGCATGTCCTTTTAACCAGGCGCCTACTTCTTCGGTACTTTGTCCTGGCAATGCTAGCACACGGTTTGTAAAAGCTAAAAAAGTAAAAGGTAATAGCCAGAGGGAAATTAATTGCTTGTTTAGTTTCATATTTCTTTATCAAGTTAAGGGATTATACTGACATACCCCTGGTATAAATATGGGGTAATATTAGTTTTCCCTTTTTTGATAGAATTCTCTTCACATGGGCAAAAACCTTTATATACTACATAACCAAATACTTTATCAACGATATAAATAACAAAACGAAAGGGCAGACAAAATAAAATTGTCCGCCCTAGAACATATGCAATAATTTAGGGTAGATGAATTATAGCACTCTTAACCAGGCTATCAATACCTAACATACCTATCAAAGTCATTAAACATATCCTCTAAAAGCTCATCCATCATTTCCTGCTGTAATGAGCGCAAAATCTCAGGTCCCTGTAGAAACTGCTTGACAGAAATTTTACTTTGGTTAAAGTCTTGGGCGTAATCACGTATCTGAGATATTATATTGATTTGATTTTCGAGTTGTTCGGTAATTGTATCAAGCGGCTCAACTCCTTGTTTTCTAAACTTCCGAAAGTCTGTTACCATTCCCCCTTGAGGTGTCTTTTTCGCTTCTCTAAGTGAGCGTTTCAAACTTTCAAATTGCGTTTTGAGAACTCCATTTTGCTGCTCAATACGTAGACACTTGCGACTTAAGTCATCTTCACTACTACTATCTATTTGTTCTCCAACTTGATACTGTTGCTCAATTTCTAAAAGTCTTGCTAAATCTCCTTCAGTATACGCTCGATTAATTTCTTTCATTATTTCTGTATGACGCTCTTGAGTTTCACTGTCACTAGCTTTATCTGGGTGAAAAACTTCAGCTAACCGCAAAAATATATGACGAATTTTTTTAGAAGATTCGCTACGACTTGCAGACGCAGATTGTGCTTCTGTATCTGATTGATAATAATAGTGCTGGTGTGATTGATTTGATTTATTAAAATCTTCGTCACCATCAAATTTTTCTTCTATTTCTATTTCTTCTTGTTCAATCGGCTGAGGACTGATTATTTCAGCATATTGTAAACTACGATAAATTTCTTCAACTTTCTTTTTATTTTGCTTGTTTAGCTTTTTATTTTTAAGAATTTCATTAAATATTGCGTGAATTTCTTTATCAATAACTGCTATTTTCTGAATATTTGGAGTTGCTCGACCATACACTTCTGTTGCAACAGTACGCATTTGCTCTATGAATTTATCTAACTCCGTGCGTTTCTTCTTTATTTGCTTAAGCAGCTTTTGGTGTTCAATTTCAAGACCTTCCAAACGTAGGTGGACTTGGCTCGGCGCCAAAGTGGTGGTCGCGGTAGTGCTACTAGTCGTGCGTTTCAAAGTTGGTGAAGATTTTCGAGACATGAGACCAACGAGTTTTACAGAGGGTGTTTACCGAACATTTTGAACTAAATTGACACAAATTATTACAAAAGTTACTTTTCAAAACACAAAATTAATTTTACTGTACCGTCTATTGTACTACTTTAATCCCAAATTACAAATTTATTTCCAGCAGTAATTACTCTGGCTGTATTGCCACTTTAATTACTTTACGCTCACGCATATCTACGAAGACCTGTTCTAAATCTTTTAAAGGTCGTTGTTCGCTAATCAGTAATTCAAAAGGAATTTTACGACTTGCAATTAGTGACAACGCTTCACGCACAAAATAAGGCGTGTTATGAAATACACCTTTAATTGTCAATTCGCTGTAATGTAACACCTCTGTACTTACAGAAATATTTGTATTTTTAGGACATCCGCCAAATAAGTTTACAGTGGCGCCTCCCCTGGCACAAGCAATTGCTGTCTCCCATACAGTTTTATCTCCTGTTGCTTCAATAACTATATCGGCGCCGTAACCATCTGTTAATTCTTTTACTCTTTCTGCAATATCTGGCACCTTATGATAATTAAAAGCTTCTACTGCCCCAAATTTTTTCGCTATCTCTAATCTTTGATCGTTCCCACCAAAAACTAGTACTTTTGCATTGTAATCTAAAACGAGTTTAGCAACAAACATTAAACCAATGGCGCCATCACCAAGCAAAACAACTTTATCACCTGGTTTAATATTGGAGCGGGCAACACCATGCAATACACACGCTAGCGGTTCCGTCATTGCTGCAAGTTGATATGGTACATCAGGCAACAATAATAAATTCTGCTCAACAATAGTAGCAGGAATTTTAAGATATTGTGCGAATGTACCGTTGTTCCAAGTTAAATTCGGACAAAGCGAAAATTCTTGCTTTTTACAAAAGAAACAGTGACCGCAGGGTGCAGAATTATTTGCAACCACAGCGTCACCAATTTTCCATTTGGTCACACCAGCACCAACAGCAACAATTTCTCCTGCTGCTTCATGTCCAAACAAAGTGGGAGGTTTTAGCATTTTTGCATGACCACCCCTCTTCCATACCTTTAAGTCTGTGCCACAAGTTGTTGCAGCATGTACTTTGATGACGACTTCACCTGTATTAGGTATGGGGTCGTTTATATGTTCAAGCCGTAAATCTTCTTGACCGTAAAGTAAAGCAGCGAGCATAAGAAACCGGGTCTCTACCCGAATTGTTTTTTACTACAATATCAATAAAGAAACCCGGTTTCGCTGCTATGATTGCGAAACAACTCCAAGAATTCTAGATTCTCCTCCTGTGGGCGCGCGATTAACTGTTAGTAAAGAAACTTCTTGGCGACAAGATTGACATAACCAGTAAACTTTACCGTGGCGAACGTGACGCAACAGCATGGAACTACCGCAACAGGGGCAACTGTTAGCTCTCATACTCATACTATTGTTCTCCTTTTAAATTATTTAACGTTGTTGATTTGTTCTTGATTAAGGGCCATGCACGCCCAACTGATTAAAATTTGATTTTGGCTGCGTGGATACGTCCGTTCTGATTAATGCGAGTTTGAATGATTTTTTCATACACTTGCTCGTATCCATCAACCATGCGAGTCACGCTAAAGTTTTTTTCTACATGTTTGCGACAGTCATGACGGCTAAGTTGCAGCGCTACAGGAACCATTGCGGCCATTTCCTCATAACTAGTACAAACCATTCCAGTCACTCCGTGGGCAATAACCTCTGGTACGGCGCCCATATTCATTGCAATCACTGGCGTACCAGTTGCCATTGATTCAATCATTACCAGACCAAAAGGTTCTCGCCAGGTAATTGGAAATAGTGCGAGTGCAGCATTACCTAAAAGTTCAACCTTTTGGGCATTACTAACTTCTCCTAAAAACTCGATATGCTCACCATCGATATGTGGAGCTATTTCGCGTTCAAAGAATTCTGCGTCTACTAGATCCACTTTTCCAGCCATTTTTAGGCGCCATCCAGTCGCACGCGCAATGTTAATTGCATGTTGCGGGCCTTTTTCGGGTGAAAAGCGTCCTAAGAATGCTAAGTAAGGCTTAGTTCCCTGTTGTTGAGCAATAAATGGATAGTCTTCTAGGTTAATACCGTTGTAAACTGTATCAACGTAATTAAGGTCTATTTGACGTTGAGTGTTGCTAATGCTAACAAATGGTTGCTTTTTATGATGGGTGTAAACGTTGATATTTTCACTGTTAAAACTGCCATGCAACGTATGCACCGTTGGTGTTGGTACAAAGTTAGCGCTTAGTAATGCCGGAACCCCTACATGGGAGTGAATAATGTCGAATTCCTCAGCGCGCTGATAAACTTGGCTTAGTTCGAGCGTTTCGTATGCCGAATATTCCCGTAAATTTGGGTCTAAACGTAATGCACGCGGACAAACCGCTTCGAGCTTCGCTAGTGTATATGAATCACCAGACGCGAATAAAGTAACATCGTGACCTCGACGTACTAATTCATCTGTCAGACGACTCACTACCAGTTCGATGCCTCCGTAAGTTGGAGGTGGAACCCGTTCCCATAAGGGAGCTACTTGAGCGATTTTCATAACTTGTGAAAGGTACAGGTGAAATGGTCTGATATTTCAGAACCAATATTTCAGATGTGGTAGAGCATTTATACTCAGCCACCAACAGTTTACATTAAATCAAGGCACCTACTAGAAAAGATATTTTCCGGTTAACCGTACTTGACACAATGTATTTACTGACTTCTGCTAACCAGTCATTAATCATTAGGTAACTACACTAATAACATTACAATCAACTATGAATACACTTCATCTATCCTGGGGATCATTGAAAGCAGCACGAGAATATACGCTAAACAATATGAATCGTGATTTATCGCGCGCATATTATACCCTATGCAAAACCTCACAAAATAGGTAACCGTTCAGCGGGCGCCTGTGAACAACAAAAAACTACGAAAAAGAAAATATAACTTTACAAATATAAATTAAGATTTTAGTCAGATGCACTACAAAATTTCATCACTAAGTTGTAATATTAATGAATGCTAATATTTTGCTATTATATACATAAAAAATACTAATCAATACTGATAGTACGTAAGGTGGGCAATGCCCACCATACAAATAAAAATTATTAACATAAAAAATAATGAAAATTGCTACTTGGAACGTTAACTCAATTCGTACACGCTTAGAACATGTTGCCTCCTTCTTAGAAAAAAACCCTGTTGATGTGCTTTGCGTGCAAGAGACCAAAGTTGTTGACAAAGACTTTCCGCACGACCAGTTTGAAGCATTAAATTATCACATATATATATATGGACAAAAATCTTATAACGGAGTTGCTATACTTAGTAAAAAACCACTCGAACAAGTAAGTACAGGTTTCACGAGTATACTTCCCGAATTAGACCCAATATGGGATGAACAAAAACGAGTTATTACGGGTGTAATTGACTCTGTGAGAATTTTAAATCTCTACGTACCTAATGGTTCCGAAGTCGGTTGTGATAAATACGAATTTAAATTACATTGGCTGACCGTACTGCGAAAATACCTGGAAGCCTTATTATTAGAGAATCCTAACATTTGTATGTGTGGTGACTTTAATATTGCCCTTGAAGATAAGGATATTCACGAAAAAGCCGATATAAAAAATCACATCATGTCATCTGATGCCGAACGTCAAGCTCTCAAAAATGTTCTTGAACTGGGTTTTGCGGATGCTTTTCGTAAATTTACTTCCGAAGCAGGTCATTACAGTTGGTGGGACTACCGCGCGATGGCATTCCGTCGTAATATGGGCTGGCGCATTGACCATCATTACTTAACACCCGAACTATACGAACGCGCAGTAAGTTGTGTAATTGATAAGGCGCCGAGAAAACTAGAAAAACCCAGTGATCATGCTCCGGTTATAGTGGAATTGTAAGGTGGGCAGTGCCCACCCTACTGACTTATGTCTAGTTCGCTATATAACCTTTATCTCAGTTAATTCACGCACATAGGAAGGTCTAGGCGCCAGTTGTCTAATCATAGCTATATCAGCCGTCCAAAACTCAGCAGAGAAACTTTCTGCACAAGCTAAGAAGACAGCATCATAAAGAGTTGGCAACCCATAATCTGCTGCTATTTGCCACGCTCTAACTCGAATCGCTTCTGTTTCAATGTAATCAATTGGTAATTCGCAAAAATCCTCAAAAATTTCTTGTGCCTCTTGTATAATAATGCTTCCGGCACGAGTTTTCTTTCGTAATACCGAACCAACTTCTGCCCAGGCGAATGTGGGAGCAACTATACGGATATTTTGACTCAAAGCTTCATCCATTAATATTTTGGCTTGAGCTTGATACTGTTCTGGCACTAAGTAAGGTATCCAAACACTTGTATCGATACACAAAACTTTAGTCACGTCGTTCTTTGCCTTCTCTTAAATTGCGAATCAAATCGATTGAACTTTCTTGTGTATCAGTTCTGTTTTTTATTTTTTGACTACGGGCAACAATTCGTTGATGTGCAGCAATGCCTTTGCGTCGTCGTAATTCTCGCTCAACAGCATCTATTACCAAGTCATTAAATGACTCATTACCATCTTTAAAACTTTTTGCGGTTTCAAGCAAACCAGACGGAAAACGGATAGTTACAGCTTCACGTTCCATACCCATACATTTATATGCAACCAAGTTATGATACCAACTATTGTAACCATAATTGATGGCTCAAGACAAAAGTAAATCATTAAAATTGATGAAGACCCCAAACCCAAAATCTATCTAAAACCCTTATGTTTTTGGTAACAGGAGCAACTGGTGATATCGGGCGCCGCGTAGTGAGGCTTTTACGCGAATCGGACAAACAAGTACGTGCGTTCGTTCGTTTGACTTCACATTATGGTGAGTTAGAACATCGAGGCGCCGAGTTATTTATCGGTGACTTACGTTTTGAGCGCGATATAAAAAAAGCTTGTCAAGGTGTTCGATATATCATTAGTACTCATGGTTCTGATGGTGATGCAGTGGCGTTAGACTACCGTGCGAACATAGAACTAATTGACCAAGCCAAGGTAAATGGAGTAGAGCATTTTGTATTTATTTCTGTACTAGGTGCAGACAGAGGTTATGAAGATGCACCTGTATTTAAGGCAAAACGTGAAGTAGAAAAGTATTTAGTCTCTAGTGGCTTAAATTACACTATTTTACGTCCGGCTGGTTTAGCATCTAATTTATTACCGCTTGCCGAACGTTTTCGTGAAACCGGGATATATGTACTTATCGGCGACCCCAAAAATCGAACTTCGATAGTTTCTACCGACGATTTGGCGAAAATAGCTGTTAATTCAGTTAGCGTTATTGGCGCCCGTAATCAAATTTTTGCTGTGGGTGGGCCTTCAATATTAACCCGTGAAGATATACCGCGTACATTCAGTCGTATTTTTAATAAAGAGCCAGTTATAATCAATGCACCATTATTTTTAGTCGATGGGTTCCGGGGTGCATTAGGATTGATTAATCCCCAGGCGCAAAAATCCTTTGGAACCTTTAGAACATTGCTAGCAAACGAGTTTTTCTGTAAAACTGAAGAAATTACTAATTTAGAAGCTATTTTCACTTTCCCCCTGGAACCGTTGGAAAGCTTCTTAAAACGCTATCTTTCAATATAATACCAATCAAAAATTTTATGCGTTCTCCCTTAGCTGCAAACGCTGCACAAGCACGTCAAACAAAACAAGTATTCGCTCGACCAGAAGAACAGTTATCTTTTGAACTAGGCAAAGCCGTACAAGAGTTACCACCTCTGTATACAAGATTACTAGCTGGTACAATTACTGCGATAGTTTTTGGTACTATCGCGTGGGCACATTTTTCTAAAGTTGATGAAGTGGCAACGGCGCCTGGAGAACTGATAGCTTCAACTCAAGTACGTCCTGTAACATCAATTGGTAATGGTTCGATTACCGCAGTACGTGTAAAAGAAGGGCAACGTGTAGTTAAAGACCAAGTATTAGTCGAACGTGACCCAGAATTTCAGAAATTAGATGTAACGCGGTTAGCGCAGTCTGCTAAACTCATTCAACAAGATTTACGGCGCCTTGATGCCGAGCGCACAGGCAATAAAAGTTCTGGAAATCCAATTCAAGACGAGCTTTTAGCGTCACGCTTACGAGATTTTGAAGCAAAACAAGCTGCTGCAGAAGCTGAAGCAAATAAACAAGCTGCTTTAATAGAGCAAGCAAAAGTTCGGCTGACTCGCTTGCAAGAAAACTTCGCAAACGCACAAACGAGTCTTACCAACGCTCAAACAAACCTCGCAAACGCTCGACAACTACGTGAAAAAGTAGATCAAAACGTAGCACTTGCCAAACAGCGTGAGCAAAGTATGCGTACTTTAATTGGTAATGGCGCCGTTCCGCGACTCGACTACCTCGAAGCACAAGACCGACTCAACCGTGCAAATGCTGAAACCACCCGTGCTTCCGATGAAATTACAAATAACCAAAATAAAATTACCGAAGCACAAGACAAAGTAACCTCACTACAAAAAGATATTGCAGCTCAGGTTCAAGAAATACGCCAAGCGCAAGCTGCTTTTGTATCCGCTAAAAAGCAAGCCGACCGTCTCGCATCTGAACGTCAAAGCGAAGTATTAACGCAAATCAACAGGCGCCGTGAAGAATATACAGATATAAGCGGTAAACTAGAACAAGCCCGTAAACAAACCGAGTACGAAACGATTAAATCACCAGTTGCAGGAACAGTATATAAAGTCAAAGCAACCAAGGGTCCAGTACAATCGGGTGAAGAATTATTATCAATACTACCTGATGGCGAAGAACTAATGCTGGAAGTAAAAGTTCTTAACCGCGATATTGGTTTTATCCGTCAGGGAATGAAAACTAAAGTCAAAATGGCAACATTCCCTTTCCAAGAGTTCGGTACAATTGAAGGTGAGGTTGCTAAAGTCAGCCCGAATGCGATTGTAGATAAAGAACTAGGATTAGTATTTCCAACCCGAATTAAACTAAATAGACACTCAGTAATGGTACGGGGCGAAGAAGTACAATTTACGCCTGGTATGACCGCGAATGGCGAAATCGTAACTCGCCAAAAATCAGTTTTAACCTTTATTATGGAGCCAATTACCCGCAGATTTAGCGAAGCTTTCTCGGTCAGGTAATTTACAAACGTTACATATTGTAGAGACGTTACATGTAACGTATCTACAATATATCCTACGAAGAAGGTAATAAACGTAGGTATGGTTCATACGGCGCCATAAATATTTTTCCGTAGCGCTCAAAGATATTTTGCGGGTCTTGTGGGTCTGTGGTGGCCATACTTGAGTAGTAGTCGTCAGATTTGTAAATTGTATTTTCTGTACTGTATTGGTAAATTGTTGAAGTGGTATTAACGGTAGTGTTTTCGGTTGTATTTATTCCACTAGTGTAATTATAAATGTTGCTGCTGTGCTTAGTAGATTCGATACTGTTAGAGAATGGATTAAAGCCAGAGAATATATCACCAAAATTGAAGCTTGGAATAGTATTGTTACCTTGTCCAGAGTTTTTAGATGTTTCGGCAAGAATTTGTCGAACTTGACTGTCGTTAAGACTACGGTTTGCACTGAGCATCAACGCTACAACGCCTGCAACGTGAGGAGTTGCCATGCTGGTGCCACTGTAACTTTCATAGCTATTATTGGGAACTGTTGAATAAATACTAACTCCCGGCGCCGTTACATAAGTAAGCTGTTGATTTCCGGCACGGTTGGAAAAGTCCGCTAAATTACCATTTTTATCGACTGCTCCAACTGCTACGCCCGTCTTTTCGGCATAGCGCGCGGGATAAATAGGTGATGCTCCACCACTATTACCTGCTGCCATGACAACTATGACACCTTTTCCACTGGCATAATTAAGAGCATCTTGCATTGTTTGATTAGCACCACCACCACCAAGACTTAAATTGATAACATTGGCGCCGTGGTCTACTGCATAGTAAATACCCTTGGTTATTGAATCATACGAACCAGAACCATTATCATCAAGTACTTTGACTGGCATAATTTTGGCATCGTAAGCAATTCCCGTTACACCATAGTCATTCTTTTCACCTGCTATCGTTCCAGAAACGTGAGTTCCATGTCCGTCTCTGTCCATTACATCTGAGTTGTTATCTACAAAGTTCCAACCGTGAACATCTCCTGCATAGCCATCGTTTGGGTCATCGTTGGGATTAGTCCAAATATTATCTTTTAAATCTACGTGATTAATATCAACTCCTGTATCTAGAACAGCAACGACAACTCCTTTACCTGTGTACCCTTTTGCCCAAGATTCAGGAGCCTTCAACATATCGGCACCCCAACCATTACCACCTGTATCAGGCACATCCGCAAAAGGTTGTTGACCAATAGATGATGCAACAGCTGCTCCCGCATTCACTAACCCGTAACCATTATTAGAACTGTATGACTGAGAGAATGGTGTATTATTATTGTCATTGAAATTATTATAAAAACGACTGCGGCGCCTTAAATCTGTGTACGTATCAGTAGTTAAGCTATCAAATGAAGAACTCGAAGTTAGATTTATACTATTTTGTAATGCTAAATCAATATTCTTATTATTAATAAACATAGGTATTTATCCTCAAAATTTACTTCCTGTGGCGACATTAAATATTTAATAGAACTTACGCTAACAAACTTACAAAAATTTAATTATCCATATTGTGGAACAGATTGTGGAACAGATTGTGGAACAGATTGTGGAACAGATTGTAGAACAGATTGTGGAACAGATTGTGGAACAGGCATCCTTGCCTGTTTAAACTATTGAGCGGGAAAGGATGCCAACCCCACAAGAAATGAGTCATGCACCAAATCTTAATTGTTGCTGAATTTATTTTGGCAATATATTTAAAAGAAAAGCTAATATTTCCTAGTAAATAATAACTAGGAGTTTAATATTAAATTTGCAGCTAGCTTTACAAAAACAGTTGAATAAAATAAGTTTTTTAAAAAATTTTGTTGTTAATGGTGAATATCAGGTTATTAACCTTGCACAAAAGAAACCGGGCTTTTGACCAAAATTATTATTTTTATACAAGATATGGATAAAGAAGCCCGGTTTCTAGTAGCGTTACATTATGTGCTAAAGAAGGCGCCATCCCAATAGCTGAAATTGGCTAAGATTTGATTCCAGTTGAGTTGTAAGATGCTAGGTTTGGATGATGATTCTAATCCCCACGGGTTGAATAAAGTAAATGTTTGTGCTGAAGCATCATAATTTACTAATGCATATGCGTGAAGAGGAACAATATCTGGCGCCACTCCACTTGACTTAGACCCAAAGCCAATTGATTTACCTATACTAATTGCGTTTGTAAGTGATTCTAGGCTTAAAACATTACTCATTGAGACTGTTTGACCTGTAATGTGTGAAAAAGCATCACTGATATAGCCACCCTTACCGATACCCGAATAAGAATTAGTACTGTCTTGATAAATCCATCCAGATTCGTTCAGTTGTGCATATGCTTTTTCTGCTAGTGCTACCCAGAGTTCATTCGTAGGATTGTTATAGCTACTACCTTTAGAAGCATAAACGAATTTTCCGGCTAAGTCTGTCGGCAAATATTTATCGACTGTAATGTAGTCTGCGACTTGATTACGGAAGAATTTAACGGTGTAAGTATTGTCCCCGTTATCAATAAACATGTTCTCAATCGTAGTTGGTGATTGAATTGCTATTGCTGCAAGTCCGACTAGAAAGAAACAGTCATTTATCAAACCTTGTTTTATGTCTTGATAATTTACACCATTCTGAAATAGTACACCGCTTGCTTGCTGGTAAGTATATGCACTTGTAGGATAGTCACGTCCAAAAAACCACTTATTCACAAGATTGGATATCTGAGTACTACTACTACCCGCAGTCAGATTACCTAATGGATTATTCTGATATCTCTGATTTGCGACATCACCGTTGACTACTTTATTCGTTAATACTTGCACATATTCTGGTATCCCTAGTCTTGATGCATTACTAACCAAGTTCTGTAAGTCTCTAAATTCAGTGCTATCAACTACACCATTATCTTCAGATGCACGTAATATTCTAATTACTTCGCTACGGTCAATTACACCATCGATAGAAAATGATTTTATATCCGCACGCAGTTGTGCATCTTGAAATATCGTATCTAACCAAGAAGGACTGCTTTGAGTTGGTGGTAGGACTTCTGAAATCAAGTTAGTACTGTATTCGAGATTGTATATGGTAGTCGCATTTTTGAATCGAAAGACTTTAATGTAATAATTACCTGCTTCCAACGTTATATTTACAGATTCATCTCGGTTACGTCGGTTGTAAGAACCAGTTAATTCTTGACCGTCGCTGTTCAATACTTGTAGGTTAGCATTTGAATATAAACCCTTGACTGCAAGATTTAGACTACTACGACCACTGAAATTGAACCGATAATAGTCTTCTGTATTTGCTGCTGATATAGAACCTGCGACAATTTGTGTACTTTGATTAATACTCAAATTTTGAATACTTACATTCTGTTCAAATAAATTAACCGACATAACTACTCTTGCTTTATAAATTATATGAATTAAGCACAAAGCACCCTATGCCCCTTGTAATAAAAGGGACTTGCTAGTCAGCCACCACTTTCTTTATTAAATTGTTGAATTTCTATATTGCTGCTTAAAGTTATCAAACAGCCACGCGAAATATACGTGATAAAATTTACTAATACGCTAAGTATTTATCAGGTCAAAAGCAATTATGTAAAAATATTTTATACTGAAAGAAAAAGTATTAAATTCTACTCTTTTTTTATAACATACGGATAATGAGTGTGACAGTATGTTAACTGACAAAAAAACTCCTCTTCATAAGCTTTTTATAAAGAGGAGTAGCAGACATTACATGTAACATCTTTATTGATTATTTTTAAGCTCGTGCCATCGCTACAACAGCACGCACCGCAGCATCAGCGTTAACAAAACCGTGACCGTAATATTGGTCATAACCTGCGGCGCCTAAATCAACAGCAGTTTGTGCAAGAATTTCTTTAACTTGTCCAGCAGTAAGAGTTGGATTTAAGCTCCACACAAGCGAAGCTATACCCGAAACAATAGGTGTAGATGCAGAAGTACCATTAAATTTGTCGTTATAGCCAAAGCTAAATGCACCGTTTGAATTTTGAGTTGCGCTAGCTGCTGGATATTCTGTTAATGCCATTAAAGTTAGTGGCTTTTTACCAGCTAAGAAAGTTGTATTATCAACATAACTACTACGCCACCATTCTGGGTAAGGAGATTGTGGCTGCCCAGTTGCTGTCAGTTCGGGATTGTTTTGACTATAATCAACCCTAGTTCCAGGTGTTTTTGCATAGCCATAGTCATCTACATTACCCCACGATGAACCAACAGTAATAAAGTTGGGATTTGTTTCAGCCAAGGCGCCAAGGGATGAGATAGTACCGCTATTACCAGCTGCCGCAACAAACAAAACTTTATTTGAGTTTTGAGCAACTAAATTTATAAACGCCTGCGTATCTCCACCCGATAAACTCAAGTTAACAATTAGGTTCTGACCGTTTAAGGTTGCTTGGTCGATGAGTAATTGTGTGGCAGTTGCCAAATCTTTGTCATCGGCATTTCCACCTAACACGTCAATATGTTTGACTCTTGAAGCCCAATTTATTCCTGCTGTGCCTACACCGTTATTTGTGGCGCCTGCAATTACACTTTGTACTTTGGTACCGTGGAAATCAGTACCTGACTCATCTATGTAGTTAGTACCTGAAAAAATTGTGCTTCTCAAATCTGGATGAATATTACCACTGGCATCTACACCCAACCCTGAATCTTCAATTCCAATTAGTACACTGTCATTGCCAGTCGTAAACCGCCAAGCATTAGGAATTCCGCTTGTGAACAAGTTGACTTGCTCGTTGAACTTTGGGTCATTAGTTACAATGGTTCCCTTAAAGCCAGCAGCAGCACCAGGAACTACAGAAGCCAAGTCAAAGGTTTGGTCGCTAAATTCAAGTTGTTCGATACCCTCAAACAAAATTTTATAACCTGTGTAGGCGCCAGCATTAATTGTAATAGCATCAAAAAGACGATTACCATTACCAGGATTTCCAACTACACCACCTGCTGTTGAAGTTGCCCAGTTATAACTAACTTGCCCCGAACTAATGCCAGCAGTTTTAAAGTCGAGTGTGTCGCGCTTACCTAATCCAAAGTCAATATTACCGTTTCCAGACACGTATGTAATTTGACTGCTTCCGTTATAAGTGAAAGTCTCTGCACTCAATTTTCCTACTTTCCAAGAAGTAGTAGGAGTTGCAGGCGCCACACTTTGTGGAATAATTGGTATATTCGCACTATTGTCAGTGGTATTTACACTACTAGATAAAGGAACATCACTTATCTGAGATGATATTGGTGGTAAAGCATCACTCTCAGGAGTTGCTGACACTGACAAGTTGTAAAAGCTGTCGGTATTACTGTTACTATAAACTCGGATGTAATAGGTGCCAGTATCAAGGTTTGCATCAATAAACTCTCTTCGACGGGCAGGTGAACGTGAAAAAGCAATTACTTCGCTGGATTCTACCAACCCATTATTGTTGCTGTCTTTTATGAGTTCAACATCTAAGTCACCCCGAAAGCGATTGAGCGATAAGTAAAAACTACTACGTCCCTGTAACCCAAATTTGTAGAAATCGCTTGATTGCGATAAATTAATTGTATCGGTGAATACTTGTACATTGCTAGAAACTTTTATATCTAGTGCTGTACTTAACAAAGTACCGGGAACGTCAGCAGGCATATGTTAGTTTATTTTCAGGAGAGATACAAATACTATCAAAATCGATATTCGCTTGCTTTGGCGGCAAAAAAATTTAATAGTGATTAAATTTACAAAAAAAACATCATATTTTTACTGAGCCTTCACGTATAGTTTAAATACAGCATTTTAAATTTTGTCGGTTCAATAACATTGTAAGTGATATTACTTAGAAAAAAAATTATCTATAAGTGGGCTTTGTTCATTAAAATTTTAATATTCCGAACTCACCGAATCAAATGCTATCTTCAATTAACGATTTCAATCCTTGGGTTGTAGCTATCGGACTCAATACAGCTTTACTCGCTGTCGCATGGCTTTTGCCAAAAAAACTGCTGACTGTTGCTGGATACCTTAACGCTTGGTTACTAGGTGTCTTAATTTGGGGAACTCTTGGTTTCTCCGGTTATGTAGTAGTAATGTTCTACTTCTTAGTTGGTTCTTTTGTTACAAAAGTTGGTTATTCCCAGAAGGAAGCGGAGGGTATCGCAGAAAAACGTTCGGGGGCAAGAGGTCCAGAAAACGTTTGGGGTTCAGCATTGACTGCTACATTATGCGCGCTTGGCGCCGTATTCACATTAAATTCACTTTCATCAAATTCACAATTCGATAATCTTCACCCGCTGTTTGTGTTAGGTTACGTCGCCAGTTTCAGCACTAAGCTTTCAGACACCTGTGCTAGCGAAATAGGTAAAGCATATGGGCAGCGAACATTTCTAATAACAACCCTACAACCTGTAGCACGGGGAACAGAAGGCGCCGTCAGTTTAGAAGGTACTGTTGCTGGAGCAGTTGCTTCTTTGGCACAAGCGTTAATAGGACTAGCTGTTGGATTGATTAATGGTTTTGATGTATTGTGGTGTGTTCTCGCTGCCTTTATTGCTACTAATATTGAAAGTGTAATTGGGGCAACGCTGCAATCGAGGTACACATGGCTGACAAATGAATTGGTAAATATTTTAAATACATTGATAGGCGCCGCTGTCGCAATGCTGTTATCGGTGTTGTGGCTCTATTTCACACGCTAATATACAGTTCATAAGTACTATATTGGAAAAATCAAGTTAATTTTTTTGCAATTTCTTGACTAATATACGATGTAGATATTACTTACACAGCCAGCAGTTCGCTTGACTTTGAGCAAGCGTACAGTTGCTGATTTAGGCTATTCTTGCTTACGATTGAAGTGCGCTGTTTTTATAACAGAGCGTTTAAAGTATAGAACGGGCTAAGGTTGTAGCTTCACGCGCTTCCGTTAACTCCTATTTTTGCTCAAAAACAATAGTATAATTTTTGGACGTATAAATTAATACGTATTTTATGTCAATGGAATCTCTTTCATTTATAACCGTCGATGAACAATCAATTTCTGTGGCACAGGCAGTAAAATACCTGCAAGCGTCAGGAAAATTGGGACAGTTCATAGGTGATATTCTTCGTCAATACGTGATTGACGAGGAAATTGCCACCCGTGCTGATGTTGTCATCAGTCCAGCATTAACAGAGCAAGCAATAATCGATTTTCGTTTAAAAAACCAGCTTACAGACTCGCAGCGTTTCAACGACTGGTTGAAAAGTAACGGCACTAATTACGAGACTTTTCACTCGTCGGTTGCATCTAGCTTTAAATTAGAGAAACTTAAAGCCGCAATTTCCGACCCCAAACTTCAAGAATATTTTATTGAACGTAAGATTTTTCTCGATAGAGTAGTGTTATCCCGAATTATCGTTGATAATCATGAACTCGCGGAGGAACTACACGCACAAGTTGAAGAAGGCGCCAGTTTTGAGCAAATTGCGCGTGAATATTCCCTCGCAGATGACAAGGTTGTAAACGGCATGATGGGGCCAGTAAGCCGGGGAACGTTACCGGATATACTAAGAGCGGCAGTCGATGTAGCTTCTACAGGTACAGTAATTGGACCTTTGGAATTAGAAGGGCGTTTTGGGTTATTCCGTGTGGAACAATTCTTAACAGCATCCCTAGATGATACTCAACTAAAGCAGACACTACAAAACGAGTTGTTTGAGAAATGGCTAGCAGAGAAAATTCAAAAGCTTACAGTCAGACTGCAAGTGGGCTAAGTACCACGGATAAAGACTTGCACTCCGAAGTGCTAGCATCTTTACCTTGGCAGGAAGCACCGTTTTGCTGGTTAACACCTGATAATAAAAGCGTATTAAAAAATACTGCTGAAGTATCGCGCTATGGGTTAGGTGAAAAAATTTGGTCTAGAACGAACCCTGGCTTACATTATTTTATTGTTGCAGGTAAAGTTAGGCTGCGCGAGGAAGAAACAAGCAAACCACTGGCAACAATGGAAGCTGGTGATTGGTTTGGGGACTTATTACTGTGCGCGGTTGACTGTAAAGCTGTAGCTGCTAGCAAAGAAGTAATAGTAGTTTGCTGGGGTGTTGAAGTTTGGCAGAAGTTATCTAGCCCAGAAATTAATGCTTTTTGGGAAGGTTCAACATCTGATTCAATATCTGAAGAGAGTAATGGCAATGGCAATGGTAGCATCACTACTTATTTACCACCTCGCCAAGATGAAAATAGATTTGAGCAAGTTGAATATAACCCGCAACCGTCATTAGATACACAGCGAGAAGATTCTGTACCGCAAACCCGAACACAACAGTCTCAATTTCAACGTGAACTGCTTGCAACTGCATCATCTCACTCATCGTCTGGTTACCCATTTGTGGCAAGTCACAATACAGGAGCAGCATGTTTGACGATGGCAGCTATTCAGCTAAAGAACCCGGTGCAGCTTGAATGGGTACAGCGTCAACTTCGAGGACAAAAACCAAAAAATTTGGTTGAAGCGGCAGAAAAACTAGGGTTTATTTTACGACGAGTACAGGTAACTTGGGCAGACCTGAGACAATTATCTTTCCCTGCTTTAATGCGTTTGAACACAGGTCAAACAAAAGAAGGCGCCTGGGTTGTTGCTTATGCAATGAAGGGAGATAGACTCATTGTTGCTAACCCTCTTAACCAAGAAGGTAAAACTGAAAGCTTACCGCAACAAATGGTCGTCGAAGCTTGGGATGGTAATCTTTGGCAAACTGAAGTAGTTAACAAGCAAGAGAAATTTAACCTCAGTTGGTTTTTGCCGGCAGTAATGCGGTACCGAGGTTTATTAACTGAGGTATTGTTAGCTTCTTTTACATTACAGTTACTTGGACTTACGACACCTTTAATTACCCAAGTCGTTATTGACAAGGTGATGGTGCAAGAGAGTCTACCGACTCTTGATGTTATGGCAATAGCTTTATTGTCTGTAGCATTATTTGAAGCATTACTCGGTGTACTTCGTTTATTTATCTTTACCCATACTGCACGGCGCCTCGATTTAAGTTTATCAGCGCAGTTGTTCCGGCACTTAATGCGGCTACCTCTAGCGTATTTTGAATCACGTCGGGTTGGAGATACCGTAGCGCGCGTACAAGAACTCGAACAAATTCGTCAATTTTTAACAGGTACAGCATTAACTGTTGTACTAGACAGTATTTTTGCTGTTGTATATTTGGCGTTGATGTTTTATTACAGCATTCCTTTAACCTTTGCTGGGTTAGCGGTGCTACCATTATTCGCCACACTGACGCTAGTTGCTACACCAATATTACGTAACTGGCTCAACGAAACCTTTAACCGCAGTGCAGACAGCCAATCATTCTTAGTAGAAACGGTTACAGGTATTCACTCAGTCAAAGCACATGCTGCTGAACCAGTAGCACGCGACCGTTGGGAAGGATTATTTGCTCGGTTTATTCGCACAGGTTTTAAAGCTTCCACCACTCAAAATATAAGTAGCAACATCGGTGACTTTTTAACGAACCTATCTAGCTTACTAATTTTGTGGTTCGGCGCCAAATTAGTTATCGAGCAGAAATTAACCATCGGTCAACTAGTCGCGTTTCAGATGCTATCTGGACGTGTAACAGGCCCTCTACTACGTTTAGTACAACTTTGGCAAAACCTGCAACAAGTACTACTATCAGTAGATAGAATAGGCGATATATTAAACGTGGCGCCAGAAGCAGAACCAGGAACAGGCTTAGTATTACCCCCACTCAAAGGTGAAGTTTCGTTTGAACAAGTATTTTTCCGCTATAAAGAAGGAACCGAACCAGTACTGCGGGGAATATCCTTCGACGTAGAACCAGGGCAATTTATCGGTATAGTAGGGCGAAGTGGTTCTGGAAAGAGTACGCTTTCCAAATTATTACAGCGACTATATACAATCGAATCGGGTCGTATTTTAATCGATGGGTTTGATATAAAGAGCGTTGACCTAGCGTCACTGCGGCAACAAATAGCTGTTGTTCTCCAAGAAGACTTTCTATTTAATGCTTCCATCTTGGAAAACATCACTTTAGGAAACCCAGATATTTCAGCCGAACAAGTAGTGGAAGCAGCGCGTCTTGCCGTCGCTCACGATTTTATCAGTCAACTACCCCACGGTTACGAAACAAACGCAGGTGAAAGAGGAACTGCATTATCGGGAGGTCAACGTCAGCGTATAGCTTTAGCAAGACTATTTTTATCACAGGCGCCGATACTAATACTAGACGAAGCAACAAGCGCACTCGACGCAGAAACCGAACAACAAGTACTGCAAAACCTCCAAAAAGTCTCACAAAACCGCACCGTATTTATTATCGCTCACCGCTTCGCCCCATTAAAACGCGCCAACCAAATTTTAGTAATGGAACGCGGAGTAATAGCAGAACGCGGAACACACGAAGGACTACTACGCGACAAAGGACTATATTGGTCACTCTATCAGCGTCAACAAGCCAATGTGTAAAAGTGGAAAGTGCTGAGTGCTGAGTGCTGAGTGCTGAGTGTTGAGTGCTGAGTGTTGAGTGCTGAGTGCTGAGTAAACTTCATGTCTTGTGGAATGGGCATCCCTGCCCGTTCCAGTATTAAAATCTAAAATGATTCAGCTTTGCAAGAAAGTCTTAATGCTTGCCAAGTCCGCGCATTTACAACACCAGTTGCAGGTAAATCTTGCTGCTGTTGAAAACTAATCACCGCGAGTTTGCTAGCTTCTCCAAAGTAACCTGAAGGACGAATTTTGAGATAGCCTAAATCGTATAAACGCTGCTGTAAGTCTCGTACATCTTCACCCTCAGAACCTGGTTTTAAAGTAGGTCGATCACAATCCTGTGGAGACTGTGGAGGTACAATAACCGAAACTCTCTCAATAGCGTTCCAAGTTTGAGCATCCACTATTCCAGTGGGGAAAATATCTCTATCATGCTGAAATCGCTTAACAGCATTTTCAGTATCAGAACCAAAAAAGCCCGTTATTCTTTGTTTAAAATAACCCCATTGCCACAAGCGATATTGCAAATATTCGACTTCTTGACCTTTATTATTACGACGCAGGGTTGCATATCGATGCCCACTTTTGCGTTGCTTTGTTTGTGCTGTTGTTGCTGTTTCTAACGCGAACGTTTTAGTTGCAATTGTATTAAAAAGTGTTAAAGTGGCGCCAAAAGAGAATAAACCGACTCCAGCAATACTGCAAAGCTTTTTCCAACTTTTCAAAACGGAAATAACATCGGTAGTATTTTTAACATTGGAAGTTAAGGCTGCACGCATATTAGCTATCAGCTTCATATTTTTCTCTGGTTTTTGGGTTATAAGTTTGGCGAACTCTTTAAACGGATGAGTATAAATATTAACAAACGCCCTACTTTGATGCACTTTATACCATATAACTTCATTATAACTTACGTATTTTACGGAAAAGTTCGATTATTTTTACAATAAAAGGCGCCCGTGAGTTGTGGTAAATAGCTTTATGAAATAAAAAATGCGCGCTCGCTATGGTAGGAACGCGCGTAAAAATTGTTGCTTCGGGTGGGCAGTGCCCACCTTACTTTTAAGGAGGCGCCCACCCAAATAATTAAACTTACGCTGTAGTAACTAGTTTGTCTATTGCCTCCCTCGCTGCTATTAGAGATTTTTCTCGTGTTCCATCACCAGATAAATTTTCGGCATGAATAAAATTAACATCTGTCACACCTATAAACCCAAACAACGTTCGCAGGTAAGGTTCTTGAAAATCGTATTGCGCCAATGGTGTACCCTGAGCAAAGCTACCTCCTCGCGCAGTAATGACCAAAGCTTTTTTATTCTTGAGTAAACCTTCAAATCCATTTTGCGTAATAGTGAAAGTTCTTCCTACCCTGGCAACTTGGTCAACATACGCTTTGAAAACTGAGGAAATGCCAAAGTTATACATTGGGGCGCCGAATACATAAATATCCGCCGCAACTAACTCATCAATTAGTTCATCAGAAATCTTCAAAGCAGCTTCTAATTCGGGAGTGCGCTGATCAGGAGGACCAAAGGCGCCTGCTATCCAAGCTTCATCAACATGAGGAATAGGGTTATGCCCAATATCTCGATAAGTTACCTTATCACCAGGATGAGCTTGTAACCAAGTACTAACAAACTCCTTGGTCAAACTACGAGAAATAGAACGCTCTCCACGAGGACTTGTATCAACATGTAGAATATTTGCCATGATTTAGCCTAGTTATAGTGCTACTTAATATTACTTAATGATTCCAAATCTGTGTATTTCGTTCATTTGGTAATAACAACCAATTTTTTAGATAATTGACAAATTTATTTACACAGTAGAATTTGAGCCTAGGGATTCGCGATATTCACGTCCTAGCTTCATAGCTTCATCATACATTGGGTCATTCGCAAAGGTTCCATAAATTGTTTCCCACCAAATCTCACTTGACAACGAACTGCTTTAATTTACAAGCTCGAAGGGTCATAAACAGATGTAATCATTTAACTCTTCATCGTACTCGACTAAATCAATATAATTAGCTTCTGCTTCTTGTTCTGCATTAATATTATATAAACAAGATTTACCCATAGCTTTTTCAATTCTTTCTAAAATTGACTTTTTTCGAGCATTCAAAAAATTTTCAAAATCATCTTGGCGCAGAAGCTTCGGGTCAATAAGATGTGTTTGCAAAAACTCATCAATATGAGCTTGTGTAACCCCAGCTTCATTTTGAACTTTCGGTAAATAAATACTTGGAGCTTTACCTCCAATCATACGGTTAGTTCTTGCTGAAATAGGAGTTTTATTTAAAATGCAATCCCAAAGTTTAGCGTCAATTCCTTGCTCTTTACACCAGTGCTGCGGAAATATATGATGAATATCTATCTTATCATCAAAATATATTTCAGTATCTATTGGGCAGCCTGTACGAAAATCAACACTGCCATTATGGAGTAGTAAAGCAAACAAACCTTTGTAAGCTGCACTGTTGCGTGTACGTAAACTTAAAAGACGACCTGGTGCAAAGTTAGCACTTGTAATAGTATCTGGCTCCGAACCGTCATTGACCCATGCTAAAACTTCCTGTAAATCTTTAGCAAGCCGCGTTTCTATGGCGCCGCTATATAGTTCTCCAAAAACGCCACACCAATACCAACGTGCTAATTTTGAGCTTACTCCTGCGTTATCTGCTTGCTTCCCTAATATTGCAAAAATTGCAGCCATTGCAGTAAGTTGAGGTCGATATGGTAAATCTCTTGCTGTAAATATTTTTAGGGTGTGGAGTAATTTTGCTGCTTTTTCAAAACCGATTGTAACTGCCTCATTCCAATTTTTGTACTCATCGAGGGTTAATTTTAAGATATCTTTACGAGTACAGCTTACGGCGCCGCCATGAGGCAAACGTTCTTTTGTAACAACCAAACTAACAGCTTGTAAAAAATCAGTGTTTTGAAGATTTACCAAGACTTTGAATTGCTTAAGTTTCTTTTCACGCTTACCCCAATCCTCACGCAAATTAAATTCATCAACAGCATAAGTGGCAGTTAATAGTTCAAAAACAGTGAGAGAAACACCTCCTGTATTAACTTTTTCAAAAACCTGACAAACTGCTTCTCTAGGCGTTTCTCTCGATAACTCAATAATTGGTACTTGATATTGCTGGTAAGGTTGAATTACCTCTTGACAGAAATTAGTCCAGCGCGTAAGACGTTCTGGCATATTACTAGGGTCAAGTTGCAAATATTCTTGCATCCACTTATGTTGCCCTAAAGTGTCAAATACAAGATTCAGCGGAAAAACTTCTGAGCTACACTCATTTTGAGTAGATGAATAATCAGCAATAACTTCACCACGGAAGTTTTTTAAAATCTTATCGCTTGGTACACTAATAATTGCATCTTCTCGGTCAGCATTTTCTGAAAGTGCTTTACCAATATCCATATAATACCAACGCTCAGTTTGTCTACCGCGCGTATCTCTGGTTTTTACTAAGTTAGAAGAAAAAAGCACTTGAAACAGTGAAGTAATACGCTGTTGTCCATCTAAAATTAAAGATTCTGGTGTTGGTATTGTACCAAGTGAAACACCTTCAAGCACACGATACTTAAATTTGACAGCAGGATTACCCGTCTCAAGCATCATAACTGCTCCAATCGGGTAAGATAAAGAAATACTAGCTAGTAAAGAACATATTTGTTCGTCATTCCAAACCCAGCTACGCTGAAAATCTGGTAGTTGAGTTTTACCTTCGTTTGTGTTTTCTAGTATTTGCCGGATAGATTTTGTGATGCTTCGAGTACTAGTAATTGTTGGCATATCATTTTTATTTCATACAATAAAATAACTTAGGGGTTTTAAGTGCCCTAAAATACAGCTTAAGGTTAACTCAAGTAACTATGATGTAACAAGCTAATTTCAAAAAAAATTGTATTGAAGGAAATTTCATCTAAGCGTTGGGTTGAAGAATAATCAAGTGGTGACGCGCGCGCGATGCTCCGACATAAAGTAGTTGCTGATAGTTTGGATTTTTTGACTCGGTTTCAACTAAAATAACAACTTTGCTTTCAAGTCCTTTAAAGTAATAAATTGTATTGCAGAGAATCTCTTTTTTATTTATGTCTGGTTCTGCTTTGATACGAAATTGTCCAACAACCTGGTTTTGAAGTGATTGTTTTCGTGTAGTAGTCAAGATTACAATATCTTTAGCTGCAAAACCTTCATTAATTACTAAACGATGAAGCACCTGCCCAAGTATTTTTTTCAATTGAGCATCGCCACTATAATTATGAAATTCTACATCCTGTCCTAATGGGCATAAAGATGCTGTTGAGTGAGGGTCAGGATGAAACTTCAAAACATAATCGTGTATTTTTTGAGTATTACGACAATTTTTATTTAATTTAAAGGGGACTTCTTCTAAAGGAGGTTTCCATCCTGCGTTGAATATATTTTGATTATCATCGTAGAAAAAATAAAAGATGCCATTATCAGGGTCGTTAAGCAAGAATTTGAGAGCTAACCACCAGTCTTCATAAAAATCTTGCCCTTCATCAACAATCACTGCATCTACATGCCATTTTAATTTGTCACCTGCATCGATTAATAAGTTAGGATATATTTCTTTAAAGAGTTTGTCTTCAGAGATATTGTTTTCATTCGGCGCCAGAGCAGCTTGTTGAAATAGTTTTTTACATAACCCATGAAAGTTATAAACATGCAAATCTGACTTCCAGCTAGTATTCTGACGCATGAATTGAGCCAAGCTTTTATTATAGCAAGTTAATAATACACTAAAACCTTGTTCGTTAAGCCGCCGAGCTTTTTCAAGTGCCAATAAGGTTTTACCAGAACCAGCACAACCACTTATAGCTACACGTCGATGAGTCCCTAGAAAATCTAATATATCCATTTGTTGGTCAGTTAGATTTTTAAAAACATCATCATCGTGACGCGGTAAGATTTTAGGCGAAATTGGTGCAATGACTTTAATCAGGCGCCTAATGCTTTCTGCATCAAACTTATTTATATTTGGATTTTGATGTAAGTTTTGACCGAGCCAATAATTTAATACACCTTCTACCCAAGCAGATAAATTATTCAACTGAGTATAATCTAATATAACCTCACGTGGAGCATCTAAAGGCAGATTAATATTTGCTTTGACATCTGGAAAAGCTACTGCATGTCCTATGGGAACCCAGCAATTTTTCCAGTAAGAAAATTATTTTAGACGACTAAGCAAAGCATACTTACTGTTACATGCTTGTTCAAAAGGATTTGAAATATGATTATCATTACTATAATATTGGTCTTCTCTGCCGTTATAACGAATTTGACCACCTTTAACTTCTATTACTAAAATACCAAGATTGGCACAAGCAATAATAAAATCTGCTTCACCGTCTTTGGCGCCGTTACGAAGATTACATACTTGCCAACGACAAGAGTGAAAAACAACAAAGCTATCTGATAACTGCTCCTGAAAAGCTTTATATAGTAACTTTTCTGCTTGCGAGCGAACAGTAGAGCGCAAGTGTTCAGGGAACATTTTTGCCATAAGGCGCCTCGAATGAATGTTTTAATATATGGGCAGTCCTGATTTTTATATCCTGATGGACTTATTGATATAGTTCCCAGATATGCACATTCACTAACACCAGTTCAATATTCAACGTTGAAGTAATACGTAAGGTGGGCATTGCCCACCATACAGGTATCAAAAACATTGATATACACGCAAGCCTCTTTTTGCATCAACATCAAACTTTAAACCTACTTCTTGTTCTAAAACAGTTTGCACAACGCTAATTGATTCATCGTTAACCTGAATACTCTCAATTTTAGCCAACTGACAATAAGCTTCACTAACCATAAAAAGACTTTCTCCAACAGTTAAAGAAGTTATTTCTTGCATTTTGACTATTGCAGCTTTAGGAGTTTTAAACCATTCTGTAATTGTGCCTATTTCTTTTGCTTGTCCTACAGATTCCTGTTTTTGAATAACTTGATAAGTCATCAACTCTGTAAGAGCTTCGCATAAAGCTTCTACAAAATTACAAAACTCAAGAAGCGATTGAGAGATAAGAATTTTCTGCGGCGTTCCATGAGCAGCTTCATTACGGTAGTTAATTAAATTAAGAAGTTCACCTTCAGCGTTACTTTTACCTCCTCTCACTTGCTCTAGAAAAAACTGAACTTTTCTATACTTATCAATCCAACTCCATACGTTGGAAATGCCAGCATCCGCTAAGAATTGTTCTAAAATTTCTCTACGCAAATTCTGTTCATGAATCAAGAATGCTTCAGGCAATAGTTGGTATCCTTGATTAACTGTTACTCCCAAATATAAACCACTCATAACTTTTTCTATAGGAAGATGCTTATACCTATTTTTATTTAAATTAGTTAATAACTTGCCTACTCCTATCATATGGGTGTTTTGTATTCTTTCATCTAGTTCAGAATAATTCAAGTATATTTTTGGTAAAACAAGTAACCATTTTTTTACTAAATCTTCGGTGAAGCGTTCATAAATTGAATATAATCTTGTAACTACGGCACAGTGTTCATAAGCTCTCCACTTCTCAGCATCAGGAATATCTTGCTTAAGTTTAACGATTAACTCTAGCTCCTCTTCTGCTGACTGCCTACTAATCAAGTCTCTTAAATTATTATTGGTTTTTGTAGTAAGACGCACAGCGGAAATATCCTCTCGAACTGTCTCCAGAATATCCTGAAACATCAAATTTTATCCTGCAATCACCTTAGAAAGCATATCATCAAATAATTCAATTTTCCTTTGGAGAATTTCAGTTGTAGTATCTGTAGTTTCTGTAAATAGACCAAATTCATCTTTTTTAAACATTTTCTTTGTTTCTTCAACTAACCTCAATTTACGCTCGACTAAAATATCTAAGGAGTGCAAATGTCTACTTAATCCAACCATAACGGCAATATAATAAGCTTTATCTGCTTTTTCAGCCCAATTATTTAATTTTGCATCAAAAGGTTTGAAGAGGTTCTCTTTGTATATATCATCAGCTAGATTGATTGTTTTAAGAAATATCTCTTTAAGAAATTGTACATCCTCATTCTTAAAATTCATACTTCTCAACATATAAATGTCAAGAAAATCTTGCAATTTTCCTTGATAACCTTGTAGATGACGAAGCGCAAAAAAGTATAGAATCAATTCAGCGTCTTCCAGATTTTGATGAAGTTTATTTGTAGCTAGTTTTTCCGGTTCGTCTACAGGAATTTCCCAAGATGAAGCAAATATACTGCTAGACGCTAAATCTATTAATAGGTCATTTAACTTGCCATAGTAAACATAGCTACGAAATTCTTGATTTGTTAAAAGTTCGCCAATGCTTGTTCTATTTAGTCGTTCAAAAATTGTTCTGTTTTGCTGAGATACTTCTTCGGCATTGAAAGTATTATCTGTCAGTAGTACAACAGTGTCTATTGGGCGACGATTAATATTTTCCTTAAAGTTTTCAGGTATTTGATTATATGTAAGTCCGTTAAGCTCAGGGTTTAATTCTAAACCTGTAAGCTGTAATTTATTATCATAAAAATCTTTGATTGCAAGAATTCTTTGTTTACCATCAATCACTATATATGACTTATGCCCTTTCTCATATAAAGTAATGGACGGGACAGGAAAATTATATAAAAACGATTCAATTAACCTTGACTGAGCTTGTTTATCCCAAGATAATCGTCTTTGATAAAAATTATTTATATCTATATAATTAGGATTCTCTAATAAACGAGCTAAAACGGGTAACTTCTCACTACCCACCATCTGGATTATTTTTTTACCTCTAAAAGCAAGTTTATAATCATTCTTATTTTCATTTGCTTGGTTGACATGGCTTTTTAAAGGTAATTTTTTCCACACATTCTTTTCGCTAGGCGCCATTAGCATACTATTTCTCTCCTTATACAAGCATTATGCGCTTTATCTAATTGTATCAACTACTAAATGCGTGTCACGTGGCTATCCAACGCGCCGACTGTTATATATTGAAGGACGGCGCCTGCTCCCGAAATAATGTTGTACTGAGAACTTCCAAAAATTAAATTCTCCTGTATTGTGGAATGGGCATCCTTGCCCGTTCTTAACCAGTGGCGCCTCCTGGTACCAACTTTTATGTAGTTTTTGTATTATAATACTAGATTGTGCGAAAGGGTGCGCTTCACAGTACTAACTGTCATTCTGTAGTATCGGCAAAAATAAATTGCTCAGGACTGACAATTATATTAAAGTACTCAAAGTCTCCAACCAAATTAAAATTAGGTATAGCTACATCTACTGCATAACCTTCTGGGTTCTCATAACATTCAACAACCGTACCCAATGCATTTTGAGGAATTAACTGACTACTAAAGTCGTCTTGAATTTTAACCAATGTTTTAATTTGGTCATAAAGTTTAGCTTTCATAAATTTTCCCTACGCTGTACAAATTTACGTTAAGCCACAGCGTATCCAGTGTACGGTCGTTTGTATGGTGGCTGTAACCCTAGCACAATATCTTCCTTTAATACTCCCATCTTTTATGTCAAAGTGCATGACACTGTGATACACACGGTGTAAACCATTCCAGCCCATTAATTGATAATGGTCGTGTGTTGTATCAAAGATTAGCTCGTTTTCAACGTCTTGCTGCTTGGGTTTGCGGCTACCGTATCTGGTTAAGATAGTTTGTATATGTTGGCGATACTGGTCTAGTTTGTCCATTTTATCGGCGCCTCTATAACTGTGTCGCACAACTCATAACCATATTAAAACAAGCTGGATAGCACGAACATACCGTGCTTGTTAGCCGAAGACAAGGAGTAACGAGTTTTGCCGAGTTCTTGGGCGCCAAAGTATAATCTATGGTTAATAGTGGTGTATGTCAATTTTGCTAACGCTTTTAGCATTTTGCACTGCTATACCGTAAAAATACAGACAACAGACGATTGTCTGTATGTTAGGGTTGTGATTATTCTTAATGATACATACCAGCAATTGAACAGGGTTAGTAAAAGTGGTAGAACACATACAAGTCAGTATTGAGGAAATAGATGATAAATCACAATATTTAGATACTGTGATAAAACTTGGCGATGCGAATAAAGCAACCTTGAGTTTTTTCCCAAAAGGTGCTTTTCATAAACATGCTATTCGGCGCCAAATAATCGTAGCTCTTGAGAATAAAACTGAGTGTATCGGCTATTTGTTATACGATGTTTCAAGTAAATATAATCGGGTGAAAATACTTCATCTGTGTATTGCTCCTTCACATCAAGGTAAAGGAGTGGCTAGACAACTTGTTGATTATTTAATTAAAATTACCAAACAATATACTGGCATTGGTTTAACCTGTCGTCGTGATTACGGGCTAGACAGTATGTGGACTAAACTTAATTTTGTTGCTCAGTATAATAAACCAGCAAAAACTATTGGAAAAGAATCTACATATTGGTGGCTAGATCATGGGCATCCAAATTTATTTTCTAATGCTGCCAACGAACAACGTGAGCATAAATACTGTGTAGTGTTAGACGATAACATATTTTTTAATTTTTTAGTAGAATCAAATGTAGATAATGAGGAATCTAAATTCTTGTTAGCTGATTGGTTGCAGCCAGAATTAGATTTATGTTTAACAGATGAAATTTTTAATAAAATTAATAGTATTAGCAATATTGCTGAAAGAAAAAAGCAAAATGAATTGGCAGAAAAATTTACCCGTCTACCGTGTAACCGTGAAAAATTAGAGAATGTTTATCAACCTTTATCAATTTTTTTAAGAGAAAAAGAAATTTTTTTGGACGACTCTAGTATCCGCCATCTAGCTAGAACAATTGCATCAGATATTCATTGTTTCGTTACAAATGATGCTCGTCTATTAAATATAGCTTCGGAAATCTATAATCAATTTAAACTCTCAGTTTGTAGCCCTATTAGTTTAATAAACAACTTTGATGAGTTAAGCAAAAATTCTGAGTATGAACCTGTTCGCTTGGCTGGTACTTCATTAAAACAAACTCGTATTAAGACAGTAAATAAAGATAGTATCGGTGAATTATGTCAATATTTTCAGCATAATGAAATTAAGGCTGAATTTCAACAAAGATTACGAAAATTTAGTACTGAACTAGATAAATTTGAGTGTTATTTGATTACAGAAGAGGAAAATAAACCACCATTAGCTCTAATTGTTTATGGTAAACATAAGGAACATGAATTAGAAATTCCAATGATTCGAGTGGGTGAAAGTATCTTATCAGCAACACTCGCACGCCATCTTATTTTTAAGTCGATATCTCTTTCATGTAGTGAGCAGCGCGACTTTACAAGAATAACTGACCCTTTCTTACAAGAGATAGTCAAAACAGCAATTCGTGAAGATAAGTTCGTAAGCGTTGAGAATGGCTGGTTAAGAGCGAATCTCAAAGTTGCCGAAACTGCATCTCAATTGTCAAAACGTCTGATTGATATAACTTCTAATTATGGTAATGAGTATAATTTTTGCAGTCAGATAGCTCAAATTTTGAATAGTAATGTTTCAGTTAGCGATATTAAAGTTATGGCTGATATCGAAAGATTTTTATGGCCTGCAAAAATTATCGATGCTGATATTCCTACGTTTATCATTCCCATACAGCCAAAGTGGGCAATTCATTTATTTGATGAAAAGTTAGCTAATCAAACTTTACCCATATTAGGAGCTAAACCAGAACTTGCTTTTAATCGCGAAGCTGTATATTATAAGTCAGCGACAAATTTCAAGCAATTATTACCACCTTGTCGAATTCTTTGGTATGTTAGTCAAGATGAGCATAAAGCATTTTGTGGAGTTGGAGAAATTAGAGCTTGCTCTTCAGTAGACGAAGTTATTATTGGTAAGCCTAAAGAACTTCATCAACTTTTCCAGCGTTTTGGGATATACGAGTTGAAGGATGTCTTAAATATTACCAAGGGTAAAGATAGTAACATTATGGCAATTCGTTTCAGAGATACCAAGTTATTCAGTTCTCCTATTCCTTTAAAAACGATTCAAGAATTGTATGGTAAAAATGTTACACTCCAAGCGCCTTTAAAGATAGAAAAAAATATTTTTGCACAATTGTACCATTTAGGTATAAAATCTAAGTAAAGTTTATGAAGATGATAACAATGCCAGTTAATATACTGTTATTATCCATCAAGCCAGAGTATGCACACAAAATTTTTTCAGGTGAAAAGACCGTGGAATTACGTCGCGTGCGTACTCGCCTGAATACTGGTGATTTGGTGTTAATTTATGTTTCATCCCCTCGAAAAGCCTTAGTTGGTACATTTGAGGTAGAACGTATTAGCCAAATAAAGCTCGAAGAAGTGCCAAGAGACTTAAATAAATTTTGGACACAAGTTAAAGATAAAGCTGGAATTAGTTCTGAAAAATTTGAAGATTATTATCGAGGCGCCTCATTAGTAGTTGGTATTTTTGTAAGAAATGTAATTACTTTTGACGCTCCCATTGACTTGAAGCAGTTAAGACAAAAAATGCCAAAATTTAAGCCTCCACAAAGTTATCATTATTTAACTGATAGTGAGAGAAGTATGCTACAATCTCTACTTGAAGAAAATCAATTTAGTGTTACACAGCATAAAAAACTACTTTTATGAGCTAAATCGTATTCAGTTTAAACTTTATATTAAGTAATGACTAATTCAAAAGAAGTAGAGTTTGCTAATCTGTTTCAAGAATTTAAAAATTCTTATCCTTATACATCTGCTGGCTTGCGCCACACAGCAGCTTATGATGAGCGGCGCCAAAAAATATCTAGAAAATTTGAAATATTGATGTCATCAGAATAGTTAGATGATGAGAATATAAAAGCCTTTTTCATTGAGACACTTGATTGTATAAAATTAATCAACGACTGGCATTATAGTGATAACCCTCAAATCAATTTTCATATCCTTGAAGATATAAAGCAACGCTTAACAATACAAAATAAATCAGAAGAACTACGACATAAGCTTTTGTCTTTTTTCCGTAAATGCTATCGTGAACCAGATACATTAAAGATAGCTTGTAAAGATTTTGCCGAATCAATATATTTTAATAAATTTCAAACATATATTATTACGTCTGTCCTCAATTCGATTAATCCAGATGAATTTCTATTAATTGATAGTAATGTTCTGCGAACTATTAATTGCTTTTTAGATACAAACTATACTCCAGAAGTGAATGATTATCCAGAACTGAATATAGCTGGACAGCAATTGATAATAAAATTCTCGTATATACTGAATCAATCTGGCGTACCAGCTTTGAGAGATGATGATATTTACAATATGTTTTCTTACTGGCTAGTAAATGTAAAAGAATATAGTTTTGTGACGGTCGGCAAAATTTTAAAAAATATGTTACACCCAGCGAAAACCAATTCAGAGTACACTTTAGCAGAGTGCGCGGAAGATATTAGTATAGATGAAGAACAATTAAAGCGTTGGATTTTTTCAATACAACGCAAAAAACAAGCTATTTTATATGGCTCTCCGGGAACAGGAAAAAGTTTTATTGCTGAAAAGTTAGCTAAACACTTAGTCAGCTATGGTGATGGTTTCTCCGAGCTAATACAATTTCATTCAGCATATTCTTATGAAGACTTTATTCAAGGTATACGCCCTGTAAGCCAAAAGGGAAAATTAACTTATTCACTTGTGAGAGGAACCTTTTTAGAATTTTGTAACAAAGCTAAGTATCGTGTAGGTACTTGTGTTCTGATTATTGATGAAATTAATCGTGCAAACCTATCTCAGGTGTTTGGTGAATTGATGTATTTGCTTGAATATCGTGAAAAAGAAATACCTCTTGCTGCTGGCGGGATGTTTTACATTCCAAAAAATGTTTATATTATTGGTACAATGAATACAGCAGATAGATCTATAGCTCTAGTTGATTATGCGCTTCGCCGTCGCTTTGCATTTATTGAACTTCGTCCAAATTACGAAGTGTTGCGTCGATATCATGAAAAAATAGGCTTTGAAGTTGATGGATTAATCAACATTTTACAACAAGTAAATCAATCAATAGCAGATAAAAATTTTGAAATTGGTATTTCTTTCTTTTTAACAAAAAGCTTGAAAGAAGAGCTAGAAGATATCTGGTGTATGGAAATCGAACCTTATTTAGAGGAATACTTTTTCAATCAACCAGATAAATTGGATGAGTTTCGTTGGCAAAAAGTAAAGCAACAAATACAACTATGAAGCTAAGTGAGCAACGAATTATTCAAATTAAAGAGTATGAGGAAAAGTATTTTCTTAAAGATGAAATACCTGAGTTAGTCGGAATTGACTTGTATAAAAAATATAAAAATCAGTTAGAAATTGATTTCCCAAATTATATAACAGGCGATAAATGGAGATTAAAAGCCAAAGGATGGATAGGTTATATTCCTATTAATTCTGATATCTGCTTAAAACTTAATCCTAAAATACCCATAAAAAATATTTTTGGAATGTTAGAGTATGGTTATAATCTAAAGAGCTTTAAATTTTTAGAAGGAATAATAAATTGTGATTCTGTACAATATTTTTATAATCAGCTTGCTTACTTATTTTGTCAAAAGGTTTTAGAACGCTGTCGTAAAGGGTTATATAAAAACTATCTTTATAAAAGTGAGCAGCTTAAGTATTTAAGAGGACGCTTGGATATCCAAGAGACAATTAAAAATCCGTGGAATGTTAAATTTAAATGTTACTACCAGGAACAGACTACAGATATTCTAGAAAACCAAATCTTGCTATGGACAGTTTATATTATAGGTCGTAGCGGTTTGTGTTCAGAAAAAGTATCTCTGACTGTGCGAAGAGTTTTTCATGCACTACAAGGTTTTGTTACGCTACAAGTTTTTAGGTTAAAAGATTGTATCGGAATAAATTATAATCGTTTAAATCAGGATTACCAACTGTTACACAATCTCTGTCGATTATTTTTGGATAATTCTGTTCCTACCCATGAAATAGGGGAATATATCGCGCTACCTTTTCTTGTGGATATGGCAAGGTTATATGAATTATTTATTGGCGAATGGCTTAAAGTAAATTTACCTCAAGGTTGGATGATAAAGTATCAAGAAAAAATTGATATAGCCAAAAGTTTATATTTTAAAACTGATTTAGTAGTTTATGAAAGCTTGACTGGTGTTTCTCGCTTTATTATTGATACAAAATATAAGAATACAAACAGCGTGTCATCTGATGATCTTGCACAAGTTATAGCTTATGCTGTTTCCAAAAATTGCAAAGAAGCTATTTTACTCTATCCAACTCCTTTAAAACAGCCTTTAGATGAATATGTCGGAGATATCCGAGTTCGCAGCTTAACTTTTTCACTCGATGATGATTTTGAACATGCTGGCAATACTTTTTTGCATGAACTATTTTATTAACTTATTCAATAAGCGAATAATATACCTAAAAAGGGTTACAACCTTATTTTTAAATTGTGTCAAAATCTTAGAGATGCTTCGTTCCTCAGCATGACATAAGTTTAGCTTTTATCCGTTTACAGTATAGCTAGGGCGAAGTTTGTTACCTTTATATGCTTATATAAAAGAGTCTATCCCTAGCTTTTGAGCTTAACTCTCCCAAACGGAGGGTGTTCCGGTATAGACCCCTTCATTAATTATTATATCTCTAAATCGAAAATTAAACTTTGTTTTAAAGATAGTTAATCAAATAAATTGCACTTTGGAAATTTTGTGTCATTGATTTTGGGGAACTGGCGCCTATTTTTAACCTCTTTAACTCTCCCTCTCTGTGAACTCTGTGTCTCTGTGGTAAAAAATCATATTCGCTGCACAGGCAGGGATGCCTGTGCCACAATTATGCAATTACAAGTTTAGGCGCTGAAGTATTTGGCTATTGGGTGATAGGTGATAATGGCTGTTGTACTTTGTTCTGGGTACAATTGCTCACTTTCATCCATGTGCATCTTAATACGTTCGGCGCCTAACAATTCAAGCTGTTTATATTGGTCTTGAATATTCGGGCAAGCTGGGTATCCAAAGCTATACCGCGAACCTTGATATCTTTGTGCGAGCATATCGCGAATATTATCAGGTTCTTGTGCTGTAAACCCTAACTCACGGCGTATTCTAGCATGTGACCACTCAGCCAAAGCTTCTGCTATTTGCACAGCCATACCGTGGAAATACAGATAATCGGTGTATTGGTTATCTTTGTAGAGCTTTTGTGCAAACTCGGTAGCTATTTCTCCAACTGTCACGGCTTGCATTGGAAACACATCTATAATACCAGTTTCTTTTGGCGCAAAGAAATCTGCTATACATAAACGGCGCCCAGAACGTTGACGAGGAAATTCAAATGCAGCAAGCTCTCTTGCTCTTGTGGGATGGGCATCCTGCCCGTCCCATATACATAATGTATTCCCCTCAGCATTACAAGGAAAATACCCATATAATACCTGCGGATGCAACAAATTCTCCTCAACAACGCGCGCTTTCCATTTTTCAAGAATAGGATAAACCTTCTCTTCCAGAAAAGCAGTATATTCCTCTTTAGTTTGTTCTTTAGGTTTGCGGAACTGCCACTGACCTGCAACAAGTGCTTGTAAGTCTAGATGCCAGAATATTTCATCCCAAGGAATATCACCATTTTGTAGTAACTTAGTTCCCCAAAAAGGTGGTGTGGGACGCGCGATGTTTATATCGACTGCTTCGGAACGGCGGGTGTCTTTTTCTTTTGGTTCTTCGGGTTTTTTCTTGGCATCCTCTTCTTCTCTAAGCGCGTTTCTGCCTACTTCGTTCTCACTGGCATATTCTCCCAAAAACCCACTAATATCATCCCATTGTGTGGATGCTTTGGCGGGCATGAGTTTGTCCATAAAGTGTAGGTCAGAGAATGCGTCTTTACCGTATACGACTCTGCCTTTATAGGTTTTTTGGCAGTCTTCGTAAACAAACTTGGGTGTTAAGGCGGCGCCTCCTAATATTACAGGTACGGTGATGCCTTTTTCGTTGAATATTTCCAAGTTTTCTTTCATGAACGCCGTGGACTTAACGAGTAAGCCGCTCATCGCGATACAATCGGCTTTGTATTTGTTGTATGCTTCGATGATATTCTCTACAGGTTGTTTAATACCTAGGTTAATTACCCTGTAACCGTTGTTCGACAAAATAATATCTACAAGGTTTTTACCAATGTCGTGAACGTCTCCTTTGACAGTGGCAATAATAAACGTTCCTTTCCCGCTGTTTGCATCCTCGGTTTCGCTTTTCTCCATGAACGGTTCTAAAAAAGCTACTGCTGACTTCATGGTTTCGGCTGACTGTAGTACAAATGGTAGCTGCATTTGTCCGGAACCAAACAACTCACCTACTACTTTCATGCCGTCCAGCAGGAATATATTGATAATATCCAAAGCAGGATGTTTTTCCAAAGCTTGTTTGAGAGCATCTTCTAAACCTATGCGCTCACCATCAATAATATGACGTTTGAGACGCTCTTCAACGGGGAGATTTTCGTCAACACCTTTATCGCGCTTGGTTGTTACCCCTTCAAATAATGTAGTTAGTATTGTCAGGGGGTCATATACACAGATGTCATTTTCAAATTTGCGCTCATCATATATTAGATTACGGCAAACTTCTTGATGCTTCTGTTCAATTTTCGCAAGCGGTAGTATTTTATTAGGGCTAACAATTGCTCCATCCATTCCTACTTGCATTGCTTCATGCAGGAACATTGAGTTTAATACTATCCGTGCGGCTGGGTTTAAGCCAAAGGATATATTTGATACACCAAGCATAAAGTGACAACCAGGTAAATTCTCGCGAATTCTCTTAATTGCCTCTATAGTGGCTTTTCCATTTTCTCTATCTTCTTCAATCCCCGTAGAAACAGGTAAAGCTAATGTATCAAAGAATATTTCGTGCGGGGGAATACCATACTCAACGGCATCACGATACGCACGCTGGGCAATTTCAAATTTCTTATCAGCGGTGCGCGCCATTCCTTCTTCGTCAATTGTACCAATAACTACTCCGGCGCCGTACTTCTTGGCAAGTTGCAATACTTTAAAAAATCTTTCTTCGCCGTCTTCGTAGTTGGTGGAGTTGAGAATGCACTTACCACCCGCAACTTTCAATCCTGACTCCATTTTTTCCCATTCGGTTGAGTCAAGCATTAAAGGCAAGTTTACATTATTAACGATGCGGGATACTAACTCGTGCATATCCCTTACACCATCACGCCCTACATAGTCTACGTTAACATCAAGGATGTGGGCGCCTTCTTTAACTTGCGCGCGTGCCATCGACACAAGTCCATCCCAGTCTTCAGCATTAAGCATTTCGCGGCATTTCTTAGAACCGCTGGCGTTGAGTCTCTCCCCTACAATTAAAAAGGAATTATCTTGAGTGTAATTTTGTGTGCTGTATATGGACGCTGCTGCAGGTTCTAACTGTGGATGACGTTCAGCAGGTTTTAGTTTTTTAGCAATTTCTGCAAGTTGTTGAATGTGCGCCGGTCTTGTCCCACAGCAACCCCCTATCACTTGGACACCCAGGTCTTCAACGAAGTGCATCAAATGCATCTGTAATTCTATCGGTGTCAGCTTATAATGTGCTTGCCCACCAACGTTTTCTGGTAAACCCGCGTTTGGCACACAGGAAACTATAAACGGCGAATGCTCACTCAAATACTTGATGTGCGGTTTCATCAAGTCGGGGCCTGTCGCGCAGTTCAAACCCAGAATATCTATTTTATATGGTTCCAAAATAGTCACAACGGCGTTAATTTCCGTTCCTACTAGCATTGTCCCCATTGTTTCCATCGTTACAGAAACCATTATCGGGCGCCTATCACCTTTTTTAGCAAACACTTCCTCAACAGCATTGAGTGCAGCTTTAATTTGCAGCACATCTTGGCATGTCTCAATAATAAACAAATCTACACCACCATCCCAAAGTGCTTCGGCTTGTTGAGCAAAACCATCTTTCATCGTGTCGTAGTCGATATGTCCCAATGTTGGTAACTTAGTACCTGGACCCATCGAACCAGCAACAAAACGAGGTTTTTCTGGTGTCGAATATTCCTCAGCACAGCGTTTTGCCAATTCTGCCGCCGTTTTGTTGAGATAATAAACTTTATCTTGCAGATTATACTCAGCAAGTACAGTAGATGTACCACCAAAAGTATCTGTTTCGATAACATCGGCGCCTGCTGCTAAAAAGTCACGATGAACCTTTGCCACAGCTTCGGGGTTCGTATGGACAAGGTACTCGTTACAGCCCTCGTACTCGGCGCCACCAAAGTCATCAGCAGTCAGATTTTGTGATTGTAAGTTCGTACCCATCGCACCGTCAAACACTATGACCGGACGGTTGGGACTATGTAAGTGTTCGAGAAAGGAATTAGGCATACTTTCAAACCTTCATTGACTTATCGTGGTTTTGTTCCACTTAATTTAATATTGTCCTAAATTTTTAGGGTTTTTGAGTAACTGAATTTCTACTGAAATGTTTAAAGATTTTGCTTGCCCAACAATCATATCTATCCGTTTAAATACTGATATCCAAAAAAAAAGTATTATAAGCTACATTTTAGTGTAGGTTGGGTTCCGGAACGTAACCCAACAAATTTATTTGCTTGTATATAAGTTGCCTATTTATAATTAAGGGTTGATACTAAAATTACATAGAGTAGCATGGGTAATTATTAGAAATGCGAGATAGCACTTGGATAACTAGAATGCTGGCTATTTCTTTGGTAGTCTTGGGTGTGATTGTGTTTTTTATTGGTAGCAAAGACGTTTCTAGTTCAGACAAGCTAGGCGAGCAACTTGGTTCAAGAGAGCAGGCAGCTTGGAGTCCAGCTAAAGTGCAGTACCAATCTGATCTTAAACCACCCGCCGCACAAATACCTAACCAACCTGTAAATAATCAACCATTACAAGCGAGTAAGGCGCCTGTACAACCAACTCCTGCCAAAACTATTACCGCACAAGCTGCACCAAAAAAGGCGCCAACTAATAAGCAACCACCCAAACGCGCGTTCACTACTACTTATGCATTTAAAAGTTACACACCTAAATATGTAGTTGCCTGGGCAGACCCAAGTAATTATGGGGATAGGTTCGCTACAGATGTTTATGGTACTCCTGTTAACAATCCACCAATTATAGTTCTCCACGAAACTACAAATTCTGCACAAAGCGCTGTTAATACGTTTAGAAGCAATAATTCACAAGACGAAAACAGACAAGTTAGCTATCATACTTTAATCGCGCGTAATGGGTTAGTTGTTTATCTTGTTCCGCCAGATAAACGTGCGTTCGGCGCCGGGAACTCAGTATTCGATGGTCTTAATGGTTCCGAAACAGTACAAACTAACCCAACTTTAAAACCTTCTGTCAACAACTTTGCTTATCATGTTTCGTTAGAGACACCACCCGATGCATGGGACAAAAATGTGTCTAGTCATAGTGGTTATACAGATGAACAGTATAATTCGTTAGCTTGGTTAGTCGCACAAAGCGATGTTCCTGATGAACGCATTACTACTCACCGTGCAGTTGACCGTTCGGGACAAAGAATTGACCCTGTAAGTTTTGATTTTGATAAGTTTTATAGTATATTACACTCTTTTAGAGAAATTGCTATTAATTAATTATATGGAACGGGCAGGGATGCCCATTCCACAAGAGTAATCACAATGTTTTTGATGTGATTTAATTAGTTTCCATAGCTTGATTTGATTATCTTTACTACTGCTGGCTATTAATTCCGCATCTTGGCTAAAAATTATTGAATTTATACTATCTGTGTAATTATGAATAGTTAATAGTAAGTTACATGAAGCCATACTCCAAAGCTTGATTTCGGATTGACTTGCTGTGGCAATTATTTTACCATCTGAGCTAAAGCAAATACAGTTAACAGATGTTTTATGTCCAATAATGTTAAAAACAGGTTGAAAAGTTTCTAAATTCCAAAATTTGATTGTGCCATCTTGATTTGTTGTGATGATTTGTTTATTATCAGGACTGAAGGCAAAAGTATTTATATTATCTCCGGCGCCTACGCGATTAATTAACTCTCCTGTTTTAACATTCCACAATGCAACAAATGTATTATAATCTGTCTCGACTTTACTAGCAATAATTTCACAGTTTGGACTAAATTCAATATTACTATATCTGTGAATACAGTTATCATCTGATTTGACATAAAGTTGATGTACTAGCTGTTTACTAGTATCTTGCTTCCAAATTTTAATTGAATTATTAGCAGTGGCGATATAACTTCCATCTTTGCTTAATGCTACTGATAATATTGTATTAAATGTATTATCCACAAAGCAGCGTATTAAATAACCTTCATTTGTATTCCATAACTGAATAGTATCACCATCAGCTATATTTACGAGCATGGCATTATCATGATTTACTATACTAGGAGAAAAATCGATAGCAGGAATTTGAAGTGTTTTGCTTAACTTACCTGCATCGATGTTCCAAAACTTTACAGCATTTATTTCTGTATCGTGACTGCGCGCAGTTAATGTTTTACTATCGGGTGTAAAATTGATTGGAGTTTGTCCATTGAGTGTATATAAACATTCTGCTGTGTAAAATTCAGTTTGGTTTTGATTATTTGTATGAAGATTTATATATTTTTGCGCGTCTTTTGACGCTTTTACGTCGTTTGCTTCTATTACACTAGCTATTAACTTCCAACAAGGGTCTTCACCTTCCCAGTCAGATGGGCGCCAAGGCATACTCAAGCTAACGGTAACGAAACAAGGTGTTTTTGGACGATAGCCAGCGTTGAGTTTTTCAACGAACACAGGGTCAGTTATATTCGCATCTACTAAATACTCTCCACCAATTCCTTTAATAGTACCTTTCCATGAACTTCCACCTCTAACTCTCTCAGTATTTTTAACCTCAAACTCTGAAACATGTACTAGTTGCAGCGTTTGTCTGCGTTCAATTGGTTGAGACTGTAGAAAAGGAATTAAAACGTATTTTTTAGTGTTGTGAAGAATTTGGTTATGCAGGTTGTATGTGTATTTTATTAACTCGTTTGGTTCTACCTTTCCCAATAGGCGCCACATTCCAGGTAAAATTAAACGGTTTTCACTCGCAAAACCAAAACTTGGGCCTGTTTCTGATAAAGGAATTTCTAATATATCAAGTAATGCTGGTTCGTTACCCTGTATAAGTCTAATATAACTAGGAATGCGACCATCATCTAAATTTGTGACGGGACGAACCCATCTCCCCGTACTCAACTCGATACCAGCAATGCATCGGTCGCCACGTTTCCGGGAGTTCGCTAGGCAGATGACCTGTGTATACATAAGATAGTATATCTATATATGATTACTACTTATACAGTTCCCAGAATTTAATACTAATCAAACCTAGAATCGAGAATTTACAATAATTTCATACTCAAGGTGGAATGGGCATCCTTGCCCGTTCTCATAAACTACCTGGCTAGTTTTACATCAAAGCGGTATTTTTGCAATACGATTTATCCATAAACTCTGATGGCATTGTCAAAAAGTTGGCAGCTAGAAAAAATGTATTTTCTGTTCTTTCTCAACGCTCCTGAGCTATCCTAAATTATCCTGCTGAATTAAGGTAATTTGAAACTTCGATTAAATTTAAATCAGGGTCACGGAAATATATAGAAACAATTGAACGCGATGCCCCAGTTACATTATTGCATAGAAATTCTATCTAATTTGTCACGTTATAATCATATAAAAAATTTACAAAAAAGCAGCAACAAATTATACAAATGCTCTTTCTATGCTCAATTATTTAACATATTCTAAAAACATCAACAACACAGGGTCACAAAAGTGAGTTACGACAACGTTTGTAAAATACTAGCCGAAAAGTATCCGCTTGACTTTGCCAAATGGCTAATATCAACAAGAGCAAAAAAAGTCAAAGTGCTAAAAACTGAATTAACCATCGAACCAGTGCGCGCGGACTCCGTATCATTCTTGCAAGCAGGGAAACGCATTCTTCACATAGAATTCCAGACGCGACCTGAATCTGAACCTCCAATACCGTTTAGAGAATTGGATTACTCCGTCAGACTCAAGCGACAATACAAACTTCCTGTGACGCAAGTAGTGATTTTCTTACAACCCACAAACGACCCAATTGCTTATACAGACGAGTATAAAGATGAGACCACACTCCATAAATACAAAGTCATCCGAATGTGGGAACAAAATCCGGAGCGTTTCCTGAAGAGTGAAGCATTGTTACCATTGGCGCCTTTGGCAGCAACAACTTCACCCGAAGAATTACTATCCCAAGTTGCCCAGAAGATTGCTACAATTCCAAATAGAGATGATAGACAAAACACTGCCGGATACACACAAATATTAGCTGGTTTAAAATTCGACAAAAACATGATTCGTAATTTACTAAGTGAGGACATCATGAAAGAATCAGTAATTTATCAGGATATATTACAGAAAGGTAAAAAGGAAGGGAAGAAGGAAGGGAAGAAGGAAGGGAAGAAGGAAGGTGAGAAAAATGAAGCTTTTCGCTTTTTAAGTCGTCAATTAAACCGAAAATTTGGCGCCATCGACTCATCAATCCTTGAGCGTCTTCAAGCCCTAACAACAGATCAACTAGAAGCGTTAGGAGAAGATTTTTTAAATTTCTCGAACATTTCTGATTTAGAAGCTTGGTTAAACCCATAACCAAAAATTTAACTTAAAATCCCACATTCTCAGGTCAAAGTTATTAACTTTGACCTTTTTTATGCTTGTACAGCTATAGAGACAATAAACTTTTACATTTGAAGAGGCGCCACCATATTATTAAACACCAGCTTCAGCAAGAGCTTCTGTCAAAGCATCAGCCAAATCTAAACTTTCTGCCCACTCGACAAGATAACCATAATCTAGGTTTTCAGCTTGCAATTTGATTATACCTAAAACATCACGCCACTGTTTTTCAGATTGACTACCTCTCCCCCACATTAACTTTTGCAGCACCATATCTTCAGGAGAAGCAACCCAAAATGGGGAAACACCTTCAACTGATGCTAAAATACGTCGCGACATTTGAGATACTGCAAACGTTGATTAATTTTGTAAGGGCAGGCAGGGATGCCTGCTCCACAAGAGGGAGTTTA
>ERZ1066121.182-NODE-182-length-58109-cov-9.251111_pt1 | contig 58109 bp, 56 predicted proteins | sample MGYA00382768_ERZ1066121 | MGnify/ENA primary metagenome ERZ1066121 (study PRJEB33369, sample SAMEA5778351) | biofilm metagenome | biome: Industrial cooling water; feature: Water cooling tower basin; material: Biofilm | place: United Arab Emirates | collected...
CATGCGCCTGATGGGCCAGGTGTTCGTGATGGGCCGCACCATCGAGGAAGCGCTGGACCGCGCCGGCGACAAGGACAACCGGGGCTTTTCCGCCAGCTTCGACATGCTGGGCGAGGCGGCGCGCACCGCCGAGGACGGGCAGCGCTATTTCGCCAGCTATCGCGATGCCATCCGAGCCGTCGGCCGGCAGGCGAAAGGCGATGACATCACCGCAAAGCACAGCATCTCGGTGAAATTGTCGGCGCTGCACCCGCGCTATGAGACCGCGCATGCGGCGCAATGCGTGCCGGCCCTGACGGAAATGCTGCACGAACTGGCCGATGAGGCCGCTGCCGCCGGCATCGGGCTGACCGTGGACGCCGAGGAGCAGGACCGGCTGGAAATGAGCCTCGATATCATCGCCGCCGTCGCCCGCCGGCCGCGCCCCGGCTGGGGCGGCTTCGGCATGGCGGTCCAGGCCTATGGCAAGCGCGCCCGCGCCGTGATCGCCTGGGCCGGGGCGCTGGCAGGAGAGATGGGGGCCGGGGAAACCGGGGACAAGCTCACCGTGCGGCTGGTGAAGGGCGCCTATTGGGACAGTGAGATCAAGCGCACCCAGGAACAGGGGCTTGCCGATTATCCGCTCTTCACCCGCAAGGCCGCCACGGACGTCTCCTACCTCGCCTGTGCCGCCGACATGCTGGCTGACCGGCGCCTCTATCCGGCCTTTGCCAGCCACAACGCGCTCACCGTCGCCACCATCCTGGAATGGGCCAACCGCACGGGCCGCACCGACTTCGAATTCCAGCGCCTGCACGGCATGGGCGAAGGCCTGTTCGAGCGGCTGGTGCGCGATGGGGCCGCGCGCTGCCGCACCTATGCGCCGGTGGGTGGCCATCGCGACCTGCTCGCCTATCTGGTGCGCCGTCTGCTCGAAAACGGCGCCAATTCGAGCTTCGTGCACCAGCTTGCCGATGCCAGCGTGTCCGATGCCGATCTGCTGGCCGATCCCGCCGTGAAGATCGCGAAGGTCAACGGCTCGCCGCACCCCTCCATCCCGCTGCCAGCGGCGCTTTACGGGAACGCCCGCGTGAACAGCGCCGGCATCGATCTGGCCGATGCCGGGGTGCTGGCCGCCACCACTGCCCATGTGCGCCGCTTTGCACTGCCGGCGCTGCCGCCGGCCGGCGATGTCGGTGCGGCCATCGCCGCCGCCCATGCTGCCTTCCCGGCCTGGAACCGGCGCCCTGTTGGCCAGCGCGCGGAGGCGCTGGACAGGCTTGCCAATCTGCTGGAGCGCGACCGGCTCGACCTGATCGCCTGCCTGGTGCAGGAAGCCCGCAAGACCCTGCCCGATGCGCTCGCGGAAGTGCGCGAGGCGGTGGACTTCTGCCGCTATTACGCTGCTGAAAGCCGCCGCATCATGGTGACGACCGCCCTGCCCGGCCCGACCGGCGAGAAGAACGAGCTGCGCCTTGCAGGCCGCGGCGTGTTTGCCGCCATCGCGCCATGGAACTTCCCGCTGGCGATCTTCCTGGGCCAGGTGACTGCTGCACTGGTGGCCGGCAACACGGTGGTGGCCAAGCCCGCACCACAGACACCGCGCATCGCCGCCATGGCGCGCGCGCTGGCGCTGGAAGCCGGCGTGCCCGCCGACGTGTTCGGCCTGGTCACAGGCGGCGGCGACGTGGGCGGCGCGCTGGTGGGCGATCCGCGCATCATGGGCGTCGCCTTCACCGGCTCCACCGCCACCGCCCGGCGCATCGCCCGCACGCTGCTGGAGGATGACCGCCGCCCGCTGGTGCCGCTGATCGCCGAAACCGGCGGCATCAACGCGATGATCGTCGATTCGACCGCGCTCACCGAACAGGTGGTGGCCGATGTCATCACCTCGGCCTTCCGCTCGGCCGGACAGCGCTGTTCGGCACTGCGCCTGCTGCTGGTGCAGGACGACGTGGCAGAGCGCACGCTGGCCATGCTGAAGGGCGCGATGGACTGCCTGGTGGTGGGCGATCCGGCCGATCCGGCGACCGACGTGGGCCCGGTGATCGACGCAGCCGCCTTCGACAAGCTCGAGGCCTATCGCCAGTCCATGCGCAGCCGCTGGCTGCACGCGCTGCCGGTGCCGGCCGGGGATTTCATCGCCCCCACCATCATCCGCCTTGATGCGCCCGGCGATCTGCAGGCCGAATGGTTCGGCCCCATCCTGCATGTCGCCACCTGGCCGGCGGGCCAGCTCGCCGAAACCGTGCAGGCGGTGAACGCCAGCGGTTATGGCCTCACCATGGGCCTGCACAGCCGCATCGCCAGCGTGGCCGCCGAAGTGGAGCGGCTGGCCGAGGTGGGCAATCTCTATGTCAACCGCTCGATGATCGGCGCCGTGGTGGGCAGCCAGCCGTTTGGCGGCGAAGGTCTGTCGGGCACCGGCTTCAAGGCCGGCGGCCCGCATTATCTCTATCGCTTCTTGACCGAGCGCACGGTCTCGACCGACACCACCAGCGCCGGCGGCAATGCGACGCTGCTCTCCATCGAGGATGTGAATTGACTTGAGCGCTGCCAATTAAGTGCGTAGCTTGGCTCCGCAATGACCGCTCAGCTGCCCATCACCGCGATCCAGCCGCAGCCGATCGCCCGTCCGCGCCGCAACTGGCCGGCGGCGGTTGCGGCCTTGCGCCGCCTGCTGGCCAACAAGGACGCCACCGAAGAGGTGTTCGCGATCATGCAGGCGCTGAACGGCGATGCCACCTGGCGCGGCTATCACCGACTGCTCACCACGGTGGAAGGCGGCCAGCTGGCGTTCCGCCGCGAGGAGATCGCGATGCTGCTGGCCAATCGCGACTGGCTGCGCAGCCTGCCCGAAGACAGCCTGGGCCGGGCCTATCTGGCGCATGTGGAGGCCAACAATATCTCGGCCGAAGGGCTGATCGAGGTGTCGTCGCAGGTGATGAAGGGCGTCGAGCATCCGGTGGCCTGGTTCGGCCGGCGCACCCGCGACGTGCATGATCTGTGGCATGTGCTGGCGGGATACGGCACCGATGGCCTTGGCGAGGCATGCCTTGTTGCCTTCTCCTTCCCGCAGACCGGCGGGCTGGGCTGGGCCTTCATCGCTGCCGGCGCTGCGCTGCGCAGCCTGAAGGCGCCGGACAATCACCCCTACAAGCGGGCGATCTGGGAAGGCTATCGGCGCGGCAAGGCCTGCCTGTGGCTCGGCCAGCTTGATTATGCCACGCTGCTGCCGCAGCCGCTGGAAGCGGTGCGCGCGCAGCTGGGGCTGGCGCCGCCGCACATCTACAACAGCATTCCGCCCGAAGCCCGCATGGGCGCGGTGCCGAAGGCCGCCTGAAACGCAAAAAATGCTGAAACGCGAAACGCCGGCCACTGCGGGTGGCCGGCGTCTCTGGCTTGCACTGGCGAGCGTTCAGGCCGTCACGATGGCCTTGCGCTTGCGCTGCGCGGCGCCCACCAGGCCGAAGCCGGCGATCAGCATCGCCCAGCTCGACGGTTCGGGGATGCCCTGCGGGTCGACGAACGGCGTGGCGGTGACACGGATGATCATGTCATCGTGATTGTCGTCGTCGCTGCCCGGTTCGTCATCGAAGCCGAGATAGAGCACCGATGAGGAATAGACCCCGCTGCTCGACGGCAGGAAGATGCCGAACTGTTCGGTGCCAATGCCAAAGGGGCCCGGCGTCGGCCGGCCCGGCGAGGAGAACTGCCAGTTGCTGATGACACCGGCAGCATAATTCAGCGCCGTGCCGAAATCTGCGCCAGCAGCATTCCAGTGCTCGATCCCGCCTGAGACTTCCTGCCGGCTGAACCCGCCCACGCCGGTCACCGTGAACATGTTGTGAAAGCCGCTTTCCGACCCGATATATTCAAAGGTCAGCGTGGCCGGGCCGGACAGCGACACCGAGGTCCCGGCGTTGTGAGTATAACGGCTGAGGCCGATGCCCGTCAGCTGAGCGCGGAAGAAATTGTTGTTGAGCACGGTCTTTACAGTGCCCGGGGTGACATTGAACGTCACTGCACCAACCGGAGCCGCCAGCGCCAGGCCGGCAACGACCATGGCAAGCATCTGAATACGCATCGCAAATCCCTCGCATCGGAGCAGGCGAGCGACCTTGCTCCCCTTCGATGTCCGCCAATTAGCGAATTATTAGGCTTTGGGCAATATAAATTTCATAGAATCGAGAGAAATTATTCATGTTAACCATGATGTTGCGGCTTAAAGGCAATTGACCTTCTCAGTCGCGCCCGCTGCGCCGCTCGGTGATGCTGGTGGGATCGATCAGCCGGCCATCGGGCGCGGCGGTGAAGGTCGTCTGGGTGGGATAGGCAAACTCCACGCCCAGCTCGGCAAAGCGCCGCACGATGGCAAATCCCACCGCCTGGCGCGCCGCCAGCATGGCGGGCAGATCGGGCACCGTCACGAAGAACACCAGTTCGAAATCCAGGCTGGACGGCCCGAAGCCGGTGAACACGCAGCGATCGAAGCGGCAATCCGGCAGGGCCTCCACCAGCGTCTCCACCGCGCCGGGCAGCGCCTCCAGCATGGCCGGCGGGGTCTGGTAGATGATGCCGAAGGTCATCAGCACCCGGCGTTCCTCGATGCGCCGCAGGTTCGCCACCTGCTGTTCGAGGAGCTTGGTGTTGGCCATCACCAGCTGCTCGCCCGACAGCGCACGGATGCGGGTGGTCTTCAGCCCGATATGCTCCACCGTGCCGATGGACGTGCCATAGCTGATGGTGTCGCCCACCCGGAACGGCCGGTCAAAGAGGATGGCCAGCGCCGCGAACAGATCGGAAAAGATGCCCTGTGCAGCCAGGCCGATGGCAATGCCGCCGACGCCCAGGCCGGCCACCAGCGCGGTGACGTTCACGCCCAGATTGTCGAGGATCAGGATCGCGGCGAGCAGCCACACGACAACGTTCACCAGCACGGTGATGACGCCCAGTGCACTGCCCAGCGCCGCCTTGTCCTCGCCGCCGGCCTCGGCCTTGCGGCGTACCAGGCCCAGCACCAGTTCCCTGAGCCACAGCGCCCCCTGCACGGCCATGGCGATGATGAAGAGGCGATCGACCAGCGCCATCAGCGGCCCGGGCGGCGCCACCGCATGGGTGGCCCCATCCAGCGCGACGGCCATCAGAAACAGTTGGAGCGTGCGATCGACAATGCCGCGCGCCACCCCGCGCCAGCCTTCGGCGCCACGCGGCAGCAGCTTGCGGGCGATGAACAGCAGCAACTCCAGCGCCAGGAATATGGCCACGCCCACCCCGGCGCCGAACAGCGCCTCGCCGCTGTCCTGCGTGATCCAGCGCCAGCTTTCGCCCCATGCCGCCTCAATCCGGGCGCTGGCGCGCGTGATGGGATCGATCAGCATCAGAAGGCGCCGGCCAGCCAGTCGGGCCGCCGCACTGTCACCCGCGCATCGCCCAGGAACAGCGGCTTGTCCGCTTCCTCCAGCCGCAGATGCACGATGGCATGCGCACCGCGCCGGCTTCTGAGCTTGCCGCAGGCGCGCCCGGCCTCATCCTTCACCTCGACAGCGTCGCCGGGATCGCCCGCGATCGTCACCGGCACCAGCCGGCGCCGCACCTTGTCGCGGTGGTGCATGCGCGCGGTGTTTTCCTGGCCCACATAACAGCCCTTGGCGAACGACACGCCGTCCAGAAGATCGGCGCCGGTTTCCAGCCACAGCAGCTCGTCGCTGCCGATATCCGCGCTGTCTGGCACGCCCACGGCCAGGCGGTGGGCGTCATAGGCATCAGCCCCGGCCGGCGCGCTGCCGGCGGCACCAATCCAGCGCGCGCCCAGCGCCGCCGTTCGGGCATCCGCCGGGCTGCCCTCCGGCCAACTGGCCAGCACCGCCAGATCATCGCGGCGCGCCAGCGTCACCGCCTTCCTCAGCTTGTACATGATGAGCCGCTTCAGCAGCGCATCGGCCCTTTCGGCAGCGACATCGATCATGATGGCGCCATCATCGCCGGCATGGAGATGAAAATCGAACAGCGCCTTGCCCTGCGGGCTGAGCAGGCCGGCGAACAGCGCGCGCCCCGGCGCCAGCAGCGCCACATCATGGGTGATCAGTCCCTGCAGGAAGGCGGCGGCATCGGCGCCGGTGACTTCGATCACGGCGCGATTTTCAAGGGCAATGAGCGTCATGCCGCCCCAGATAGGGCGAAGTGCCGGGCCTGCCAATGCGGCACGCGGCGGGATGCGCCTGTTCGCTTGACCTGCTTGCTTGACCAGTTCGCTTGACTCAGGCGGCCATTTCCATCATGGGAGCCGCCTTCGCCGCGCCGGGCCGTCCTTGCGCGCGCAAACCCATTTGCTGCGGAACGGAACAATGGCCAAGCCGACGACCATCAAGATCAAGCTCGTGTCCACCGCCGACACCGGCTATTTCTATGTCACCAAGAAGAACCCGCGCACCAAGACGGAAAAGCTGGCGTTCAAGAAGTACGATCCGGTGGCCCGCAAGCACGTGGAATTCAAGGAAGCCAAGATCAAGTAAGCGCCTCACGTGCTTGCCTTGCGGCACGAAGAGGGCTGGCGGCAACGCCGGCCCTTTTGCTGTTGAGGCGTGATTTTGCCGCAGTCTGCGCGGTCGGCGCTCTCTGTTAGTGAGGGAGCATGGTGAAGGGCAGTGCAGATTCTCGCGTTGTTGGCCGGATATTGATTGCCCATGTCCTTGGCCTGTTTTGCGTGGGCCTGTGGGCAACCATCCGATCATCGGCTGGATTTTCCGTGTTTGGCGGCCTGTTCCTGGCATTTCTAGGCGGATTGCTTTCTGCACCGCTGATCTTGCCAGCCCTGCTCTTTGGCGGCCATTTCGCAGCACAGATTGAACAACGGCCGCTCTGGTTTGCCACGGGCGGCCCCATCGTCATCGGTGCGCTCGTGACCCTCTTGCTGGGGCATCAGGCTGGCTTGCCTGTTGCCATCAGCGCGGGCATTTCCAGTTTCTTCTTTCTGCTGATGACCGAATTTCGGAAATGGCGCGACCGGCTTGGCGGTGACGGCCTAAGCGACTAGGGCATCTCTTGTGCTGCGCGACAAATCCTCCTCCGCCGATCCGGCCGTGCTGGCTCTGCAGGCGCTGGCCCATGTGGCAGGCGATGAGGCGATGGGCCCGCGCTTCCTGGCGCTGACCGGCATGGATGCGGCCGAACTGCGGGCCAGCGCCGGCCAGCCCGCAACGCTGGTGGCGCTGCTCGATTATCTGATGGCCAACGAGCATGACCTTGTCGCCACTGCCGAGGCTGTCGGCGTGAAGCCGGAACAGCTGGCCGCCGCCGCACGCAGCCTTGGAGGTGACTGGTGAAACCGCGCCCGCTGATCGTCTCCGATTGCGATGGCGTGCTGCTGCACTTCATCGCGCCGTTCATCGATTATCTGAAGGCCGTCCACGGCCTCACCCTCAGCCTCGACACCTTCGCGCTTACCGGCAATTTGAAGCGCGCCGATGGCAGCGCGGTGCCGGCGCAGGAGTTCCCGCCGCTGCTCGATGGCTTTTTTGCCGACTGGATGCACAAGCAGCATCCCATTGCAGGCGCCCCCGACGCGCTGGGCCAGCTGGCGAAGGACTGTGACGTGGTGGTGCTCACCAACATCGCCGATCATCACGCGCTGCGCCGCACCGAAGAGCTCAGGCGGCTGGGCATGCCCTATCGGGTGATCGGCAACCAGGGCGGCAAGGGCGTGCCGCTGAAAAAGCTGCTCGATGAGTTCCATCCCACAGAGGCGATCTTCATCGATGATCTGCCGCCCAACCATGCCTCGGTGAAGGCGCATGTGCCGCATGTTCACCGCCTGCACATGGTGGCCGAGCCCGAGGTGCGCCACCTGATCGGCGCCTCCCCCGATGTCCACGCCCGCCATGATGACTGGCCGGCGATGCTGTCCCACATCGAGACCATATTGAAAGGCTGAACCATGACCCCGGAAGAAAAGCTTGCCGCCCTTGGGCTCACCCTGCCCAGTGCCGCTGCGCCGGCCGCCAACTATGTGCCGACCGTCGTGGCCGGCGGCCTGATGCACATCAGCGGCCAGATTCCCTTTGCCGAGGATGGCAGCCTGATGAAGGGCCGGCTCGGCGACACGGTGGATATCGCCTATGGCCAGGCCGCCGCCCGCCGCTGCGCCGTGGGGCTGATTGCGCAGATGAAGGCGGCGCTGGGGGATCTTGGCCGCGTGAAGCGGGTGGTGAAGCTGGGCGTGTTCGTGGCCAGCCATCCCGGTTTCACCGATCAGCCGGAAGTGGGCAATGGCGCCTCCGATCTGATGGTCGAGGTGTTCGGCGATGCCGGCCGCCATGCCCGCGCCGCCGTGGGCGTCGCCGTGCTGCCGCGCGGCGTGGCCGTGGAAGTGGATGCGGTGGTCGAGATCGCCTGATGCAGCCGGTGCGGGTGGTCGGCAAGTCCAGCGAGATTTCGCTGGCTGACTGGAACGCCTGTGCCGGCCCCGACAACCCCTTCGCGCTGGGCGAATTCTACCGCGCGCTGGAAGATTCGGGCAGCGCCATGGCGCGCACCGGCTGGCAGCCCGTGCACCTGGTGACAGACGGCGCCGATGGCCGCCCGGCCGGCATATTGCCCTGCTATCTGAAGACGCACAGCCAGGGCGAATATGTCTTCGATCACAGCTGGGCCGATGCCTTCGAACGCGCCGGCGGGCGCTATTATCCCAAGCTGCAGGCCGCCTTCCCGTTCACGCCGGCCACCGGGCCCCGGTTGCTGCTGCGCGATCCGGAGGCAGCGCTGCCGCTGATCCGCGCCGCCGAGCAAGTGACGGAGAGCAACAATTTCTCCAGCGCCCACGCCACTTTCATCTGCCCTGACCAGCAGCCGCTGTTCCGCGACGCCGGCTGGCTGATCCGCACCGGCGAGCAGTTCCACTGGCAGAACGAGGGCTATGGCGATTTCGGCGACTTCCTGGCTGCCCTCTCCTCCTCCCGCCGCAAGATGATCCGCAAGGAACGCGAACGGGCGCGCGCCGGCCTCGACATCGTTCACCTTTCTGGCCGCGACATCACGGAAAGCGACTGGGACGCCTTCTGGACCTTCTACCAGGACACCGGCGCGCGCAAATGGGGCCAGCCCTATCTGAAGCGGCCCTTCTTCAGCATGGTCGGCGAGGCGATGGGGGATCGCGTGCTGCTGATGCTGGCCATGCGCGGGCGCACGCCGATTGCCGGCGCGCTCAATTTCATTGGCGGTGACTGTCTTTATGGCCGCTACTGGGGCTGCACCGAAGACGTGCCCTTCCTGCACTTCGAGCTCTGCTATTACCAGGCGATCGACTGGGCCATCGCCAATGGCCGTGCCCGTGTCGAGGCCGGCGCGCAGGGCGCCCACAAGCTGGCGCGCGGCTATCGGCCCACGCCGGTGATTTCCGCCCATTTCATCGCCAATCCCGGCCTGCGCGCCGCCGTGGCGGATTTCCTCGCCCGCGAGACCCAGGTGGTGATCGAGGAGATCGACTATCTCGATGCGCACGGCCCGTTCAGGCAGGCGCAAGACAAAAGCGTGATAGAGTAAGCGATGCGCGTGATTCTCCTGCTGGCCGCTCTGGCGGCGCCCGCCCAGGCCACGGAGGTCATCCGGCTGTCCGAAGCGCAGCGTGAGGCTGTGCTGGAGGCCGCGGCCAATGGCCCGGAAAGGCCGCAAGTGCTCACCCCCGAACCCGCGCTGCGCTCCTCGGTGCTGACCACCCCGCTCTATCCCGGGCCAGATGACGGCACCCCCGATCGCCGCGTGCACGGCGAGGTGAGCATGTTTGCCGGCAGCGGCGGCACCTTCGGCGTGAGCGGCACCGCCGTGATGCCGGTGGGCAACAGCGGGATGGCCGCCATCTCGCTGATGCGCGGCACCAGCAACTGGGGCGGCCTCTCGGGCTTCAGCCTGGGCTATGCCAGCGATGGCAGCATGATCGGTGGCGGGCTTGGCGGCGGCTTTGGTGGCGGCTTCAGTGGTTGGGGCGGCCCGTGGGGCAACCCGTGGCTGCAGGGCCCAGCCATGCGCCCGCGCCCGGTGCGGCGCGTCCGCTAAAGCGCGATATTGTCGATCAACCTTGTGGTGCCGATCACCCCGGCGCCCATCAGCCGCGCGCCCGGTGCCGGCGTGCCGAGGCTGTGCAGCGTCTCGCCATCGACCAGATCGAGATAGTCGAGCCGCACGAAGCCGGCCGCCTTGATGGAGCGCTCGCCGGCCGCCAGCGCGGCCGCCACCGGCATGCCGGACAAGATCGCCTCCCGCGTCGCATTGAGGGCGCGCGGCAGGGCCAGCGCACGGGCGCGCTCATCGGCAGACAGATAGGCATTGCGGCTGGACAGCGCGAGGCCATCATCATCGCGCACGATGGCGCAGCCATGGATCTCGGTGCCGATGTCGAGATCGGCGGACATGCGCCGAATGATGGCCAGCTGCTGCCAGTCCTTCTCGCCGAACACCGCGACATCGGCCTGCGCCGCGCTCAAGAGCTTGGCCACCACGGTGGCCACGCCATCAAAATGGCCCGGCCGCACCCGGCCACAGAGGAGATCGGGCAGGCCCGAGACCCGCACGAAGCTGGCGAAGCCCGGCGGATACATGGTGGCGACATCGGGCGCATAGAGCAGGCTGCACCCGGCGCCGGCCAGCTTCACGGCATCGCCGGCCTCGTCACGCGGATAGCGGTCGAGATCCTCGCCCGCGCCGAACTGCTTGGGGTTCACGAAGATCGAGGCCACCGCCACGTCAGCCAGCGTCAGCCCCTTGGTCACCAGCGCCAGGTGGCCGGCGTGCAGCGCCCCCATGGTGGGCACGAAGGCGACGCGCTGGCCCTGTTGCTGCCAGCTGCGCACGGCAGCGCGCAGAGCAGCAGGGGTGCGGACGATTGGCAGCGGATTGGTCATCGGTCGCTTTGTCGCTTGGCCCCGTTCGGGGCATGTCGTATCGGGAGGCGTGTGGGCGAAACGATGCGGCATCGCAAGCCCTGACGGAACAGAGGGAACAGAGCAGTGGGGATTGGCCGTTGAGCGCTCATGTCATCGTGCTGGCCAATGAAAAGGGTGGCACCGGCAAATCCACCACCGCCGTGCACATCGGCGTGGCGCTGTCCCTCTTGGGGCACCGCACGGCGCTGATCGATCTGGATTATCGCCAGCGCACCTCCACGCGCTACCTGGAAAACCGCTGGAAATATGGCCAGGCGCACGGCCTCACGCTGAAGGCGCCGGACGTGGTGGTGGTGGCCGATGCGCCGGGTGCCGAGGCCGAGCTGGATCTCAGGTTTCAGCAGGCCAGCGTGCTGGATTTCATCATCGTCGATTCACCGGGGCGCGATTCGGTGCTGGCCCGCGCCGCCATGGCCCGTGCCGACACGCTGGTCACCCCGATGAACGACAGTTTCGTGGACTTCGACCTGATCGGCCAGGTCGATGGCGAGACCTTCGAGGTGAGCAAGCCCAGTTTCTATGCCGAACTGGTGTGGGAAGCCCGCACCCGCCGCGCGAAGCTGGAGAACCGCCCGATGGACTGGGTGATCCTCAGGAACCGCCTCTCCACGCTGGAGGCGCGCAACAAGGCGCGTGTCGGCGCGGCGCTCGATGCCCTGTCGAAGCGCATCGGCTTTCGCGTGCTGCCCGGCCTTTCGGAGCGCGTCATCTACCGCGAATTCTTCCCGCGCGGCCTCACCCTGCTCGATCGCGAGGCGCTCACCGATTTCTCGCTCTCCCATGTCGCGGCGCGCTCGGAACTGCGGGCGCTGATCGCCGGCCTCAACCTGCCGGGCGGCATCGAACTGGCCGCCTGATGGGCCTTGCGGTCATCGCCGTTGGACTGCTGGCCTGGTGGCTGCACCGGCAGAATCTCCTTATCCCCAACCTCGTCCGGCTGGGCGGCGCGGCCGCCGCCGGGCTCCTCGCCTTCCGGCTGCTCACCACCGGCCGCCCGCTGCTGGCGGCCATCGTGGCGGCGGTGGGCGTGGGCTGGTGGCTGTGGAACGGCCGTCCGCGCGGGCCCGATGACCTTTTGGCCGCGGCGCGCCTGCTGAACGTGGCACCCGATGCGCCCTCGGAGCAGGTGTGGCAGGCCTGGCGGCAGGCAATGACGCGCGCCCACCCCGATGCCGGCGGCAGCGAGGACCCCGCCAAGGCCCTCACCGCCGCGCGCGACCTGTTGATCGAGGCGGCGGAAAAGCGGCGCGAGTCCAGCCGATAACAATCCCACGTAACCGGAATTGAACCTTTGTCGGGCATCAGGGCCGGCACGATCACGATGGATAGACAAGCAATGGCCCATGATTTCCACCCGACCGCGCTGCGTGAATACGACATTCGCGGCATCGTGGGCGACAGCCTGACCGAGGCTGACGCCCGCGCCGTGGGCCGCAGCTTCGGCACCGTGGTGCGCCGCGCCGGCGGCTCGCTGGTGATGCTGGGCCGCGATGGCCGCGCCTCTTCCCCGGCGCTGGCCGCCGCCGTGGCCGAAGGCCTGATGGCCGCCGGCTGCGATGTCATCGATATCGGCCTTGGCCCGACGCCGATGCTCTATTTCAGCGTGTTCGAATGCAGCGCCGATGCCGGCCTGATGGTCACCGGCAGCCACAATCCGCCGAACTGGAACGGCTTCAAGATGATGCTGAAGGATCGCCCCTTCTTCGGCGCCGATATCCGCGCGCTGGGCGAACTGGCCGCGCGCGGCGACTGGGAATCGGGCAACGGAGGCAATCGGGGCTCGGCGCGCACCCTGTTCATCATGGACCGCTATGTCGAGGCGCTGGCCAGCGATTTCCGCGGCGGCCCGTTCACCATCGCCTGGGATTGCGGCAACGGCGTCGCCGGCCCGGTGGTGGAGCGGCTCACCCGCATCCTGCCCGGCACCCATCATCTGCTGTTCACGCAAGTGGACGGCAGTTTCCCCAACCATCACCCCGATCCCACCGTGGAAGCCAATCTGGCTGACCTGAAGCGCACGGTGCTGGAAAAGGGCTGCGATTTCGGCGTGGCCTTCGATGGCGATGCCGATCGCATCGGCGCCGTGGACGGCCAGGGCCGCGTGGTGTGGGGGGACCAATTGCTCGCCATCCTCGCCGAGCCGGTGCTGGCCGAATGCCCCGGCAGCACGGTGATCGCCGACGTGAAGGCCAGCCAGGCGCTGTTCGATCGCATCGCCGAACTGGGCGGCCAGCCGCTGATGTGGAAGACCGGCCACAGCCTGATCAAGGCCAAGATGAAGGACGTGCATGCCCCCATCGCCGGCGAGATGAGCGGCCATATCTTCTTCGCGCACCGCTGGCACGGCGTGGACGATGGCATCTTGGGCGCCGTCCGCCTGATCGAGGCGGTGACGGCGGCCGGCGGCTCGCTCACCGCCATGAAGGATGCCATGCCGGCGATGATCAACACGCCGGAGATGCGCTTCCAATCGAGCGAGGACCGCAAGTTCGCCGTGGTCGGCGAAGTGCTGGCCCGGCTGAAGACTGAAGGCGCCACGGTCAACGAAACCGATGGCGCCCGGGTGATGCGCGCCGACGGCTGGTGGCTGCTGCGCGCCTCCAACACGCAGGACGTGCTGGTGGCCCGCGCCGAAGCGAAGGACGCGGCCGCGCTGGAACGCCTGAAGGCCGAACTGATGGAGCAACTGGCGCTGTCTGGCGTCGAAGCCGTTACCGTCGCGCACTGACAACAGGTCCTCCCCATTCGCAAGAATGGGGAGGGGGACCATGCGCAGCATGGTGGAGGGGCCCTTCAACCGGTGCTACCCCACCAACCGCTCCGCTGCATCGCTTCCCCCTGCAACAAATATCCCCTAAGTCGCAGACACATGGGCATCTGGGCCACCCTTGCCGGCACCGCCATCGGCCTGGTGATCGGCGGACCGCTGGGCGCGCTGGCCGGCGCGGCCGCCGGCGGCGCCGTTGATGCGGCGCGCGCCCGCACGCCGGAACGGGTGCAGGAACGCCGCCGCGTCGCCTTCACCATCGCGGCCATCGCGCTGGCCGCCAAGATGGCCCGCGCCGATGGCGAGGCGACCGAAGCCGAGTTCGCCACCTTCCAGCGCCTGTTTCATGTCGAGCCCAGGGAGGCCGGCAACGCTCGCCGCTTCTATGATCTGGCCAAGGCCAGCATGTCCGGCTTCGAGGCCTATGCCATGCAGGCCGCCAGCCTGCTCGGCCCCGGCTCGCCGACGCTGGAAGACCTGCTCGATGCGCTGTGGCTGATCGCGGCGGTGGACGGCTTCGCGCCGGCAGAACTCGACTATCTGGAACAGGTGGCGACGCTGCTCGGTTTCGATGCCGCTGCCCAGGCCCGCATCCGCCGCCGGCATCTCAGCCCCGCCGCCGATGACCCCTGGGCGATCCTGGGCATCGAGCCGGGCGCCGATGCCGCTGCCGTGAAGGCGGCCTATCATGCGCTCGTCAAGCGCTATCACCCCGATCGCGCGCTGGCCGAAGGTGTGCCGGCCGAATTCATCCGGGTGGCCGAAGCCCGCATGGCCGACATCAACACCGCCTATGACCGGCTGACCGGGCGGCGCGCATGAACCCCGTCCATCTCGCCATGATCCTGGCCATCGACGTGGTGTGGGCCTTCAACATCGTCGCCGTGAAGGAAGCGGTGATGACCGCCGGGCCGCTGGTCACGGTGCTGCTGCGCTATGCGGTGGCGACGCTCGTCTGCCTGCCCTTCCTGCGCTGGCTGCCGGGGCGCATGGGCCTGATCCTGCTCACCGGCTTCATTGCCGGCGCGTTGTTCATGACACTGGGGGCGCTGTCGTTTGCGCTGGCCGACAATCTCTCGGCGCTGGCCATCGTCGGCCAGCTCGGCGTGCCGTTCAGCCTGATCCTCGCGGTGATCTTCATGGGCGAACGCATCCGCTGGCCGCGCATCACCGCCGTTGCCATCACCTTCCTGGGCGTGGTGGTGATGGGCTTTGATCCGGCCATCGCCGATGAACGCATCGGCATCCTGCTCACCGTCGCTGCCGCCCTGTGCTGGGCGATCGGCAACCTCTTGTTCCGGCAGCTGGCCGGGGTGCCGGTGCTCACCATCCATGGCTGGCTCGGCGTGGTGTCGGTGCCGGTGATGCTGGCGGCGGCCTGTGTCGTCGAGCCAGAACGGCTGGCGGCGATCCCGCAGCTGCCGGCCGCCACCTGGGGCTGGATCTGCTATTCGGCGATCCTGTCGAGCCTGGTGGGCCATGGCGGCATGACCTGGCTGTTCCAGCGCTATCCGGTCGCCGTCGTCTCGCCGCTCACCTTGCCCACACCGCTGATCTCGGTGGCCATCGCGGTGGCGGTCTACAACACGCCGATCACCGGCCAGATGCTGGTGGGCGGCCTGCTCACGCTGGTCGGCGTGGCCATCATCACCTTGCGCACGGCGCAGCGGCGTGACAGCGATGTGCCGGTGGAACCCCTATGAGCATCATCCAGCGCCTCAGCCCCAATTTCAACGATCGCGCCCTGCCGATCGCCATGCTGGTGCTGCACTATACGGGGATGCGGAGCGGCGCCGAAGCCATCGACTGGCTGGCCAATCCTGAATCGAAAGTCTCGGCCCATTATGTTGTCGCCGAGGACGGGACATGCCTGCAGATGGTGCCGGAACAGAAGCGCGCCTGGCATGCCGGGCGCAGCTGGTGGCGCGGCCTCACCGACATCAACAGCGCCTCGATCGGCATCGAGATCGTCAACCCCGGCCACGAGTTCGGCTATGTGCCCTTCCCGCCCGAACAGATGGACAGGGTGGAGGCACTGGTGGCCGACATCGTCGCCCGCCACCGCATCCAGCCGGCCAACGTGGTGGGGCACAGCGACATCGCCCCGACCCGCAAGGAGGACCCCGGCGAACTGTTCGACTGGCCGCGGCTTGCGGCCCGAGGCCTGGCCGCCCGGCCGCTGCCCAGCCCCGATCCGGGCTGGACCGATGCCGGCTTCCTGATGGCACTGGGCCGCTATGGCTATGATGTCGGCGATCCGATGAAAACGGTGATCGCCTTCCAGCGCCGCCACCGCCCGGCGAAGCTGGATGGCCTGATCGATGCCGAATGCCGGGCCATTCTTCGCGGCCTGTTGCTCGCCGAAGGCCTCTGAGGGAGAAAAGAGGGGCCGGCGACCAAGGGGACGCCGGCCCCAGTAGATCCGCTGATGGCCCAACAGGGGGGAAGGCCATCGTTCACAGCGGGGCGCCGGCAGTGCCGGCGGCGGGACCGAAAACGGGGGGACGGCCCCGACACCCGAGCCTATGCCGCGCCAGAGCCAACATTGCAAGCCTGTAATGTTTGGTGCGACGCCCTGTCTTCGTGAAGCTACACCGCGCCCGGCCGGCGCGCGCCGAGCGGGATGTCATGCCCGCCGAAATCGAGCGTGGATTTCGAGATCACGTCGCCCAGTGCATCGACGATCAGGCGCAGGCGGCGCTTGTCGGTGGCGAAGGTGAGGCGGAAGGTGCCGAGATCCTCGTCCACCCCGGCTTCCACCCAGGAAGTGATCAGGCGGCCAGCGAGCATCGGCTGCACCTGTTCCGGGGCGAGCTTCAGCCCCTCGGCAATCACTTCGGCGGGCACGGTGAAGGCCTGCCCCGATCCCTCGATCTCGATCATGGCGGCGCTGTGGCGCGAATCGCCGCGAAATGCCATAGGCAAGGCGCGATCACGGCGTCGGGCGGCCGCGTCAGGAGCGATCCTGCCGAGGAAAGTCCGGGCTCCACGGAACGCGGTGCCGGGTAACGCCCGGCGGCCTCGCCTCAAGAGTGATCTGGGGTGGGGCCAGGGACAGTGCCACAGAGAAGAGACCGCCGATGGCCCTGGTGCAGACCGGGGGACAGGCAAGGGTGAAACGGTGCGGCAAGAGCGCACCGCGCGATGGGCAACCAGAGCGGCACGGCAAACCCCACCGGGAGCAAGACCGAATAGGGATGGCGCGCGGGGCAACCCGCAGGGCAGGAACCGGCCCAGTCATCCGGGTTGGTTGCTGGAGGCGGCGGGCAACCGCCGTCCGAGAGGAATGGCCGTCCGTGTGCCTTTGGGCACATGACAGAACCCGGCTTACAGACGTCGCTGGTCGGCTGCCCGCAACGCGAAAGCGTTGCGGGCAGACTCGACCAAGACCGGCCGGGCTGGCGGTTGGCCGAAAGCCAACCGAACAGCTTCGACGGCGCGGCTTTGCCGCGCCCCTCCCTGTTTTCTTTGCGAACCCAGCGAGCCAACCCCTCCACCGCCTGCGGCGGTCCCCCTCCCCATTCGAAGAATGGGGAGGACTTGATTGTTCCTCCCCAAACTTGTTTGGGGAGGGGGACCGCCGCAGGCGGTGGAGGGGCATTGCAACTTCACCCGCTCCGCAGCAACGCCACCCCGGCATCCCGCTCGAACAGATAGAGCAGCACCCGCGCCGCCTGTCCGCGCGAACCCTGAAGCCCGCCATCGCGCTCCAGCAGCAGCCGCGCGTCATCGCGCGCCATCGTCACGAATTTTTGCACCCGTTCCGGATCGGCGAAGCGGAACGCCTCCTCCCCCGATTGGCGCGTGCCCAATATCTCGCCGGCCCCACGCAGCTCCAGGTCCGCCTCGGCGATCCGGAAGCCATCATTGGTCTCGCGCAGCAGCTTCAGGCGGGCGCGGGCGGTTTCGGAAAGCTCAGGGCCGCGCAACAGCAGGCAGATGCTGTGGCCGCTGCCCCGCCCCACCCGGCCGCGCAGCTGGTGCAGCTGGGCAAGGCCGAAGCGCTCGGCGGCCTCGATGATCATCAGCGTGGCGTTGGGCACGTCCACCCCCACCTCGATCACCGTGGTCGCCACCAGCAGGCCCAGCGTACCGGCGGCGAAATCGGCCATCACCGCGTCCTTCTCCGGCCCCTTCATGCGACCATGCACAAGGCCCACCCTGCCCTCGCCCAGCCGCGCCTTCAGGAAGGCGGCGCGGGTGGTGGCGGCGGCTTCATCCGCATCCTCGCTGCCATCGACCAGCGGGCACACCCAATAGGCCTGGCCGCCGCCATCAAGGTGCCGGGCCAGCGCTGCCGTCACCTCGTCCAGCCGCTCGATGGCCGTCACGCGCGTCTCGATCGGCTGCCGGCCGGGCGGGCGCTCGTCGATGATGCTCTGGTCCATCTCGCCAAAGCGCGTCAGCGCCAGGCTGCGCGGGATCGGCGTGGCGGTCATCGCCAGCACATGCGGCGGCACCCGCGCCTTGCTGGCCAGCATCAGGCGCTGCGCCACGCCGAAGCGATGCTGCTCATCAACCACGACCAGGCCCAGATCATGATAGTCCACCGCCTCCTGGAAGATGGCGTGGGTGCCGACGAGAATGTCGATGCGGCCGGTGGCAAGATCGGCGAGCAGCGCCTCGCGGGCCTTGCCCTTGTCCCGCCCGGTGAGCAACGCGATGCGCACCGGCAGGCCATCGGCCAGCCGGGTCAGCGTCGCGTGGTGCTGGCGGGCGAGGATCTCGGTCGGCGCCAGCAGCGCCGCCTGGGTGCCGGCCTCCACTGCCGTCAGCATGGCGATCAGCGCCACCAGCGTCTTGCCCGAACCCACGTCGCCCTGCAGCAGCCGCAGCATCGGCTGGGCCTGCGCCATGTCACCCAATATCTCGCGCAGCACGCGTTCCTGGGCCCCAGTGAGCGGCCACGGCAGTTTCCGGCGCAGTTCAGACACCAGCCGGCCATCGCCCGCCACCGGCCGGCCACGGCGCGCCCGCGTGCCGGCACGCACCAGCAGCAGGGCGAGCTGATTGGCCAGCAGTTCATCATAGGCCAGCCGGTCGCGGCCGCCCTCAAGGCGGTGCGCGGCCTTCAGCGCTTCGGCAAAACCCAGCCAGCCCTGCCGGGCGAGAACCGATGGCTCGATCCATTCCGTCAGCACCGGCAACCGGGCCAGCGCCTCGGCGGTCAGCTGGCCCATGCGCCGGTTGCTCATGCCTTCGGTGAGCGGATAGACCGGCTCGCGCGCCGGCGCGGTTGCAGCGCTTTCCATCGCCAGCACTTCGGGATGAGCGATCTGCAGCCGCTGGCCATAGCGATCGAGCTTGCCGACGATGCGCTTTTCAACGCCGATCGGCAGCTTGGTCTGCGCCCAGTTGGCGGTCTGGCCGAAGAAGGTGAGATCCACCCACTGGCCGCCACGGTCCACCGCCGCCACCCGCAAGGGGCTGCGCGGGCCGCCGCGTTCGTGCCGCGCCGGGGTCAAGGGCACGATCAGCGGCCGGCCCACCAGGCTTTCATCGATGCGCTCCACCTCGGCCCGCTCGATCATCATCGTGGGCAGATGGAAGGCCAGATCAAGCACCCGGGCGATCTTCAGCCGCGCCAGTTGCCGCACCTGCGACGGCCCGACGCCCTTCAGGCTGGCCACTTCGGCGAACAATGGGTTGAGGATGGCGGGGCGCATGGCTATGCCCGCTCTTCTAGCACCGCGCCGGCCATTTGAAACGCCAGCGCGGCAACTGCGTTTGGACCTGTGACCATGAACGACAACCAGCCGGAGCCGATGGACCTGCGCTTGCGCCGCGCCCGTTACCGCGCCGAGCATCGCGGCACCAAGGAGGCAGACCTGGTGGTCGGCGGCTTCTTCGCTCGCCATCATGAAGGCTGGGATGAGGCATCGCTGGCCTGGTTCGAGGCGCTGCTGCACGAACAGGATGTGGATATCCTGGCCTGGGCCTTCGGCACGCAGGAACCGCCGGCACGCTATCAGGGAGAGCTGATGCAGGCTCTCAAGAAACTCGATTATGTCGATGTTCTGAAATGATTGATGTTGCCCGCTTCGTGACCGCGCGGCGGCCGCTGACGCTGGCCCGCTGCGCCGCCGGCTATCTGCCCTGGCTGATGGCCGATGCCGCCCGCGCCGCGAAGGGCCGGGCCTGGTTCATCGCCGCCGACGAGGCCCAGGCCCGCGAACTGGCCGAGGCCGCGCGCTATTTCGCGCCCGAGATCGGCGTGACGCTGCTGCCGGCCTGGGATTGCCTGCCCTATGATCGCGCCTCGCCGTCGCTGAAGAGCGCCGCCGAACGCGTGGCGGCGCTGGCGGCGGTGGCCGAACCGGCCGCTGGTGCGCAGCTGGTGGTCACCACCGTCAACGCCATCATCCAGCGCGTGCTGCCGAAGGACCGCATCGCCAGCCTGTCGGCGCGGCTGAAGCCGGGCAGCGCCATCGATCGCAGCACGCTGGCGCTGAAGCTCGCCGCCAATGGCTATGTGCGGGTCGATACGGTGGTGGAACCGGGCGAATATGCCCTGCGCGGCGGCCTGGTGGACGTGATGCCATCGGGCGAGGACTTTGGACTGCGTCTCGACTTCTTCGGCGACGAGATTGAAACCATACGGAAATTCGATCCCGCCTCGCAGCGCAGCCTGGGCCCGGCCGAGGGCTTTGACCTGCTCCCGGTGTCCGAAGTGCTGCTGGACGAGGCGCGCATCAAGGCGTTTCGCGCTGGCTGGCGCGAGCGCTTCGGCGCCACCGCGACCGCCGATCCGCTCTATGAAGCGGTGAGCGATGGCCGCCGGCTCGCGGGCATGGAGCACTGGTTGCCGCTGTTCGAGCCGGAGCTGGTCACCATCTTCGACTGGCTGGGCGCCGATGATGTGCTGGTGCAGGGCGGCGGTGCCGACAAGGCGGCGGCCGACCGCTTCGAGGCGATCGCCGATTATCACGACAATCGCGTCGCCGCCCTGTCGGCCAAGAAGGGCAGCTATCGCCCGCTGCCGGCCGACGCGCTCTACCTGTCGCCAGATGAATGGCGCCGGCGCCTCGCCGCCCACGCCGTCCACAATGCCTCCCCCCATGCGGTGCCAGACGGCACGCTCGACGCCATAGACTGCGATGCCGTGCCGGCCCGCGACTTCGCGCCGGAGCGCGTGGCCCAGGCCAATGGCGGCCCGCCCGTCTATGCCGCGATCAAGGCGCATGTCGAACAGCAGCGCGCCGCCGGCAAGCGGGTGATCCTCGCCAGCTATTCCGCCGGTGCGCGCGAGCGGCTGCAGGGCCTGCTCGCCGATGAGGGCGTGGCGCGGCTGGCGGTGGCCGATCACTGGCAGGAAGCGCTGGGCGCGGCGGCGGCCGGGCAGATCGTGCTCACCGTGCTCCCGCTGGAGCATGGCTTCACCCGCAGCGAGCTGCGCTCCAGCCTGCTGGTGCTCACCGAACAGGACATGCTTGGCGACCGGCTGGTGCGCAAGGCGCGGTCGGCCCGCAAGGCCGATGCCTTCATGGCCGAGCTCGCCATGCTCACGCCCGGCGATCTCATCGTCCACCGCGATCACGGCATCGGCCGCTACAACGGCCTGATCGCCATCCCCATCGGCGGCAAGCCGCACGATTGCGTGGCGCTGCTCTACGAGGGCGGCGACAAGCTCTATGTGCCGGTCGAGAATATCGACGTGCTGTCCCGCTATGGCAGCGACAGCGAGGGCGTCGGCCTCGACCGGCTGGGCGGGGTGGCCTGGAGCCAGCGCAAGGCGCGGATGAAGAACCGCATCCGCGAGATTGCCGGCGAACTGCTGGCAACGGCGGCTGCGCGTGCGCTGCGCGAGGGCGAGCCGGTCAGCATCGATGCTCACGGCCTCGCAGCGTTCGTGGACCGCTTCCCCTATGCCGAGACCGACGACCAGCTGAAGGCCATCGGCGACGTGCTCGATGATCTCACCTCCGGCAAGCCGATGGACCGGCTGGTGTGCGGCGATGTCGGCTTCGGCAAGACGGAGGTGGCGCTGCGTGCCGCCTATGCCGCCGCCCTGTCGGGCATGCAGGTGGCGGTGGTGTGCCCCACCACGCTCCTGGCGCGCCAGCATTTCCAGAATTTCCGCGAGCGCTTTGCCGGCCTGCCGGTGGAGGTGCGTCACCTGTCCCGCCTTGTGTCAGCCAATGATGCCAGAGCGGCGCGCGACGGCCTCGCCGATGGCACGGTGGACATCGTGATCGGCACCCATGCGCTGCTGGCCAAGGGCGTGGAGTTCAAGCGGCTGGGGCTGGTCATCGTGGACGAGGAGCAGCGCTTCGGTGTTGTTCACAAGGAGCGGCTGAAGGCGCTGAAGGCCGATGTCCATGTGCTCACCCTCACCGCCACGCCGATCCCGCGCACGCTGCAGATGGCGCTGACCGGCCTGCGCGAGATGTCGATCATCGCCACCCCGCCGGTCGATCGGCTGGCGGTGCGCACCTATGTGATGCCGTTTGATCCGGTGGTGATCCGCGAGGCGCTGCTGCGCGAACATTATCGCGGCGGCCAGAGCTTCATCGTGGTGCCGCGCATCTCCGACATCGTCGACATCGAGGAATTCCTGCGCCTGGACGTGCCGGAGGTGAAGCCGGTGATCGCCCATGGCCAGATGGCGCCATCGGAGGTGGAAGAGCGGATGAGCGCCTTCTACGACAAGCGCTACGACGTGCTGCTGTCCACCACCATCATCGAGAGCGGCCTTGATATCCCGTCTGCCAACACGCTGATCGTCCACCGTGCGGACCGCTTCGGCCTCGCCCAGCTCTACCAGATCCGCGGGCGCGTGGGCCGCGGCAAGACGCGGGCCTATGCCTATCTCACCACCGCCGCCGGCGAAACGATCACCGAGGGCGCCGAAAAGCGCCTGCAGGTGCTAAGCCAGCTCGATACGCTGGGTGCCGGCTTCCAGCTGGCCAGCCATGATCTCGATCAGCGCGGCGCCGGCAATCTGCTGGGCGACGAACAATCCGGCCATATCAAGGAGATCGGCTTCGAGCTCTACCAGTCGATGCTGGAAGAGGCGATCCTGGAAGCCAGGGCCGAGAGCGCCGGCATGAAGCCGCCGGCCGAGGCCTTCTCGCCGCAGATCACCGCCGAAGTGCCGATCCTGATCCCCGAACATTATGTGCCCGATCTGAACGTGCGCATGGCGCTCTATCGCCGCCTCAACGAGATGGAGGGGCGCCCGGGCATCGATGCGCTGGCCGCCGAGATGATCGACCGTTTCGGCAAGCTGCCGTTCGAGGTGGAAAATCTGCTGAGCGTGATCGAGATCAAGCTGGCCTGCGTGGCGGCCGGTGTTGCCAAGCTGGAAGCCGGACGCAAGGGCGCGCTGGTCAGCTTCCAGAACGACCGCTTCGCCAATCCCGATGGCCTGATGGACTATATCGTCCGGCTGGGCGCGCGGGCCAAGGTGCGGCCCGATCAGAAGCTGTTCATCGCGGCCGACTGGGGCGATGACCGCACCCGGCTGAAGGGCGCGCTGGCGGTGGCCTCGGCGCTGGCCAAGCTGGCGGCTGGCGCCCGGCTGAAACCGGCGGCCGCCGCCAAGGGCGCGGCGCTGCCGCCAAAGGCACCGGCACAGGCGCCGGCGCGGCCTGCGGTGTTCCGGTCAAAGCTCGGGAAGGGCCGCTAGCCGGCGTCAGGCGACGCTGCTGGCGCTGCTGGCGCTGCTGGCGCTGCGGCGGTTGCAGAAGCCGGCCAGCGCCTGGCTGTCCAGCGGCGGCGCGATGCAATAGCCCTGCACCCCGTGGCAGCCGGCGGCGCGGGCGGCGCTGAGCAGGATATCGTCCTCGATACCCTCGGCGATCACCGTCAGGCCCAGGCGACGGGCGGTGGCAATCATGCCTTCCACCACGATACGCTCCCGCTCGGTGCCGGCGAGGCCCATGGCGAGGCTGCGATCCAGCTTGAGCGTGTCGACCGGCAGGCGCGCCAAGCGGGCCAGCGATGAATAGCCGGCACCGAAATCATCGAGCGCCACGCCCACGCCATCGGCGCGCAGCAACGACAGCGTGGCCGAGGCGGCATCGAGATCGTTGATGATCGCCTCTTCGGTGACTTCCACCACCAGGCGGCGCGGCGACATGCCGGCCTGCGCCAGATCGCGCGCCAGGGTGGAAACGAAATCCGGATCGGCCAGATCGGCGGCGGTCACGTTCACCGAAAGCCGCAGGTTGGCCAGCGATCCGGTCCAGGCCGCCGCCGTGGCAATGGCACGCGCCCGGATATGCCGGCCCAGCGCCACCGCCAGTTCGGCAGAGGCAGCGGTTTCCAGCAGGATCGAGGCCGACAGCCGGCCGTGCACCGGGTGATCCCAGCGTGACAGCGCCTCCACCCCGGTGATGCCGCCATTGGCCAGGCTGGCCTGCGGCTGGAACAGGATGGTGATGTCGCCGCGATCAAGCGCGCGATAGAGATCGGATTCGAGATCGGCGCGGCGGGTGGGCGCCTCGCGGTCCATCTGCTTGTCGAAGCGCACCACGGAACCCGGGCCACGGCCGCGTGCATCAGCCAGTGCGATCACCGCTTCGCGCATCAGGCCAGCGGCAATCGCCTGCGGATCGCCTTCGGCTGTTCCGTCATCCCCCCCACTGTCCCAGGCGATGCCGGCACGGCCCGAGACATGGATCTGGCGATCATCGATGGCAAAGGGCCGCTCGAACCCGCGCAGCAGCTGGCGAGCCATCGGCTCCAGCGCTTCGCCTGTGCCGCCGCCGGCCAGCGCCAGCACGAATTCCGCCGCCGTCAGTCGGCCAAGCAGGCGCAGTTCGCCGCGCCGCAGCCGGCCATCGGCAATCGGCCCCAGCCGCTGCGCAATGGCCGCCAGCAGCCGATCGGCGATATCGCGGCCATAGGCGATGTTGATCTGGGCAAAGCGCCCGACCCCCATCACGATCACCCCGGTGGGGCGGCCGGCAGCACGCTGTTCGGCCAGCCAGGCCTGCACCCGGTCACCGCTGGCCAGCCCGGTCAGCCGGTCGCCATCAGGCTTGGTGGCGGGCAGTGCCGTTTCGGTGGCTGCCGCCAGCCGGGCAGCATGGCGCCCGGCGAGGTGCAGGGCGTTGGCAAAGGCGTCCGATCCGAAGGGCGAGACCAGCACCGAGGTGGCACCGGCATCGCGGGCGGTGCCGGCCGCGCCGACATCGGGGCGCGACAGCAGCACCAGCATGGCACCGCGCCGCGCCTCCACGGCGGGCCCCAGCGCCTGGGCGACCGCCAGGCCGGCCGACAGCGCACCACGCGCATCCACCACCACAACGCGCACGGGTTCGGCAGCAAAGCGGGCGGCAGCGACTTCGGCCAGCCGTTCCGTGCGCGGCACCAGTCCGGCCGCCGTCACCATGTCCGCCAGATCGGCGGCATAGCGCGGCGACACGATCAATACCGGTTCCGCCTGAACCTGACCCATAGAGAGAGAACCTGCCCCCTTGTTCGCTGCAAGTCTTAACTGGATGGCAAAGCGGTGTCAGCCTGTCCAGCGCCGAAAAGCCCCATGATGGCGGCCTTGCCACCAAAATCGCTTGCCAACTGTGCCGCTTCTGCCACAGGCTCATCCCATGTTCAGCGCCGCTGATGCGATTGGCCGCACCTCGGACTCCGGCTCATCGGGGGGCCGGGCAGCAGACGATGTTCGCCCCCTGGTGGACCCGTTTGGCCGTGCCATCACCTATCTCAGGGTTTCGGTCACGGATCGCTGCGATTTCCGCTGCGTCTATTGCATGGCCGAGGACATGACTTTCCTCCCCAAGGCCGAGGTGCTCAGCCTGGAGGAGATCGATCGCCTCGCTTCCGCCTTCGTGCGGCGCGGCACGCGCAAGCTCAGGCTCACCGGCGGCGAGCCGCTGGTGCGGCGAGGGATCATGGACCTGGTGAACAGCCTGTCGCGGCACCTCCGATCGGGCGCGCTTGACGAGCTGACCCTGACCAGCAACGGCAGCCAGATGGCGCGCTTTGCCGAACCCTTGTTCGCCGCCGGCGTGCGCCGGGTCAACATCAGCCTCGACACGCTTGATGAAGACCGCTTTGCCCGCATCACCCGCTGGGGCCGGCTGGGCCAGGTGCTCGATGGCATTGCCGCTGCAAAGGCCGCCGGCCTGAAGGTGAAGCTCAACACCGTGGCGCTGGCCGGCCCGGACGGCAACGAGGGCGAGATCGAGACGCTGATGCACTTTGCTGCCGCCCACGGCCATGATCTCACGCTCATCGAAACCATGCCGCTGGGCGAGATCGGCGAGGACCGGGTGGACCAGTATCTGCCGCTCTCGCGTGTGCGCCGGCAGCTGGAAACGCGCTTCACCCTCACCGATCTGCCGCACCGCACCGGTGGCCCCGCCCGCTATGTGCGTGTGGAGGAACTGGGCCTGCAACTGGGCTTCATCACCCCGCTCACCCACAATTTCTGCGAAAGCTGCAACCGCGTGCGGCTCACCGTCACCGGCCAGCTGTTCATGTGCCTTGGCCAGGACGACCAGGCGGATCTGAAGGCCGTGGTGCGCGCGGCCGGCAACAACGAGGCGCTGCTCGATGCCGCGCTTGAAGAGGCCATTGCCAGAAAGCCCAAGGGCCATGATTTCGTGATCGACCGGCGCGGCGCCCGGCCCGCCGTGGCCCGCCACATGAGCATGACCGGCGGCTGACAGGAACGCACACATGAAACTCGCCCTCATGGTGTCCGACAGCCATGTCGCCCGCGCGGCTGGCGATGCCCTGCGCCAGCAGCACAGCTTTGTGCCGGTGGGCGAGGCCGACGTGGTGGTGGCACTGGGTGGCGACGGCTTCCTGCTGCACTGCCTGCATGAGGCCATGCGCCATGCAGACCCAAAGCCGATGTTCGGCATGAACCGCGGCACGGTGGGCTTCCTGATGAACGATTTTCGCCAGGGCGCGCTGGTGGACCGCATCGCCGCGGCCAAGACCTTCGTGCTGCACCCGCTGCTGATGACCGCCACCACGGCGTCGGGCCGGGTGGTCACTTCGCCCGCCATCAACGAGGTGTCGCTGCTGCGCGAAACCCGCCAGGCCGCCAAGATCGGCATCGCCATCGACGGCAAGACGCGCATGGAAGAGCTGATCTGCGATGGCGTGCTGGTCTCCACCCCGGCCGGCTCCACCGCCTATAATCTGTCGGCCAATGGCCCGATCCTGCCGCTGGAGGCCGATCTGCTCGCCCTCACCCCGATCTCGCCGTTCCGGCCCCGGCGCTGGCGCGGCGCGCTGCTGCCGGCCACCAGCCAGATCATGTTCGAGGTGCGCGAGGCCAGGAAGCGCCCGGTGTCGGCCGTCGCCGATCAGGTGGAGGTGCGCGACGTTGCCGAGGTGAAGGTGGCGATGGACCGCTCGATCAGCCTCGAACTGCTGTTCGATCCCGAATATGCGCTGGATGACCGCATCAGCCTCGAGCAGTTTGCCAGCTGAGATTTTGCCGCCAAAGCCTCTTGGCAAGCGCGGCCGCCCTCGCTAAGGGGGCGCTCCCACGCTGTTCCTCGGTAGCTCAGCGGTAGAGCCCTCGACTGTTAATCGAGTTGTCGCAGGTTCGAATCCTGCCCGAGGAGCCAGCGTGGTCCCATTTTCCAGATCGCAACAATTCCGCAATGTTCATGCTGGCGACAGCAGGGGCGTGCGATAGCCTGTGCCATCACGTCTGAAAGGCACGATCGCCGATGTTCCCGCGCCGTCTCGTCCTCCCGCTGCTTGCGGCCTTGACGCTGGGGGCCTGTGCCTATCCCAATTATGCCACGGGCCGCGCGCCGGCCTATGATGCCGGCTATCAGCCGGTGATGGGCGGGCAGGCCGTGTTCTGGCCGCAGCAGCCGGGCGCCCTGTGGGGGCCGGAGGATGTGCCGGGCATCGATGTCTTCTTCCAGCCACTGAGCGCCCATGGCCGCTGGGCGCCATCGCGCTGGGGCCAGGTGTTCATTCCCGCTGCGCCGGCCGGCTGGCGCCCCTATCAGAACGGGCAATGGCTGGAAAACCGCTTCTGGCTGTCGGCCGATCCCTGGGGCTGGGCCACCGATCATTATGGCCGCTGGGGCTTTGACGATCAGCTGGGCTGGGTGTGGGTGCCGGGCACGCAATGGGGGCCGAGCTGGGTGGCCTGGCGCGAATCCGATGAAGTTGTGGGCTGGGCGCCGATCCCGCCGCAGGTGCAATGGAATGTGGGCCTCGGCTTCGGTTCGGGCTGGGGCTTTGACAACTGGAACAGCTGGTATGGCCCATCCTGGGCCTGGGTGCCGCGCAGCAACCTGTTCCTGCCGGGCTTCGGCGGCGGCCTGCTGCCATGGAACGCCGGGCTGACCTGGTGGGGTCGCAGCCGCTGGCAGCACAGCCCCTATTGGGGCTGGAACCAGCCCTGGGATCGCGGCTGGGGCTGGCAGGCACCGGCCTGGGCATGGAACGGCTGGGCCGGGCAATATCCGGGCTGGAGCAACTGGGGCTGGAACCGCCCCGGCTGGAACCGCCCCGGCTGGAATCGCCCCGGCTGGAACGACCGCTGGAACGACCGCTGGGATCGGGGTCCACGCCGCGGCGCGCCGGGCAGCGTGGGTGACCGTATCGGCCGCGATCTTGCCGGCCAGCCGCCGCAACCACAGCCGGGATGGCAGCAACCGGGATGGCAGCAGGGCCGCGAGGGCCGCCAGCGCGGCTGGAACCGCGGTGGTCGCTCACCGGACGGCCAATATGGCACCCTGCCGCCCGGTGGCCCCGGCAATCGTCCGGAATGGCGCGGTGACGGGCCGGCGCGCGGCAGCCCCAACAGGCAGGGCCAGGGCGGGGGCCAAGGTTGGGGCCGCAATCCCAACGCGGCGCCGCCGACCGGCATGCCAAACAGCGTGTCTGGTGCGGTGGGCGGTGCCATGGCCGGCACACCGCCACCGCGCCCGCAAGGCAGCTGGGGCGGCAATCGCGGCAACCCGGCGGCCCAGTCAGCCCCGCAGCCGAGCTATCGCCCGCCGCCAGCCTATCGCCCGCCGCCGCCGCCGCCGCCGCCGCCGCCGCAGCCGAGCGTGCGCACGGTGGAGCCGCCCGGCGCCGAGCGCAACCCGCACTGAGGCCGGATCAGCGCGCAGCCCACCAGGTGAAGGCGCGGGCCTGCAGGGCCGCCACATAGGCGCGCGCTTCTGGCCCCGACCAGCTTGCCGGCGCATCCTTGCGGCCCACCCACCAGCCCTGCCCCGGCAGCCGGTCGGCCTCACGCACCACCAGCACGGCCAGCTCCGGCTCCCCGGCCGCACGGCCAGCCTCATCGATGGCATCAAGCAGCCGGCACAGCGCGCGCATCTTCGGCCGGCTGAAGCGATGGCCCAGCGCCAGCAAGGCTTCGGAATAGGAAAGGTCGCGCCCGGCCCGCGCCGCCGCCACCAGCAGCGCCTTCACCTCGGGCAGATCGGCGGCTGTCACCATCAAGCTCTCATGCCACAGCGCAGCCGCCAGTGCCACCGGCCGGCCCGATGCCGATGCGGCATCGGTTGGGGGCGCCGGCCAGTGGCCCACCGTCAGCCTTTCGGAGGTTGGGGCGGCTGCGGCGGTGGTGGCGGTGGCGGTGGCGGTGCCGGATCCTGCGGCGGAGCCGGCGGCGCTTCAGGCGGTGTTTCAGGTGCCGGCGGCGCTCCTTCAGGCGGCGGTGGCGGCGTTTTCGGGCCGGCAACCAGCGGGGCCGCCATCGCCAGCGGTGCCAGCACGATGATGGACAGCCGCAGTGCGGCCAACGGAACAAATGGCTTCAACATCACGCAACTCCTCTTCCTTCGGTTGCGCCCCCTCCCCTGTTGGTCAGGCCCGGGCGGCAGGATGGCCGGTGCCGGGGTGGTGGTTGCCACCGGCTCTGCGACCCTTGCCAGCGCCGGTGGCCCGCCCATCAGGCACGGCAAGGATGAACGCTGCCTTTCCAGACGGCGCTGCCGCCGACAGGCCGTGCCCACAACAAGATGGCACGCCTGATGACACGCCACCCCACCCCTGCTAACGCGGGCGGCATGACCGTGTATCTTCATGAAGGCGATCTGCCTGCCGATGCGCTGGCCCCCGGCCCGGTGGCGGTGGACAGCGAGACCCTGGGCCTCAACCCGCACCGTGACCGCCTGTGCCTGATCCAGATCAGCGACGGGCGGGGCGACGAGCATCTGGTGCGCTTTGCCCCCGGCCAGTATGACGCGCCCAACCTGAAGGCAGTGCTGGCCGATCCGGCCCGCCTGAAGCTGATGCACTTCGCGCGCTTCGATGTGGCGGTGATCCGCCAGTATCTGGGCGTGTGGGCGACGCCGGTGTTCTGCACCAAGATCGCGTCCAAGCTCACCCGGACCTACACTGATCGCCACGGCCTGAAGGACCTGTTGAAGGAAACGCTGGGCGTGGAGATTTCCAAGCAGCAGCAATCCTCTGACTGGGGCGCGGCGGAGCTTTCGGAGGCGCAGAAGGAATATGCCGCTTCCGACGTGCGCTACCTGCATCGCGCCCATGCCATTCTGGCCGATCGGCTGGCGCGCGAAGGCCGCAGCCACATCGCGCAGGCCTGTTTCGATTTCCTGGCGACGCGCGCTGAGCTTGATCTTGCCGGCTGGCCCGAAGCCGACATCTTCTCGCACATGTGATCGGCAGCTGATGGCGCCAGCGCCCGCCACCACGGTTCAGCGCCCGCTCTCCCGCCGCCAGCAGGCAGCGCTGCCGGGCAGCGCGCATGATCGGCGCATGGCCTTGCTGAAATGGCTTTTGCCGGCAACCGGCGGGGTGATCGGGCTGGGCATCCTGATCTGGCCGCTGGTCGCCGCCCAGGAATTTTCCTTCCTGCTCGCCAAGGACCAGGTGGCCGTGGCCAACGAGCGGCTGCGCGTGTCCCGCGCCGAATATCGCGGCAAGACGGCCGCCGGCGAGGCCTTTGCCATTTCCGCCGGCAGCGCGGTGCAGCGGGTGAGCGCCGTGCCGGTGGTGGAGCTTTCCGATCTTGATGCGCGCCTTGAAGGCAAGGATGGCCCGGCCACGGTGAGCGCCCCCAGCGGCCGCTACCTGCTCGACGAGGACCGGCTGGAAGTGGCTGGCCCGGTGCAGCTGCGCTCGGACGGTGGCTACACGCTCGATGCCGAGACGGTGTTCATCGATTTGAAGCGCCGCCAGGTGAAGACCGATGCGCAGGTCTCTGGCCGGCTGCCGATGGGCAGCTTCCGCGCCGACCGCATGGCGGGCGATCTGGCCGGCCGCCGGGTCAGCCTGATCGGCAAAGTCCACTTGCGCATCAACCAGCGCGGCGGCAGAGGATGAGCCCGATGATCCGCGCGCTTTCCGCCCTGCTGCTTCTGGCTGCCGTGCCCGCAACCGCGCAGCGTTTCGACTCCAGCGCGCCGATCGATGTGGACGCCGGCCGCATCGACATTGCCGATGATGCCAACGAAGCGATCTTCTCGGGCGCGGTGGTGATCCGCCAGGGCAGCCTGACGCTGAATGCCGATCGCGTGCGCATCATCTATCAGAAGGATGGCGCCGGCAACCCGCAGGTGCAGCGGCTGGATGCGCTCGGCAATGTGCGGCTGCGGCAGGATACGATGCGCGCCAGCGCCAACAGCGGCATCTATGATGTGAATGGCCGGCTGGTGACGCTGCTGGGCAATGTGAAGATGGACCGCGACGGCAACCATCTGGAAGGCGCCCGCGTGGTGTGGAACCTCAACACCCGCACCAGCAGCTTCGATGCGCGCAGCGCCGCCAATCCGGGTGGCCGCGTCACGGGGCGCTTCACGGTTCCCCAGAAGAAGAACTGATCCGCAGGCAGGCCTCGCGCACCAGTTCGGGGCGCTCCAGCGGCAGGAAATGCGTGGTGCCCGGCACCCGCACGGCCTCAAGGCAGGCCGGATGCGCCGCAAACGCCGCCAGTTCGGCGTCGCGCACGGTGGAGCCCTGTTCGCCAGCCAGCAGGATGAACGGGCAGCGCAGCGCCGCCAGCGCCGGTTCGATGCGCGGCGACACCGCGCGGAACGTGGCGCTTTCGAAGGCCGGCGCGCAGGCCAGCTCGACGCCGTCGGGCGTTTCCACAAGGCCACCGGCCAGATAGGCATCGAGATCGGCATCGCTCCAGCTGCCGAACACGCCGCGGCCATGATAGGCGGCGCGCGCCTCGGTGCGGCCATGGAAGCGGCCGCGCCGTCGCGCCGCCTGGTCTGCCATCATGTTGGGGATGTCCGCGCCGGCCCGCACCGCAGCGGCGATGTCGAAGGGCAGCATCGCCGGATCCACCAGCACCAGCCCGGCGACCCGATCTGGCCGCGCCGCCGCCGCCAGCAGCGAGACCGCAGCCCCCATCGAATGGCCAGCCAGCAGCCAGCGCCCGCCCGCATCGATCACATCAATGAGGCGCAGCAGATCATCGGCAAACTGGTCCCAGCTGGTCAGCGCCTCAGGGTCCTTGGGCAGGCCGGTGAAGCCATGGCCACGGGCATCGCTGGCGGTGATGGCGAAGCGATCGGCCAGCGGCGCCAGCAGCCGGGCATAAAGCGCGGCATTCATGCCGGTGGCGTGGGCGAAGTGCAGATGCTGGCCCGTTCCGGCCTGCAGGGCGGAAACCGGCCCGGCCGGCGTGTGGATGATCATGCGCTCCATCCCTGCCCGATAGCAGGCAACGACGGTTCAGGCAGTGCGCCCTTTTGCCAGCCAGCGCGCCAATATGGCCGCGTTCTTCACCAGCAGTGCGGGATCGCGCGTCTCGGGCGCAGTCATGATCGCGGTATCGAGCAGCGTGTCGATCGGGCTGGGCTCGCGCGTCGCCGGCAGCGCCGTGCACAGCGCCTTGATCGCGGCGCGGGCCAGCGTGGCATTGCCGTGCATCACCGCCATGATGTTGGTCACGTCAACATCGCTGCCCTCGTGCCAGCAATCATAATCGGTCACCATGGCGAGCAGGGCATAGGGCAGCTCGGCCTCACGGGCCAGCCTGGCCTCCGGCATCGCCGTCATGCCAACGAGATCGCAGCCCCAGCCTTGGTGCAGCCGGCTTTCGGCGCGGGTGGAAAAGGCCGGGCCTTCCATCGCCAGATAGGTGGCGCCGCGATGCACCTTGCCGCCCGAAACAGCCACTGCATTGGCCGCCAGCGCTGACAGCCGGGGGCAGACGGGATCGGCCATCGGCACATGCGCCACCAGCCCGGCTTCGAAGAAGGTCGAGGGCCGCCCCCTGGTGCGATCGATGAACTGGTCCACCGCCACGAAATCGCCCGGCGCCATGGCGGCGTTCAGCGAGCCCACCGCCGATATCGCCAGCACATCGGTGCAGCCCAGCCGCTTCAGCGCATCGATGTTGGCGCGCATATTGAGCTGATGCGGCGGGATGCGATGGCCGCGGCCGTGGCGCGGCAGGAAGGCCAGCTCCACGCCGGCAATGCGCCCGGTGAGAATGGCATCTGATGGCGCCCCCCACGGGCTCTCCACCGTCACCCAGCGCGCCTCCTCCAGCCCGTCGATGGCATAGAGGCCGGAGCCGCCGATGATGCCGATCTTCCAGCTCATGCCGTCACCCGCCGCGCATCGATCGGCCAGCGCTCCAGGCTGCCATCCTCGTCGGCCACGAAGAAGGCATCGTGCAGCGCCACGGTGGGATCGACATGGCCAGGCTGCAGCCACACCAGATCGCCCTCCGCAACGCCGCCGGGCGGGATGATCGCGCCATGTTCATCCCCCATCGGGCGACAGGCGCTGCCGGCGGGCAGGACGACGCGCGGGGCCGGCCCATTTGGATGCAGCGCCTTGTGGCCGGCATCGCAGGTGACATGGCTGGCATGATTGGCCGACACCACGCTGGCCGCCAGGAACAGTGCCGGCTGGAACGGCAGGTCACCAAGATCGCCATATTCCACGTCCATCACCGCGTAGCTGCCGGCCTGCAGCTCGGTGTAGAGGCCGGCGGCCAGATCCATCGCCGCCGTGCCGGTGCCGCCACCGGTCACCTGCGCCGGCGCCAGGCCCTCGGCCCGCAGCGTGGCGAGCAGTGCTGCCAGCCGGCTGGTCCAGTCCGCATGCGCCGCCGTCCGCTCGGCAGGGAGCAGATGCTGGTGATGGCCGCAATAGGCCTGCACACCGGCATAGTTGAGGCCGGGCAAGGTGGTGAGCAGCCGAGCCAGCACCGGGGCCTCAGCGGGCGCCACGCCCGCCCGCCCCATGCCGGGATCAACGTCCACATAGGCATCGAGCGTCACGCCGGCTGCCGCGGCCGCTGCACTGGCGGCATGGGCCTGCGCCGCGCTGTCGATCACCGCGCCCACCCGGCCGGCCAGCGCCGCCAGCCGGCGCCATCCCCACGCCGGCACCGGCGCTGTCACCAGCACATCGGTGATGCCGCCCGCCACGAACGCCTCCACCTCCCCCACCGTCTGGCAGCACAGGCCCACGGCGCCCATCTCCACCTGCAACAGGCCCAGCCGGCTGCACTTGTGCATCTTGCCGTGCGCGCGCAGCCGCACGCCCTTCGCATCGCAGGCCGCCTGCATCGCTGCCAGGTTGGTCAGCATCGCCGCGCGCCGGATCACCAGCGCCGGCGTGACCGGGAGCGCCACCCTTGCGAGGAAGTGGGAGATGGATTGCATTGCGGCGTCTTGCCGCGCGGCACGCTTTGAGTCAAAGAGCGCCGCGAACAGGGCCCGCATTACGGAGCAGTCATGTCTGAACAACCTGTGGTGATCATCACCGGCGCCTCGTCGGGCGTGGGCCTGTGGGCGGCAAAATCACTGGCCGATCGTGGCTGGCTGGTGATCATGGCCTGCCGCGATCTGGCCAAGGCGCAGCGCGCCGCGGTCGAAACCGGCATCCCGGCTGGGAACCACCGCCTGATGCACATCGATCTGGGTGACCAGGCCAGCGTGCGCCGCTTCGCTGATGAATTTCATGCGACCGGCCTGCCGCTGGACGCGCTGCTGCTCAACGCGGCTGTCTATCTGCCCCGCCTCGAAGCGCCGATGCGCAGCCCCGAAGGCTATGAAATCAGCGTTGCCACCAATTATTTCGGCCATTTCCTGCTGGCGCACCTGCTGATCGAAGCCCTCAAGAAGGCCAACGGGCGTAGGGGCAGCCCCTCCCGCCTGATCACGCTGGGCACCGTTACCGCCAACAGCGAGGAATTCGGCGGCAAGATCCCCATCCCCGCCCCAGCCGATCTCGGCGATCTCGCCGGCCTCGAAGCCGGCTTCAAGGCGCCCATCGCCATGATCGACGGCAAGCCGTTCAAGCCCGGCAAGGCCTACAAGGACTCAAAGCTGGCCTGCATGATCATGAGCCGCGAATTCCAGAAGCGCTGGGGCTCCACCGGCATCGTCTTCAACACGCTCTACCCCGGCTGCGTCGCCGAAACCCCGCTGTTCCGCCACACGCCGCCGGCCTTCCAGAAGATCTTCCCCTGGTTCCAGAAGAACATCACCAAGGGCTATGTGAGCCAACCGCTGGCCGGGATGCGCACCGCGCAAGTGATCGCAGACCCCGCCTTCGCCAGCCAGACCGGCGTGCACTGGAGCTGGGGCAACCGACAGAAAGAAGGCCGCATGCCCTTCGCCCAGCCGCTGTCGACGCGCGGCACCAACGAGGCGAGGAATGAGCGACTGTGGGATCTGACGATGAAGGCGGTGGGGCTGGCCTGATTAGGCCGAAAAAGGAAGCAATGCCTCCAGCGGGCAGGGACTGCGTCCCTGCCCGCCGGAGGCTCTGCTGCTCTTGAGGCGGCCCTCACCCCAAAAACCTTCCTCATGCTGAACTTGTTTCAGCATTCAAGGGAGTGCGACTCCACTTGCGCGCTTTTCGGGGCATACTCCCATGGATCCTGAAACAAGTTCAGGATGACGGGCGCGGGTGAAATGTCACCCCTCCTTCGTCTCGCCCTTCCCCGGCCCCAGTCCGTAACGCGCCACCAGTGTCCACACGTGCGGCGGCACCATGTTCTTCATCATGGCGGGCGCTTCGCGGCGCAGGTGCAGGATGGTCTCGATCGCCTTCATCTCGACGCGGGTGCGGGCGAACTCCTTGCCCTTGGGGCCCACGAGCGGCATCAGCTTGCCGACCAGTGGCCGGATGAACTTCGGCATGCGGCGCAGGGGGAGGCCGCCGGCGGCGCGTTCAGTGTTGGCGAGGAAGCCCTTCACCGGCCCGGCGCGCTTGGAGCCATCGGGCTTGCCGTTGTCGTCTGGATCGGTCAGCGCCACTTCGTCGCCCAGCAGGCCGAGCAGTTCGGCGCCGCGATCGTTGCGGATCAGCAGCCATTGCTCACCGGTGCCGCCCATGTAGCCCACGGTGATATCGGCCAGGCTGTTGGTGTAATCGACGCAGGTGCGGCAGGTGAGCGGGAAGAAATCGGGACGCAGATCGGCCAGCGGCAACATCAGGAACGGGATGTCCTTGCGGCGGCCATCGTCGAAGCGCAGCTCGACATGATAATCGGCCTTGAATTCGAGGTAGGTGATGGTCTCCGGCCGGTCGGAGAGCAGGCTCAGGAATTCGTGGAAATTCTCGGTCGTGGTGTTGTCGCTGCACGGCGTGCCGATGACGTAGAGGCGCTCGAAGCCGAGCTTCGCCTCCAGCCGCCTGAGCGCGTGGACCTGGCAGGGGATGCCGATGATGCCGATGCGCCTGAAGCCGGCGGCGCGGGCCGGCTCCAGCAGCGCCAGCAGCGGCGCATAGCCCATGCGCATGCCGCGCACGCTCGCCATGGCTTCGGGCTTCGTCACCATCACCGGGCGCGGGCGCCACTTGTCATTGGGGTCCGGCGCCATGGTGAGGATGGCGTCCACCGCGCCGGTTTCCAGCAGCCGTTCGCCCAGCCGGCTGGTGATGCCGGTCCATTGCGCGCCCGGGCTCGGCTGCTTGAGCCGCGCCTTGGCCATGCGCTGGAACGGGCCGAAGAACAGCTCGTCCGCCCGGTTCTCGTCCCGCGCCCGGCCATGCACCTGGGCCTCCATCGCGGCATAATCGGGCTTGATGAACTGGCAGGCGCTGCCACAATCATTGGGCGTGGACGTGCGGGAGACACCGCAATCGGTGCACAGGCCGCGCGGTGCCGCCGGCGCGAATTCAGGCGCGATGATCCCTGAAATGTCAGACACTTGCTAACCCCGACTGCGAAGAGACACCCCTGCCCGGCACCGCTCTAGCCTGCCCCGCCCTACATCCGCAAGGGCGCGCCATAACCGGTCAGTTCCAGATAGCCGCGCCCGCCCAGGACGGACACCGCGCCCTCCCAGTAAAGCGGCCCGCCGGCGGCACGGCTGTCCAGCTCCTGGTCCGCCATCAGCGGCGTGATCGCCACGCGCTGCCAGCGGCCCGCCAGCCGATACTCGACCACCGGCCGCACCGGCCAGCGCGCCTTGCTGCGCGGGCTCTGCCACCAGCCGCCGGCCTGCCAGCGCACATCGTCGGGCTTGAACACATGCAGCCGGCCCGCCTTGTCACGATGGCTGCCGCCGGCCCACAGCGTGCCGCCCCGGGCATCGCGCACCCGGAACAGGGTGAGCGCACCGCCATCATCAAGGTTGAGGCCCAGCCAGTCCCAGCCGACAGCCCGGGCGTTGAGCAGGGTGGACGACCATTCGCGATCGAGCCAGGCCGTGCCGCGCACGCTCTGCCCGTTCACCCGGCCTGAAACCGCCAGCTGCGGCCAGCTGTAATAATGGCTGGCCTCCGCCGGGTTCGGCCCCTTCTGGCTGTAGCCGCCGCGCCCCTGCAGGATCACGCCCTGCGTGGGGGTGAACAGCAGATCGAAGGCCAGGCCATCGCCCATCACCCGCGCGCGCAGCCGGCCATCGCGGCCCCGCCACAGCCGCCAATCGTCCAGCACCACATCCATGTCCCCCACCCGGGCCTGGGCCAGGCCAAAGCCGGCGCGGGCGATGCGCGCCGCATGCCGCAGCCGGCCATGGGCAGGATCAGACAGGGCGGCATGGGCGAAGATCACTTGCTCGGGCGCGAATTTCGATGGGTTGCCGCCGGCGATGTCAGGTTTCGTGCGGAAGAAGGTGATCTGGAAGCCCTTGAGGCCGCCTGCCGTGTCGATCTGGCCGGTGAGATACCACCATTCGGTGCGGAACTGGGGATGGGCGCCATGATCGGCCGGAAAGCGCAAGGCCGCGCCGGGCCGCACCGGGGCGAAATCGGCCGCCAGCAGCAGCGGCGCCAGCAGGAAGAGCAGGAGCCTCGCCATCACCAGTCTGCCCGCACCGCCAGCACTGCCTGAGCGCCCATCGCCCGCCGCCCGGCGATCAGCGCGGTGAGCCCGGCGCTCAGCACCAGCAGCGCCACCAGGCCAGCCAGCAGCGGCCAGGGCAGCGCCAGATCCATCGTCCAGTGGAAGCTCTGCGGGTTCACCACCTTGACCAGCACCAGCGCCATCACCAGCCCGAGCGCGAGGCCGCTCAGCGCCCCCACAAGGCCCAGCCCCGCCCCTTCGGCGGCCAGCATGGCCAGGATCCGGCCGCGCGCCAGGCCGATGTGGCGCAGCATGCCGAACTCCTTCAGGCGCGCGAGCACCTGGGCGGAAAAGCTGGTGGCGACGCCAGCCAGCCCGATCAGGATCGCGATGGCCTCCAGCGCATAGGTGACGGCAAAGCTGCGATCGAAGATGGCGAGCGCCACGCGGCGCATTTCGGCCGGCCGGCCAAACTGGGCCTGGCCCTGCACCGCATCCGGCAGGGCATCCGCCAACGCCTGCTGCACCGCCCCGGCATCGGCACCCGGTGCCAGCGTGATCGCCGCCTCGCTGGCGCTGGCATCGCCGGTGAAGCGCTGCCAGTCGGCCATCGGCAGGATCACCGCGCCCCATTGCCGGGCATAATCGCGCCACACGCCGGCCACGAACAGCCGGCGTTGCTGCCCACCAATGGCCAGCTCGCGCACCTCACCCACCTGCCAGCCGCGCGTCCAGGCCATGGGCTCGGAGATCAGCACCGGCACCGTGGCGTCTGGCGCAGCGCGGCCAGCCTGCGCCACCAGCGGCACCGCAGCCACCCCTTCCTGCGCCATCAGCATCACCGCCGGCAGCGCCGGATCAAGGCGGATCGGCTGCACGCGCTGGAAGCGGATCGCCGCCACGCCCGGCACCGCGCGCAGCCGCGCCTGATCGGCCGGCGAGAGCCCGCCCGCCTCGGCCGCTTCGAGATGCAGATAAAGATCGGCCGGCAGCACCGCCACCAGCCAGTCATCCACGCTCTGGCGGAAACTGGCCACCATCACCGCCATCGCCACCATCAGCGCCGTGGACGCCACGATGCCGGACAGGGCGAGGCTGGCGGCCTGCGGGCTGGCCCACAGCCGCCGCAGCGCCAGCGCCGGCACCACCGCGCCAACCCGGCCCAGCAGCGGCGCAATCAGCGCCCGCGCCAGCGCCGGCATCAGCGCCACGCCGCCGGCCAGCAGCAGCGCCATGCCGGCATAGCCCAAGAGCGGCAGGCCCATCACCGGCGGCGCCAGCGCGGCAAGCCCGCCCGCGCCCAGCAGCGCCAGCCCCGGCCAGGCGCGGGGCCGCCGCGCCGGATCGGGCAGATCGCCCATGCCCTTCAGGGCCGGCGCCGGTGCCGCGCGCGCAGCGCTGAGCGCCGGCACCAGGCTGCCCGCCAACGCCGTCAGTACGCCCAGCGCAGCGAACAGCAGCGCCGCCGGCAGCGGAAATGCCAGCTGCACGCGGGTACCGGCGAAATAGCCGCCGCCCAGATCACCGCCAAAGCGATCGACCACCAGGCTGGCAAGCCCATAGCCAGCCGCCACGCCCAGCACCGCGCCCGCCAGCCCCAGCAGCAGCGCCTCGGCCAGCAGCTGCACGGCAAGCCCGCGGCGCGGCAGGCCCAGCACGCTGAGCAGTGCGAACTGCCGCCGCCGCCGCGCCACGCTCAGCGCCTGAGCCGACCAGACCAGGAACCCACCCGTCAACAGCGCCACCAGCGCCAGCATGCCGAGGTTGACGCGATAGGCGCGGCTCAGGGCATCGGCGCGGCTGGCCTCGGCTTCCGGTTCGGCGAGCAGCGCATCGGGCGGCAGCTCCGCCGCGATGGCGCGCGCCACCGCGGCCCGGTCGGCGCCTTCGGCCAGTTTCACGTCGAGCCGCTGCAGCCGGCCAAGCTGGCCGAAGCGCCACTGCGCCTCGGCAATGTCGATCACCGCCAGTTGCGCCTCCTCCCCTGCCGCGTGCAGCAGCCCGGCCACCGGCAGCGCCACTTGCCGGCCGGCAGCGGCCACGCGCAGCGTGCCGCCCGGCCGCACGCCCGCCGCACGCGCCAGCGCCGGCGACAGGAACAGCGCATCCGGAGAAAAGGCGCCGCCTGCGTCTCCCGGCCCAGCCCCGGGACCAGTTGGGCGGATGCCGGCCAGCCCAGGCGTCACATGGGCGGCGCGCAGCGGGTCACTGCCGATCAGGGTGAAGCGGCCGCCCTGCGCCTTGCTGCCCGGCCGCGCCAGCCGGCCCCAGCTGGCACTCAATTCCACCACCGGGCTGGCAGCGGCGACTCCAGTCACGCGGGCGATGCGGGGATAGAGGCGCTCGTCAAAGCCAGCTGGCGTGCGCGCCCGCACCACCAGATCGGCGCGCCCCGACACGCTGGCCACCGCCCGGCCGAAACTGTCGAGCGCGGCAGCGTTGACGAGGTGAACGGCAAAGCCCAGCGCAACGCCCACGGCAATGGCCAGCACGGCAATCGCCATGCGGCCAGGATGCGCGCGCCATTCGCCGGCCAGCAGCCAGCGCGTGGCAACAGAGTTCCAGGCCCTCGCCATGGCTCAGGCGAGGCCGGCCGGGGAAAGGTGCAGCCGGCGATGCGCGGCCGCCGCCACAAGCTCGCTGTGGGTGACGATCAGCACGGCGGCGCGCGCCTCATTGGCTGCGGCGAGCAGCAGATCAAGGACGCGTGCGGCGGTTTCGGGATCAAGATTGCCGGTGGGCTCATCGGCCAGCAGCAGTGCCGGGCGGCCAGCGAGCGCGCGGGCGATCGCCACCCGCTGCAGTTCGCCGCCCGAAAGCAGCGCCGGCCAGTCCGCGCCGCGCCCACCAAGGCCCACGGCTTCAAGCATGGCCGTGGCACGCGCCAGCGCATCAGCCTCGACCTGCCCGGCCAGCAGCAGCGGCAGCGCCACGTTGCGCACCAGATCCAGATGCGGCAGCACGTGGAAGGCCTGGAACACGAAGCCGATCTGCCGGGCGCGCAGCGCCGACTGCGCCGGTTCCGCCAGTGCCGCCATGTCCTGGCCATTGATGCGCACGCGGCCGGCATCGGGCGCATCCAGACCGGCGATGATGTTGAGCAGGGTGGATTTCCCCACCCCGGATTCGCCGGTGATCGCCACCACGTCGCCGGCGCGCAGCTCCAGATCGACGCCGCTGAACAGGCTGCGCCGCTGGCCGCCGGCGAGCGGCACACTGCGCGCCAGCCCGTGTACAGCGAGCACGGGCAATGCAGGCTGCCCGGCGACACCGGCAGGTTGAGGTTCAGGACGCATGCGCAGCCTGTAACCCAACTGCCAGCCGATGGGAGCCGGGTGTGGCAATGAGGCCCAGTCAGGCCAGTGTTTAGGGTGTGCCGGTCAAGCCGGTTCCAAACTGCGTCGGTCGATCCAGCTTTTCTATCTCATCGCCTATCCTGCCATGGCTTTGTATCCGGCAGGATTTCGCGCAAATGAGCAGCACCCGAGCGTTCAGATTTTTGTGCTTGTTGGCGACACGTCACGTTGGAATTGTCACTCTTTGTTCGCGTTTGGGGACCAAATAGCCATCACTGAAAAGTGATCCCGTTGCGCCTGAATGCGACAGCTAACTTCGATTTCGAGGCGCTTCCATCTATGGTATTTCAGCTGCGATCAGACGAGTTTTGACCGGCCATTGAAGGTTCACAAACTTGCATGCAAAGTCGAAGTAGTATCGGAATTATGTTGGGTCAGGAATAGCCCCTTTTTTTCGTAAAGAGCTGCGCAACTCATCGCCCGAAAGTAGCCATCAATAAGGTATACGCCGGATGCGTGAGTCTGGGTTGCGGGATGCTTCGTAGCGACCGATTTCCAGTCGTGAACGCGGGATTCAAGACACTACCTAACGTAGGTGCTGAGGTCCAAAACGACCCAGGTTCGATCGTTCAGGGTGGTGGATTAGATTGTCTGATTTCGCCAGAAGCCGCCAGAGCACGAACGGGATCGAGCAAAGTCCCTGCCTATGGCCGATAATGGGTGGGGAGCGGAGGGGGCGCTTGAAGGACATCCTTGGCCCGCGATTGAAGACGTTTAGCTTCTCAACGGCTTTGAGAACTTTCGGCCAGGGTGATATATTTGAGCGATGCTGAAAGCACCGGAACCTGCAGCGAAATCTAATGAACCCTTGCCACCACCCAGCGCACTGACCCTGTGGCTGTGCGCTTCGGGCGGAGTCTGGGTGATGTATCTGCTCGTGTTCCTTCAGGTGCCGGGAAACAGCTTTGTCGATGCAGCGATCAATGCGCTTGCCAATGTCGTGCCGCTCGCACTGCTCGCGGCGGCTGCGCATTCGATGATCAAGCGGCATCTGATGCAGCTCTCGGTCGTGGCGCAGATCATTGGCCATGTCGCTGCCGGGGCGGCGTTCGCAGTGATTTGGTTTACGCTGGTGACGCTGGCCCTGGCTCTGATCCGGAAGGCGGCAGGCGGGCCCCTTGACCTCACTGGCTTCACAGGCGGGGCGTTTGTTTGGCAAGCCTTGCAAGGCCTTGTTCTATACTGGGCCGTGGCAGCCACGACCTATGCCGTCCGTGGTGGCCGGTCCGCTGCACCGGTGACAATCGTCAGCACCGCTCCCCTCGAACGCTACCTGACGCGCACTGGCGATGATATCGCGCCGGTCCATGTTCGCGATATCGTACTGATCGCGGGCGCGCAGGATTATGCCGAGGTGACGACGCTCACGGGCACCCATCTGGTGCGGATGAGCCTTGGCGAGTTCGAGCAGCGGCTTGATCCGACATGCTTTATCCGAGTGCATCGCTCGCATATCATCAATATCGACCATCTCGACCATGCCGAGCCCGCGGGCGGGGGGCGGTTGGTCGCGTATATGGCGACGGGGGCGGTGGTACCCTTGAGCCGCACCGGATCGCAAACGCTACGACAATTGATCGTCTGAGACGCGCGTTTACCGGGACAAATTGCACGTTCACGGCAAAACTCCCATGCGACCGAGCAAAACCGCGATCAGGCGGCTCCTTCATCGAACGGAGCGTGTCACCAATGCCTCTCAACACACCAACGGCCGATCGTCGGACCCTCCTCAAGGGCCTGGCTGGTGCCGGTCTGCTGGCGGGCGCGCCGCTTGCGCCGGTCGTTGCGGCCGAGGCGGCGTCATCCGGCGCGCGCACCCGCGTGGTTCACGGTGTAACGATTACCGATCCGTTTGGCTGGCTGGACGACGCAGCCCTCGATGATCCTCAGGTTGTCCGCATGATGGCAGAGTTCGCCAACGCTGCTCAGGAGATCATGGCACCGCTTGGCGGCCTGATCTCGCAACTGCGCGCTGAGGCCGATGCAGCGATCCCTCCGGCACTCGCGCCTGCGCCGGTGTGGGACGGTCAGCATGGCTATTGGAGCGAGTGGGGTCCGGGCGGTCGCCAATTGTGGCGCGAGCACCGGGCAACAGGTGAACGACAGCTTCTGCTCGATGCAGTCGAGTCTGACGCCCATGGCCGCCCGATCGGCGATTTTGTCGCCTGGGGCCTGTCTCCCGACGGCACCGTGCTCGCCTTCGCCACTGTCAGCACTCCCGAACATCACGATATTCGTTTCAAGCATATCGCCACCGGCAGGCTGCATGCCGACGTGGTACGCGATGTCGGCGTGCAGATCACCTCCGAACGGCTCGTCTGGACGGCCGACAGCCGCGGCATGATTTATGGGCAGGTCGATGCAACCGGCCGCCCCTCGCAGGCGAGGATACAATGGCTGGGCGAAGCACAAGCAGCAGGGCCTGTTCTGTTCGAGGAACGCGACCCAGCCTTCTTCGTCGAAATCCGCCAGACCACATCGGGGCGATTTGCTCTGATCAACAGCGTGTCGGTCGATGCCAGCGAGGTGCGGCTGCTGGACAGAAGGGACCCGTCTGGCCCCAGACTGGTCAGCTCGCGGCAGCCGCGCCGCATATACACAGTCGATCATGGCGAGGGGGACAGGATCGACATTCTGACCAACGACACCCATCCGAACTTCCGCCTTGTGAGCGCAGACTTGGCACATCCGGACCGCTGGCGAGAGGTGCTGCCCGCGCAGGATCGCACCGGCCTGGCCTGGCATCAGGCATTCCGCCGTCATTTGATGGTGTCGGAGCGCCATGAGGGCGCAAGCCGTGTGCGGATGCTCGATCGCGCAAGCGGCAGCTGGCGCAGCATTGTCTTCCCCGATGCGATTGCCGCAGCCGGGTTCGACCGCTGGACTGCCGGGCCCGAAGCCAATCGCGAACCCGATCCCGCCGCTTTGCGACTGGGGGTTGCAACCTTCGCCCGCCCCCGGGAATTGTTCGACTATGACTTCGCCAGTGGCACGCTGGTCGCACGCAGCGGGCAAAACCGTCCGTCGGATCGCTACCTCAGCGAGCGCCTTTTCGCGACTGCCCCGGATGGCACTGTCATCCCGATGTCGATGTTCCGACCGCGCGGCCAGCCCCTGCGCGGTGCGGTCCTGTATGGTTACGGCGCCTATGGCGTTCCTTCCGATCCCGATTTCGACGCACAGCGGCTGAGCTTGCTCGACCGGGGCGTGGCCTATGTCATCGCGCATGTGCGTGGCGGCGGCGATCTTGGCGGAGCATGGCACGATGCCGGGCGCGGCGAGGCGCGGGGCAAGCCGGTCGATGACTTCATCGCCTGTGCCCACGCGCTGGTTGCGCAAGGGATCGTCCCGCCGAGGCAAATCGTGTCGATGGGCCGATCAGCCGGGGGCTGGCTGGTGGGTGCGGCCCTCAACCGCGCGCCAGACCTTTGGGCCGGGATGATGGCGGATGTGCCCTTCGTCGATGTGCTGACCTCGTTGCTTGATCCGCAAAGTCCGGTTGCCGCGGCAGAGATTTCAGAGGTCGGCGATGTCGTAAACGATCCGGCGGCATTCGGGCGCGTGTTGCGTCTTTGCCCCTATCGCAATATTCCAACGAGCAAGCTTCCGCCGATCTACCTCACCGCCTCGCTCGCCGATGTGCGCATCCCGTGGCGCGGGGTGCTCAAGTATGTTGCGCGGCTGCGCGCGGCCTATCCCGGCAACGCGGTAGCCTTGAGGTTGGACCGTGACGGTAATCATTGGGGTCCTGCTGATCCCGCAACCGGAGAAGCATGGCGTGCAGAGCGCGTGGCCTTCGCGCTCAAGGCACTAGGTATCAGCTAGAGCCTGTGCAGGCGGGAGGCAGCTTCTGGGTTGACTTGAGAATGGCACCTCTCGGCGAGAGCGTCGTGAAAGCCGTCGGGCAGGTTTCGGGATTGGGTCGAATCGCCTCTGATGACCTCATAGAGGCGGGATTGTGTTGAAAAAGTCGGCATCTCAAAACGCTGTGAATCATTCGAAAATTGAGTATTCGAGCGCGCATGATCGCCTCAAAGGCGACGCAAATCTGATTCCATGGCTGGACCTCTGAGCAAAAAAGGTCAACCCCTGACCTTTTCAGCACGATCGGGAGGCAAACGGATAACTTCTATTGCGGGACGGCTTCAATTACCATGAAGGTTGGAAAATTCATTCCTCGCTCATATTTTTTTGGGTCGACCTCACTTAAGGTCTCGATGGGCCTTGTTTCGTGCAATCCAGTGATCTTGAAGTCAGCGGCTATAACTGGATTGATTATCTCTTCGAAGGATCTATAGTAATCTGGAACAACCACTGGGTCCGCAGTGAAACCGTTCCACTCTACTTCGCAATAGTGAACTCCGAAAGCAGACGGAGGCCGGTACCAATCGTATGAACCCATTGGATGCTGCACCGAAAAAATCAGACGGCCATCAGATCGCAGGAGGCGACGAAATTCTCTAAGTGGAACCGACCAGTCGCGAACATAATCGATTGCCAGCGAGGAGACGACGAGATCGAAGCAGGCGTCATTTAATGGAATTGGTTCGGCAAGATCGCTGACAAAAGTTTTTGCTTGCGATCCAGCTCGATGTTGCGCGATCCGAACCATCGCGGGGCTGATATCAAAGCCTACGACTATTGATGAGCCGCCGTCGATTAAGTCTCTGATCAAGAAACCGGGACCGCAACCCGCATCGAGCACACATAGACCCCTGACGTCTCCCATCGCTGATCGGATGGCTGGGTGCGCATTATAACCATTTTCTGCTTTGGTTTCAGCGATTGCAGAGTAGCCAAGCGCCAGCTTTTCATATGCCTCAAGTGCAATCGGTTTTTCACCATTCTTCATCGATCGCTCCTATCGAACTTAAAGCGAATTAGGAAAAATCATCCCGCATCGCAACATCTGGGGAAGCGGCCGGAACGTTGTCGTTTTGCGAATTTCAGAGTCGGGCAGCGGAACCGCGTGAGTCGCTACAGATGTTTTCGTGATCGCACATCGCCGCTGCTCATGACCGCATATGGGTGGAAGCTAAGTCTGATCTTCTGGCGCGACTAGGCAGATAGGTGTCACGATGGCGAATAAGACATGCCCAGTTGTTTTCCGCATCCGAACCGGCGAAGTCGACATGCTGGCCTTCCGCCATCCGTCAGCAGGAAAGCAATTCGTGAAGGGAGGCATCAAGGACAACGAAACGTCACTGCACGCTGCATTGCGAGAACTCGAAGAAGAGAGCGGGATCAAGGCACAAGCCCCCAATCTGGACATCGGGCAGGCCTCCATCGGATCCGGAGACTGGCACTTCTTTGCCTTTGAAATTGAGGGCCTTCCGGAGCAATGGGACCACAAGACTCACGACGATTATGGTCACGTGTTCTCGTTCTTCTGGCATCCGCTTCTGGCAGACCTCGATGACGAATGGCATCCACAATTTCACGATGCATTGGCCGTCATTCGAAGCTCACTGACGCTTTGAGTCCTGCAGCGGCGAGCCCTGTCCGGATTGGGACCGCATTGAGAATTTCCGCGTTGGGAGGGTCTTGGCTGAAGCCGAGATGCCGCTTGATTGATCAGGTCTCGAGGCAGCTCATGGCCGGAGAGGAGTGGGCAAGCACCCGGGCGGAGTCTCAGCCATTTCGACCGTTCGCTATCAGATGGGTAGTATCGGCCAGGCTCACCACTGCCCGGCTTCGCCAATGGTCGTCTTCTCGCAGATGGGTGATGCTTCCAGGTCGCGCCGGAAAGCTGACATGCCCGCAGGCCTCGATCGGCATCTTGATCCAGGCTGCAACGACGAATGTCAGAGCAAAGCCGTGGGTGACGATGATCTGCGTCGAACACTGGCGCTGGATAATCATATCGACGCTTCGAAAGACCCGGTCGGCAAGTTCTCGGCGCGTTTCTGCGCCGGAGATACCGCCGCGGTGATCAAGGCGGTTATCGTCAGGAGCAGGGGTCTGCCGCACGTCCAGCCACTCTTGTGGCCTTCCCTCGGCGGAGCCACAACTCATTTCCCGCAGCCCGCTGTCCAGTTCCAAGGAGCACTTCAGGAGATCTGCGATGATGCTTGCCGTCTGAGAAGCGCGCAGGAGATCGGAGCTAAAGATCTCCACGCTTGATCCGCCGACCATGGCAGCCAGTCGGTCAGCCGCCACCTTCGCGTCACGCCTGCCTTGCTCTGTCAAATCAGAGTCATACCAACCGCCAACCTTCTTCTCTATGTGATGGCGCGCCTCAGCGTGCGTAACCACAAACAGATTCTTCATGAGGTGCCTTTTCCTAACGAAGCCGAGGCAAGTCCGCCAAGATCAACGCCCGCCTTGCATCACGCTCGGGCATCGAGGCCCAGGCGCGAGAATGAAGCATAAACAAACGGGCGTGCAGCTTTCCTCCAGGTCGGGCTAGAGCCGGACGGTTGCGTTGCGCATTTCGCTCTGAGGTGACTGTAACTGCGTTGCCTCGCGGTCGGGAGGGCTGGCAGCAAGGCCCAATCTGATAATCTGTTTGATGCAGCGCCATCAAAGAAGACTTCTTATTGCCACAGTGGGGGTCAATCCGAATGTCGAGCCGAACCGTCGCGAAAAATGGGCCGCGTCTGCGAACCCAGCATCCAGCCCCGCCGAGCCTAACGCTTCTCCTTTTTGCGCGAGGCGCGAGGCATGCTTGAGGGCAGTCCAATTCTTGTAAGCCCGAAAAGTCATCCCGGCCTGCCGCTTGAAATGCCGAAGCATCGTAGTCCGTTCGATGCCGACGAGACGCGCGGCGGCCGTTTCGCTGAGCCGCGCCATCGGATCGAACTGGATGTGCTGCATGATCCTGGTCATGGCCGGATCGTCCCGGTGCGAAGATGGTCCGAGCCTGTCGAGCAGTTCCATGGCCGCATCGTCCGACCAGCATTCGACCGACAGTTCGAGGAAGCGTGTCAGTTCCCGGGAAAGCCCAATCGCCGGCCCATCGCTGTCGCTCACTGCCAGCGGTGTCTCGAGGTAGATGACGTCGGCTGATCCACCGAAGAAATCCACCGTATGGTCCCAGCCAGCACGCACGAACACGGCATCGGCATGCACGGTGCCCTCGGCCGTTTCCACCGCGATCCCTTGACCATGGGAAAGGATGACGCAGGGCACGGCATTGCGATGTCTGCCGGTGCGACCGACCCGCAATCGAACGGCGGTGGTTCCGCCGACAGCTTCGAACAAGGCGCGGGGCTGGGTCATTCGCGCCAAGGCTATCGGGCGATGCACGTTTGTTCAAGGCGAGCGCGCAGGCTCCGCATAAGCAGCGGTCTAGGAGGCCATTCATGACACCCTTGGAAGCTGCCAGATTTCTCGCCCTCAGCGGTTCCATCGCCATCTTCTTCTCCGCCTGGATCGGCGTGCTCATGCTGTTTCCGCGACGCGAGCGGCCGACCGACGGCGAACGCCGTCCGGTCAACATGAAGCAAGTCGGCGCGGCCCATCTCGACTGGATCATGCTTGGCCTGATGCAGGCGCTGGCCGGTTTGCTGCTGTGGCTCTTCGGAACCGCGCCGAGCGCAATGACCGTGTGGTTGATCGCGATCGGCGGCTGGCTCAACCCGCTGCCCTATGTTTTCCGCGCATTCGGGATCAATGCATTCGTCTATGGCGGCCCGCCCTTGCAGCGCTTTGCAGCGGCGCTCGGCGGATTGTCGAGCCTTGCGATCATCGCGGGCTGGTCGCTGATCTTCTGGCAGATCGCGACATGACGCCCGGCGGGAGCCTCAGGGCTGCGGCAGTGCAGCTCGAAGGCCGCATGGCCGACGTCCGCTACAACATTGCTCAGGCGGGCGACCTGACCGAGCGGGCTTTGCGCGAGGGCGCGCAGATTGTGGCCCTGCCCGAGTTCTTCACGACGCCGATCATCTATGACGAGCGCCTCTATGGCTGCGCGCTGCTGCCGGACAATCCGGCATTGGAGATGATGACGCAGCTTGCATCGCGCTACGGGGCGGCAATCGGCGGTTCCTATCTGGAACTGCGCGGCGAGGATGTGTTCAACACCTACGTCCTCGTGGATCGCGACGGCAGCGTCCATCGCCACCACAAGGATCAACCGACGATGGTCGAGAACGCCTTCTATATTGGCGGGCGAGATGAAGGCCTTGCGCAAACCACGCTTGGCAATGTGGGAATGGCGGTGTGCTGGGAAACGATACGCACCCGCACCGTGCATCGCCTTGCCGGCCAGACCGACGTGCTGATGACCGGCAGCCATTGGTGGAGCGAGCCGGGATGGCGTTTCCCCCGGGCTGTGTGGGACTGGCTGGATCGCTACAATTCGGCGCTGATGGCACGGACACCGGGCCTGTTCGCACAGCTTGTGGGCGCGCCCAATCTGCATGCTGCCCATTGCGGAACGATCGAAGGGCGCCTTCTTTTGACATCCCGCAGCGGCATCGGCTCCCGCACGCACTTGATGGGCGAGACCCAGATTTGCGATGGCGCCGGCACGATCCTTGCTCGCCGTCAGGCCCTCGAGGGGCCGGGCATCGTCACCGCCACAATCGTCCCGGGCCGGCGAACTCCGGGCGCAGTGCCGGAACGGTTCTGGATCGATCGCTTGCCGCTCATCTTTCGCGCCGTCTGGGCGCATCAGAACGCCGTGGGCCGCCGGGCCTATGATCGCGCGAAGGCGGGAAACCGCATCAGGCCATTCGACTGGACAAGGAACGCACCGCTGTGACCGCTGCATACTGGGCCATCATCATCGCCTTCGTCATGATCCTAGTTCCCCGCGGCTTCGGCATAGCGGGGCAGTGGCGCTTGCCCGGAGGCTTCGACTACGGCGCATCGCGCGATCAGCAGGCCCAACTCACCGGCATGGCACGACGCGCGCAAGCCGCGCATCTCAACGGGATCGAGGGCTTTGCGCCCTTCGCCATAGCGGTCTGGATGGCCCAGGAGGTTGGAGCGAACAGTGCGAGCGTCAATCAATGGGCGATGGCCTATGCAGCAAGCCGCATACTGTTCGTCATTGCCTATATGGCCGACCTCAATCCGTGGCGGACGGTGATCTGGCTGGCAGGGATGGTGTGCAACATTGCGTTGTTCGTCTTGGCAGCAAGGGCCGGGCTGTGATCCGCGACATCATCGGATCGCTATTGATCGTCCTGCCGACGTGTGCCGCAGCCACGCTGATTGTTGGTTTGGCGCTGCTCGTCCATGACGGTCCGAAGTCGGGATGGCAGCACGCCGCGCGGTGGACTGCAGATTTGTCGGCTGTGCTGTTCCTCTGGATCTTCGTTCCGCAAGCATCGCGCCTGATTGCGCAGATCGATCGGCGCGGGCGCGTGCTGGGCTTTGTGGCCGCGCACCTGATCCATGCGGCCGCTTTTGTCATCTATCACCTGGTCACGGCCGCCCCGGCGACCTCGACGATGGTTCTCGGCGGACTTGGATACGTCCTGATCGCGTGCATGGTTCTCATACCGCCAGGCTCGGCCCCGAAGCTCCACCGCTTCGGCCTATGGTATGTGTGGCTTGTCTTTCTGGCGACATTCGCTACCGGGCTGGGGGCAGGCGATCGTCAGCTCGGGGCGGCGACAGGCGCTGCCGCGTTCGTGGGCGCAGCGATAGCCCGCCTCGCCCGGGGTCGCGCTGCCGCCGGGATACGTGAGGTCTGATCAATCATTGGCTGCCGACGGGCCGAACACATCGGGCCTTGCGTAGTGGCCGGATATATCGAGATCGAAGCGGGCGCGAATGACGTCCGCGGGGCAGATATCCGCCACCACCATTCCTTCCGTGTCATAGAGGGGGCCGGCCAGTACCTCGCCAAACGGTGAAATGATGCAGCTTCCGCCCCTGATCATGGGTTGGTCCTCCGCGCGATCGCGCAGCGTCACGCGCTGTCCGAACACCTCGGTCGACGCTGGCTGGAACTGGCAGGCGGAGATCACGAAGCTGCGCATCTCGTAGGCGATGTGGCGCATCGAGACCTGCCAGATATCCCGATCGTCCACGGTCGGCGCGCACCACAGCGTCACCCCCTTGGCGTGCAAGGCCTGCCTAAGCTGCGGCATGTAGTTTTCCCAGCACACGGCGCTCCCGGCGAGCCCTGCCCGGGTTTTGAGGGTAGGGAGCGTGCGGCCATCGCCCTGGCCCCAGACCAGCCGCTCCGCCGCCGTCGGTACCAACTTGCGATGGCACCCCGTAAGTTCACCCGCATCGCTGATGTGGAGCGCCGAACAGTACAGAGTCGCGCCCGCGCGCTCGGTGGCGCCCACCACAAATGCAGTCGAGGTGCGCCTTGCAAGGCTGCAAAGCTCGGCCACCTCAGGCCCCTCCCGATCGATCGCCTGTTCCCAATAGGCCAGAAACTGGTCCCGGCCACCGGGTGTCCGGTATCCGACACGGGTGCCGAAATCCGCACCCTTCGGATAGCCGCCCAGCAAGGCTTCGGGCATGACCAGCAGATCGAGCCGCGCCGCCACGATCTCCTGCTCGCGGGCTAGCAGGCGTTCGAGCGTGTCGGCGGTGCCCTGGGCCGAGGAGCCCATTTGCAAGGCTCCGAGACGCGCGGTCTTTGCCGTCACAACTGCAATCCCATCATGATCCGCGCCCAGGGTTCACGGTGACCGTGGAGCGTGTCTGGATCGGTATCGAGCAGATGCGCCAGCGATGAGGTCAGCCGATGGAATGGCAGAATGGCAAGGAACGGGCGCAGGAGCGGATGAGGAGGCTCGGCGAAGGCGAGATCCGCCGCCTCTGTCTTGAGCCCGCAGGTCGCGATGGCCGAAAGGTTCAATCCCTTCAGAACGTCGATCAGAAGCCGCGTCCGCCCTCCGTCATCCTGCGCAGGCAGGATCACGATGGCGCTCATCTGCGGCGTATAGCTGGCGGGTGTGCCGTGGATGGCAAACTCCGGTGACATCGCCTCGGTCCAGAGCCAGGCGCCTTCCTTGATCTTCAGGGCTGCCTCTTGCGCCGTCACGAAATCGGTGCCGAACCCGCTGACGAGGATGGGTGTCGCACCAGCAAAGACGGAAACCCGGCCTTGATCGGGGCGCATCTCCAGCGTTTCCGCGATCGCCCGCGGCAGCGCTGCAAACCCCGTTGCGAACGGTGCCGCCTCTGCGGGGAACGTTGCGGCCACAAGCTTTGCCAGAGCGGCGAGCGAGGCGAGATAGGACACGCTGAAGGTGCCGGCGGTTTCGTTCGCGCAGGTTCGGATCGTGATGTCCGCCGGTTGTTCGGGCGCCGCCTCGCCGACGATGGCGACCGTCAGGCATCCCGCGGCGCGGCCTCGGGCCAGTGCGGCCAGCGGATACACCTTCTTGCCCCGGTGACTGATCACCACGAGTTGATCGCCGGACTGCAGCGGAAAGGCCCCCGCTCCAACGTCGTGAGCGTCCAGGGCGAGTGCCCTTACCCGTCCGCGCGTCAGCTGCGCCACCCAGTCTGCGGCGATCCGCGCGGCATGGAACGAGGTGCCGATCCCGGCGAAGAGAATTGGCCGCTCGGGATCCAGCCCTGTGGTTTCGGGCCGGGCAAAGACCTCCGCCACGACGCCGGGCATCGTTTCGAGCTGCTGGTCGTAGGCGAAGGTCTTCATGTCCGGTTCCTCCGTTCAGGCTGCGACAGGCGCTTCGCTGGTTTCGAGCGTGAAGCCTTCATCCAGCCAGCCGGTGACGCCGCCAGCCATGATCTTGACGGGCCGGCCGAGCCGCGCGAGGCGGAGCGCACCGCGCGCTGCGCCATTGCAATGTGGCCCGGCGCAATAGGTCACGAAAAGCGTATCGGCGGGCCATTGCGCCATCTTGGATTCGATGATCTTGCCGTGCGGCAGATTGATCGCCCCGGCGATATGTCCCTTGGCGAACAAGGCGGGACTGCGCACGTCGAGAAGGACGAAGTCGGGTTCGCCAGTCATGGCCTCGTGCACGTCCCAGCAATCGGTTTCGAACGTGAATTCGGCGGCGAAATGTGCTTCGGCATCGGCAGGTGCAGCAGCGGGGACCGCGGCGACGGAAGTGGGCATGTGTTGGTCTCCTTCAGGTTAGCCACCGAGGCGTTATGGCCTTGCCATGCGGGCCGCAATTGGCGCATACGACATATATGGGCAATATTACGCCAAACACGCATGGCCCCCTGGTCGTGGCGCTCGTTTACGATGGCCTGTGCACTTTCGAGTTTGCCATTGCCGCCGAAATCTTCGGCCTGCCGCGGCCTGAAATGGGTCCGCAGTGGTATCGATTTGCCAGCGCCGCGATCGAACCGGGGCCGTTGTGCGCACAAGGTGGCTTGCGGATCGCGACCGATGCCGGGCTGGAGCTGATCGACCAGGCCGATCTCATCATCGTGCCCGGCTGGAAAGGCGCGGAAGTGCCCGTTCCCCCGCTTCTTCTCGACAAATTGCGTTCGGCGCACGCGCGCGGGGCCCGACTTGCCTCGATATGTTCGGGTGCCTTCGTCCTCGCCGCGACGGGGCTGCTCGACGGTGAGCGGATCGCGACGCACTGGCGTTACGCCGAGACTCTGGGGCGACTGCACCCGCGCTGCCAGGTGGATGCGCAAGTCCTGTATGTCGATGCTGGGGCGATACTGACCTCGGCTGGAAGCGCTGCAGGCATCGACCTGATGCTGCACATCGTGAGGGGCGATTTCGGCACGGAAGCAGCCAACAGTGTCGCCCGCCGACTGGTCATGCCGCCGCACCGCAATGGCGGGCAGGCCCAATTCATCGAACGGCCGGTGCCGGCCAGTCACCATGGCCGATTGTCGGACTTGCTCGTGCGCGTTCGCGCTGATCCGGGCAGCGATTGGTCGATCGGTCGCCTCGCGGACTTGGCGGCGATGAGCCCGCGAACATTGCTGCGGCGGTTCGAGGAAACGACCGGGCTTGCCCCTGGAGAATGGGTTGTTTCAGTGCGTATAGAAGAGGCGCGCCGCCTGTTGGAGACAACCCGCTTCTCGATCGAAGATATTGCCGAGCAGGTCGGATTCGGCACGATCGCGACGCTCCGTCATCATTTCCAAGCCCGGTTCGGAATTGCGCCGCGAGAATACCGTCAACGGTTCGCGACCACACGTGGTGATCAAAATCAACCCAACACCCGCGTCCGCGACCCTCGAGTACAACGGCGAGGGGTAAACTTGCGCCATGAGCGGGATTTGAAAATCGCGGCGCGAGGGTCCGGACTTATCTGAGGGCGGTCAGGATTACCAACTAAACGGTTGTTTTCGTAAGGTGCGCTTCGCTGATGTCTTACGGCTCGTCGACCGTCGCATCAACGTTACGCCCCGGACTGGGTGGGCTACGCCAAGTCGATGGCTTCGGTTAGAAGTGCGCCAAAAGTAGCTGAATTATAGTAGCTTTGGATCATTTGCTGCATGCCGAGTTTTGGGAAGCGGGCTGCGAAGACCCGTCATCTGGCCCCCGAGCACAGCGATGTCCGTCTTTCTTGCAGATCCAGCCAACAAGGAAGGCGCTCAGGAGCTGTGGAAGAGTCCCAAAATCGGATATCTGCTGACGACCCGCAACACGAATATCGTCAAGCCAGAAGGCTTTCAACTGTATCCCCGACCTGCTGCGCGGCATGGAGCAAATGCTCGTCATCGAGATGGGCATAGCGGGCCGTCGACTGGTGCTTGGCATGGCCGAGCAACCGCCCAATCATGGGCAAAGTTTCCTTGCTCATCGCTGCATGGCTGGCGAATGTATGGCGAAGATCGTGGATTCGTAGTTTGCCAAGATCGGCACGCTCAACGATCGTTTCCCAAAGATGCCGGATGCAACGGATCGGCCTTCGGTACTGGTAGTTCCAGAACATCCATGGGATCTTCGGATTGCGAGGCAAGCTGTCGATGACCTCGCGCGCCGCTGATCCTAGCCAGACCGTGCGCGGGCCTGTCTTGCTGTCTCGCAGAAGCAGGCGGTTGCCCTTCACGTCCTTCCACTGAAGGGTGAGGATTTCTCGGTAGCGGCAGCCGGTCAGCAGCAGCAGCGTGATGACAGCGCAGCCCGACCGGATCGTGAGATTGTCGCTGGCACGCAGTTCGGCGAGCACTTCCCCGAGCCGGGCCAGTTCCTCAGCCGATAAAAAGCGCTCACACTGCTTTCGTTTGTTCTGCCTGACCGAGCGGCAAGGATTGGTATTTTCATGCCGGTATCCCCAGACCTCGGCCTTGTTGAGCATGTTCTTGAGGATCTCAAGCGTGCGGTTCGCCGCGCCGGGGCTGGTGCGGTTGTTGAGGTCCGCGAACCATTTGGTCACATGTTCTTCGTTCAGCTCGTCGATGAAGACGCCTTTGAAGGCACCATCGAGATACTGCCGGCGATAGCCGCCATGGGTCGCGAGCGTCGATGCCTTCCATTGCGGCGACCAGCGGGACCAATACTCATTCAGAAAATCGTCGAACCGTGGCGCAGAGCGGATGCGCTTGCGGTCGGTTGCCGGATCGCGGCCGACCTGCGCGTAGGCGATGACGCGGCGCGCGACCATCTGCGCCTGGTGGCGGGTCAACACCGAGGCAGGGCCGATAGTGACGGTCCGCAGCCTTCCCGCCATGCGCGTCTGGACGATGTAGACATTGCGGCCACTGGGGTAGTGACGGATGCCAAAGCCGTGCTCGATCCCGAGCCAAGTGGTGGACCGCGCCTTGCCCTTCGGCACGAGCAGGAAATTGACGTGCGCACCGACTTCGGCGAGCGCCTCGTCGACGATCCGCTTCAGACTGGCGGAGGTCATGGACGCAGCCCAATCGCCTGCGCCAGCGATCCGGCGATACGGTCGGCGGCATCGCCGATCACGGCATCGGACAGGTGCGCATACTTGGCAGTCGTTTCGGGCAGGACATGTCCGAGCAGTCTGCAATCGTAGCAAGCGCCACGTTGTCCATGATCGCGGTCGATGCGAAGCTATGCCGCAGGTCATGGACCCTGACATCGGGCAAGGCACAGCGCGCACGAAATGGGAGCCACCAATTGCCGAAATTGAGGGGCCCGGTCCCGGCGCGGTTCGGGAAGACGAGCGTGGTGTCCTCGCGTCGCTCGATCCCTTCCAGCACTTCGAGCGCCTGGCTGTTGAGCCATATCGTTTTTGCTCCGGTCTTGCTGTCCGGCAGAAGGAGGCGCGGCGGCTGCACCCAATCCCAGCGTAGGTGCAATATCTCGCCCACGCGCACCGGTGAACAGCAGCAGGCGCATGATTGCGACCTGTGCGGGATAGGCTGCTTCCTGCTCACGCAGTGCCGCACCGATGCGACGATACTCGGCGGGCGTCAGGTATCGCTCTTTCGGCTCTCGCTTGTAGCGCGGCATTCCCCGGCAGGGGTTGGAGCCATTACGTCGAAGGCGCAGCGCCTCGGCATACTTGAGTAGCGATGCCAAGACCGGCAGGGCGCGATTGAACAGCCCTTCCCGCGTGCCCGCACAGTCATCGCGCCAGCGGTGAATGTCGGCGGGCAGAATGTCCGCCACCCGCACTGTACCGAAGGTCGGCGCAATGACCGTCTTCCATGCATTCAGATTTCGCCTCGCCGTCGAGGCTTTCCAGACCCGCGAAAGATCGTCCCAATAGGTGTCGACGAAGTCCGACATGAGTGGCGTTGCCTTGACTACCGCGCGCTTGGGCAAGCCATCAAGCGCGACCTCGGCAAGCAATCGGCGGGCCTGTGCCCGGGCAAGCTCCGCGTCGAGTTCGTCAGACCGGCCCAGAGTGATCCGCCGGTGCTTGCCGCGATGACGCAGGCGAACGAACCAATAATAGTTGCCGGTCGGCCTGACGCGCAGTCCGAACCCAGCCAGTTCGCTATCCCAGATGCAGTATTCAGTCTCGCGCAGCGGCAGTTTGCGCCGCGCAAAGTTGCCATCAAGCAGTGCCCGGCGCCCGGGCTTTCGCCGCGTGGGAACCGTATGGCTATCAGCAATACCAGAACTGGGGTCTAAAGTCCCGGAATTCCGGTCATTTGCGGGGACCATATGACCTTCAGCGGCATGCCCGCTGCCGAGCAATCCCAACATGTCGCGAACTGATTTTACGGCACTTTTTCCCATGAACACAGCAGTACACTGCGTAGGGTGTGCTCAATCCTGCTTGGCGAACAGGTTGGCGGCTTCTCGCATCGCCTTGAATTCCAGCGCGTTGCCGGCCGGATCGAACAGGAAGAAGGTGCCCTGCTCACCCGGCTTGCCGGCAAAGCGCACATGCGGCTCCAGCTCGAAGGCGACGCCGGCCGCCTTGATGCGGGCGCCCAGCGCTTCCCAGCCCGCCCAATCGAGCACCAGGCCGAAGTGCGGCACCGGCACGCTGTCACCATCCACCGGGTTCCTGTGAATGGCGGATTTCGGTGCCTTGTGGACCACCAGCTGGTGGCCGTGGAAATCGAAATCGATCCAGGTCTCGCTGGAACGACCCTCGGGGCAGCCGAGCACCTCGCCATAGAAATGGCGGGCAGCCGCCAGATCATCGACCGGGATGGCAAGGTGGAAGGGGTTCATGGCTGGTCCTCGATTGGGTGCTTGGCGGCAAGGGCGGTGGCGCGCGCATGCAGGGCGCGGGCGGCCTCGGCAAGCCTGACGCCTTCGACAGCGCGAATGGGATGGCTGGTCGACAGGGGCGGCGGCGCTTCGTGATCAAACGGTTCCACCCCGCGCAGCGTGCCCTGGTGGGCCGGGCGCAGCAGCCAGCTCATCACCTGCATCAGCGCGGTGTGCAGGCGCAGATGTTCCAGCGCCGCGGTCGCTCCGGCTTCCGGCGGCAGGCCCTCACGCCACAGCCGGCCCGGCCCATCCGTCCAGCGCCGCAGCGCCTCGGCCGCGGCCGCCGTGTCACGGAACAGCGCCTCGATCTGCGGCTCGAGCGCGGGCGGCGCTGGCTTGGCGCGGGGCGCGCGGCGGCCCCTTGAAACCGGTTTCAGGCTACCCAGATTCGCATTGCCGGGGCCGCCTTCGGGGGCGCCCGGTTCACCCG
>ERZ1066121.186-NODE-186-length-57839-cov-25.581684_pt1 | contig 57839 bp, 53 predicted proteins | sample MGYA00382768_ERZ1066121 | MGnify/ENA primary metagenome ERZ1066121 (study PRJEB33369, sample SAMEA5778351) | biofilm metagenome | biome: Industrial cooling water; feature: Water cooling tower basin; material: Biofilm | place: United Arab Emirates | collected...
CATCCGGTGCCGCCGGGCGAGCGCGCGCCGCTGCCGGCGACGGGTCCCGCCGGGGAGGGCGCATGAGCGAGTCGCCGACGCCTCCCGACGCCCCCGCCCCGGCGAAGGCGGCCGATCCGCTCGTCATCCGCTCGCTCACCTTCGCGGGGCCGATGGCGTCGCCGCGCGGCTGGCGCCCGCACCCGTCGCTGCCCGAGGTGGCGTTCGCGGGGCGGAGCAACGTGGGCAAGAGCTCGCTCCTCAACGCGCTCGTGCGCCGCAAGGCGTTCGCGCGGGTGAGCAAGACGCCCGGTCGCACGCGCGAGATCAACTTCTTCGAGGTCAACCGGCAGTTCATGCTCGTCGACCTCCCGGGCTACGGCTACGCGCGCATCAGCAAGGAGCGCAAGGCCGAGTGGAAGCCGCTGATCGAGGGCTACATCCGCACGAGCCCCGCGCTGCGCGGGGTGGTGCTGCTGCTCGACGTGCGCCACGACCCGACGAACGACGACCGGCAGATGCTCGACTTCCTCGCCGACGTCGAGGTCCCGACGCTGGTGGCGCTGACGAAGGTCGACAAGCTCGGGACGACGGCGCGCACGAAGCGGATCCGCGCGCTCTCCGACGAGATCGGGCTCGACCCGTCGCAGGTGATCCCCTTCAGCGCGCACGCGCACATCGGCCGCGACGAGCTGGCCGAGGCGCTCCTCGAGCTGGTGGCGGCGCCGCCGTTCCGCGACCTCCCCTTCCCCGAGCCTCCCGCGTCACCGGACGCGCCGGCGCCGGTGGTGCTCGACGACGAGGCCTGAGCGTCGGCGCTCTCCTGCGGGTCCGGGCGGAGATCGAGCCCCTCAACAGCGAGGAGAGAGCAGGAAGAGCAGGAAACCGCAGGGACTGCAGGTGAATGCCTGTCCGGCATGGAGCGGGTCGTCGAGGCCGTCGAAGCGATACCGCTAGATGGGCGACACGCGGCGAAAGCCGAGACGCATTCGCGGCGTGTGGAAGTTGAGCAGGAGCCCGAGGCGGCAGCCGGTGAGGCGCAGGTACGTGCGCACCTGCGCGTCGTGCAACTCGGTGAGCTTGGCGACGGTCTTCACCTCGACGACGAGCCGGTGCTCGACGAGCATGTCGAGACGGTACGCGGCAGGCAGGGGTTTGCCGCGCCAGAGTACCGGCAACTCGAGCTCACGCTCGACCGCGAGCCCTCTGGTGCGCAGCTCGTCGGCGAGGCAGTGCGCATAGAGGCGTTCGAACAGCCCCGGTCCCAGCTCGTCATGGACGTACATCGCCGCACCGATCACGGCGGTGCTCAGGTCGCCTGCGTTCGGACTCGAGTCGGATGCCATGGGCTGTACCGAGCCAGCGTCGCGTTCCAATTGCTGTCTACACTGCCGTTTCCTGCACTTGCTGCCGTTTCCTGCCGTTTCCTGCAGTTCCTGCCGTTTCCTCGCCGTTCGAGTGCGGGCGGGCCGCGCCGACGCCCGACGATGGGCGGCAGTCGTCAGCGCAGGGTCACCGACCCGGCGTAACGGGAGTGCGGACGAATCCCGAACGATCTTGACGGGATTCCCCGGTGGCCGTAGGGTTCGGCGTCGCCGGTTGAGAGTCATTCTCATCCAACGTTCACGCTCCCGACTTCCCGATGCCCGCTCGTACGATCCGGGTGCCCCGCCTGCTGGCGGTCGCGGCGCTCGCCTCGCTCCTTCTCGCCCCCGTGCCGTCCACCGTCGCCGCGCAGCAGGGGGGGCCCGGCCCCGATTCGGTCCGGCGACGCAGGGACACCCTCCCCCGCGTCGACGTCCGCGCCCGCACCACCGCCGTCCCGGTCCGGCGGCGCCTCCTCCCCGACGTCGAGGGGACGGCGCTCTACACGACCAAGAAGGCCGAGCGCATCGTGGTCGCCGACCAGGACGCGAACACCGCGATCAACAACACCCGCCAGCTCTTCGCCCGCACGCCGGGGATGATGCTGTGGGAGCAGGACCCCGCCGGCGTGCAGGCCGGGCTCGCGGCGCGGGGGCTCTCGCCCAACCGGTCGTGGGAGTTCAACGTCCGCGCGAACGGCGTCGACATCTCGTCGGACGTCATCGGCTACCCCGAGGCCTACTACACCCCGCCCTTCCGCTCGCTCGAGCGCGTCGACGTCGTGCGCGGGGCCGCGGCGCTCCAGTTCGGGCCGCAGTACGGCGGGCTCGTGAACTACGTCACCAAGTCGGGGCCCCGCGACCGGACGCTGGCGGTCGAGGCGTCGCAGCAGGGCGGCGCGTTCGGGCTGTACTCGGGCTACGTCGGCGCGGGGGGGACCACCGGGCGCCTCACCTGGTACGCCTACGGCGAGACGCGCCGCGGCGACGGCTGGCGGCGCAACGGGAACTTCGAGACCGAGGCCGCGGGCGTCAACGCGCAGCTCCGCACCTCGTCGCGCGGGACGCTCGGGATGACGCTCTCGTACCTCGACTACACGCTCCGCCAGCCCGGCGGGCTGACCGAGGCGCAGTTCGCCGACGACGCGCGCCAGTCGCGCCGCGCGCGCGACGCCTTCGGGGCGCCGTGGCTCGTGCCGAGCCTCACCTACGAGCACCGCCTCGACGACCGGACGACGCTCGACGTGCGCACCTTCGGCCTCGTCGGCGCGCGCAACTCGATCGGCCTCGTCACCGCACCCACCGTCGCCGACACGGGGCTCAACCCGCGCCGCGTCGACTTCGACCGCTACCGCAACGTCGGCGCGGAGGCGCGCGTCGTGCACCGCGCGACCGTCGGCGGGCGCGAGCAGGTGCTGCTCGTCGGCGTGCGGAGCTACCGCGGCCAGACCGAGCGCGTGCGCGGCCGTGCGGCCGCCGCGGGCGACGCCTTCGCGCTCGACATCGCCGGCGACCCGACGATCGCGCTCGACCTCGTCGCGGTGAACCACGCCGCCTTCGTCGAGACGCAGCTCGCCGTCGGCCCGCGCCTCGTGCTGACGCCGGGCGTCCGCTTCGAGCGCATCGACGCGCGGGGCACGGGGCGCTTCGTGCGCGCCGGCGCCGACTTCCGCCCCGCGGCGGGGGCCGCGTTCGTGACCGTGGAGGAGCGCGCGAGCGAGACGGTGCCGCTCGGCGGCCTCGGCGCGCGCATGTTCCTCGGCGGGAGCGCGGAGCTCTACGGCAACGTGTCGCGCGCCTTCCGCCCGGCGACCTTCGCCGAGCAGTTCCAGAACGACCTCGTGGCCGTCGACCCGGCGCTCCGGAGCTCGCGGGGCTGGTCGAGTGACGTCGGCGTGCGCGGGAGCGCCGGGTCGTGGCTCCAGTACGACGTGAGCGCCTTCCACATCCTCTACGACGACCGGATCGGCACGCTCGCGCGCGCGGCGCTCGGCGCCGACAGCGTGCGCTTCCCGAACGGGCTGCGGCGCAACATCGGCGAGAGCCGCCACGTGGGCGTCGAGGGCTTCGCCGAGGCCGACCTGCTCCGCCTCGCGCGGCGCGGCGCGCGCGCGGGCGACGCGCTCTCGGTCTTCACCTCGCTCGGCTGGACGCAGGCCGAGTACACCGCCGGCGCGCAGCGCGGCAACCGCGTCGAGCACGCGCCCCGCTGGGTCGCGCGCGGCGGCCTGAGCGCGCGCGTGGCGAACCGCGCGAGCGGGACGCTGCAGGTGAGCCACGTGAGCGGCGTCTTCAGCGACGCGTCGAACACGCGCTTCCAGGCCGACGGGCTGCAGGGGTGGATCCCGAGCTACGTCGTCTGGGACCTCACCGCCGCCGTCCGCGTCGCGCGCGGCGCCTGGCTCGACGTGAGCGTCAACAACCTGTTCGACCGCCGCTACTTCACCCGCCGCGCGACCGGTTACCCCGGCCCCGGCATCATCCCCGCCGACGGCCGGCTCGTCACGGCGGGGCTGCGGCTCGACTGGACGACGCTGGTGCGGTAGGCGGGCGTCCGCGTGAGCTTCAGGTTCGCTTGACCGCGTCAACACGGAGACGCGGGGGACGGCCGGAGAACGGAGAGCTCCGCGCGGGCGGGCGGTTCGTCGTGGACCGCGAAACGCGAAGGACACGAAGACACGGATAAGGCGACCAGTCCTACAGCGTCGTTCTTTTCGTCGACTTCGTGTCCTTTGCGTTGCGCGGTTTGCCATGCCGGCCCGTGCACGCAAGCTCTCCGTTCTCCGGCCGTCCTCCGCGCCTCCGTGTTGACGCGGTCGAGACGCACCGTGCGAAGAACGGACTCAGAAGACGCGCAGCACGTCTTCCACCGCTCCTGCATCACTGCCGAAGCGGAATAGGTGCAGCACATGTTCGATCGCCTCGCGCTCGCGCGGCCACGCGCACTCGGCCTTCGCCGCGGCGAGCGGGAGCCAGCGGGCGGCGTCGTGCTCGGGGCCGAGCACCGGCGCGGCGTCGGCGGCGACGAAGGCGCAGAAGACGCAGCTCAGCGCCACGACGCCCGCGCGGTGCAGGTAGAAGCCGCCCAGGGTGACGTTGTAGAGGCGCGTCGCCACGAGCCCCGTCTCCTCGGTCACCTCGCGCGTGGCGGCGTGCTCGGGGCGCTCGCCGGGCTCGATGCGCCCGTGCACCACCTCCCACGCGCCGGTGCAGCGCATTCCCGCGGCGCGGCGCAGCAGGAGGAGCTCGAGCCCCGCGGCGCCCTCACGCACGACGAGGACGTCGACGATCGAGACCTTCACGCTCACGGCGTCGTGCACGGCGTCGCGGGTCAGAGGATGCGCCAGAAGTCGCGCGTCACGTCGACGTGCACCATCACCCCAGGCCGCGGCGTGCCGATCGGCACCGCGACGTCGAGGCGGAGGACGTCGAAGAGCGAGAGGAGCGCGACGCCCACTGCCGGGCGCACGCGGCCGACGGCGCCGTTCCGCGCCACCGCCGCGACCAGGTACGGCGCGAGGACGACGTTCGCCGGCGTGCGCCCGTAGCGGCCGAGCGGGAGGCTCGGCGCACCGATGCGCCGCTGCCACTCGATGCGCTGGCTCACTCCCCACGTGCCGACCTCGCTCCCGAACGGCACGCCGGGGAGCGTCACCGCGCCGCCGAAGCGCACGAGGAGCTGCGGCGGCGCCACGGGGCCGACGACGCCCCCCGCGATCGTGCGGAGGACGAGGCGCGTGCGCGCGTCGCGCTGGTCCTGCCACTCGAGGTCGAGCGTCGGGCGCAGGTGCCAGCGCGTCGGGGCCGCGACGACGTCGCGCCGCTCGCTCCCCCAGAGGTCGAGCGCCGCCGCGACGCGCAGCTCGCCACCGCCGATGCCGATGGCGGTCGGGCGCCGCGCGAACAGCGACAGGCGCACCGCGTCGAGCGCGTCGACCGGCGGCACCGGCTCGAAGCGCCCGCGGCTCGGCGTGGCGTTCACACCCACCTGCCCGTGCCGCTCGACCGCTCCCTCGACGCCCAGGCGCCACTTCGCCTCGCCGAGCACCGGGAGGTCGGCGCGCAGCGCGACGAGGCGCCGGTCGTACGGGTTCGTCCAGTCGCGCCCGAACTCCTGTGCCGCGATCGAGTTCGCGACGCCGCTCGCCTCGGGGACGAGGTTGATCTCGCCGAGCTCGCGCGCCGCGCGAACGAGCACGCCGGCGCCGCTCGCCCCCTCCCACCCCACGCCCGCGCCCCCGCGCGCCGTCCCCTCGGCCGTCGCCCAGCGCGCGTGCCCATCGACCCGCCAGCCGGCGCCGAGCCGCCGCGCCACGCCGACGCCGGTCGCGAAGCCCTCGACGCGATTCACGCGCAGGAAGTCGGAGACCGCGCGCCCCGCGAGCTGCGTCCCCGTGCGCCGCGCGAGGAGCTCGCCGCGCACCATCGCGCGCGCCTGCTCCTGCGCCACGCGCACGTCGTCGTCGGTGGCGGCGCGCACCTCGGGCGGAAGGCGATCGAGGACGCCCCCCTCGAAGCGGAAGTCGCGCCGCCGCTCGGGGGGCGCCATGACGATCTCGTCGCCGCCGTCGAACGTCGCCGGCGGGATCTCGGCGTTCACCGCGTAGTCGCGGATCTCCCAGCGGCCGCGGATGATCCCGCGGAAGGGGAAGTCGAGCCAGGTCCCGCTGCGCCGGATCTCGATCTCCTGCCGGCGCGGGAGCCAGAAGCGCCCCTCGACGAGCCCGTTCTCGAGAGTGACGACGAGGTCCTCGAGCTGCTCGTCCTTGAGCGCGGCGCGCGTGAACGAGAGCGACATGCGCACGAGCTGCGCGCTCGCGCGCTCGATGAAGAGCGAGCCGACCGCGCGCGGCTGCGACGGGTCGCGCGGACGCACCTGCAGCTGGTAGACCTCGATCGGCTCGCCGGCCGGGAGGCGGATGCGCAGCGAGTCGACGAGGCGCAGCTCGTAGAGCGGGAGCCCCGCGGGCGAGAGCGGGTGCGGGACGTCGCGCACCTCGTCGCCGTCGCCGAGGCGGATGATCGCCGGGAAGTTGTTCTGGACGATGCCGAGGTGGTCGCGATGGTAGGCGATGTCGGTCGGGAGGAGCGTCGTGTCGCGGCGCCCGAGGATGCGCTGCTTCGACTCGCCGGGGGCGCGCCAGAAGATCTCGAGCCCGAGCTCGTCGGCCTTGACGACCTTGGGCGGGAGCTCGAGCCCCTCGCCCGCCTGCGCGAGGAAGGTCACGTAGCCGCGCGCCCGCGCCTCGTAGGCGCGGAGCCCGGTGTCGGCGAGGGTCGCCATGCGGCGGGCCACCGCCCGCTGCGCGAGGTCGGTCGCGCGTGCATCATTCCACGCTCCCGGCTGCTGGGCGGGCGCGCGAACGGCCGCGAGGGCGGTCAGGGCGAGCGCCGCGAGAAGGCGGCCGGGGCGGAGTCGGGTCACGCCGGAATCTCGCCGGCTCCCCCCCGGCTCCGGCACCATGTCCCGCTCCGTCGTGTCGCTCCCCACCTCGTTCGAGGCCTTCCGCGCGCAGGCGGCGCCGGGCCGGCTGGTCCCGGTCTGGCGCGACTGCCTGCTCGATGTCGACACCCCCGTCTCCGCCTTCGCGAAGCTGCGGCGCGGCCCGTTCGCCTTCCTCCTCGAGTCGGCGCCGGCGGGAAGCGAGACGTGGTCGCGCTACACCTTCCTCGGCACCGAGCCCCGTGCGGCCTGGCGCGTCGAGGACGGGGCGGTGTCGACCTGGGCGCCCGAGAGCGGATGGGGTACGGCCGCGCCGGTGGCCGATCCGTTCGCCGACCTCCGCGCGCGGCTGGCGACGCACGTCCCCGTCGAGGCGCCGGAGCTCGCGGCCTTCTGGGGCGGCGCGGTCGGCTTCTTCGCGTACGACATGGTGCGGCACGTCGAGCGGCTCCCGCACCCGCCGCGCCGCGCGATCGCCGCGCCCGACGCGCTCGTCGTCCTCACGCGCACGGTGGTGGTGATCGACCACCTCAAGTCGCAGGCGCGCGTCGTCTGCGCCGTGCCGATCGACGCCGCCGACGAGGCGACGCTGCGCACGGCCTACGACGCCGCCGTCGCCGACGTCGACGCGACGATCGCGCGGCTGCGCGCCCCCTCGCCGCTCGGGCCCCTCGTGCTCGACGACGACGCGCCGCCGGCCGAAGGGGCGAGCTCGCTCTCGCGCGAGGCGTTCGAGGCGGCGGTCGCGCGGATCAAGGAGTACATCGTCGCCGGCGACTGCTTCCAGTGCCTCGTCGCGCGCCGCATCGCCGTGCCGCACGACTTCGACGGCGCGACGCTCTACCGCGCGCTGCGGGCGCTCAACCCGAGCCCGTACATGTTCCACCTCGTGCTCGACGGCGTGGAGCTCGTCGGCTCGAGCCCCGAGGTGCTCGTGCGGCTGCAGGAGGGGACGGTCACCGTGCGCCCGATCGCCGGGACGCGCCGCCGCGGGCGCACCGCCGCCGACGACGCGCGCATGGCGGCCGAGCTCCTCGCCGACGAGAAGGAGCGCGCGGAGCACGTGATGCTCGTCGACCTCGGGCGCAACGACGTCGGGCGCCTCGCCCGCTTCGGCAGCGTGCAGGTGACCGACTTCATGGTCGTCGAGCGGTACTCGCACGTGCTGCACCTCGTCAGCCAGGTGACGGGCGACGTCGGCGGCGAGGCGAGCGCGGTCGACGTCGTGCGCGCGACCTTCCCCGCCGGGACGATGACCGGCGCCCCCAAGGTGCGCGCGATGGAGATCATCGACGAGCTCGAGCCCGAGCGGCGCGGGCCGTACGCGGGCGCGGTCGGGTGGATCGCGATGGGCGACCGCGCGATGGACCTCGCGATCACGATCCGCACCTGCGTCCTCGCCGGCGGCGAGGCGAGCGTCACCGCGGGGGCCGGCATCGTGCACGACTCGGTCCCCGCGCTCGAGTGGCTCGAGACCGAGAACAAGGCGCGGGCGATGCTCACCGCGATCGGGCGCGTGCGGGGGCGCGGGTGCTCAAGCTGAGCGACGTGGTCGGTGCGTCGCTCGTCGGGCAGCGCGTCGCGTCGCCCCTCGGGCTCGTCCCGCCGGGGATGTACCCCGCCGGTTGGCAGGAGACGCGCGTCGGCGACACGGTGCTCGTCGCGCACGGGAGCGTGGTGCACGAGCTGGCACCGCTCCTCGAGGGCGGCGGGACGCTGCACGACTGGGCGCGGCGCGCCCCGGGCGCGCGGCCCATGCAGGGGCGGCGCGTGGCGTGGGCGACGACGCTCCCCGCGAGCGGGACCGCGGTCGTGGTGCGCCACAGCGCGCACGGCGGGCTGCTCGCGCCGATCACCAGTGACCGGTTCCGCGCGCCGCGCGCGGGCGACGAGCTGCGGCTCGCGTGGACGTTGCGGCAGGTCGGCGTCCCGACGCCGCGCGTGCTCGCCTTCGCGCTCTATCCCGCGCTCGGCCGGCTCCTCTGGCGCGCCGACGTCATGACGCAGCGCGTCCCCGACGCGCGCGACCTCGCGGCGGTGCTGCGGAGCGTCGGCGACGAGGAGTTCGACGCGATCCACGCCGCCGTCGAGCGGCTCCTGACGGGGATGCGCACCTCGATGGCGCTCCATCCGGACCTCAACCTCAAGAACGTGCTCCTCGCCCCCGGCGACGACGGCGCCCCGGTCGCGTGGGTGCTCGACGTGGACACCGTGCGCTTCGCCGAGGAGGACGCGGGGACGCGCAACCGCGCGCGGCTCGTCCGCTCGGCGCGCAAGTGGGCGCGGCGCGACGGCGCGCTCGGCTATGCGCGCATGGCGCGAGCGCTGGAGCGCGCGGGCGCGCGGGGGCTGCACGCGTGAGCGCCCCCGCCCCGGCGGTGCGCGCGCGCCTCGACCGCACGTGCATCGTCATGATGAGCGCGGTTGGCGACGTGGTGCACGTCCTCCCCGTCCTCACCGCGCTCAAGCGGCACCACCCGGCCGCGCGCGTGACGTGGGTGCTGCAGCCCGGCCCCGCGTCGCTCGTGCGCGGCCACCCCGACGTCGACGAGATCCTCCTCTTCGACCGCGCGGGCGGCATGACGTCGTTCCGCGCGATCCGCGAGCAGCTCGCGACGCGGCGCTTCGACCTGTGCATCAACCTGCAGGTCTACTTCAAGGCCGGCGTGATCACGCGGTTCGTGAAGGCGCCGGTGCGCCTCGGCTTCGACCGGGCGCGGGCGCGCGACCTCAACTGGCTCTTCACGAACGCGCAGGTCCCGCCGCACCCGATGCAGCACGTGCAGGACCAGTACCTCGAGTTCCTCGACGCGCTCGGCATCCCGCGGGGCGAGCCGACCTGGCACCTCGGGCCCTGGCCGCACGAGCGCGCGGAGCAGGCGGCGCGGCTGCGCGGCTTCGACCGGCCGATCGTCCCGATCGTGGTCGCGACGAGCAAGGCCGAGAAGGACTGGCTCCCCGAGCGCTGGGCCGAGGTGTGCGACGCGCTCCACGGCGACTTCGGCGTGCAGCCGGTGCTCGTGGGCGGGCGGAGCGCGCGCGAGCTCGCCGCCGAGCGCACGATCCTCGCGCGGGCGAAGGTCCCGGTCGTGAGCGCGCTCGGGAGCGGGCTGCGCGGGCTCGTGCAGCTGATCGACGGGGCGACGCTCGTGCTCAGCCCGGACACCGGGCCGCTGCACATCACCGTCGCGCTCGACCGGCCGGTCGTCTCGCTGATCGCCTACAGCAACCCGAAGCGCGTCGGCCCGTGGCGGCGCTTCCACGACCTCATGCTCGACGCCTACGGCGACCCGGGCGAGGACTACCCGATCGGCATGGAGAACCGCCCGGGGCGGATGCCGCGGATCACGGTGGCCGAGGTGCTGGGGAAGGTGGAGCACTGGTCGCGCGCGTATCGCGCGCGCTACGGCGATCGCTCGGCCGGCGCGATGGCGGCGCTCGGCGGGGCGGGCGCAGGAGCCGACGCGCCCCGGTGACCGCGGGCGGCCCGCGCGGGTACCAAGGTGACAGGCGGCGGTCCGCGATGCATCGTCAGGCCGAGCGCGCACGGCGCCGCACCGGGCGGCGCGGCGCGACCACCGACGAGGGGAGCATGCACGCGATGGGACGACTCGCGCTCGCCGCCGCGCTGGGCGCGGTGGTGACGGCGCCGGCGCAGGGGCAGGTCGTGCGGTACACCGAGCTGCCCAGGTTCACCGTCACGAGCACCGACCTGCGCAACGGTGCGCGCATCGCCGACCGGCACGTCTACAAGGGTTTCGGCTGCGACGGCGGCAACCTGTCGCCGCAGCTGTCGTGGAAGGGGTTCCCGGCCGGGACGAAGAGCTTCGCCGTCCTCGTCTTCGACCCCGACGCCCCGACGCTCAGCGGGTGGTGGCACTGGCTGGTGCACGACATCCCCGCCACCGTCACCTCGCTGCCGCGCGGCGCCGGTGACCCGGCGAAGGCGCTCCTCCCGGCGGGCTCGGTGCAGACGCGCACCGACTTCGGCGCGCCCGGCTACGGCGGCCCCTGCCCGCCGCCGAAGGACCGTCCGCACACCTACCGCTTCATCGTGGTGGCGCTGGGCGTGCCGAAGCTCGAGGTCCCCGCGAACGCGACGGCGGCGCTCGTCTCGTTCACGATCCGCGCGAACGCGCTCGCCGCCGGCGAGGTGATGGGGCGCTACACGCGCTGAGCGCCGGCGGCACCGCGACGCCCCCGCGCGGCTAGAGCGCCATCGCCCGCGCCACGAGCGCCGGGTCCGGGGGCGGCGACTGCGGATCGAGGCGTTCGAGGTGGTGGACGAGGAGCTGCGCGACGAGCCAGTCGCGCACGGGCTTCCGGTCGGCGGGGACGACCCACCACGGCGCCGCGCCGCTGCAGCGTCGCATGATCTGGCGGTAGGCCTCGGTGAAGTCGTCCCACTTCTCGCGGTCGCGGAAGTCGCTCGGCTGCAGCTTCCAGTGCTTCGCCGGGTCGCTCGCGCGCTCGCGGAAGCGCTCGGCCTGCTCGTCGCGCGAGACGTGGACGAAGCACTTCACGAGGACGATCCCCGCCTCCGCGAGCTCGGCCTCGAAGCGGTCGATGCGCTCGTGGCGCGGATCCCACTCGCTCCGCGGCAGCGTGCCGTGCACGCGCGGGACGAGGATGTCCTCGTAGTGGCTCCGGTTCCAGACGCCGACGCTCCCGTACTCGGGGAGCGCGGCGGTGACGCGCCAGAGGAAGTGGTGGCGCAGCTCCTCGCCGGCCGGCGCCCCGAAGCTCCGCAGGTGGAGTCCGGCCGGGTGCAGCGCGTTGAACACCTTGCGCACGATGCCGTCCTTCCCCGACGCGTCGCGCCCCTGCAGCACGAAGAGGAGCGCACGGCGCCGCTCGGCCCAGAGGAGCTGCTGCAGCGTCGCGGCGTGCGCGACGAGGGCGCGCGTCGCCTCGCCGATCTCCTCGGCCGGCGGCGCCCACTTCGGCGCCTGCGCCTCGTCGTCGGCGAGCGCCGGGGCGGTGCCCGGCGCGACCGGCGCGAGCATCCGCATGCCGTGGAGCCGGGGGTGCGTCACGCGGCCTCCAGCGGACCGAAGCGATAGCGCACGCCGAGCCGCGCCGCGAGCTCGACGACGGTGCCGAGCGGGAGCCCCATCACCGCGAAGTAGTCGCCCTCGATGTGCTCGACGATCGTCGCCCCGTAGCCCTGGATGCCGTAGGCGCCCGCCTTGTCCATCGGCTCGCCGGTGGCGACGTAGCGGCGGATCGTCTCGCCGTCGAGCGCGCGGAAGCGCACCGGGACGCGCACGACCGCGCTCTCGGTGCGGTCGCCGCGCGCGACCGCGACCGCCGTGTAGACCTCGTGCGTGCGCCCCGAGAGCCGCGCGAGCATGCGCGCGGCGTCGTCGGCGTCGGCGGGCTTGCCGAGGATGTCGCCGTCGACGACGACGATCGTGTCGGCCGCGATGACGAGCGCCCCCGGTTCGCGCGCGGCGATCGCGTGCGCCTTGCCGCGGGCGAGGCGCTCGGCGTGGGGGACCGGGCGCTCGCCCGGGTGCACCGACTCGTCGATGTCGGCCGGCATCACCTCGTGCGTGATGCCGACGAGGGCGAGGAGCTCGCGCCGCCGCGGCGACTGCGAGGCGAGGATCGTGCGCATCCGGTCAGCGCTCCAGCCAGAGGGTGACGGGGCCGTCGTTCACGAGCTCGACCTGCATCGTCGCGCCGAACTCGCCCGTCTCGACCCGGAGCCCCTGCTCGCGCAGCAGGGCGACGAAGCGCTCGTAGAGCGGGATCGCGACCTCGGGGCGCGCCGCGTCGACGAAGCTCGGGCGCCGTCCCTTGCGGGCGTCGCCGTAGAGGGTGAACTGCGAGACGACGAGCACCGCACCGCCGACGTCGGCGAGCGAGCGGTTCATCTTCCCGTCGTCGTCCATGAAGAGCCGGAGGCCGGCGACCTTCTCGGCCATCCACGCGAGCCGCGCCTCGTCGTCGTCGTGCGTGAGGCCGACGAGGAGGAGGAAGCCGTGGCCGATCGCGCCCGTGACCCGGTCGCCGACGCGCACCTCGGCGCGCGACACCCGCTGCAGGAGGACTCGCATGGCGCCAAGTCTAGCGGACGGGCGGCGCCGGGGGCCGCCCGGTCGCCCGGCGGCCCCCGATCGCGCTCACTCGACGGTGACGCTCTTCGCGAGGTTGCGCGGCTGGTCGACGTTGCAGGCGCGCTTGACGGCGATGTAGTACGCCAGCAGCTGCAGCGGCACGCTGGCGAGGATCGGCGTGAGCGGGTCGATCGTCTCGGGGATGCGGAATTCGTAGTCGACCAGCCCGGCGAGCTGCGGTTCGTCGCGCGTCGTGATGGCGATCACGCGCCCCTTGCGCGCCTTCACCTCCTGCACGTTGCTCACGACCTTCTCGAAGACCGCGTCGTGCGGGGCGATGAAGACGACCGGCATCATCTCGTCGATGAGCGCGATCGGCCCGTGCTTCATCTCGGCCGCGGGGTAGCCCTCGGCGTGGATGTAGCTGATCTCCTTGAGCTTGAGCGCCCCCTCGAGCGCGCTCGGGAAGTTGTAGCCGCGCCCGAGGTAGAGGAAGTTCTGCGCCCGCTTGAACTCCTCGGCCAGCTCCTCGATCTCGCCGGCGCGGTCGAGGATCGCCTGGAGCTGCGCCGGGAGCGCCTGCACCGCCGCGACGAGCTGCCGCCCCTGCAGGATGCTCATGTTGCGGAGGCGCCCGAGCTTGAGCGCGAGGAGGACGAGCGCGGTGACCTGGCTCGTGAAGGCCTTGGTGCTGGCCACGCCGATCTCGGGGCCCGCGTGCAGGTAGATGCCGCCGTCGGCCTCGCGCGCGATCGTCGAGCCCACGACGTTCACCAGCCCCAGCACGTGCGCCCCGCGCGCCTTCGCCTCGCGGAGCGCGGCGAGCGTGTCGGCCGTCTCGCCCGACTGCGAGATCGCGATGCAGAGCGTCCGCTCGCCGACGATCGGGTTCTTGTAGCGGAACTCCGACGCGTACTCGACCTCGACCGGGATCCGCGCGAACTCCTCGATCAGCTGCTCGCCGATCAGCGCCGAGTGCCAGCTCGTGCCGCAGGCGGTGATGATGATGCTGTCGATCTTCGCGAGCTGTTCGTCGGTGAGGTTGAGCCCGCCCAGCTTGGCCGTCCCCTCCTCGGCGAGGAGGCGCCCGCGGAAGGTGTTCTCGACCGTGGTCGGCTGCTCGAAGATCTCCTTGAGCATGAAGTGCGGGAAGCCGCCGCGCTCGATCTGGTCGAGCTCCCAGTCGATGCGGCTCACCGACTTCTGCACCGTGCTCTGCGAGTGGTCGATGATCCGGTAGCCCGAGCGCGTGAGCACCGCCACGTCGCCGTCGTCGAGGTAGACGACGTCGCGCGTGTGGGCGAGGATCGCCGAGACGTCGCTCGCGACGAACCACTCGTCCGTGCCGATGCCGATGAGGAGCGGGCTCCCCTTGCGCGCGGCGACGATCTTGTCGGGGTCGAGCGACGAGATCACGGCGATGCCGTACGTCCCCTCGACGCGCTTCAGCGCCTGCACGACGGCGTCCTCGAGCGACCCCTCGAAGAGCTCCTCGATCAGGTGCGCGAGCACCTCGGTGTCGGTGTCCGAGGTGAAGACGTGGCCGCGCCCCTCGAGCGAGGTCTTGAGCGCCGTCGAGTTCTCGATGATGCCGTTGTGGACGACGGCGATCGTGCGGTTCTCGTCGGTGTGCGGGTGCGCGTTCCGCTCGACCGGCGGGCCGTGCGTGGCCCAGCGGGTGTGGCCGATGCCGACGGTGCCGTGCGCCGGCTCGGCGGCGAGCGCCTGCTCGAGCCGCGCGATCTTGCCGGCCGCGCGGCGCATCTGCACGCCGCTCCCGTTCATCACCGCGACGCCCGCGCTGTCGTAGCCGCGGTACTCGAGGCGGCGCAGCCCCTCGAGGAGGAGCGGCGTGGTCTCCTTGCTGCCGACGTAGCCGACGATTCCGCACATGGTGGGCGTGTCCCCTGTTCGCTGTCCTGGTGTCAGGCGGCCGAGGCCGCGAGCGCGTCGAGCGGGACGCGCGAGCGCGCGACGAGCGCGTCGGCGTCGCCCTTCGTCGGCGCCTCCGCGATCACGCGCACGATCGGCTCGGTGCCGGAGGGGCGCACGTGCACCCACCGGTCGGGCCACGCGAGCCGGAGCCCGTCCTGCGTGTCCGCCGTCGCGTCGGCGAACTCGGCCCGGAGCGCCGCGTAGACGTCGCCGAGCGGCGCCGCCGGGCGCGCGAGCTTGTCCTTCACGATCACGTAGCGCGGCGAGCGCGCCACGAGCTGCGACGGCGTCGCCCCCGTCTCGAGCAGCAGCTGCAGCACGAGCGCCGCCCCCGCCGGGGCGTCACGCCCGATGTGGAGCGCGGGGAGGATCACCCCGCCGTTCCCCTCGCCGCCGATCGGCGCACGCTCGGCCTTCATCGCGTGCGCGACGTTGGCCTCGCCCACCGGGGCGCGCACGCAGCGCTGCCCCGCGTCGAGCGCCGCGTCCTCGACGACCCGGCTCGTGCTCAGGTTCGTCACCAGCGGCCCGGGGGTGTGCGCGAGCACGAGCCGCGCCGCGAAGGCGAGCGTGTAGTCCTCGCCGATCGGCGTCCCGGTCTCGTCGACGAGCGCGAGGCGGTCGACGTCGGGGTCGACCGCGAGGCCGATGTCGGCGCCGCTCTCGCGCACGAGCGCGCCGAGCTCGCCGAGGTTCTCGGCCACCGGCTCGGGTTCGCGCGGGAAGCGCCCGTCGGGCTCGACGTGGATCGCCGTCACCTCGCAGCCGAGCCGCTCGAGCAGGTCGAGCATGATCGCCGCGCCGGCGCCGCGCACGCAGTCGAGCGCGACCTTGAAGCGGCGCGCGCGGAGCCCCTCGGCCCGCACGTACGGCAGCGCGAGGATCGCGTCGACGTGACGGCGCACCGCGTCGGGGTCGGCGAGCGTGCGGCCGAGGCGGTCCCACGTCGCGCGGGGAAAGCCGCCCTCGGTGAAGGCGCGCATCGCCGCCGCGTCGTCGGCGTCGAGGAAGAGCCCCGTCGGCCCCACGAACTTGAGCGCGTTCCACTCGATCGGGTTGTGGCTCGCCGTGATCGCGAGGCCGCCGGCGGCGTGGTGGTGCTCGACGGCGAGCTGCACCGTGGGCGTCGGGACGACGCCGAGGTCGATCACGTCGCACCCCACCGACTCGAGCGCCGAGAGGACGATGCGGTGGAAGAGCGGCCCCGACACCCGGCTGTCGCGCCCCACGACGACCGGGCGCCCCGGCGCGCGGCTCGCCGCCCAGGCGCCGAAGCCGGCGGCGTAGGTCGCGACGACCTCGGGGGTCAGTCCTTCACCGACGCGTCCCCGGATGCCGGAGACGCTCTTCATCAGGCCGTCGAACGGGGCGCTCATGGACGCGAGTGGGGGTCGGATGACGGGCGGGGACGCGTAAGCTAAGCGCCGTCCGGCCCGGAGGGACGCACGCGGCACGTCATGTGTTTGCCGCAAGTATCGGCAGGACGCACCGTCGCTCCGCCCCGTCACCCCGCCGCCACGCCTCGACCGCCGCCCCGCCCCGCCCATGCGCGACCCCCTCGCCTCGCTCTCCCTCGCCCTCGCCGCCGGCGGCGGGCACGTCGATGCGCTCCCCGTGCGCCAGCTCGTCGCCGCCGGGGTGACGCTCCTCCAGCGCTGCGCCCCGCTCACCCGGGCGCTCGTCGGGCGCCGCGCCGCGATCCTCGCGCCCACCGGGCCGCAGTTCGTCGTCGCGCTCGCGGCGTGCGAGGGGCGCGGCGCGGTGCTCGTGAATCCGCTCGCCGCGGCGGCCGAGGTGGCGCACCAGTGCGCCGACGCCGACGTCGGGGCGGTGTTCACGGTGGCCGCGCTCGCGGCGCGCGTCCCCGCCGGGATCCCGGTCGTCCTCCTCGACGAGGCACCGCGCCGCGTCACGGTGCACGTGGGCGGGGCGACGCTCGACGTCGACCTCGGCTCGCACGTCGGCCTCGTGCTCGAGGGCGATCGCGACGTCGAGGGGAGCGACGAGGAGGCGGCGATCGTCTACACCTCGGCGATGGCCGGCGTCCCGCTCGGCGCGATCCTGACGCACGGCAACCTCCTCGCCAACGGGCGCGCGACGGTCGCCGCGGCGCGCATGACCGCCGACGACCACTGCCTCGCGCTCCTCCCGTGGAGCCACCTCTTCGGCCTCACGGTGACGCTCACCGCCCCCGCCCTCGCCGGCGCCCGCGTGACGACGATGGCGCGCTTCCACCCGCTCCGGGCGATCGAGGCGCTCGAGACGCAGGCGATCACGACGCTGGTGGGCGTCCCCGCCGTCTACGCCTCGCTTCTCGCGGCGATCGAGCGCCGCGGCGGCGTGCGCCCCGACGCGCTGCGCCTCGCGATCTGCGGCGGCGCGGTGCTCCCGCCCGCGGTGCAGGAGCGCTGGGAGGCCGCCACCGGCGTCCCGCTGCGCCAGGGCTACGGGCTGACGGAGGCGGGCCCCGTCTGCCTCTTCAATCGCGTCGACGCGCCGAACCGCATCGGCACGCTCGGCTGCGCCTATCCGGGCGCCGAGGTGACGATCCGCGACCCGCGGACGAGCGCGCCGCTCGGCACGGGCGAGCCGGGCGAGATCTGCGTCCGCGGCGCGCTCGTCGGGCCGGGATACGTGCGCAACGGCGACGCGGGGCTGCGGCACGTCGCGGGATGGCTGCACACGGGCGACCGCGGCCGCATGGACGCCGACGGGTGGGTGACCTTCGACGGGGTGCTCAAGCCGATGTTCACGCGCAACGGCTTCAACGTCTACCCGGCGGAGATCGAGCGCACGCTCGCGCTCATGCCGGGGGTCGTGCGGGTCGAGGTGCGCGCGATCCCCGACGCCGCGAAGGAGCACCAGGTCGGCGTCGTCGTGCACGGGGCCGTCACCGAGACCGCCGTCCGCGCCTGGTGCGAGCGCCTCCTGTCGGCCTACAAGCAGCCGGGCGTCGTCGAGATCGTCGCGCCGTGACCGCGCGCCGGGCGGCGCCGCGCTGGCACGGATTCCGCCACTGGGGCGGGCGACCGCCACCGCGAGGAGACGCCCGATGATCGCCCACGCCGCCCCCGACGCACCGCACTGGACGCCCCGCCGCTTCACGCCCGACGAGCGCGCCGCGGCGCTGCGCGCGGTCAACGCCGACCCGGGCGCGGCGGCGAGCGGCGCGGTCAAGTGGTGGCACATGGCGATCGCGTACGGCGCGATCCAGGCGGTGAGCTTCCTCGAGACCGGCGACCCGCGCCGGCAGCAGCGCAAGTACGTGCGGCAGGACAAGCCCGCGTGGGCGCCGCCGGCGTGGCTCTTCGGCCCGGCCTGGAGCGTGCTCACCGTGTCGATGCTCTACGGCGACCGTCGCGTGCTGAACGATCGCGACGATCCCGCGCGCGGCGCGCGCCTCGCGGCGCACGGCGCGGCGTGGGCGAGCTACTTCGCCTTCACGCCCGCCTACTTCCGCGCCGACAGCCCGGTGCTCGGAGCCGCGGTGAGCGGGGCGATGGCGGCGGCCAGCGCGACGGCCGTGGCGCTCGCGTGGCGTCGCGGCGACCGGCGCACGGCGCTCGCCTGGCTCCCGGTCGCCGCGTGGACCGCGTACGCGACCGCGCTCTCGGTCGCGGTGGCGCGCCGCAATCCCGACGCGCTCGTCGGCGACGCGGCGATGGACGACGACGCCTGAGGCGCGCGGCTCAGGCCGCGACCGCCGGGACGACGATCGGCGTCGCGGCGTCGGGACGCGCCGGCTCGTGGCGCGGCAGCAGCCCGATCTCGCCGGCGCGCACCGCGTGCGCGAAGGCGCGCACGCAGGTGGCGTCGAACTGCGTCCCCGCGCACCGCTCGAGTTCCGCGAGCGCCTCCTCGAGCACCTTGCCGCCGTCGTCGCGGTAGCGGCGCCCGCTCGTCATCGCGTCGAAGCTGTCGGCGACGGCGACGATGCGCGCCTCGAGCGGGATCGCCTCGCCCGCGAGCCCGTCGGGGAGCCCCGCGCCGTCGAAGCGCTCGTGGTGGTGGCGCACGATGTTCAGCAGCTCGTCGCGGTCGTCGACGAGCCCGGAGAGGATGCGCCACCCGACCATCATGTGGGTCATGACGTGCTCGTACTCCTCGCGCGTCAGCCGCGCCGGCTTGGTGAGCACGTCCTCCCGCACGCCGATCTTGCCGATGTCGTGCAGCCGCCCGCCCAGCTCGACGGCCCGCACCGCGTGCTCCTCGAGGCCGAGGCCGCGCGCGATCACGGCGGCGTACTGGCTGACGCGCTCCGAGTGGCCGCGCGTGTACGGGTCCTTGGCCTCGAGCGCCTCGACCAGCGCCTGCACGCCGCCGAGGAACTGCGTCTCGATGCGGCGCGCCTGCGCGGCGACCTTCTGCTCGAGGCGGAACTGGTACTCGCGGTTCTCGAGGACGAGGCGCCGGCGCTCGAGCACCTGCGTGAGGCGCGCGCGCACCTCCTCGAGGTGGAACGGCTTGGTGATGTAGTCGAGCGCGCCGACGGCGAGGCAGCCGACCGCGGTCTGCACGTCGCCGTTGCCGCTCACCATCACCACCGCGCTGTCGGGCCAGCGCGCGCGCAGCTCGCGCAGGAGCGCGAAGCCGTCCATCCCCGGCATCTGGATGTCGGAGATGACGAGCGTCGCCGGGTGCGCCTGCATCGAGCGCAGCGCCTCCTCGCCGCCCGAGGCCTCGTCGACCACGAAGCCGTCGGCGCGCATGAGCCGCACGAGCACCTGCCGGAGCCGGGGCTCGTCGTCCACGACGAGGCAGCGCGGGACGATCGCGGCGCCGAAGGGGTCGATCCCCGCGACGTCGGCCAGCCCGGGGGCGAGCGGGGCCATCATGCCGCCACCCGCCGCGCCGCCGCCCGGCCCGTCGTCGCACGCGCGCACCCCGCCGCCCGTGTACGATTCCGCAACCTCGAACCCCTCCCCGCCCGATGACCCGCCTCGCCGACGACGACCTCCGCCACGCCCTCGCGACCCGCGCCATCCACGCCGGCCAGCGGCCCGACCCGGTGACCGGGGCGATCATGACCCCGATCGTCCAGACGTCGACGTACGTGCACGAGGAGTTCGGGAAGCATCGCGGCTACGAGTACGCGCGCGGGAAGAACCCGACGCGCGAGGCGCTCGAGCGCAACGTCGCGGCCCTCGAGGGTGGGCGGCACGGCTTCGCCTTCGGCAGCGGCATGGGGTGCCTGACGAGCCTCATGCTCCTCTTCTCGGCCGGCGATCATCTCGTGGTCGGCGAGAACGTGTACGGCGGGACCTTCCGCCTGCTCGACAAGGTGCTGCAGCGCTTCGGCCTGTCCTTCACGTACGTCGACGCGCGCGACCCGCATCGCATCGCCGACGCGATGACCCCCGCCACGCGAGGCGTCCTGCTCGAGACGCCGACCAACCCGCTCATGCGCCTCACCGACCTGCGCGCGGCGGCCGACGTGGCGAAGGCCAGGGGAGCGCTCGTCATCGTCGACAACACCTTCGCGACGCCCGTCTTCCAGCGCCCGCTCGAGCTCGGGGCCGACGTGGTCTGGCACTCGAGCACCAAGTACCTCAACGGCCACAGCGACATGGTGGGGGGCGTCGCGGTGCTCGACGACGACGACCTCGCGACGCGGCTGCAGTTCGTGCTCAACGCGGCGGGCGCGGTGCCCGGCCCATTCGACGCCTGGCTCTGCCTGCGCGGCACCAAGACGCTCGCCGTCCGCATGCGCGCCCACGACGAGAACGGGCGCACGCTCGCCGCGTGGCTGGCGGAGCGGCTCGGGCACGAGCGCGTGATCTACCCGGGGCTCGAGAGCCACCCGCAGCACGAGCTCGCCCGCAAGCAGATGCGGGGCTTCGGCGGGATGATCTCCATCGAGCTCGGCACCCGCGAGCGCGTGAAGCGCATGCTGGACCGCGTGCGGCTGTTCAGTCTCGCGGAGTCGCTCGGGGGAGTGGAGAGCCTGATCAGTCATCCGGCCAGCATGACGCACGCGTCGGTGGAAGCGGAGCGCCGGGCTGCCCTCGGGCTGACGGAGGGGCTGGTGCGCCTCTCCGTCGGGATCGAGGACCCGGCGGACCTGCTCGGCGACCTCGAGCAGGCGCTCGCCGGGCTCTGACGAGCCGGGCGCACGACCGCTCGCGGACGACCCGCCGCCTCGTCGCGGCGAATCAATGCGCCCGACGCAAGCATCGGGCCGTCCCGCATGGGTGGACGGGGACGGACGCCGACAGCTGCGGTCGGGGGAGCACGTTGCAGTGTCGGTCCGCGGGTGGCGGCGCTGTACCGGCGGAGGCACCACGCCGGACGCCATCCCGGCGTACCCGGTCGGCGGCGGGCCCACCTCGGTTGGGCGTGGCGGCCATGGCCAGCGGAGTCCTCGCGGGGACCGTACCCGTCGCCCTCCGGCGCCCGGGGCGGCTCCGCCGGCGTCGGCGCCACGGGCGCCCCGTGCGCGGGTGACACCGCGCCCCGTCTCCCGCGTAGGATCCTCCATCCTCCGACCCGAGCCGCCCATGCCCCCCGTCGCCCTCCCGAAGATCGCCTCCACCGCCTGGGAGCACCCGGCCGACCGGGCCGCGCTCAACACGCTCCGCGCCCTCCCCGGCTTCGACGATCTCGTGCGCCGGATCGCGGGGCTCTTCGGCGAGCGCGGGCTGCGCCACCTCTTCCTCGCCAACGCCGTCCGCACCGGCCCGACGCAGCACCCGCGGCTCCACGCCATGCTCGGCGAGATCTGCGCGACGCTCGACCTGATGCCGGTCCCCGACCTCTACGTCACGCAGACGCCGTTCGTGAACGCGGGCGCGGTCGGCTTCGAGCGCCCGTTCATCGTCATGCACAGCGGGACGCTCGCCACGCTCGACGAGGACGAGCAGCGCTTCGTGCTCGCCCACGAGGTCGGCCACATCCTGAGCGGCCACATGACCTACCGCACCATCGCGGTCATCGTGAGCACCGTCGGGCTGAGCGCGCTCCCGTTCGTCGCCGGCGTCGCGCTCCTCCCCTTCCAGCTCGCGCTCCTCGAGTGGAGCCGCAAGGCGGAGCTGAGCTGCGACCGCGCCGCGCTGCTCGCGATCCAAGACCCCATGGTCGCCGCCCGCACCTTCTTCCGCCTCGCCGGCGGGAGCACCGTGCCGGGCGAGGGCGACCTCGACGCCTTCATGCGCCAGGCCGAGGAGTACGAGGCGAGCGGCTCGGCCTGGGACACGGTGCTCAAGGTCATCAACACCGCGCTCCGCGAGCACCCCTTCAACACCGTGCGCGCCGCGGAGCTCGGGCGCTGGGTGCAGTCGGGGGCGTACGCGCGCATCGTCGCCGGCGAGTACCCGCACCGCGACGCCGAGGGGCGCCAGCAGGGCGCCTACGCCGACGACGTCCGCGCCGCGGCCGAGTACTACGCCTCGCAGGCGAAGCAGACCGTCGGCAAGGTCGCCGACTCCTTCGCCCGCGCCGCCGACGCCTTCCGGCGACGCGCGGGGTGAGTGCGTCACGATCGTCTCGGGCGACTCCGGCGCCCGGGGCGATCGCGAACCGCGTCACCACCGAAGACGAGCGCCGAGGTGCGACTCCGGCGCCCGGGACGATCGCGAACCGCGTCACCACCGACGACGAGCGCCGAGGTGCGACTCCGGCGCTCGTCGGACGCCCCCGTGGTGACGCGGTTCGGTCGTGCGCCCCGTGGTGACGCGGTCCGTTCATGCTCCGTGGCGGTGACGCACTTCGCGATCGTCGGCGGGCCGGCGCGCTAGATTCACGCCGCATGAAGCTCCTGCTCGTCGGCGGCGGCGGCCGCGAACATGCGCTCGCGTGGCGGATCGGGCGCGAGCGCCCGGACGCGGTGCTCCATGCGGCCCCGGGCAACCCGGGCATCGCCGATCTCGGCGCCACCTGCCACGCCACGAAGGCCGACGACGTTCCCGCCCTCGTCGCGCTCGCGGCCGACCTCGCGGTCGACCTGGTCGTCGTCGGCCCCGAGGCGCCGCTCGCGCTGGGGCTCGTCGACGCGCTGCGACGGCGCGGCATCGCCGCCTTCGGCCCCACGGCCGCCGCCGCGCAGCTCGAGACGAGCAAGGCGTTTGCGAAGGCGCTCATGGCCGAGGTGCGCGTCCCCACGGCGCGCGCCTCGATCCACCGTGACGTCGACGGCGCGCTCGCCGCGGTGCGTGCGCTGGGCGCCCCGGTCGTCGTGAAGGCGAGCGGGCTCGCGGCCGGCAAGGGCGTCGTCGTCGCGAGCACGCTCGACGAGGCCGAGCGTGCCGTGCGCGACATGCTCGAGGGGAACGCCTTCGGCGACGCCGGGCATGAAGTCCTCGTGGAGGAGTGCATGACGGGCGAGGAGCTCTCGCTCTTCGTCCTCACCGACGGGACGCGCGCGCTCCCGCTCCCCGCCGCGCAGGACCACAAGCGCGTCGGCGAGCGCGACACGGGGCCCAACACCGGCGGCATGGGGGCCTACTGCCCCGCCGACGCCGGCGACGCGTCGTTCACGCCGCGCGCCGACGGCACCATCGCCCCCGGCATCGCGCGCGTCATGGAGACGATCATCCACCCGACGCTCGCCGCGATGCGCGCGCGCGGGATCCCGTTCACGGGGCTCCTCTACTGCGGGCTGATGCTCACCCCCGAGGGGCCCAAGGTCGTCGAGTTCAACTGCCGCTTCGGCGACCCCGAGACGCAGGCCGTGATGATGGCGCTCGGCGACGACGCGCGCCTCGTCGACGCGATGCTCGCGATCGGGCGCGGCGACGCGCTCGAGGCGCCGTCGTTCGCGGCCGCGCACGCGACCGTCACCACCGTCGTCGCCGCGCACGGCTACCCGGGCGCGGTGCGCAGCGGCGACGCGATCACGCTCCCGCCGGCCAGCGACGACGTGACGATCTTCCACGCCGGGACGCGACGCACCGCCGACGGCACGCTCGTCACCGCGGGCGGGCGCGTGCTCGCCGTCACGGCGCGCGCGGCGACGCTCGCGGCGGCGCAGCGCGCGAGCGGCGCGGCCGCGGCGCGCGTCGCCTTCGACGGCGCCTTCTTCCGTCGCGACATCGGCTGGCGCGCGCTCGCGCGGGATGCCCGAGCTCCCTGAGACCGAGACGATCGCCCGCGACCTCGACGCCGCCCTGCGCGGTGCCACGGTCGCCGGGGTCGCCGCCCCACGTCCCGACGTCCTGCGCGAGGTCGACGCCACGGCACTCGCCGCCGGCACCGCGGGGCGGACGATCCTCCGCGCCTGGCGCCGCGCGAAGCTCGTCGTCCTCGACCTCGCCCGGCCCACGCCGCCCGGCGCGGCGCACGACGACGTCGTGCACCTCGTCGTGCAGCCCCGCTTCACCGGCGCGCTCCTCATCGAGCGCGACGGGCTGCCGGCGCGCGAGGCGGGCTTCACCTGTGTCACCTGGTCGCTCGCCGACGGGCGCCGGCTCCACTACCGCGACATCCGGCGCCTCGGCACCGTCGCGCTCATGCCGCCGGCGCGCTTCGCCGCCTACACCGCGTGCCTCGGCCCCGAGCCGCTTGACCCGGCGCTGACGACCACGGCATTTTCGGGCTCTCTTCGGAGATCGCGACAGGCCCTCAAGAAGGTGCTGATGGACCAGCGGCTGCTCGCCGGGGTGGGCAACATCTACGCGACCGAGGCGTGCTGGCTCGCCGGGCTCGACCCGTCGCGCCCCGCCGACTCGCTCGACGACCACGAGGCCGCGACGCTCCTCGGCGCGCTGCGCGACGTCCTGTCGCGGAGCGTCGCGGCGCGCGGGACGAGCTTCCGCGACTACGTCGACGCGCGGGGCGAGCGCGGCGGCTTCGTCGCGCAGCTCGCCGCCTACGGCCGCGCCGGCGCCCCGTGCGCCCGCTGCGGGACCCGCCTCGCCGAGACGATGGCGATCGACGGACGCACCACCGTCTTCTGCTGGCGCTGCCAGCGCTGACGCCGTGCCCCGCCCCGCCGACGCCGGCGCCACGCAGCGCGATCTCTTCGCCCTCTTCGGCCTCCCGAAGCCCGCCCCGCTCGACGACGGGCGCCTCACGGTCGAGCGTGCGGTGACGCTCGCGGAGCTGCAGGCGACCCGCACGCCCGGGCGCACGCTCGACGCCGTCCCCGACCCGGCCGAGGCCGAGCCCACCCCGTCGCTCCCCCCCGCCGACATGAGCGTCGCGCAGCTCCCCGTGTCGCGTCGCCGGGGCGCGCGCCGCCCCGTCGGCGACCTCGTCGCGCTGCGCGCGCACGTCAAGGGTGGCGCGACCGACCGCCCCGGCACCTACCGCTTCCTCGGCGAGGGGGGCGAGGTCCTCTACGTGGGCAAGAGCAAGCAGCTGCGGACGCGGCTGCTGAGCTACTTCCGCGCCGCGTGGCCGCACGACAAGGGGGCCCGGATCCTCTGGCGCGCCGCTCGCATCGAGTGGATGGAGGAACCCTCGGAGTTCGCCGCCCTCCTGCGCGAGCTCCGGCAGATCAAGCAGCTCCGCCCCCGCTACAACGCCATGATGAAGCGCGACGCGCGCCACTACTGCTTCGTCCGTGTCACGCCGGGTCCCGCGCCGCGGCTCGTGGTCGTGCGCAGCGCCGGGGGCGACGAGCGCGGCGTGCTCTACGGCCCCTACACCGGGGCGACGCGCGTGACGGCGGCGATCAAGGAGCTCTCCGACCTGCTCGGGCTGCGCGACTGCGCGAGCGACGTGCCGATGGTCTTCGAGGACCAGCACGAGCTCCCCCTGCTCGACGTCCCGCGCACGCCCCGCTGCCTGCGCCACGAGATCGGGCGCTGCCTCGGCCCGTGCGTCGGCGCGACCGACGTCGACACCTACGCGCGCCGCCTCGCCACCGCGCGCGCCTTCCTCGAGGGGACGCACGACGGCCCCCTCGACGACCTCGCGCAGCGCATGCAGGCCCACGCCGAGGCGATGGAGTACGAGCGCGCCGCCGTGCTGCGCGACAAGCTCGCGCGGCTCGAGGGGCTCCGCGCGCAGTTCGCGCGGCTCCGCTTCGCGATCGAGTCGCTAACCTTCGCGTATCCGGTGCGCGGCGCGGGTGGGCTCCCCGATCGCGTCTACCTCGTGCGGCGCGGCACCGTGCGCCACGAGTGCGACCTCCCCGCCACGCCCGCGGCGCGCGACGCCTTCCGCGAGCGGTGCGCGACCGTCTTCGGCGCGCCGGAGCCCGACGTGCGCACGGTGCGCGCACACGAGGTCGACGAGCTCCTCCTCCTCTCCAGCTGGTTCAGCAACCACCCCGACGAGCTGGCCGCGACCGTCCCCCCCGCGATGGCGGCGACGCTGGCGGACCGGGCGCTCCCGTGAACCTCCTCCTCCCGCTGCCGGGCATCGGGAGTGAATGGCTCTGGCTCGAGCTCGCCTGGGTGCTCGGCATGAGCACCTGGATCATCCTCGAACGGCGCCCCGCGCTCGCCACGGTCGCGTGGGTGCTCGGGCTGGCCTTCCTGCCGATCGTCGGGATCCCGATCTACCTCTTCCTCGGGCCACGCCGGCTCAAGCGGCGGCAGCTCCGGCGCAAGCTGGCACGCACCGCCATCGCCCGCTCGCGCCCGGCGGCGCGCCCCGTGCTCGAGGCGAGCGAGGCGTCGCTGCGCGCGGAGCTCGGCGAGGTGGGGGCGGCGGTCGCGAGCGTCGCGATCGCGTGCCGGCAGGGCCCCCCGCTCCCCGCCCGCGCGCTCCAGCTCTACTCGCGCGGGAGCGCCGCCTACGACGCGATCATCGCCGCGATCGGCGCGGCCGCGCACCACGTCCACCTCGAGTACTACATCCTCGAGCGGGGCACCGTCGCCGACGCGCTGCGCGAGGCGCTCGTCGCGGCGCGCGCGCGGGGCATCGAGGTGCGGCTCCTGCTCGACGGCCTCGGCACCGCGCTCATCGGCGGCTGGCTCCGCCCGCTCCGCGACGCGGGGGTCGAGATCGCGCGCTTCAACCCGCGCACGCGCCCCGCGATCCTCAACTTCCGCACGCACCGCAAGATCGTCGTCGTCGACGGGACGCTCGCCTTCACCGGCGGGATGAACGTCGCCGACGACCACGACGAGCGCGTCGTCGGCGACGCGCGCGCGTGGCGCGACACGATGGTGCGCGTCGAGGGCGATGCCGCGCTCCCGCTGCAGCTCGCCTTCCTCGAGGACTGGCACTACGCCACGAAGCAGTACGTCGAGGGGGCGTGCTACCTCCCGGGGCTGACGGGCAAGGGCGACGTCCCGGTGCAGGTGCTCGTCTCGGGCCCCGACACCCCCGAGGAGCCGATCCGCAGCACCTACCTCACCGCGATCGGCGTCGCGCGCGAGCGCGTCTGGATCACCACGCCCTACTTCGTCCCCGACGAGGCGCTCGAGACCGCGCTCCGCACCGCCGCGATGCGCGGGATCGACGTGCGCGTGCTCGTCCCCTGCGACAGCGACCACAAGTTCATGGACATGGCCGCGGGGAGCTACTTCCCCGAGCTCCTCGAGGTCGGCGTCAAGGTCTACCGCTACGGCCCGCCGGCGCTGCACGCGAAGACGATGGTCGTCGACGACCACGTCGCCATCGTCGGGAGCGCGAACTTCGACAACCGGAGCTTCCGGCTCAACTTCGAGATCTCGGCCGTCGTCTACGACGCGCGCGCCACGGCCGACCTGGCCGCGCTCTTCGAGGGCGACCTGACGAAGAGCCGGCGGGTGACGCACGACCAGATCGAGCGGAAGTCGATCCCGCGCCGGCTGGCCGAGGGGATCGCGCGGCTCGCCTCGCCCGTCCTCTGACGGCACGCCCGCCGCCCGGTGCGACGGGTGGCGCGCTTCTCGCCGTTCTCGCGGGGCGTGACCGCCCCGCTCCCCCGCCCCGCGCCGGTCGCCGGCCACGGCGCCCTGTTCGCGAACCTCGACACCGAGGTGACCGACGTCCCCCTCCGCGTCGAGGGGCGGCTCCCGTCGTGGCTCGGCGGCGCGCTGCTGCGCAACGGGCCGGCGCGCTTCGACCTCGGCCGGCACGAGGTCGCGCACTGGTTCGACGGGCTCGCGATGCTCCACCGCTTCGGCTTCGCGCAGGGGACGGTGCGCTACACCAACCGCTTCCTCCGCACGCGCGCCTTCGCGGCGGCCGACACGACGGGGCGGCTCGGCTACCGCGAGTTCGCGAGCGACCCGTGCGGGACGCTCTTCAGCCGCCTGCGCTCGCTGTTCGCCCCCGAGTCGAGCGACAACGCGAGCGTCAGCGTCGCGCGGCTCGGCGCGCACGTCGTGGCGCTCACGGAGTGCGCGCTCCCGGTCGCGTTCGACCCGCGCACGCTCGCCACGCTCGGCGCGGTGCCGTGGAGCGCCGAGGTGACGCGCGGCGCCGCGCTGCGCACGGCGCACCCGCACGAGGAGCCGCCCCCCGACGATGCGCCCCGCCCCGACATCGCGCCGCCGGCGACGGGCGGGGCCTACGTGAACCAGGTGACGCGCTTCGGCGCGCGCTGCCGCTACGAGGTCGTGCGCACCGACGCCGCCAGCGGGCGCCACGACGTGCTCGCGCGCATCCCGGTGCGGCGCCCGGCCTACATGCACAGCTTCGGGATCACGCGGCGGCGCGCGATCCTCTCGCACTTCCCGTTCACCGTCGAGCCGCTGGCGATCGCCCTCTCGGGGCGCCCCTTCATCGAGAGCTTCGCGTGGCGCCCGGCCGAGGGGACGGCGTGGCACGTCGTCGATCGCGCGACGGGGGCCGTGACGACCTGCCGCGGCGAGGCGTGCTTCGCCTTCCACCACGTCAACGCCTTCGACGACGGCGACGAGGTGGTGTGCGACGTGATCGCGTACGACGACCCGTCGGTGATCGAGACGCTCCGCCTCGCGCGGCTGCGCGCGCCGGCGCCGGTCGTCCCGGGCGGGACGCTCCGTCGGCTGCGCCTCGTGCCACCGCGCCGCGGCGCGCGCGAGGGGACGGTGCGCGAGGAGTGGCGCGTCCCGCTCCCGGTCGAGATGCCCCGGCTCGACCACGACCGCGCGAACGGTCGTCCCTACCGCCTCGCCTTCGCGTGCGTCGCGTCGGCCCCCGGCGCGCTCCTCGACGGCATCGCGCGCATCGACGTCGCGGGCGGCGACGTGCGCACCTGGCACGAGGACGGGTGCTACGCGGGCGAGCCCGTCTTCGTGCCGCGCCCGGGCGGGCGCGACGAGGGCGACGGCGTCCTGTTGAGCGTCGTGCTCGACGGCCGCCGCGGCCGCTCGCTGCTCCTCGTGCTCGATGCGCGCACGCTCGGCGAAGTGGCGCGGGCGGAGGCGCCGCACGCGATCCCGGCCGGCTTCCACGGGATGCACCTGCCGGCGTGAGCCGTACGGGGCGTGGATGCCGCCCCGATGTCGCGCCCCTCCGATCGGCGGTAACGTCACGATCCGGCGCGTGCCGCCATCCCCGGCACCCGCGCCGATCGCGTGCCCCCGTCCCGTGCCGCAGGAGGCGACGATGACGATACGCGAACACGACCCCGTGGTGCTCACCCGCCCGCTCCCCGCCCCCCGCCTCGACGCGGGGACGGTCGGCACCGTCGTCCACGTCTACGGTGACGACGGCGATCCCACCGGCTACGAAGTCGCCTTCGGCGACGGCACGGGCGACGACGACCTGTCCTGGGCGCTGCGGACCGGCGACATCCGGCTCCCGACACGCGCCGAACTGGAGGCCGCGGCGCGGGCGCTCGCGCGGGGCGGAGACACCGCGCGCTGACGGGGCGCGCGCGCCGCGCCCCGACGTCAGCCGAGCGCGATCAGCTCCACGTCCGCACGCCCGTCCTCGATGACGAGCTTCGCCACGCACGGCTGCAGCTCGAAGCGCCGCGGGCCGGCGGCACCGGGATTCACCACCAGCCGCCCGTCGTCGGCCCTCGCGACGAGCTGCCGGTGCGTGTGCCCGTAGACGACGACGTCCTCGCCGTACGCCGCCAGCAGCTTCGCCGGCGTCGGGCTCCCGAGCTCGTGGCCGTGGCTCACGTGGATGCGCACGCCCCCCACCTCGGTGACGATCGCGTCGGCGAGCCACGGCTGCCCCGGCGCATCGGTGTTGCCGCGCACCGCCTGCACCGGCGCGATCGCCCCGAGCTCCACGAGCACGTCGTGCGGGCCGACGTCGCCCGCGTGCAGGATCCGCTCGACGCCGGCGAGCGCGTCGAAGAGCTGCGGGCGGACGAGGCCGTGCGTGTCGCTCACGAGCCCGATCACGTGCCGGCTCACGCCGCGTCCTCGGGGACGTCGCCCCAGCGCGGCGCGAGCGACACGTCGACCCCCACGTGGTCGAGGATGCGCTGCACCACGAAGTCGACCAGCTCGCCGATTCGCGTCGGCGCGTGGTAGAAGCCGGGGGCCGCCGGCAGCACCGTCGCGCCGGCGTCGGTGACCGCGAGGAGGTTCTGCAGATGGATGCGCGAGAGCGGCGTCTCGCGCGGGACGAGCACGAGGCGGCGGCGCTCCTTGAGCGTCACGTCGGCGGCGCGCTCGACGAGCGAGCGGCTCGTGCCGTGCGCGACCGCGGCGACCGTCCCCATGCTGCACGGGCAGATCACCATCCCCGCCGTGCGCGCGCTCCCGCTCGCGGGCTTCGCGCCGCGGTCGCCGTCGTCGAAGACGGTCACCGTCGCGTCCCACGCGGCGGCGCCGACGTGCGCGCGCAGCGCCGCGAGGTCGGCGATGCCGCTCTCGGTGCGGAGCAGCCGCCAGCCGTGCGCGCTCACGACGAGCCACGTCGGCTGGCCCGCGGCGGCGAGCGCCTCGAGCAGCCGCACGGCGTACGGGGCCCCGCTCGCCCCGGTGAGCGCGACGACCAGCGGGAGCGCCGTCGCGGCGCTCACGGCACCACCGCGAGCAGCTCGGCGATCGACCGGAGCCCGAGCAGCCGCTCGGCCAGCACGAAGGCGAAGAAGGCGAGCGAGATCACGCCGTTCATCGTGAAGAACGCCGCGTCGAGCTTCGAGAGGTCGTCGGGCTTCACGAGCGCGTGCTCGTAGACCAGCAGGAGCGCCACCACCGCGATGCCCGCCGCGAAGAGGACGCCGCCCCCCGTCGCCCAGCCGACGAGCGCGAGGAGGAGCACCGTCCCCACGTGGAGCACCCGCGCGACGAGGAGCGCGCGCGGCACGCCGAGCGAGGCGGGGAGCGAGTGGAGCCCGTTGGCGCGGTCGAACTCCGCGTCCTGCAGCGCGTAGAGGATGTCGAAGCCTCCCGACCAGGTCATCACCGCGCTCGCGAGCACCGGCAGCATCCACCACGGCTCGCTCCACTGCCCCGTGACCGCGAGGTAGCCGCCCACCGGCGCGATGCCGAGGCCGAGGCCGAGGACGAGGTGGCTGAAGCGCGTGAAGCGCTTGCAGTAGCTGTAGGCGAGCACCCACCCGAGCGCCACCGGCGAGAGCCAGCCGCAGAGCGGGTTGAGCATCCAGCTCGCGAGGACGAAGAGCGCCCCCGAGACGACGATGCTCGTGCGCACGCCGGCGGCCGAGAGCGCGCCGCGCGGGAGCTCGCGTCCCCGCGTGCGGGGGTTGATGGCGTCGATGTCGCGGTCGACGAGGCGGTTGAAGGCCATCGCCGCGAACCGCGCCGCCGTGAACGCGAGGATCACCCACCCGACCTCGCCCACCGTCGGCACGCGGAGCCGGCTCGCGAGCACGACGCCGACGAGCGCGAACGGGAGCGCGAAGACGGTGTGCGGGAGCTTGACGAAGCTCGCCCAGCGCGCGAGCCACCCCTCGCCGGTGAAGGTCTGCCCCTCGCGCGGCGGCGCGGGCGCGTCGGCCGTCCGCACCTTCGCGTCGGGGCGGCGGTGGCGCGCGCTCACCGGTGCCCCCACGCCTGCTCGATGCCGAGCGACGCCCACGCGCCGTCGACCTCGCGCTTCACCGCCGGGTCCATCGCGATGATCCGCGGCCAGTCGCGCGTGAACCCCTCCTCGGGGAGCTTGCGCGTCGCGTCGAGCCCCATCTTGCTTCCGTAGCTCCACGCGCGGCTCGCGTGGTCGAGCACGTCGACGGGGCCCATGGTGAAGCGGACGTCGCGCTCGGGGTCGATGTTGTTGAGCGCGTACCACCAGGTCTCGCTCACGTTGCGCACGTCGATGTCGTGGTCGACGACCACGATCACCTTGGCCAGCGACATCAGCCCCGCCCCCCAGAGCGCGTTCATCACCTTGTGCGCCTGCCCCGGGTAGCTCTTGCGGATGCTCACGAAGACGAGGTTGTGGAAGACCCCCTCGGCCGGCATGTGGTAGTCGACGATCTCGGGCGTCGTGAGCTTGAGCAGCGGGAGGAAGATCCGCTCGGTGGCGTGGCCGAGGTAGTAGTCCTCCATCGGCGGGCGCCCGACGATGGTGGTGCAGTACGTCATGTTCCGCCGCATCGTGACGGCGGTCACGTGCACGCGCGGGTAGAGGTCGGCCTCGGAGTAGTAGCCGGTGTGGTCGCCGAAGGGCCCCTCGACCACCAGCTCCTCGCGCGGGTCGATGTACCCCTCGATCACCAGCTCGGCGTCGGCCGGGACCTCGAGGTCGACGGTCGCGGCCTTCACCAGCCGCACCGGCTCGCGCCGCAGGAAGCCCGCGAAGAGGAACTCGTCGACCGCCGGCGGGAGCGGCGCGCTCGCGCTGTAGACGCTCGCCGGGTCGGCGCCGACGACGATGCACACCGGCATCGTCTCGCCGCGCTCGGCCATCTGCCGGAAGTGCTCGGCCCCCGTCTTGTGGCGCTGCCAGTGCATCGCGACGTGGCGCTTGCCCAGCTTCTGCACGCGGTACATGCCGACGTTACGGATGCCGCGCGCGTAGTCCTTGCTGATCACCGCGGTGAGCGTGACGTACGGGCCGCCGTCCTCGGGCCAGCAGGTGATGATCGGGATCCGGTCGAGGTCGACCTCGTCGCCGCGCCAGACCACCTCCTGGCAGGGGGCACCGCCGCTGCGCGTGCGGGGCGGGAACTTCGCCACCTCGAGGAGCCGCGGAAGCATCCCGAGCTTCGCCACGAAGCCGTCGGGGACCTTCGTGTTCAGCAGCTCGGTGATCCGGTCGCCGTGCTCGTCGAGCGACGTCACCCCGAGGGCGAGCGCCATGCGGCGCATCGACCCGAAGAGGTTGATCGCCACGGGATAGGCCGAGCGGGTGCCGTCGTCGAGCAGGACGTGCTCGAAGAGGAGCGCGGGGCCGCCCCCCGGGAGCTTGCTCGCCCGGTCGGCGATCTCGCAGAGCTCGAGCTTCGCGCGCACGGGGCGCGTGATCGTCACCAGCTCGCCGGCCTCCTTGATGGCGGCGAGGAACTCGGGGATGCTGTTCAGGGCCACGGAAGTGCGAACGGACGGTGGGCCGGCGGCGTGCCCGTCAGGCGGTGCCGACGTGCAGCGCGGCGATGCCGAAGGTGAGCGGGCGGAAGGTCACGTCGCGGAAGCCGGCGGCGGTCATGCGCCCCGCCAGCACCTCGAGCTCCGGGAAGTGCGCCACGCTTCGCGGCAGGTACGTGTAGGCCGTCGCGTGGCCGCTCACGAGGCGACCGACGAGCGGCAGGACGCGGTGGAAGTAGAACTGGTACCCCGCCCGCACCAGCGCGCTCCGCGGCGTCGAGAATTCGAGGATCACGAACTTCGCCCCCGGGCGCAGCACGCGCCGCACCTCGGCCAGCCCCGCATCGAGGTTCGCCACGTTGCGGATCCCGAAGGCGACGATCGCCCCGTCCATCGCGCCGTCGGCGATCGGGAGCTGGAGCGCGTCGGCCGTCACCGGCGCGAGGCGCGAGCGCGGCGCCTTCCCCTCGCCCATCCGGAGCATCGGCTCGGCGAAGTCGGCGGCGAGCACCGTCCCCGCGAAGCCGGCCTGCCGCACGAGCGCCGCCCCGACGTCGAGCGTGCCGGCGCAGAGGTCGAGGTAGCGCCCCGCCGGCGCCTGCCGCCAGCCGAGCGCCTCGAGCGCGCGCCGGCGCCACCCCTTGTCGACGTTCAGCGACAGGACGTGGTTGAGGAGGTCGTAGCGCGGGGCGATCTCGCTGAAGATCTGCCGGACGTAGTCGCGCTTCTCCGCCCCGCCCGCGGCGGCCGCGTCGGCGCGCCGCAGGTCGGCGTCGAGGGTGTTCGGCATCCCCGAAAGCTCGCCCGCCCGGCCTCCCGGGGGCACCCCTGCCGAGCCCGTCCCCTGTCCCCCGGGCCAGCGTCCGTGTACGATGGCCGGATCCTCCCGACCGGTCACGGCTGCCCGCCGTGCGGCGGGCTCCGCATGCGCGCATGTCCCGCCTGCTCGATCTCGCCAACCTCCCCGACGCCGATCTCGTCGCCCGCGCCCTCGAGGGGCGCGAGGAGGCGTACCGGGAGCTGATCCGGCGCTACGAGCGGCCCGTCTTCACGCTCGTGTACCGCATGGTGCGCGACCGCGAGCAGGCCGAGGACCTCGCGCAGGAGACCTTCATCCGGGTCCTCAACAACATCGAGAAGTACTCCCCCGAGTTCAAGTTCTCGAGCTGGATCCTGAAGATCGCGAACAACCTCGCGATCGACGCGCTGCGCCGCCGCCGACTCGACACGATCTCGATCGACGGCGCCGCCAACGCCGCCTCCGCCGCCGAGGTCGAGGCGACGAGCATCGAGCTCGCCGACGGCGGCGAGAACGCGCTCGACGAGCTCGCCAATCGCGAGCTGGGCTCCGCGATCGAGCGGGCGATCGGCGAGCTCCGCCCGATGTACCGCAGCTGCATCCTCCTGCGTCACGTCGAGGGGCGCAGCTACGAGGAGATCGCGCAGCTCCTCGACCTCCCGCTCGGCACGGTCAAGACCTACATCCACCGCGCGCGGCACGAGCTGCGCATCGCGCTGGAGCACCTGCGATGAGCGGGCCGTCGCCGTCCCGGCGGGGGCGCACCGGTCGCGCGCGGCATCGCCGACCATCCCGCGCCGCATCGCCCGCCACGCCCCCGCCCGCCCTGAAACCCCTCGCCCCGCCGCACCGTACGCCACGCCAGGAGCCGCCATGCTGACCCGCCACCTGCTGCCCGATGAATTCGACCTGCTCGTCGACGGCGAGACGGGGTTCGGCGTGTCGCAGCTGCGGCAGCACCTGCGCGACTGCGCGACCTGCCGCGAGGAGCTCGCCCTGATGCGCACCTTCGTCGACGCGATCGAGGAGCTCCCCGACCTGGCGCCCGCCCGGCCGCTCGCCGACCGCGTGATGGCGCAGGTGCACGTCTTCGTCCCGTGGCACGTCGCCGCGCGCGATCTCGTGGCCGAGTGGCTTCCGTCGCACCCGGCGCTCCGGGTGGCGGTCGGCGTATCGGCGACCGCGGTGGCCGGCGCGAGCACCGCGGGGCTCGCGTGGGGGTGGACGCGCCGCGACGAGTGGGTGGCGCAGTTCGGTCTCGGCGCCGAGCAGCTGCGCGCTTTCGCGTTCGACGCGGCCGCGACCGCGGGACAGGCGGTGCTCGGTCCGCTCGCGACGCAGCTCCCGGGGGGGACGCTCCCCGTGATGCTCGCCACGGCGGGCGCCCTCGCCGCGGCGATCGGGACGGGCGTGGTCGGGCTCCGCGCCGCCGCGACGCGCGCGCGCCGGCTCGGGAGCTGACGCGATGCCCCCCGGCTTCCTCCCGCTCCTCGCCGACGTGGGGGGCATCGGCGCCTTCGTCGACGCGGTCAAGCAGGCCGCCGCGCTCCTCGCGCTCGTCGTCGTCCTCGCGCTCGCGGTGCTGATCAAGGCGGGGCCGCAGCTCCGCACGGTGCGCGGCGCCCTCGCCGGCAACGTCTCGCGGGCGCTCGCGATCGGCGTCGCGGTGCAGCTCGCGTGGCTCCCGGCGCTCGTGCTCGTTTGCGTGCTCTGCGCGCTCACGGTGCTCGGCATCGTGCTCGTCCCCTTCGTCGCACTGGCGTGGATCGCCCTCACGATCGGCCTCGCGATCCTCGGGCTCACCGCGGTCGCCGAGCTGCTCGGGGCGGCGCTGGGGCGCGGGGGGCGCGGGGGACTGAGCGAGCGCGGCGCGCGGCTGCAGGCGCTCGTGACCGGCCTCCTCGTCCTCGCCGCTCCCGCGCTCGCGTCGAGCGTGCTGCGCGGCGTGCCGCTCGTCGCCGGCATCCTGCAGGCGCTCGCGGTGGGCCTGGCGTGGGTGGCGGTGACCGCCGGCCTCGGGGCGGTCGCGATGACGCGCGCCGGGACGGTGCAGCCGGGCGAACCGTGGGGCTTCAAGCGCCGCGCCCCGGGCGGCGAGGCCTACGTCCCCGCCGGACCGTCGGAGTGGGTCACGCCGACGCCGATCACCGGCGTCGTGGCCGCGCGGCGGCCGGTCGCGTCGCGCGAGGCCTGACGGGCGTCGTCGCGCACGGCGTCAGGCACACACGCCGCGCCCGGCACGCCACCCGGCTCCGCGCGGGGCACGTCGCGCCGCGTGCGCTCAGCACGCGTAGACGCGCACCGCCCTCGGCGAGGTGAACACCACCGCGATGTCGCCCGCGGTGACCGGTCGGCGCGGCGTCCCCGTGGTGTCGACGGCGGGGCGGAAGGGGGCGAGGCGCAGGTAGACCGCACCGGTCGCCGGCTCGTACAGGCGGAAGCCGTCGGGATCGGCGGCGAGGATGCGCGCGCCGCAGGCGCCGACGGCGACGAAGGCGTCGCGGCGCCAGCGCGGCGTGCCGTCGCCGCGCTCGTGCACCGTCGCGACGCTCGCGTTCCCCGCGCGGTTGTTGCTCAGCACCGCCCCGGCGATCGCGATCGGCGAGACGTCGCCGACGAGCGTCGGCGCCGCCCCCTGCAGGAAGAGCGTGCGCCCCCAGAGCCGCTCGCCGGTCGCACCGCGCATCACGAAGAGCGAGTCGGCCGACTGGTTCATGATCACGAGGTCGCTCGTGTCGACGACGGCGATGTTGGCGACGAACGTCGTGCGCGCGGGGAAGCCGGTGGGGCGCGCGCTCCCGGTGAGGGCGTCGACCGAGAGCAGGTACGAGCCGCTGTTGTCGGCGAGGCGCCCCGTCGCCACGACGCCGCCCCGCAGCGCGACCAGCCGCGGCATCGCGCAGGGGGTGGCGCCGCATTGCGCCGCGCCGCGCCAGAGCGCGCGCCCGGTGCGCGCGACGAAGGCGCGCAGCTGGCCGTCGGCGCGCTGGAGCACCACGATCGAATCGACGACGGCGGTCCCCACGATCGCCGGCGCGCCCGGCGCATCGCTCGTGTCGGTCGCGAGCCGGGCGCCGGTGACGCGATCGAAGACGACGGCGCCGCGCGCGACGGGCGCGACGAGGACGGCACCCGTCATCGTGCCGTTGGCGAGCGTGTCGCGCCACGGCGCGCTCCAGAGCGGCGTGCCGATCGCGTTGTCGAGGACGCGCAGCGAGTCGCCCGCGGCGATCGCCACCGCTCCCGGGCCGCCGGCCACGACGAGCGCGCGCGCGGCCGGGGCGAAGTCGCGCACCCAGATGGCGTTCGCCTGCCGCCCGCCGGGGCCGGCCGCATCCTCGTTGCAGCCGCCGACGGCGAGGAGGAGGGCGCCCGCGGCTCCCGCGAGCGCGCGACGAGGGGACGAGGCGCGCGGCACGACCGGAATATGGCGCGCGGCACGCCACCCGATACCCGGGCCGCCCGCCGTCCCGCCCGGTCCGCTCACGCCCGGGCGCGCTTCCAGCCGCCCCCGGCCCAGATCGCGATCATCGCGAGCGCACGCCCGATCGCCGTGAGGCTGATCACCCACCAGATCCCCGCCGTCCCCCACCGCGCCGCCGCCCACCCGGCGAGCGGGACGCGGAGCGCCGTGAGCGCGGTGCTCGTGACCATCGGCGCCACGGTGTACCCCGCCCCGCCGAGCGCCCCCTCGAGCACCGTCTCGCCGCTGACCACGAGCTGGGCGAAGGCCGCGATGCGCAGGTAGCGGGCCGCCTCGGCGATCACCGCCGGGTCGTCGGCGAAGAGCGCGGCGAGCGTCTCGGGGATCGCGAGGAGCGCCACGCAGCCGAGGAGCCCGGGGACGCCGCTGATCGCGAGCGTCAGCCACCCGGCGCGCGCGGCGCGGTCGGGGCGGCCGGCGCCGAGGTTCTGGCCGACCATCGCCGCCGCCGCGGCGCCGAAGCCGACGCCGATCATGTACATCCAGCTCTCGACGCGATGGCCCAGGCCGAGCGCCGCGAGCGCCGGCGTGCCGAACTGCGTCGTCGTGCGCGTGAGCACGACGTAGATGAGCGAGAAGATCACCCCGGTCGCCGCCGTCGGGAGGCCGATGCGCGCGATCGTCGCCATGACGTGCACGTCGGGGCGTGCGAAGCGCACGAGCCGCATGCGCCGGAGCAGCCAGAGCCCGACGACGCCGAGGGCGCCGCGCACGCAGAGCGTCGCGATCGCCGCGCCGCGGATGCCGAGCGCCGGGAACGGCCCGAGACCGAGCATCAGCACCGGGTCGAGGAGCGCGGCCACCGCGGTGCTGAGCAGCAGCATGCGGAAGGGGAGCGCCGTGTTCCCCGCCGCGCGGAAGGCCGCGTCGACGACGAAGAAGGCGAAGATGAGCGGCGCGCCGAGCAGGTAGGTGCCGAGGTACGCCATGCCGAGGCGCGTGACCTCGGGGGGCGTGTCCATCGTGGCGAAGAGCCGCGGGAGCGCGAGCGTGCCGGCGATGGCGATCGCGACGCCGATCGCGCCGGCGAGCACGAAGGCGTCGCCGACGGCGCGCGCCGCCGCGTCGTGATCGCCCTCGCCGTGGCGCCGCGCGGCGACCGCGGTGAGGCCGATGCTCACCATCTCGGCGACGCTCACGAGGAGCCAGATCCAGAAGATCGACGTGCTGACCGCGGCCAGCCCGGGACCGCCGATGACGTGCCCGACCCACGCGGCGTCGAGCGAGCCGAAGGCGGTGATGAGGAGCGCGCTCGCGACCGCCGGGAGCCCGACGCGCAGCACCGTCCGCGGCAGCGCCTCGGTGTCGAGGCGCGCCACGGACGGCGCGGATCCTTCGGCGGCGCTCAGCGCGCGACCGCGCGGGCGGCGATGGCGTCCATCGCCGCGACGACGGTGGTCGCGAGCCTGCCGAAGCCCTGCGCGACCTTGCTCGTCGGGTCGGCGGCGACGATCGGGCGCCCGGTGTCGCCGCCTTCGGCGACGCGCGGGTCGACCGGGAGCTGGCCGAGGAGCGGGAGCCCGACCTCGTCGGCGAGCGCCTGCCCGCCGCCCGAGCCGAAGAGCGCGATCGGCTGGCCGGTCGCAGGGTTCTCGAACCACGACATGTTCTCGACGATGCCGAGCACCGGGACGCTCACCCGCTCGAACATCTTCACGCCGCGGAGCGCGTCGCCGGTGGCGACGAGCTGCGGCGTCGTGACGACGAGCGCGCCCGAGACGTGCGTGCTCTGCACGAGCGAGAGCTGCGCGTCGCCGGTGCCGGGGGGCATGTCGACGATGAAGTAGTCGAGCTGCCCCCAGTCGACGTCCTTGAGGAACTGGTTGATCAGCTTCATGACGATCGGGCCGCGCCAGATCGCCGGCTGGTCCTTCTCGATGAGGAAGCCGAGCGAGATGAGCTTGACGCCGTGCGCCTCGAGCGGGACGATCTTGCTCTTCTCGTTGACCTCGGGCTGCCGGTCGACGCCCATCATCCGCGGGATGTTGGGGCCGTAGATGTCGGCGTCCATGAGGCCGACGACGTGCCCCTGCGCGGCGAGGGCGACGGCGAGGTTGACGCTCACCGTGCTCTTGCCGACGCCCCCCTTGCCGGAGCTGACGGCGATGATGCGCCCGAGGTTGGGGAGGGTGACCGGCGTCGGTGCGGGGACGCGCGGCGCCTGCTGCTGCGGCTGCGCGTCCACGACGGGGAGCGCGCGCGGCGCCTGCGGCGGCTTCGCCGGCGCGCCCTGCTGGCGCGGGTCGCGGACCTGCACCTTCACGTCGGTGACCCCCTCGACGCCGGCGACCGCCTGGCGGATGTCACGCACGAGGGTGGCGTCGTCGCGGGCGTCGAGGAGGACGGTGAGGTGGACCTTGCCGTCGACGGTGGTGCCGATGTCGCGGACCATCTCGGCCGTCACGACGTCGGTGCCGAGGCGGGGGTTCTGCACGCCGAAGAGGGCGCGCTCGATCTTCTGCTGGAGCGTGTCGGCCATGGGTCGGAAACGGGCGGCGCGGGCGGGCGCGCCGGGCCCCGGGCGGGTCGGGCGTGGGGCCGCCCGATGCGGGCGGCAGGACGGCGCGCGGCGCGCCGCGAAGGGGGAAAGGTAGCCCGGCCGGCCAGCGTTCCCCGGCGTGCGAAACGCCGTCCGGGGGCCGCCGGACGTTCCCCTGTGGCGCGTGCGCCACGCGCATCGGAGTCGATGCGACACTCCGGCCGCGCCATCGCCCCCGGAACGGTGCGGGTGCGTCACGCGATACCTCCCTCCCCTGACGATCGTCTGACGGGCGCGAGGGGAACGTCGCTTGCACACCCGCGGCGCCGCCGGCGAGGTTTCCCCCCGCGCCGAGCCGTGCCGGGCGTCCCCCGCCCGCGCCCCGACCGTCCTCCGAGGCCTCGATGAACCTGTCCACTTCCCAGCAGCGGACGCTGCTCTCCACCGCCACGTTCGCGGCGATCGTGATGCTCATCGGCACCGCGGCCGAGTTCGCGATCCAGACGTGGCCGCTGAAGTTCGGCGAGCTGAACTGGCGGGTCGGGTCGTTCGGGCTCTTCCTCGACGCGCTGGCGAAGTCGATCCCCGGGCTGGCGCTCCTCTACTTCGCCGCCGCGCTCTCCGACTCGCGGAAGGTCCTCAAGACGCTGGGCTTCCTCGCCATCCTCCTCGGCGTCCTCGCGATCCCGGCGCTCGGCATGTTCGCCCTCGACGGCGTCCAGATGCGCGCGACGCTCCCGCAGCAGGCGAAGGGGGTCTTCACGAAGGTCGCGCTCCGCGCGGCGCTCATGGGGACGCTCTCGGCGATCCTCTTCATCAGCACGGGGCTGCGCACGCTCAAGGTCCTCAAGAGCGGCGGCGCCGTCCGCGCCGGCGGCACGCGCCCGGCCGAGACCGACGACAACATGCTCATGATCGCCCGCCCGGCCGCGCCGGCGCGCCCGAACCTGACGGCGATCAAGGGCGACGAGCCGGTGAAGGTCGTCGAGGCCTGACGCTCACGGCATCCGTCCCGACCCGGGCCCCGTCGCCGATCGCGCGCGACGGGGCCCGGCTTCGTTTCGTCCCGTCGGCTTTCGAGTTCGCGGCGGGATCGCTGAACCGCCTGGAACTGCGAGAAGAAGAGCAGGAACGGCAGTGAACGGCAGGACGGCAGCACGAGGGGTGGGCTCGGCGCGCGGAGCGACCGGCGGCGCGGAGCCCACATCCAATTCTTGTTCTCGCCCCCGCACCCGAGGGGGCTCCGTGCGCCGAGGCCACCCCCGCGCCGCCGTCCTGCCGTTCACTGCCGTTCCTGCTCTTATCTGGCAGTTCCACGGGGTTCAGCGATCCCGCCCCCCGTACAAACGGCGCTGCGACGAGACGGAGCCGACTCAGCTCCCAGCGGCCGGACGCTGCGCGAAGTACATGAAGTTGCGCCCCGGTCGGTGACCGACGGGATCGGCGGCGAGGAGCGTCGCCCCGCCGGCGGCGAGGATCGCCTCGACCTCGCCGCGCGGGATGTGATGCATCTCGTAGGCGACCTTGCCGCGCAGCCGCTTCCAGAGCCGGCGCACGTGCTGGCGGCGCAGGCGGTACCACCAGGCGCCCAGCCCCGTCGCCGGGATCGGCGGGCCGTTCGGGACCTGGAACGCGGCCACGCCGCCCGGGCGCAGGAGACGCAGGAACTCGGCGATGTAGCGCTTGCCGGCGTCCGGCGGCGAATGCTGCAGGCTGATGTTCGAGTAGACGAAGTCGAAGCTGTCCGACGGGAAGACGCGCAGGTCGTCGACCGTGTTCACGACGTAGCGCACCCGATCGCCGTGCCGGTTGCACGCGCGGGCACGCTCGACCATCGAGCTCGCGATGTCCACGCCGACCGCCTCGCCGAAGTGGTCGGCGAGCGCCTGCGTCAGCCGCCCCACGCCGCAGCCGAAGTCGAGGGCGCTCGCGCGCGCGAGTCCCGGCGCGAGCACGTCGACGCGCGCGAGCACGCGCGCGATCTCCTCGCGCCCCGTCTCGAAGAAGCGCGCCTCGTTGGCGCCATGCCGGAACTCGGGCGTCGTCAGGACCGCGTAGAGCGGATCCTCGCGCCCGAACTCCTCGTAGGTCCGTCGCGTGTGCTCGAGGCTCATGCGGGCATCGGAGGGAGGAAGGAGACGGCCGAAGTCTACGCGGCCCGGTTTCCGCTCGCCATCGGCACGCGTGCTCAGCCGTCGCGCGTGACGAGCCCCGCCTCGAGCGCGAGCGCGGTGAGGCCGGCGACGGTCGAGACGCCGAGCTTCCGCATCAGCCGCTCGCGGTGCGTCTCGACGGTGCGCGGCGAGATGCCGAACTGCGCGCCCATCTCCTTGTTCGTGCGCCCCGAGGCGATGCCGCGCAGCACGTCGCACTCGCGCGGGGTGAGGAGCGCGATGCGCTCCTGCGCCGAGAGGCGCGGCTGGTCGTCGGTCGCGGGGCGCGGCGCCCGGGCGCCGACGGCGAGCCAGAGCTGGTTCGCGAGCATCGTCGCCGCGCTGTCCTTGACGACGTAGGCCGCCGCGCCGGCCGCGCGGCTCTCGCGTGCGTACTCGGCGTCGTCGTACATGCTCAGCACGAGGACGACGAGCCCCGCGTCGCGCCCCTTGAGCACGCGCACCAGCTCGAGGCCGCTCATGTCGGGGAGCCCCACGTCGACCACCGCCACGTCGGGCTTGAGCCGCTCCGCGAGCGCGATCGCCGCGGCGGCGTCGCTCGCCTCGCCGACGACCTGCAGCCCGCGCTGCGCCTCGAGGATCCGTCGCACCCCCTCGCGCACGATCGGGTGGTCGTCGACCACCAGGACGCGCAACGTCGCCATCCGCTCACCCCTCCACGGCGACGGCCGCGGGGGCCGCCACCGGCATCGTCACCGCGAGGCGTGCGCCGCCCATCGGCGCCCGCGCCAGCGTCACCGTCCCGCCGAGCGCCCCGATGCGCTCGCGCATCCCCACGAGCCCCACGTGCCCCGCCCGCTCGCGCGCCGCGAGGTGCGCGGCGTCGGGAGGCCCGGCCCCGTCGTCGTCGAGCACGAGCCGCACCGCGCCGTCGTCGACGGCGACCGTCATCGCGACCCGCGTCGCGCCGGCGTGACGGCGCACGTTCGTGATCCCCTCCTGCGCCGCGCGGAAGAGCGCGAGCTCGCGCGCCCGGTCGAGCGGCGGGAGCGTCGCCGGGGCGTCGAGCGACGCCTCGAGGTCGCCGTCGCGCGCGAGCTGCTGCACGAGCGAGCGGAGCGCGCTCGCGAGCCCGAGGTCGTCGAGCAGCGTGGGGCGGAGCGCCGTCGTCACGCGGCGGAGCGAGGCGATCCCCTGCTGCACGAGGCCGTCGAGCCGCTCGACGCCGTCGATCGCGTCGTCGCCGGCGGTCTCGCGGAGCGCGCCAAGCTCGATGCGGATCGCGCCGAAGAGCTGCCCAGTCTCGTCGTGCAGCTCGCGGCTCAGCCGCTTGCGCTCCTCCTCGTGCTGCTCGACGAGGCGCGTGCTGAGCCGCGCGAGGTCGCCCGAGCGCTGCTGCAGGGCGCGCGTCAGCTCGGCCTGCTGGAGCGCCGCGCCGACCTGGCGGCCGAGCGTGCGCAGGAACTCGGCGTCGAGCGCGCTGAACGGGTCGCGCACGTCGCCGACGAGGACGAGGACGTGGCTGACCGAGGCGTCGCGGTAGATCGGGAGCGCGGCGGCGAAGCGCGGGCCGCCGGGGACGTCGCGCACGGCCCCGCTCGCGCTCCGCGCCCGCGCGAGCGCCTCGTCGACGATCGGCGCGACCGGCGCCGGCACCGGCGCGTCGCGCCAGCCGGCGATCGTCCCCGCCGCGTCCTCGACGACGCGCGCGCCGCCGGTGGGGACGAGCGCCGTCCCGCTCACGCCGCGCAGGCGGAGCGGGCGCTCGAGGAGCGTCGCCACCACCGTGTCGCCGCGCGTCGCCGCCTGCACGTCGGCGGCGAGGAGCGAGAGCGCCTCGAGGCCGCGGCGCAGGTCGTCGATCACGAGGAGCGCGATCCCGCCGACGACGACGAGGATGAAGACGATGTCGAGGTAGTACCCCCACGGCACCCACTGCCCGCGCGCGCGCAGCAGCGGATAGTCGAGGTGGTGCACCGCCCAGAGGAGGAAGGCGCCTCCGAGCACCCACGCCCCGGGCGAGCCGGTGCGCTTCGCGTGCTGCACGAGCCCGACGCCGGTCACCGCCGTCGCCCCGCTCAGGAAGGCGATCGCCGGCACCACCGCCCAGACGAAGTGGTCGAGCCGGTAGATCGCGATCCAGCTCCAGAGCACGGGGAAGGCCGCCGCGACGAGCACGACGCGCGACCAGCGCACGCCGCGCGAGAACGAGAGCGCCGCGAGGAGGAGCGCGATCGCCGTCCAGCCGGTGAGCACCTGGTGCCAGTAGAGCCAGACCTGCTGCGTCGTGCGCAGGAAGGTGAGGATCACCCCCACGCGCAGCGCGTAGAGGAGCCACCCCGCGCTCCACCAGGCGTAGTACGGCTTGCGGAAGCGGCGGTGGAGCCAGGCGCAGTAGGCCGCGCCCCCGGCCGCGACGACGGCGAGGAGGAGCGCGGCGGCGAACTCCGTCACGACCGGCCCCGCGCCGCGGTCACGCGACCGTCGCCGGCACCGGCTCGGCCGCGAGCGGCGTCTCGCGCGGCGTCGCCTGCAGCAGCGCGCGCGCGGCGACGAGCACCGCCTCCTGCACCGACTCGAGCGAGCCGGCGACGAGCGCACCGCTCGCCTTGGCGTGGCCGCCGCCGCCGAAGCGGCGCGCGAGGGCGTTGGCGTCGACGTTGCCGGCGCTGCGGAAGGAGATCTTCACCTTGCCGTGCCCCAGGTCGCGGAAGAAGAGCGCGAGGCGCGTCCCGGCGATCGAGCGCGGGTGCTCGACGATCCCCTCGAGCTCCTCGCTCGTCACGGCGTGGCGGTCGGTCGCCCCGGCCGGGAGCGCCACCCACGCGAGGCCGAGCGACTCGTCGAGGCCGAGCGTCTGCAGCGCCTCGGCGAGGAGCCGCACGCGGCCGGGCGAGACCGAGGCGTAGACGCGGCGGTACATCGTCTCGGGATCGACGCCGCGCGCGAGGAGCTGCGCGGCGATCGCGTGCACGCGCGGCGTCGTGTTGCTGAAGCGGAAGCCACCCGTGTCGGTGAGGAGCGCGACGTAGAGCGCGGTGGCCGTCGGCGTGTCGATCTCGAGGTCGAGCACCTGCGCGAGGTCGAAGACGAGCTCGCCCGTCGCCGACGCCGTGGTGTCGGCGACGAGGCGCGGGGCGACGGCCGGGGGCTCGTCGCTCGGCAGGTGATGGTCGATGCAGAAGTGCGGGCCGGGGAGCGCGCGCACCGCGTCGGCGAGCTGGCCCAGGCGCTTCACGTCGGCGATGTCGACGACGAGGAGCGCGTCGGCCGCGCGCAGCGCCTCGGCCCCGCGCTCGCTGGCGTCGACGACGGGGCCGCCGAGGAGGAAGCGGAACATCGTCGGCCACGGCGTCGGGTTGACGATGCGGCAGGTGACGTCGCGCTGCGCGAGGAGGCGCGAGAGCGCGGCCTCGGAGCCGCAGCCGTCGCCGTCGGCGTTGATGTGGGTCGACAGCGCGAGCGTCGTTCCCGGCCGCAGCAGGTCGGCGGCGAGGGCGCGGATCGCGGTCGCCCGCGCGGGCGGGACGGCGAGGAGGTCGTGCACCATGGTCTGATGATACGCGGAAACGACGCACGCGGTGCCCCCGGGGGACACCGCGTGCGGGACCGGCCGGCGGGGCCGGGGTCAGTCGGCGGCGACCATCCCGGCCGACTCGCGCCGGCCGATGGTCGAGTTCCGCAGCCCGTAGAGGAAGTAGATGCTCATGCCGATCACCGTCCAGCCGGTGAGGAGCGCCCAGGTGAGCCCCGGGAGCGTGAACATCATCCCGAGCGTCGCGACGGCGCCGAGGATCGGCACGAGCGGGACGAGCGGCGTGCGGAAGGGGCGGTGGAGCTCGGGGCTCCGCTTCCGCAGGATGAGCACGCCGATGCAGACCGTCGCGAAGGCGGCGAGGGTGCCGCCCGAGACGAGGTCGCCGAGCAGGCCGACGGGGAAGAAGGCGGCGATGAGGATCGCCACCGTCCCGACGATGATCGTCGAGGTCGCGGGCGTGCGGTACTTCGGGTGGACCCGGCCGAAGATCGGCGGGAGGAGCCCGTCGCGCGACATCGTGAAGAAGATGCGCGGCTGCCCCATGAGCATCACCAGCACCACCGACGAGAGGCCGGCGATCGCGCCGATGTTCACGAGGTACTCGAGCCAGCGGAGCGCCGGCGCGGCGCTGATCGCCACCGAGACGGGGTGCGGGACGCTGAGCAGCGAGTAGGGGGCGAGCCCCGTCATCACCAGCGACATCAGGATGTAGAGCACCGTGCAGATCAGCAGCGAGGCGATCATCCCGATGGGGAGGTCGCGCTGCGGGTTCTTGGCCTCCTGGGCCGCGGTGCTGACCGCGTCGAAGCCGATGTAGGCGAAGAAGACCGCCGACGCCCCGCGCAGCACGCCCGACCAGCCGAAGCGCCCCCACTCGCCCGAGTTCTCGGGGATGAACGGGGTCCAGTTCGCCTTGTTGACGTAGACGAAGCCGAAGCCGATGACGAGGAGCACGATGGTCGTCTTGATGAAGACCATCAGGTTGTTGAACGACGCCGACTCGGAGACGCCGCGCACGAGGAGCGCGGTGATCGCGACGATGAGGAGGACGGCGGGGAGGTTGATGATCCCGTTGACGACCGTCCCGCCGGCCGCCTCGCAGGCGGCGCGGTCGGCGAAGACGCGCGCGAGCTTGGTGGCCGGGTCGACGAGCGCGAGGCCGTTGGCGTCGGTGCAGGTGAAGGCCCGCACGATCTCGTGCCCGTTCGCGACCCCGAGCGGCGCCGAGGCGAAGGCCGCGGGGATGTGCAGCCCGAGCTCGGCGAGGAAGGCGCTGAAGTACCCCGACCACCCCACCGACACGGTGGCCGCGGCGAACAGGTACTCGAGGACGAGGTTCCACCCGATGAACCAGGCGACGCCCTCGCCCATCGTGGCGTAGCTGTAGGTGTAGGCCGACCCGGCGATCGGGATCATGCTCGCGAACTCCGCGTAGCAGAGGCCCGCGAAGAGGCACCCGAGGCCGGCGAGCACGAACGAGATCGAGACCGCGGGGCCGGCGTAGTTCGCCGCCGCGTTCCCGGTGAGGACGAAGATGCCGGCACCGATGATCGCGCCGATGCCGAGGAGGGTCAGGTTGAGGGCGCCGAGGGAGCGCTTGAGCCCCTCGCTCTCGTTGCCCGCCTCGGCCTGCAGGGCGGCGATGCTCTTCTTGGACCAGAGTCCCATCTGGGGAGGTCGCTGGAGGTCCGTCGGGTCGGGGCCGGTACGGTGGTCGCGCCCGGCAGGGAACGGGGCAACCTCGCTCGGGGGCGGGGCGTTCCGCAACCGCGCCGCGACACCTCCGGGACATTCCAGGCTCCGTCGGCATTCCGGGCCCGCACCGCGCCCGGAGCACCCGCCGCGTCGGCGGCGCCGCGGGGGACGGCGCGGAGGACGCGGGAAACCCGATGATGACGCGGAGGGCGCGGGGGAACGGCCGACCGTCGGCACGGGGGGAAACCGTCGGCAACCTCGCCACCTGCACGATGGACGAGAAAAGAGGGGAGCCACAGGCGGCTCCCCCCCAAAAGCCTTGCATGAAACACGGGCTGCAGCGACGTGGATCGGCGTACCCCGGTGCCGACCGTCGGCCGTCCCGCCGCGCCCTCCGCGTCATCATGGGGTTCCCGCGTCCCCCGCGCGGTTCTCCGCGGGCGCGCGCGCGCCCGCACCGCCGTCGTGCGCGCCCAAGACCGGCAGAGCGCTCAGACGTGGTAGTTGGGCGCCTCGCGCGTGATCGTCACGTCGTGCGGATGCGACTCGCGCAGCCCCGCCGCGGTGATGCGCGTGAACTCGGCCTCGGTGCGGAGCGCCTCGATGTCGGCGCAGCCGACGTAACCCATCCCCGAGCGCAGGCCCCCCACCATCTGGAAGAGGACGTCGGAGACGGGGCCCTTGTACGGCACGCGCCCCTCGATCCCTTCGGGGACGAACTTCTTCGCCGACATCTCGCCGTCCTGGAAGTAGCGGTCGGCCGAGCCGTCCTGCATCGCGGCGAGCGACCCCATGCCGCGGATCGTCTTGAAGCGGCGCCCCTCGAGCAGGATGCTCTCGCCCGGGCTCTCCTCGGTGCCGGCGAGCATGCTCCCCATCATCACGCTGCTCGCCCCGGCGGCGAGCGCCTTGACGATGTCGCCCGAGTACTTGATGCCGCCGTCGGCGATCACGGGGACGTCGCCCGCTCCCTCGACCGCGTCCATCACGGCCGTGAGCTGCGGGACGCCGACGCCCGTCACCACGCGCGTCGTGCAGATCGAGCCGGGGCCGACGCCCACCTTCACCGCGTCGACGCCGCGCGCCACGAGCGCCTCGGCCCCCGCGCGCGTCGCCACGTTGCCGGCGACGAGCTGCACCTCGGGGAGCGCCTCGCGCACCTTCGCGACCGCCTGCAGCACCCCCTCGCTGTGGCCGTGCGCCGTGTCGATGCAGAGCACGTCGACGCCGGCCTCCACGAGCGCCTTCGCGCGCACGAGGAAGTCGCCGCCGGCGCCGATCGCCGCCGCGACGCGCAGGCGCCCGCCCTCGTCCTTGTTCGCGGTCGGGTACTGGCGCCGCTTCTTGATGTCCTTGACGGTGATCAGCCCCTTGAGCGTCCCCGCCCCGTCGACCACGGGGAGCTTCTCGACGCGACGCTCGCCCATGATCCGCTCGGCGTCGTCGAGCGTGGTGCCGAGCGGGGCGGTGACGACGTTGCGCGTCATCGCCTCGGCCACCGGGCGATCGAGCGCGCGCTCGAACTGCAGGTCGCGGTTCGTGAGGATGCCGACGAGCGTCCCCGCCGCGTCGACGATCGGCACGCCCGAGATGCCGAAGCGCTGCATGAGGACCGCCGCCTCGCGCAGCTGCGCCTCGGGGGTCAGCGTGATCGGGTTGCGGATCATCCCGCTCTCCGAGCGCTTCACCCGGTCGACCTCGGCCGCCTGGCGGTCGATCGACATGTTCTTGTGGATCACCCCGATCCCGCCGGCGCGCGCCATGGCGATCGCCATCTCGCTCTCGGTGACGGTGTCCATCGCGGCCGAGACGAGGGGGACCTCGAGCGTGATCCCGCGCGTGAAGCGGCTGGCGGTGCGCACGTCCTTGGGATGGACGAGCGAGTGCCGGGGGACGAGGAGGACGTCGTCGAAGGTCAGCCCGGCGTCGGTGCGGATGCGGGCGTGGCCGGCCGGGGCAGACGACCGCCCGTCGGGGGCGATGCGGCCGGCGACGGGCGAGGGCTGGGGACGGGTCGTGGTTGCCATGCAAAAAGATACCCGGCGCCGGGACGCCGGGGGAGGGCGCGGGCGGGCACGACGCGCGACGGGGGCGACGCCCGCGCTGCCGGCCTCGCCCCCGCCTTCGTGCCGCGACCGCAGCCGCGTCAGCGCCCGGCGCGCCGCATCTTCCGCTTCGGAAAGACCATGCCGACGAGCCGCCGCTTGATCCCCCCCGGGAGGAAGAACGCCGCCGCGGAGACCGTCGCCGCGAGGTCGAGGTTCGAGAGGGCGAGCGGATCGCCGGGCCAGTGCTCGGCCACGATGTCGCGCCCCGCGCGCCGGATCATCCGTTGGATCGCGAGGACGATCAGGAAGACGTCGTCGACCTCGCCGAGGAACGGGATGAGGTCGGGGATGAAGTCGAACGGATTGACGACGTAGAGCACCGCCGCGGCGACGAGGAGCTTGTCGGCGCGGCTGACGCGCCCGTCGCGAAGAAGCCCCCACGCGAGCCTGAGGTAGTTGGGGATCTCGCGGATCGCCCCCATCACGGTGCGGCGACGCCCCTTCTCGTTCGACCGGACGCCACGCGGGCGGCGCGCCTCGCCGGGACGCGCGCCGTCGGCATCGCGGCCGTCGGCCCGTTCGCCGGCGAGCTCCGCGTCCCAGTCGTCGAAGGCGGCGTCGAGCCGCTCGTCGCCCGCGTCGGCCGCGGTGGCCGCCCCGCGATCGCGGTCGTCGCGATCCCAGTCACTCCGCCACGCGCGGCGCGCGCGCTCGCCGAACGACGCCATCAGCGCTGCTCCCACCAGTTGCGGGGCGGCGGCGGCGGTCCCTCGACCGGTGCCGACGTGCTCCCGTTCGTCGCGGCGGCGTCGCCGTGCGGCGCCGCGCCACCGTCGGCAGGTGCAGCGGTCGTGCCGTCGGCGGCGGGCGACGTCGGCGGCGCGGCCGCGGCCGTCGTCCCCGGTGCGCCCCCCGTCCCCCACGCCGCGTCACCGCCGCCCGCCGGGCGCGCGCTCCCCTGCGCGGCCTGCGCCACCTTCCCCACCTCCTGCACCGCGCGCGTCGCCACCGTGGCGAGGTCGCCGGCGACGCTCTGCCCCGCCGCCGCGACGCCGCTCACGACGCTCACCGCCTTCTGCATGAAGCCGAGCGTCTCGGCCACCGTCGACGCGTTCACCTTGCCGGCGCGGAGCCCGTCCTCGACGGTCTCCTGCAGCTTGGCGATCAGCCCCGCCGCCCCGGTCGGCGGCTCGCGGCGGGCGTACTTGCTGTCGAGGAACTCGACGTAGTCGAGCACCTGGAAGGCGCGCTCGTCGGTCATCGCGTCGAGCTTCGCGACGAGCTTGTCGCGCAGGTAGGGCGAGAGGGGCACGGTCGTCGTCGGTTCGGGGCCGGGGCCCGGTGGGTCGCGTCGTGTCGAAGGTACACCGTCACGACGGATCCGATCGCCGATCGGTGTCAGTCGGGTTCGGTTCGGGCTCGGCCGCGTCCCGCCGTGCGGTTCCGACGATCAACTGCGAGGATACGGCAGGAAGAGCAGAAAAAAGCAGGAACCGCAGAGGCCCATCGGCGAATGCGGTTCCTGCTGTTCCTGTCGTTCCTGTTCTTCCTGCCGTTTCCTCGCGGTTGCCGTCCTGCCCTCTCGGCTCGAGAGCCGACGAGCGGCCCCCGACGTCACCCCCAGCGCGCCCGGTGCCCGCGCACGTCGATGTGGACGAACGGCCCGTGCGACGAGGTCGCGCGGTAGCGGCCGATGCCGCCGACGAGGGCGGGGTTGGCCGCCTCGACCCGCTCGGCCGCGCGGACGATCACGTCGGCGTCGCGGAGGTCGACGCGCCCGTCGCGGTTGAGGTCGTCCATGCGCCCGTCGCGGTCGTCGTCGACGAAGACGTCGGCGGCGTCACCGTACTGGTGCCGGCTGTCCTGCGCCCGCCCCCCGGCACCGACGCTCTGCGCGTTGTAGGCGGGGGTGCGGAAGCCGCTCATGACGTGCACGTGGTTGGCGCGCACGCCCATGCGCTGGAGCTCGGCGATGACCAGCTCGAGCTTGTCGAGCAGCGGCTCGCGGAGGACGAGCGCCTTGGGCCAGACGTCGTGCTGGTTCTTGGTGACGAAGTCGGCGAGGCGGAAGTGCTCCGAGACCCGGAGGTCACGGTTGCGGGGCGTCACCTCGATGAAGCCTGCGGGGACGGCGCCGCCCGCCACCCCGACGCCACCGCGGCGGCGCTCGTGGGGCCACGACCCGAGGTGGTACGGCCCGACCCGGCCGCGGACCTTGGCCGCGAAGGGAAGCATCGGAAGCACGGCCAGCTCGCTCGCCCGCGGCGCCGCTGCGCCGAGCGCGCGCGCGCGGGCGATCGCCGCATCGAGCCGGTCGGCGTCGGGGGCGAGAACGAAGCGGGCCCGGAGCTTGCCACTCTGGCCCAGCAGGGAGTCGGGCAGGACAGCGGCGACCTCGGCCCGCTCGGCCGCGACGGCGAAGTCGTCGGCGGTGCGCGTGGCGAGGGCGGGGGCGTCGGCGCCGTCGTGGGCGGCGATCGCGGTATCGAGCTTCGTCGCCGGCGCGAGCGCGGCCGCGAGCGCGGGACGGCTGGCGGAGGCCAGCGCCGCGAGGGCGGCGAACGCGAGCGTGCCCGTGAGGGCGGCGACGTGCGGGCGAGTGAACGGCATCGCTCGGGGGTCCTCTCTCGGAACTGGGGAGCAGGCACCCGCGCAGGTGCGGCGGGACGACTACCTAGAGAACCGGATTCGGGGGTTGGTGTTCACCCCGATTCCGGGCGCATTTGCGCGTGCGCTGACTGGCCGACCAGCAGGTGGTTCACAGCGCCGTGAGGCGGCTGGAACCCTCGTGCCGACGCCACCGAAGGCTACCTCACCGTAGCGAACGGCCCATCGGCGGCGCTCCCTCACCATTCTGGAGGGCGGCCACGCTGTGGGGACGTCATGACGTCAGTCGTTCCGCAACGTCGACCCGGTCGCCGGACTCAGTAGATGTAGACCGCGGTCCCCACCGGGATCATCCGGTACAGCGTCTCGATGTCCTCGTTGCGCAGCCGCACGCAGCCGTGGCTCACGCTGCGGCCGATGCTCGACGGCGCGTTGGTGCCGTGCAGTGCGTAGCCGTCGCCGAGGTTGAGGCGGTGCGTGCCGAGGACCTCGGGATAGCGCCGCTGGTTGTAGCCGCCGGGCGGGATGACGATCCGCCCGCCGACGACGATCTCGCGACCGTCGCTCGCGCGGAGCGGGACGGTGTGGCCGTCGGCGGTGCGCTTCACCACGTCGCGGCCGCGCGTCGTGATCACGCCGCCGGCCACGGGGATCGCCTGCCCCGGCTTGAGGCGCAGCAGCCCGAGCCCCTTCTTCCCCGCCTTCTCGACGTAGTGCCAGTCGGGGGGCGCCCACTTCGGGCTCGTCTCCTTGCTCAGGACGGTCAGCCGGCCGCGCGGCGTGTCGAACTTGTAGCGCGTCGCGCCGCCGCCGCCGACGAGCGTGCGCCCGCTCCCGCTCGCGATGCGCGTCGCGTAGAGCTCCTCGCCGTCCTGCAGCACGCGCAGCCGGTTGTCGGCGAGCGAGACGACGATCACCGGGCGCCCCGACGGCGGCGCGCCGACGGCGAGCAGGGTGCGCAGCGTATCGTCGACGGCGCCCTGCGCGCGGCGCGCGGCGTCGACCTTGCGCGCCTCGGCCGCGAGCGCCGCACGGGCGGCGTCGCGCGCCGTGCGTGCCGCCCACGCCCGCACGCCGGCCCACGTCGCCCCCGCCGCCCCCGCCAGCGCCACGACGAGCGCGGCCACGGTCGCGCCGCGCGAGAGCGACGCCGCGCGGCGCGAGGCCACGGGACGGGCGGCGGCGCGCGTCACCACGTGTAGACCTTCATCCCGGTGACCAGATTCGGGCGGATCGCGCGCAGGTCGCGCGCGGCCAGCGTGATCGCGCGACGCGGAGGCGCGACGGCGAGCGTGTCGCCGGTGGCCGCGGACGGGAGGAGAAGCGCCGTCGCGTCGGTCGGCACGAGCTCGGTGCCGTCGTCGAGGCGCACGCGATCGACCGTGCGCGGCGCGCGCGCGCTGTCGCGGATCGACCGGCCGAGCGTGTCCACCACCGGCGAGGAGTCGGGGAGCTGCTCGACGAGCGTCGCGAGGGTGCGCACGCCGGGCGACGGCGCCTCGCCGAGGAGCACGGCGCGCATGCGGCGCAGCTCGATGCCGTCGCGGAGGAGGACGAGCACGCCGCTGTCACGCTGCAGCTCGAGATGGAGCGACGGCTCCCCGCGGCTCGCCGCGCGGACGCGCGCCGTCACGAGGCGGCGCCGCACCGAGTCGGTGAGGCCGACGAGCGAGTCGAGCGTCGCCTGCGCCGGCGCCGCCTGCCCGCGCAGCGCCGCCGCCTCGGCGAGCCAGGCCCGCTCGCGCGCCAGGAGCCACGGCACCGCCGCGCCCCCGGCGAGGCCGGCGGCGACGAGGGCCAGGACCACGGGACGCGTCGACATCGACGGGACGACGATCAGGGACGCGCGAGCGTCTCGACGTCGAGGATGGGGACGTTGGTCGGCGCCGCGCGCCCGGTGCGCACGCGCGCCGTCACGCGCATGACGGTGAGCGGCGGCAGCGCGCGCCCCTCGTCGACGAGCGAGGCCGGGAGCGCGAGGTAGAGCAACGCGTTCTCGCCCACGGGGCCGCGGGCGAGGAGGTACGGCTCCCCGAGCTGGAGATCGCGACGGAGCGCGTCGGCGCGCTGGAAGGCGAGGACCTCGACGTCCCAGCGCACCACCTTGCCGCGCGCGGCGTCCGGGTCGGCGCGGAGGTCGGCGGCGCTCAGGTCGAGCGAGAGCGCGCTGTCGACCGGGAGGAGGTCGCGCTCGCGCACCCACGCGTCGAGGCGCACCCGCACCCAGCCGCGCTCGCGCGCGAGCGGCACGACCGTCCCCTGCCGGTCGAGCGTACCGATGACACGCCCGTCGGGCGCGGCGCGCAGCGACGCCTTGACGTTGGCTGGTCGGAGCGCGCGCCCCGCCGCCGTCGCGGGGGCGACCGGGGCCCCCGTCGGCGCCGAGGCCATCGTGTCGGCCGGTGGCGGTGCGGCCGGCGGGGCCGGGCGCGCCCCCTGCTGCGCACCGAGCGGGAGCGCCAGGGCGCCGAGCGCGCCCAGGGCGAGCGCGCGGCCGAGGGCCGTGCGCGTTGGTCGCCCGTCCGGGCGCCGGGTATCTTGGGCTGCCGTCATCGCCCCCGACGATACACTCCCGTCCCAGCCGTCCTCCACCATGTCCGACCGCGACCGTCGCCGTGTCTGCCTCGTCATCCTCGACGGGTGGGGCTACCGCGAGGACCCGACCGACAACGCGATCGCCCAGGCGCACACGCCGACCTGGGATCGCCTCGTCGCGTCGTATCCGTGGACGCTCCTCGAGGCGTCGGGGCTCCGCGTCGGCCTCCCCGCCGGGCAGATGGGGAACTCCGAGGTCGGCCACCTGAACCTCGGCGCCGGCCGCGTGGTGATGCAGGACCTCGTGCGCATCGGGACGGCGATCGACGACGGGAGCTTCTTCTCGAACGCGGCGCTCGTCGCCGCCTGCCGGCAGGCCCGCGAGACCGGGGCGACGCTCCACCTCGTCGGGCTCCTCGGTTCGGGGGGCGTGCACGCGCTCGACCGCCACCTCTTCGCGCTCCTCGACCTCGCCACGCGCGAGGGCGTACCGCGGGTGCGCGTGCACGGCATGCTCGACGGGCGCGACACCCCGCCGACGAGCGGCGCCGCCTTCCTCGAGCAGACGCTCGCGGCGATCGCGCGACAGGAGGGGCGCGCGGCGCTCGCCTCGCTCGGCGGGCGCTACTTCGGCATGGACCGCGACCACCGCTGGCAGCGCACGCAGAAGGCGTACGACGCGATGGTGCGCGGCGCTGGCCCGACGGCCACCGACCCGGCCGCGATGCTGCAGGCGGCCTACGCCGCCGGGACGACCGACGAGTTCGTGCTCCCGCACGTGATGGTCGACGCGGCGGGGGCGCCGGTGGGGCCGATGCGCGACGGCGACGTCGTGATCTGCTTCAACTTCCGCAGCGACCGGATGCGCCAGCTCTGCGAGGCGCTCACCGGGCCCGCCTTCGCCGGCTTCGACGTCACCGGGCGCCCGCGGCTCGCGGTGACGACGATGATGGAGTACGACGCGACCTTCGGCTTCCCCGTCGCCTTCGCGGCCGACCGCCTCGTGCACGTGGTGGGCGAGGTGATCGCGCAGGCGGGGCGCACGCAGTTCCGCACTGCGGAGACCGAGAAGTACCCGCACGTCACCTACTTCTTCAACGGCGGGCGCGAGACGCCCTTCCCGGGCGAGGAGCGCGCGATGGCGCCGAGCCCCAAGGTCGCCACGTACGACCTGCAGCCGGAGATGAGCGCGCGCGCGGTGACCGACGGGCTCGTGGCGGCGATCGAGGGAGGGAAGCACGACTTCCTCCTCTGCAACTACGCCAACGGCGACATGGTCGGGCACACCGGCGTCATGGCCGCGGCGGTGAAGGCGTGCGAGACCGTCGACGCCTGCCTCGCGCGCGTCCTCGACGCGGCGTCGCGGACGGGGACGGTGGTGATCGTCACCGCCGACCACGGCAACGCCGACGTCATGGTCGATCCCGTGACGCACGGCCCGCACACCGCGCACACCACCAATCCCGTCCCGCTCGTGATCGTCGATCCCGACGGCGCCGTGCCGCTCCGCGATGGCGGCGCGCTCTGCGACGTCGGCCCGACGGTGCTCGAGCTGATGGGCCTCCCCGTTCCCCCGGAGATCACCGGCCGCAGCCTCCGGCTCGCGGCGGTTCCTGCATGACCGCACTCCACGTCCGTACGGCCCTGGTGGCCGGTGCCCTCGCCCTCGCCCTGCCGCTCCGCGCGCAGGTCGGCGTGATCCCCGAACAGTCGCCCTTCCGCGACGTCGAGACCAAGCAGGACCTCACCTTCTTCGTCGGGCTGGGCGGCGGGCGCGACCTCGCCGGCGCCGCGCCGAGCGGGGGCGTGCTCTGGGGGGTGCGCCACGACCTGTACGTGACGGGGCCGGCGAGCTTCACCTCGCGCTTCACGATGCAGCTCGCCGAGCGCGACGAGCTGCGCACGCGCGGCGCCCCACCGGCGTCGCGCGTCGCGCGCACCGTCGCGCAGCCGCTCTACTTCGCCGACGTCGGCGTGACGCTCAACCTCACCGGGCGCAAGAGCTGGCGGAACGTGGTGCCGAGCCTCAACGGCGGGCTCGGCATCGTGGGCGACTTCCGCGCCGCCGACTCGAACGGCTTCCGCTTCGGCAACCGCCTCGCGCTGCAGTTCGGCGCGGGGCTCAAGTGGCACGCACGCGGGCGTTGGACGGTGCGCGCCGACCTCGCGAACTACTTCTACAACGTGAGCTACCCGGCGAGCTTCCGGATCCTCGCGCCGACGCCGCCAGAGCAGCCGGTGCTCCCGATCACCGCGGGGCTCTCGAGCTGGACGCGCAACACGATGCTGCAGGTCGGCATCACGCGGCACTTCGGGCGGTGAGCGGGCGCACGATGCTGGTGCGGCGCGTCACCTTCGCCGCCGCGCACCGCTACCGCCGCCCCGACCTCGACGACGCGCGGAACGCCGAGACCTTCGGCCTCTGCGCGCGGCCGAGCTACCACGGGCACAGCTACACGTGCGACGTGGCGGTGACGGGGCACGTCGACCCGCGCACGGGGATGATCGTCGACCTCGGGCTCCTCGACCGGATCCTCGCCGAGGAGGTGCGCGAGCGCTTCGACCACCGCAACATCAACCTCGACGTCCCCGAGTTCGACGAGGCGACGGGGCGCGTTCCCACGGGCGAGGAGCTGGCGCGCTTCATCGGCGACGTGGTGCAGGCGCGGCTCCCCGCCGGCGTGCGCGTGGCGCGCGTGACGGTGGCCGAGGACGCGACGCTCTGGGCGACGCACGAACCCGACTTCGGCTGAGCGCTCCGTGCCGTCGCGTCGCGGTGGGTCCCGGGGCACCGGCGCGGGGCGTGGCGACGCGTTCACGCTCGGCGTCCTCCTCGCCGGCGGCGCCGCCTCGCGGATGGGCGGCTGGCCCAAGGGGCTGCTGCCGCTCGCGCCGGGGCGGCGCGTGCTCGACGGCCCGCTCGACGCGCTGCGCGCCGTCGCCGGCACGACCGTCATCGCGACGAATGCACGCCTGGCGCCGGTGCTCGACCTCGGCCACGAGGTGGTGCTCGACGAGACGCCGGGCCTCGGTGCGCTCGGCGCGCTCCACACCGCACTCCTGCACGGCGTCGAGCGGCTCGCGCTCACCGTGGTGACCTGCCCGTGGGACCTGCCGTTCGTCACCGCGGCGCTGCTGCAGGCGATGGTCTCGGTGCTCGAGGCCGGTGATGCGGATGCGGTGGTCCCGTTCCATGGCGGGGAGCCCGAGCCGCTCTGCGCGGCGTGGCGCCCGCACGTCGCCCTCGACCGATGCGAGGCGCTCCTCGCGTCCGGCGAGCGCTCGGCCCGCGCGCTCCTCGAGGGGCTGCAGGTCGTGCGCTTCGACGAGGCCGCCATCCGCGCCGTCGGCGATCCCGCGACGCTCTTCCTGAACGTGAACACCGCGCGCGATCTTGAGGCGGCCGCCGGGCGCCTCGCCGAGCGCTGACGGCGTGCCGCGCCCGCTCCCCCGCCCCCCCGTGCGCCCCTTCCGCCTCGTCGCCCTCGTTCCCGTCGCCGCCG
>ERZ1066121.188-NODE-188-length-57616-cov-11.808638_pt1 | contig 57616 bp, 63 predicted proteins | sample MGYA00382768_ERZ1066121 | MGnify/ENA primary metagenome ERZ1066121 (study PRJEB33369, sample SAMEA5778351) | biofilm metagenome | biome: Industrial cooling water; feature: Water cooling tower basin; material: Biofilm | place: United Arab Emirates | collected...
GCCCGGCAGCAGAAACTGACCGAGGCAGGTGTCTAGGAAAATAGGGGCACCTCAGTTCGCAGGCACTCGACCATCGGCTATCTCAGCCCGGTCGAGTTCGAAAGGAAGGCCGGGTTAGCTTAACTGACCGTCCACGAAACCGGCAGCAGCTCAGGGGCGGATTGTGGCCGAGACGCTTGTGGCGGGTGTTTCGGTGAACGAGGTTGCACGGCGGCACGGGATGAAGGCGAACCACCTGTCAGCGTGGCGGACGCTGGCGCGGCAGGGAAAGCTGGTGGTGCCCGAGATTGCGGGGGCGGAGTTCGACACGCCGGTCGCGTTGGCGCTGCCGGTGGATCCGCCGGTCGGGACAAGGTCGATTGATCTGGTCATCGGGTCTGTGACGGTGCGGCTGGATGCTGCCACGCCTGCAGCCCGAGTTGCCGAACTGGTTCTGGCGCTGCAGGCCTGCCCGTGATCTTCCCGTCGAACCGGGTGCGGATCATGGTGGCGACCAAGCCCATCGACTTCAGGAAAGGCCACGACAGCCTGGCCGCGATGGTGAAGAACGAGCTTCGCAAGGATCCATTCACCGGGACGGTCTTCGTGTTCCGTTCCAGGAAGGCGGACCGGCTGAAGCTCTTATACTGGGACGGCACCGGGCTGGTGATGGCCTACAAGCGGTTGGAAGAGCACAGCTTCACCTGGCCTGCCGTGAAGGACGGGCTGATGCTGATGAACCACGCGCAGTTCGAGGCGCTGTTTGCCGGGCTTGACTGGCGGCGGGTTCGGGCCGTTGAGGCGAAAGCTCCCGAAGCGGCTGAGTGACCGGTTCGGCCCTGTGGCACGATGACTCAGCCGGTGCTTTCCGGAGGCATGGTCTCTGGCGGTCTGGTAAAAACCGGCCATGCCGAAGACCGCTGATCTTCTTGGGGAAATTGCTGCGCTGAAGGCGATGCTGATCGCCGCGGAAGCGCGCGACCGGCGCAAGGACGAGCGGATCGCGCGGCTGGAAAAGCTGGTCGCGGCCTTCAGGCAGGCGATCTTCGGGCGTCGGTCGGAGAAGAGCGATCCGGACCAGTTCGAGTTGGCACTCGAAGATCTGGAAACCGCCATGGCGGAGATCCGTGCCGAAGAGGACGCCGAGGACCGGACTGCCAGGCACCCCGCCAAGCCGCGTGCTGCCAATCGTGGATCGCTGCCGAAACACCTGCCGCGCATCGAGGAAGTGATCGAGCCGGAAAGCCTGACCTGTGCCTGCGGCGGCTGTCTGCATTGCATCGGGGAAGACGTCTCGGAGCGGCTGGACATCGTGCCCGCCCAGTTCCGTGTCATCGTCACCCGCCGCCCGAAGTATGCCTGCCGGTCCTGCACGGACGGCGTCGTTCAAGCCCCCGCACCAGCGCGGCTGATCTCGGGCGGCATGCCCACCGAAGCAACAGTGGCGCATGTGCTGGTCAGCAAATATGCCGACCATCTGCCGCTCTATCGCCAGGCCCAGATCTACAGCCGTCAGGGCGTCGACCTCGACCGCTCCACGCTTGCAGATTGGGTCGGTCGCGCCGCCTTCGAACTCCGCCCTGTGCATGACGCGCTGATGACCGACCTGAAGCGGTCAACCAAGCTCTTCATGGACGAGACCCGCGCTCCGGTCCTCGATCCGGGGGCGAGACGGACCAAGACCGGATACTTCTGGGCGCTGGCCCGAGATGATCGCCCGTGGGGCGGCGCGTCTCCACCTGGTGTGGTCTTCACCTACGCTCCCGGGCGGGGCGGGCAGCATGCCGAACGCATATTGCAAGGCTTCGGCGGTATCCTGCAGGTCGACGGCTATGCCGGATACAACCGGCTGATCGCAGCGGAACGGATCGGTCCGGGCATCCAGTTGGCGCATTGCTGGGCCCATGCCCGCCGCAAGCTCATCGAGATCACCCGCACCGGACCCGCGCCGATTGCCGAGGAAGGCGTGCGCCTCATCCGCGACCTCTACGCCATCGAGGCCGAGATCCGCGGCAGCGACCCCGCCACCCGACTGGCTATCCGGCAGGATCGCTCCACCCCGATCCTCGCCCGCATCGACGATTGGCTGGTTCACCATCGCGCCCGCGCCTCGGCGAAGTCGCCATTGGGCGAGGCACTCGCCTACATTGCCAAATACCGCGACGGCCTCCGCCGCTTCCTCACCGATGGCCGCGTCGAGATCGACAGCAACACCGTCGAACGCACCATCCGCCCCATCGCCCTGAACCGCAAGAACGCCCTCTTCGCCGGCCACGATGCCGGTGCCGAGAACTGGGCCGTCATCGCCTCGCTTGTCGAGACCTGCAAAATGAATGGTGTGGACCCACACGCCTGGCTGGCCGCAACGCTTACCGCCATCGTCAAAGGCCATAAACAGAGCCAGATCGACGACCTGCTCCCGTGGAACCGGGCGCATCAAGCGCCGACCAATTGACCTGACCGGACAAGGCGGCATAGTCCGAACCGCGACGACCCTGGAGCGCTGCCGATGAACGAAGACGAACCGAACTTGGTCACCTCGGGCAAGAGCCAGCACGTCGTCGTGGACGGCTACCCCTTCTCCATCGAAATTTATCGCCTCGAAACCGACAAAACCTGGACCCTCGAAATCGTTGACATCGAGGGCACCAGTCACGTCTGGGACGAACAGTTCAAGTCCGACAAGGACGCGCGAAACACAGCAATCCAGGCCATCGAAGCCGAAGGCGCAATTGCCTTCATGCGCGGCGACAACGTCATCCCTTTCCGCAAGGCCTAATACTGCGTGGGGCCAGAACACCGCTTACGGCCTAGCTATTCTTGAGCAAGCCTTTGTAATTCGGCAGGCAAGTACAACGGAGCGCACGCTCCAGGCCGATCAGAGCAACAATGGCGTCTCCACGCTCTTGCGGGATGCGCATCCGGCCTTCACGGAGGGCAAGGTAGATGGCCTCCGTCAGGGTTGCGTCGCCAAGGCTGCGGTGCGCCACCGGATGTTGAAGCAGGTCGAGGGTCCAGCAGGGTTCTTCGCCGCCCATCCGGGCGACGGCTTGGGCACGGCCCTTTCTCTCATCGATGACAGCTCGGAGCTCTCGTCTGGCGGCCACTGCAATCGTCGCGGCTTCGCCGTCGTCGAGGGACGGCGTGCCGGAGGTGAGGGCGGCAAAAAGCGCGTACTCGTCGTCCGTCATGGCGACGATGCTGATCTTCCTCCGGCCGACCAGACTGTGCAGGAATCCGTGGTCGCCGTTCCTCCTACCCGTTTCGGTGTCGAGTTCGTCCGCGACGATATTCGGGACCACCATGGCATTGGGAATCGCCATGAGTATCCGCTCGCCGAAGGTGCAGGCGTGGAGGTTGATCAGGACGCTCGTGTCGAGGACCAGCGGTCTTGGATCGTCAGTCAGGGAGCTTGAGAAGGTCATCCGGCCCACTTTCCTCAAGCTCGATCTGATCGATAATGGCGCGTACCTCCACTCGTCCGATGTTCAGCAGTTCGGCAAGTTGCCCTTCCGACATGAGCTCGCGCTTCCACGCCGCATGCGCCATCAGGCTCATGCGGTGGGAGACGAGTCGGTCGGAATCACTCTTGGCCGGGTCGTTCCGATCTGCCGTCTCACCGAGAACTTCCCGAACGTCCTTCTCGGTAATTCCGCCGTTTTTTTCAAACCAGTCCCACGTGCCCTTCTTGACAAGCTCCAGCTCCTCTAGTCGTAGCACACAGGCTTGACGGGAGATATTGTACTGATTTGCAAGAAGAATGATCAGTCGGCGCGTGGTCTTTCCGGTGATCTCCTTCAGCTGCCGGTAGCTTTCCGCGAAGCTCGACGCAGGCGTAATGAAGGCCCGTCCGAAAGCATGGGCATAGCGCTCTTCCCGCGACAGGAACTTTTCGTCCTCGTCGAGCACCTCGGGAGAGTGCCGCGTCCCGTAAAAGTGCCCGAGCTCGTGCGCTGCAGATTGAATGCGCCTTGGGAGAGGGTGGTTCGCATTCAGGAAAATGCAGGCACCCACGCCATCTTCATACGTGAATAAGCCCGCGACCTTCGAGCTTGACGACAAGCGGCGCTGATAAAGCCGAATACCAAGGCCAAGCTCAATGACCGAGAAGATATCTGCGATCGGCCCGGCACCCAGACCCAACCAGTCACGCAGCTCCTGGGCATGCCGTTCGGCAAGTGCCACGACATTGCCCGCGTTAACGCCGCGCTCAGGTGGATAGTTTCGTCTCCGCTCGATACCCAGCACGTTTTCCAGTTCGACATCTGCCTTTATCAGCGTGTTGAAGATTTGGACGGCCTTAACGGTGTCCTTGTCCTCGGTTTCCCGGAGCTTCCGGAATCGCGGCACAAAGTCGGTGTGCACAGCCTCCCGCCGCAGGAGGGCATTGACCGAGACACCATAGTGCCGTGCCAATGACTGCAACTCTTGAATGCGAACACGGCGGACGCCTTTTTCGATGGAAACGAGGGTTGGCCGCGACATTTCAATGACCTGCGCAGCCTCATCCTGCCGTATGCCAGCGTTCTCCCGCGCCAGTCGCAGCCGACGCCCAATCTCCTGAGCGCTCAATTCATTCAGGTCTGCCATAGCGTCCTCCCTCCATCCAGCTCCTCAAGAAGCTTTGTTTTCCTTGGGCAGACAGAAATGTCTGCCATTCCTGCGCATGGGTCATGAGCAAGGCCCTCAACTGCCCCAGCGTTTCTGCGTAGCCCGCGCCGGTGGCCGTTGCGATCTCCCAAGCATGCGCGCGGAGCTCGCTGTCGGGCTGGCTCGCCATCTCGGCAAGTTGCTGAAGGTGGCGAGCGCCGACGCTCCCGTACTCGGTCATGATGTCCCGGTCGGCCTTACGGGGGAGGAAAGATAGCGCTTGGTGCAGGTCAGGGGCGCTCAGATCCGAGATGACATAGGCGTCCGGCTTCTCGGTGATACCGGCTGCGTGCATACTCAAGCGCCGGAGCAGACAGGCCGCGCACAGGCCACACTGCTTTTTTCCTCCCTCCGTGTTCACGATCCGGCGGTTCTGCCAGCAGGAGCGGGCGCTCTTCAGGTCATCTTCGGCCTTGCCTGGAATCTCTAGAAAGGCGCGCAGCGTCTGCCCTTTCGTCGACCAAAGGCGCGGTTGCTCATAGCGAACTTTGTGGTTCAGCACGGACTGAACGAAGCGCTCCATACGTCGAAAAAACGTCGGATGGTTGCGGTAGTCCGGGTAGATGTTGTGCAGAGGGAGCAGGACTGGCCCAAGCGCACCTTGGCCGCTTTCCGGAACGATAACCTTCGTCAGGTTTGCGAGATGCGCGACGATCGCGGTCACCGCCGCGAACTGGAACCCGCGCGACCGGAAGCTGCTCTCGTTGCTGCGGTAGCCCTTCACCTTGAACGGTATCTGCGTGAAGTAGCTATCTCCCTTCTTCCGCCGATTGCGGAAGTTGGCGACACGAATGCAAAGCCCTTCATCCTTCGCGCCGCTGAGTGCCGACACCGCCCGAGAGTCGAGCCCATCGCTGTAGGCGATGGCGAACGTCTTGGTGGTCGGGAAGTTCAATATCCATTGCCGCTCTCCAATCGGGGAGCGGTTCTCGGCCTGCACAAACGTGAACTGCCAATCGTCACCGGTAAGGTGTCGCAGCACACTCACGAGCTCTTCCTGCACAGCAGGCTTCTGCCAAGTCGTCAGGTCAATCACCGGCATCGTGAGGTGAAGGTTCCGAGACCAGCCACGCGGGCGCTTCCAGCGACGGTCCGCGAACTCAATGGCAGCGCTGAGAACCAGCAGATCGTAGTGCAGCGGCTGGCACCCCTTGACATCTAAAGTGTCAAGGATCGCCGCATCGAAGGTAATCTGTCGCTCGATTGCGGCAGTAAAAACGCCTGGCGATTTGGTTCGGCCAAGTCTGTGCCCTTTTTCGAGAACACGCAGGTGCTTGGTCGCCGAGCCCATGATGTTGTGGTGCGCACTCACTCGTCTGGACTCTCATCTACGCCCGTCTTCTTCCGTTGTGCCTGCTTGAACGCGCGCTTGTCGCCGCTGGTCAGCGCGTCACAGAGACAGTTCCGATCGATGCCTGCGAAGGTCTCAGCGTTCCGCTCAATACCCTTGCGGTAATCCTCCCGATTCATGTCACCGAGGTCGCGGGCGCGAATGCACTCTTCGTCCAAGCGATTCTTGGTCATGCTGATCCAATCCGTCACCGTACTTTGCAGCGCCTGATCAAGAGCCGTGTCGAGGGGCATCCGGTCGTGGAGGTTTGCCATCAGGTGCTTCTTGAGAATGTCGGTGAGCGGGGACTTCTGACCGCTCTCGAACAGCGTCTCCATCGACGACATGACGTCGAGGTCCATCTGTGGCCGCTCGGCGTGCTTCTTGATGGCGGTCAGGAGGCTACTGACTTCCGACATATCCAGATCGCCGACCATGCTGTGGCAGGCTTGGACGATGCGTTCGTCTGCGCTTGCGGCATCGCTCACAAGGTCCTTGCCGTACTGCTTCCAGCGGCCACTGAGCTCTGCGTTTCTGAACGGTCCATCGGTCATAGCAACCTCCACTGTCGGACTTATGACGCTAAAATCTGACAAAGTCAAGATTTAGCAGAGATAAGCTGACATAGGGGTTTGACGCAGTCCGTCAGGCTACTGACTTGCTAGGAGGTCGCCCTCTTTTTTGAGAAGCTGCTCTGCCCTGCTCCGACGCTTGCTCCTCTTCACATAAGGACCGCAGCGAACATAGTTCCTTGCTGCACTATACGGTCGAAGAAAAGTTTCTTTCCATTGCGCAGTCCAAAACCGTCAGGCGACATCCACCGATTTACCGCCGTGTGCCGCCCTGCCCCGCACTGGCGCAAATACCTGTTGAACCAAGCAAAAATACAGTTCCCTTAATCGATCCCGAACCGGGGTTCAGCTGAAGCATCCCCGAGCAACGGGGACGACATGACGGCAGATCACCGGAATTCCGAGGCTAGGTCACGCGGTGCGCGCATGCTGCGCACCGCGCTCGGCGCGTCGATCGCTCGGCTTCTCGAGGACCCGGGTGTCGTCGAGGTGATGCTGAACCCCGACGGCCGGATCTGGGTCGATAGACTGTCTCAGGGCCTGGCCGATACGGGAGAGCGGCTCTCTGCTGCTGATGGTGAGCGCATCGTGCGTCTGGTAGCCCATCATGTCGGCGCTGAGGTTCATGCGCGGAGCCCCCGGGTGTCGGCGGAGCTTCCCGAAACCGGCGAGCGGTTCGAAGGTCTTCTGCCGCCAGTCGTCGCCGCCCCGGCCTTTGCCATTCGCAAACCTGCGGTCGCTGTCTTCACGCTGGACGATTACGTGACGGCCGGGATCATGACCGACCATCAGTCCGATGTTCTCCGTGGCGCGGTGACCGCCCGTGCCAACATCCTCGTGGCGGGCGGCACCTCGACAGGCAAGACCACGCTGACCAACGCTCTCCTCGCCGAAGTCGCGCAGACCTCGGATCGGGTGGTCATCATAGAGGATACCCGCGAGCTGCAATGCGCCGCGCCCAACCTGGTCGCGCTGCGCACTAAAGACGGTGTAGCGACCCTCTCGGATCTGGTCCGATCTTCGCTGCGCTTGCGCCCAGACCGCATTCCGGTGGGCGAAGTGCGCGGGGCGGAGGCTCTCGATCTCCTTAAGGCCTGGGGCACCGGTCATCCCGGTGGGGTCGGGACGATCCACGCCGGCAGCGCCATCGGCGCCCTGCGCCGCCTCGAGCAACTCATCCAGGAAGCCGTTATCACCGTCCCGCGCCCGCTTATCGCCGAGACGATCGATCTGGTCGCCGTTCTCGCAGGGCGCGGCTCGGCGCGTCGGCTGGTCGAACTGGCCCGCGTCGACGGGCTCGGCGCTGACGGCGACTACCGCATCACCCCCGCAACCACCCCGAAAGGACACCCCGAATGATCCGCCACGCCCGTGCCCTGCAGCGTCGTGCCTCGACCGTCGTGACCGTCGCCTATGTCAGCCTGCTGTTGGCCCCCGCGGCCCATGCGTCCGGCTCCTCCATGCCTTGGGAGGCGCCGCTTCAGGCCATCCTCCAGTCGATCGAGGGTCCCGTCGCCAAGATCGTCGCCGTCATCATCATCATCGCCACCGGCCTCACTTTGGCCTTCGGAGACACCTCCGGCGGGTTCCGCCGCCTGATCCAGATCGTCTTCGGCCTGTCGATCGCCTTTGCGGCCTCGAGCTTCTTCCTCTCCTTCTTCTCCTTCGGCGGCGGGGCGCTGCTCTGATGGCGGGAAGTTTCGAGAGCCTCGATGCCGTTCCCGGCTTTTCCGTGCCGGTCCACCGGGCGTTGACCGAGCAGATACTGCTGGGCGGCGCGCCGCGGTCCATCGCCATCCTGAACGGGACGCTGGCCGGGGCCATTGGCCTTGGCCTGCGCCTCTGGCTGGTCGGCATCCTCATCTGGGCGGTCGGGCATCTTCTGGCGGTCTGGGCCGCGAAGCGGGACCCGCTCTTCGTAGAAGTCGGTCGCAGGCATCTGCGCCTTCCCGCCTTCCTCGCGGTGTGAGGGCGCGCCTATGATGAACCTCGCCGAATATCGCAACCGCAACGCCCGCCTCGCGGATTACCTGCCATGGGCGGCTCTGGTCGGGCCCGGGATCGTTCTGAACAAGGACGGAAGCTTTCAGCGGACGGCCAGGTTCCGCGGGCCGGACCTCGACTCCGCGGTCGCGGCCGAACTGGTTGCTGTGGCAGGGCGCATCAACAATGCTTTTCGGCGTCTGGGCTCCGGTTGGGCGATCTTCGTCGAGGCGCAGCGGTCCGAGGCAGCGACCTATCCCGACAGCCGGTTTCCCGATCCGGCCTCGGCGCTTCTCGATGCCGAACGCAAGGCGGCCTTTGAAGAGGCGGGCACGCATTTCGTGTCAGGCTATTTCCTGACCTTCCTCTGGCTGCCGCCCGCCGAGGACGCCGCCCGTGCCGAGACATGGCTTTACGAGGGTCGCGAGCAATCCGGGGTCAACCCGTGGGAACTGCTGCGGGGCTTCGCCGACCGGACCGATCGCGTGCTGTCCCTGCTGGACGGCTTCATGCCCGAATGCCGCTGGCTCGATGATTCCGAGACGCTGACCTATCTGCATTCGACGGTTTCGACCAACCGCCAGCGCCTGCGTGTGCCCGAGGTGCCGATGCATCTCGACGCGCTTCTGGCCGATCAGCCGCTGACCGCGGGCCTCGAGCCCTGCCTCGGCGATCAGCATCTGCGCATCCTGACGGTCACCGGTTTTCCCAGTGCGACAACGCCCGGGCTTCTTGATGAGATGAACCGGCTGGCCTTTCCCTATCGCTGGTCGACCCGCGCGATCCTTCTGGACAAGACGGATGCTGTCCGCTTGCTCACCCGCATCCGCCGTCAGTGGTTCGCCAAGCGCAAGTCAATCGCCGCGATCCTGAAGGAGGTGATGACCAACGAGCAATCCGCGCTGGTCGATACCGATGCGGCGAACAAGGCGCTCGATGCCGACATGGCCCTGCAGGAGCTCGGCGCCGATGTCGCGGGCATGGCCTATGTCACGGCCACGATCACGGTCTGGGACGGCGATCCGCGCGCCGCCGATGAAAAGCTCCGACTGGTCGAGAAGATCGTGCAGGGCCGGGATTTCACGGCCATGCCCGAGACCGTCAATTCGGTCGATGCTTGGCTCGGTTCCCTGCCGGGGCATGCCTATGCCAATGTCCGCCAGCCCCCAATCTCGACCCTGAACCTCGCCCACATGATCCCGCTCTCGGCAGTCTGGGCGGGGCCTGACCGGAATGATCATCTGGACGCGCCGCCCTTGCTCGTCGGCAAGACCGAAGGGTCGACCCCGTTCCGCCTATCGCTGCACATCGGCGACGTCGGCCATACCTTGGTGATCGGGCCGACGGGTGCCGGGAAATCCGTGCTTCTGGCGCTCATCGCGCTCCAGTTCCGGCGCTATCCGCAAAGCCAGATCTTCGCCTTCGATTTCGGCGGGTCGATCCGGGTCGCGGCGCTCGCCATGGGCGGCGACTGGCATGATCTGGGCGGCGCGTTGACCGACGGCGGCGAGGAGGCGGTGTATCTCCAGCCGCTTGCCCGGATCGATGATCCCAGTGAGCGCGCCTGGGCCGCGGGCTGGATCGCGGCGATCCTCGCCCGCGAAGGCGTGACCATCACCCCCGAGGTGAAGGAGCATCTCTGGACCGCGCTGTCCTCGCTTGCCTCGGCCCCGATCGGCGAGCGCACGATCACCGGCCTTGCCGTCCTTCTGCAATCAAACGACCTGAAGCAGGCGCTGCGGCCATATTGCCTCGGCGGGCCTTATGGGCGGCTGCTCGATGCTGAAATCGAGGAGCTGGGCGAGGCCTCCGTACAGGCCTTCGAGATCGAAGGGCTGGTCGGGACCGGCGCGGCCCCGGCGGTGCTTTCCTATCTCTTCCACCGGATCGGGGATCGCCTCGATGGTCGGCCAACGCTGCTGATCATCGATGAAGGCTGGCTTGCGCTCGATGATGAGGGCTTTGCCGGCCAGCTGCGCGAATGGCTGAAGACGCTGCGGAAAAAGAATGCCTCCGTCATCTTCGCCACCCAGTCCCTGAGCGACATCGACGGCAGCGCCATCGCCCCCGCGATCATCGAGAGCTGTCCGACCCGCCTTCTTCTGCCGAATGAGCGGGCAATCGAGCCACAGATCACGGCCATCTATCGCCGGTTCGGCCTGAATGACCGCCAGATCGAGATCCTCGCGCGGGCGACGCCCAAGCGCGACTACTACTTCCAGTCCCGCCGCGGCGACCGACTGTTCGAGCTCGGGCTTTCCGAGGTCGGCCTCGCACTCTGCGCGGCCTCCTCGAAGTCCGATCAGGCCACTGTCGACCGGCTTCTGGCCGAACATGGCCGTGCAGGCTTTCTCGCCGCCTGGCTGCGCCATCGCGGCGCGGACTGGGCGGCGGACCTGATCTCCGATCTTCCAAACCTCACTCCCGGACCTGAGGCCAAGCCTCCGCAGGGCCCGGAGCATCCCCCAGCAGAGGAGATCTGACCATGACCCGCACCCCCATCGGCCGTTTCGCCGGCCCCTCGATCCTCGCCCTGGCGCTTGCCGCTCCTGTCGCGCTGTTGCCGATACTTGCCAGCCCGGCCCATGCCTTCTTCGGCTCCGGGCGCATCGTCTATGACCCGAGCAACTACGCCCAGAACGTGCTGACCGCCGCGCGCACGCTCGAGCAGATCAACAACCAGATCCAGCAGCTCCAGAACGAAGCGCAGATGCTGATCAATCAGGCCCGCAATCTGGCGAGCCTGCCCTATTCGTCGCTGCAGCAACTGCAGCAGAATGTCGGGCGGACGCAGCAGTTGCTGCAGCAGGCCCAGAGCATCGCCTTCGACGTGGGCCAGATCGACCAGGCGTTTCAGGAGCGCTACGGCAATGTCGCGCTGTCCGCGACCGACGCGCAGCTTGTCGCGGATGCCCGGGCGCGCTGGGAAACCACCGTCGGCAGTCTCCAGGATGCCCTGCGCGTACAGGCGGGCGTCGTCGGCAACATCGACACCAACCGCGCCGAAATGTCCGCGTTGGTCGGTCAGAGCCAGAACGCCACCGGTGCCCTTCAGGCGACGCAGGCGGGCAACCAGCTTCTGGCCCTGCAATCGCAACAGCTGTCGGACATGATTGCGCTTCTGTCGGCCAATGGCCGGGCCGAAGCGCTGATCGAGGCCGAGCGCGCCACCGCCGCCGAGCAGGGGCGGGTCCAGCGCGAGCGCTTCCTCACGCCGGGCGCCGGCTACCAGCCCGGCAATGCCCGGATGTTCAGCACCAACTGAAACGAGGAGAAGGGGGCCTTTATGGACGGCAAGGTGCTGGCTCGGATCGGTGCGGTGGTCTTTGTGGCCATCGCCATCACCGCAACGGTGATCGACATGACGCGGCAGGAAGAACCGCCGCGCGTGTCGACGCTGCCAGCCCTTAAGCCCCCGACCGATCCACTGCGCGCCACGCTCCGGCGCTGCCAGCAACTCGGCGAGGCGGCCAGCAACGAGGCCGAATGCCTCGCAGCCTGGGCGCAGTCGCGGGATCGCTTTCTCGGCCGTCCGACGACGCGCGCCGCACCCCAAGGGAATGAGGGACAGTGAACCATGGGCGGCACCGGCGTCATCGACAACTTCCTCGGCATCTTCACCAGCTATATCGACAGTGGCTTCGGTCTCCTCGGGGGCGAGGTCGCCTTCATCGCCACCACGCTCATCGTGATCGATGTGACGCTGGCCGCCCTGTTCTGGACCTGGGGCGCGGATGACGACATCATCGTCCGCCTTGTGAAGAAGACAATCTTCGTCGGCATCTTCGCCTACCTGATCTCCAACTGGAACATGCTCGCGCGGATCGTGTTCGAGAGCTTCTCGGGCCTTGGCCTTCTCGCATCCGGGACCGGGTTCTCTGCCGCCGATCTCCTGCGCCCCGGCCGCGTCGCCCAGACCGGCCTCGATGCAGGGCGTCCGCTCCTCGAGGCCATCTCGGACCTCATGGGCTTTGTCGCCTTCTTCGAGAACTTCATCCAGATCGCCTGCCTGATGTTCGCCTGGGTGCTGGTGCTTCTGGCCTTCTTCATCTTGGCCGTGCAGCTTTTCGTGACGCTGATCGAGTTCAAGCTGACGACCCTTGCGGGGTTCGTGCTGATCCCCTTCGGTCTCTTCGGCAAGACCGCCTTCATGGCCGAGCGGGTGCTGGGGAATGTCGTCTCGTCGGGCATCAAGGTGCTGGTGCTGGCCGTCATCATCGGCATCGGCTCGACGCTCTTCTCACAGTTCACCTCGGGGTTCGGAGGGGCGACGCCCACGATCGACGACGCCATGGCGATCGTGCTGGCGGCGCTGTCGCTTCTGGGGCTCGGCATCTTCGGCCCCGGCATCGCCTCCGGCCTCGTCTCGGGCGGGCCGCAACTCGGGGCGGGCGCGGCCGTGGGAACCGGCCTTGCCGCAGGCGGCGCGATGATCGCAGGCGGGGCCGCGGCGGGCTTGGCCGCACGGGGCGGCGCCGCGGCGCTTGCCGGGGGTGCCGCAACCGTCCGTGGCGGTGCGGCCGCCGCGGGAGGCGCTTCGACAGCCTATAGCCTGGCCTCCATGGGGCAATCCGGAGCGGGAGGTGTCGCCGCGGGTCTGGGCGGCGTTGTCCGCGCGGCGGGTGCGGCTGCCGCCTCTCCGCTGAAACGCGCGACGTCGCGAGCGGCAGACAGTGTCGGCTCCAGCTTCGCCGCAGGAGCGCGGGGCGGGTTCGGCGCCACCGGGGGTTCATCCTCGATGGGGACCGTTGCCGGAACGCCGGAAGCCGCTCCTGCGGCGAGCGCGCCAGCAGGTGTTCCCGACTGGGCGCAGCGGATGCAGCGCAAGCAGGCCCTCAGCCAAGGCACCACGATGGCGGCCCATGCGATCCGGTCCGGCGACGGTCAGGGTGCCGGATCCACCATCAATCTTTCCGAGAGCAATCGCTGATGAATATCTTCAAGAGACCCAGCCCCCATTACGGGAAATCCCCCGAGCCCGAGACGCCCTATCAGAAGGCCGCCCAGGTCTGGGACGAGCGGATCGGTTCCGCCCGCGTTCAGGCCCGGAACTGGCGATACATGGCCTTCGGCTGCCTGATCCTCGCATGCGGCTTCGCCTCGGCGCTGGTCTGGCAATCCGCGCGTGGCACCGTCGTGCCCTGGGTGGTGCAGGTCGACAATCTGGGGCAGGCGCAGACGGTGGCCCCGGCGGCAGCCGACTACAGGCCCACCGATCCCCAGATCGCCTGGCATCTTGGCCGCTTCATCGAACAGGTGCGTGCCATCCCCGCCGATCCGATCATCGTGCGGCAGAACTGGCTGCGGGCCTATGACTGGACGACGGACCGCGGGGCTGCGGCCCTCAACGACTATGCCCGCGCCAATGACCCCTTCAGCCGCGTCGGCCGTCAGCAGGTCTCCGTCGAAGTTTCCAGCGTCATCCGCGCCTCACCGGACAGCTTCCGGGTCGCCTGGATCGAGCGGCATTTCGAGAACGGCCAACTGGCCACAACCGAGCGCTGGACGGCGATCCTGACGATCGTTGTCCAGACGCCGCGCACGGCCGAGCGGCTGCGGGTCAACCCTCTGGGCATCTACGTCAACGCCATCAACTGGTCACGGGAGATGAGCCAATGACCGTTCCCAAGTTCAGCAGATCCTGGCCCTCGGCTTTTCGCACACCCGCGATTGCTGCTTTGCTGGCCGCGACCGCCCTTGCAGGCTGCGCATCGCGGCCGAACCCGCAGTTCAGCTACGATGCCGATGTCCCTCCCTTGCCTGCAATTCCTGCGGCGGTCACGGATGATCGCCCGCGCCCCTTGCATGTGCCGCCGGCCTGGACGGTCGCGCGGGGCGGGCTGGAGGCCGGCACGCCCGCCGGTCGCGTCGAGAACGCCAATGCCGCCGCCCGTGTCGAACCGCGTCGCGAGGGCTATTACAACGCCATCCAGTTCTATCCCTGGTCCGACGGTGCCCTCTATCAGGTCTACGCCGCGCCCGGTCAGATCACCAACATCGCGCTCGAACCGGGAGAGAGCCTGACCGGCGCCGGGCCGATCGCAGCGGGCGATACCGCGCGCTGGATCATCGGCGACACCGAAAGCGGGAGCGGCGCCAACCGCCGCGTGCATATCCTCGTCAAGCCGACCCGCCCGGACATCTCGACGAACCTCGTCATCACCACCGACCGGCGGACCTACATGATCGAGTTGCGGGCGCAGGAGGCACTCTACATGCCGGCCGTAGCCTGGGCCTATCCCGCACCTCCGCCGGGCCAGCGCAATACCGTACCAGCCGCGCCCCAGATTCCGGCCGAGGCGGCACGCAACTACCGCTACGGGCTTACCGGGGACAGCCCGCCCTGGCGGCCGGTCTCCGTTTTCGATGACGCCCGGCGGGTCTATGTCGTCTTTCCGCGCGGCATCGTTCAGGGCGAAATGCCGCCGCTCTTCGTCATCGGGTCTGATGGCGAGACACAGATCGTCAACAGCCGGGTTCATCGCAACATCCTGATCGTCGATCGCCTCTTCGGTGCGGCAGAGCTCCGGCTTGGCAGTGGTGAGCATCAGCAGGTCGTGCGGATCCTGCGGATCGAGCCGCAGCAGGCTGAGGTGCGCACAGCTGCGACCGGGGAGGCCCCGACATGACCGACAACACGAACGAAAGTGTCGAGCCCATGCGCCTGCGCGCGGAACCGCCGCGCGTGACGCGCCTGTCGCGAAAGGTCCTGGCGGGTGTCGGAGCCGCTGCACTCCTCGGCATCGGCGGGGCGCTGATCTATGCGTTGCAGACGCGCGATCCGGGGCCGGGCGGCGAGGAGCTCTATTCCATCGACAATCGCCCCACCGCCGATGGGCTCACCGGCCTGCCGCGCGACTATACCGGTCCCGTGCTCGGACCGCCGCTTCCCGGCGACCTCGGGGGTCCGATCCTCGAGGCCCAGAACCGAGGTCAGCCCATTGCCCCTCCGGCGATGGCGATGCCTGCCGTCGATCCCGACGAAGAGCGCCGCCGCGCCGAAGAAGAGGCCGCGCGATTGAGCACGGTCTTCTTCCAGTCGGGGCCGAGGCCGGGTGCGGGTCCGGGGACCGCTCCCGGTCTTGCCGACTTCGGGCTTGCCGGGCTTCCGGGTCAGCCGCCCGCGCAAGACCGCCAGACCGCGTTTCTGGCCGGCCCGGCAGACCGGCAGGTTGTCGCGTTGGACCGCGTAATGGCACCGGCTTCGCCCCATATCCTCCAGGCGGGGGCGGTGATCCCGGCCGCGCTGATCACGGGCATCCGGTCCGATCTTCCGGGACAGATCACCGCCCAGGTCACGGAAAACGTATATGACAGCCCGACCGGAAGCCTGCTTCTGATCCCGCAGGGCACACGCCTGATCGGCGCATATGATGCGGGCGTGACCTTTGGCCAGCGCCGCGTCCTGTTGGTCTGGAACCGCCTCATCCTCCCCAACGGCCGCTCCATCGTGCTGGAACGGCAGCCCGGTGCGGATGCTTCAGGCTTCGCGGGTCTGGAGGACGGCGTTGATTATCACTGGGCGGAGCTGTTGCAAGCGGCGGGCCTTTCCACGCTGCTCGCCGTCGGCGCGGAGCTTGCCACCGATGAAGAGGATCGCCTCATCCGCGCCCTGCGCGAAGGGGCGCAAGACACGATCAATCAGGCCGGACAAGCGATCGTCCAGCGCCAATTGCAGGTCGCGCCGACGCTGACGATCCGGCCGGGCTTTCCGGTCCGGGTGATGGTCAGCCGCGATCTCGTCCTCGAACCTTACAGGAACTGAACATGACCAAGCTGAAACTCGGCCCCCTCATCGACGACAGGCCGGTGAAGGTCACCGTCGAACTGCCCGGGCCCCTTCATCGCGATCTTCTCGCTTATGCCGAGGTTCTGGCCCGGGAAACCGGCCAGCCTGTTTCGGATCCGGTCAAGCTGATCGTGCCGATGCTCGAGCGCTTCATGGCCACGGACCGGGGCTTTGCCGGGTCCCGCAAGCCTCGGTCATGATATAGACGATAGACTGCGCCGTCCAAATGCCGCGAAATCGATTTTCGCGAAGACAGCCGATTGCAATAGTACAGTTGCGTAGAACTTTCGTCCGACTGGGCATTGGAAATCCAATGCTTGGTGCGACGAGTACTTACTGCTTCACGCGTCTCGACGCTTTTTCATCATGCGCGCCATGCTTAACAGCCGTCGGCTCGCCGGATTGTCGTTACGGGCTGACCAAACCACGCTAAAAGTCACAGCCTCCCCTGTAAGCTGCCGATACTCAAGTCCGGGGTGCCGCGCGCTGACTGCAGCCTCATTCGTCAAAGTCAAGCCGCATCCGAGCGCAACCAGCGAAAGCAGGTTGTCTCCGACGAGCCTCTCGAGCTGGATATCGGGATGGCGCCCAAGCTCAGCTAAATTGGCGACAATGTGATTGTGGAATTCCAGACCAAGTGGCGCATCACTGACGATGAAGCGTTCCCCCGCTATGTCGGACCACCTAAGATTGGCCTTCTTAGTAACAGGGTGGTCGTTTGGTAGGACAACAAAAATGCGTTCAAACCAAAGTTGCTCCGTTTCGCAGTCGGCGCAATGACTACTCCCCGTGACGAAGGTCGCGTCCAATTCTAGGTTGCGGACTGCTGCGACGTGGTCGACTGGGTTCCCGTCGATCAGATGAACGCGGACCTTTGGGTGTTCATTCATGAACGAGCGCAGGAGGTCAAACAAGAAACCAGAAGCAAGCGAGCATTAGATCCCTATCGTTAGAACCCCTTCCTCTGCCCGTCCAATCGAGGCGACGCGTGTTACGCCAATGTCGATCTGCCGCAGCGCGTTGCGAGCGTTGGGCATGAACTCCTGTCCTGCGACAGTCAGGCGAACTCCGCCGTATGATCGATGAAATAGAGATGCGCCGAGGTCATCTTCAAGATCGCGGATGCGACGACTGATCGATGATTCTTGAATAGACAGTGCTGCAGCCGCCTTTCGAAAGCTTCCATAGTCGGCGGCAGCTAAGAAGTATCTGAGTTGACGAAGCCTGACGGGGGTGTTGCTCAACATCATTGAAGCAACCCGCCGCTATACATGAATGCCGCACAGTTTTGCGCAACTTCGTTACCAGCCATTTCAGCTGATCCGGAGTCTCGACCAGCGGACTGACGGCACGCCATCAATGGTGGTCCGGTGGTTAAGCGGGATGGGCTGTCTAAGTGTTTGCCGCCCGAGGTCACCGTGTCGACTGCCGTTTTCGACGTGTGACGGAAAGCCCGGCCAGAGAGAAGAAGCATCTTGCTTTCTCCTAGACAAAGGCAATCCATCGACCAAGCACGATGACGGTCGACCACGCTGCGAGCGAGGTAGCGGCACTCGCCGCGCGTAAACGTGTCGAGCGATGCCGCGCAAAGTGGAATAGGGCGACGTTTGCAATAGCCAGTGCAATGACGCCGAGCTTAGCGAGCATCGCTGGATTCTCGATGTAGAGCGTGGCGCGGGCCGCGAAGAGCAGGACGCCCGTGGCGAGCGCCACCCCGAGTGCCGGCGCGGCGAGGGCCAAGGCCGGCGTGCCTGTCGGATCGGCGCCGCGCAGGAGCGTCACGTGGTGGACGGCCAGCGCGCCGACCAGCACCGCAAAGGCCAGGATGTGCGCAGCGCTGAGGGCTGCGTAGAGGTTGGCATGGGTGCGGAAGGCCCGCACCAGGCTCAGGTCCTCGACGGCCGTCAGCCATTCCATCAGCACGCGGCTACCTCCTCCTGCATGCGGCCCTCGCGCACCACGGGCTCGCCGGTGGCGGGCGCGATCCACTGGACGCGGAGCTGGTGGGGCGGCTCGCAGTTGCGAAGCACGACGAGTTGGATGCGGTCGCCGACGCCGACCCGGTCCTCGAGCCCGTTGAAGCGGCCGACCGGCGGGAACTCGACCGCGACCTCGCCGGCCTCTGGCAGGATCGCGAGGCCGTCCGCGAACTCGACAGCGGACTCGGGCAGGTCGACGGGCAGCGCGCCCGCGCCGGTGTCGAGCACGAGGGTGCTGTGCGGGAAGCCGAAGGAGGCGTCGGTCACGACCCCCTCGATCCAGAGCGGCGTGCTGCGGTCGTAGCGGCCCGAGAAGCCGTGATGCGCCAGCGCGGCCGTGCCGGCGCAGGCGAGGACGAAGGCGAGGACGGAGTGGGTGGGTCGCATGGGATACCTCCGGGTTGGAAGGGAAGGGCCGCCGATGCGGCGGCCCTCCCCCATATGGTCAGCGGGCGATCGTCATGGAGTGGGCGCCGCGCGCCACCGGCACCGAGACGGTTGTCTGCACGAGCTCGACCCGGCTCGGCTCCAGCGGGTCGGCCTGAATGCGCCAGAAGTCGACCGACGAGCCCGGCACCCGGTCGTCGAAGTGGTCGTAGTTGACCACCGCGAGGAACTGGCTCGAGTTGTCGAACACGGCCGCCTCGGGGAGGATGCCGTCGTAGTTGAAGGTGCCGACATAGGTCAGCACGCCGTTCGCGGGGTCGAGCCGGGCGAGCGTGACCGAGCTGAACCAGGTGATGCGCGGGTCGTCGTAGGGCAGGAAGCTGCGCTCGAGGTTGGTCGTCGCGACCCACTGGCCGTCCGGTGAGACGGCTAGACCCTCGGGCGAGACGCCGGTCACTACACGGCTGACGAAGGCGTGGCGCGCCTCGGCCCCCTCGCCCTCGGCCTGGTAGCGCACGGTCAGGACCGAGCCGCGCGGAGCCTCGTTCCAGGTGCCCTGGACGTCCGAACCCCAGTAGACGGCGTTGACGACGGCGTGGTTGCCGTCGGGCGTGAACTCGACGCGGAAGGGCCGGCGGTCGACGTCGACGACGTTGCCCTCGACCGTCACCGAGCCGTCATCGGCGACGCGGGCGAAGCGCAGCGTGTTGCCCATCTCGGTGATCATGGCCAGAACCGGCTCGGTCGGGTGCCAGTCCGCGTCGATCAGGTTGTCCGCGAGATCGAGGCCGGCGATCGCCGGGAAGACCGGCTCGCCGAGGTCGCCGTCGGCGAAGGGGAAGAGGCCGAGAGGGGTCTCGGCGCCCGCACCTTGGCCGTGGAAAGTGACGGCGAGCCAAGTCCCGGCCGGGTTCATCCGCACGGCCTGCGGACGCAGCGGGGTCGTCAGCGTCTCGACGACCCGCGGTGCGGCGGGATCGGCGAGGTCGACCACAGTCAGGGTGGAGCCAACGGGAAGATCGGCGAAGGTGTGCGGATCGTCATTGTCGGGGCGCGGCCCGAAGGTCTCGACCACGAAGGCCCAGCGGCCGTCGGGCGACAGCTCGACCGCGGACGGGGGACCCGCCACCGAGTTCGAGACAGGCACCTCGACGGCGGTCCAGTCGCGCGGATCGCCCTGAAGCTGGATAATCGACAGCGCATCCACGCCCTGGCGAGGCCCGAGCTGGCCGTCGACGTACGCCGACGCGACCATATCGGCATCGGAGATCGAGGCGATGAAACGCCCTTCGAAGTCTAGTGGCGCGGCCTGGTCGCGGGTCTGCGCGAAACCTGGCAGCGCTGCTGATGCAAGCAGCGCGGCAAGAACAAAACTTTGCTTCCTCATGGCAATCTCCTATATCGAGGCGGGTGACTTGCCATAGATGAGCTTGGCACGCAATTTTGCAAGGTGATGCACTCACCTCACTAAAGGGGTCACGTAGACGTGAAGAATGATGACGGTGCGCCGAGCGGCTTAGCCGCATGGCAGACAGCGGTTTCTACAGAGAAGCGCGGGCGTCTTCTTGATGCAGCGACTGATCTCTTCCTTTCGCGAGGCTTTGACGCGACAAGTCTCGAGGAAGTGTCCCGAACAGCCGGAGTGTCCTCAGCGACCTTGTACAAGCACTTTCCAACGAAAGCTGCTCTGTTCGGAGGCATCATGTCGCGACTTTGGGAGAACGATCGTGATGCACCACCCCCCATGCCGGTCGCGGGCGACCCAGAGGCAGGCCTGTTAACTATTGGTCGTGCCTATGCAGCACTCTTGTCCGAACAACGCACGGTGGACCTCTTCAGGGTCGTCACGGCTGAAGCTCCGCGTTTCCCCGAGATTGGTCGGCAGCTCTACGAGCATGGTAAGAAGCCGTACCTTGACCGCTTGCACTCTTACCTGACGGCCGAGACGCTAGCTGGTACACTGCTGCTTGAAGACGTTCCGCTCGCAGCACGTCAGTTTCTAGGTATGATCAACGACGTAGTCTTTTGGCCCCGTTTGCTGATCGTGGACCTAGAAATTTCCCCAGACGAGATCGCACAAGTAGTGGGGGAGGCGGTGCGTACGTTTTGTGCGAGGTATCGCAGACATCGCGACTAATGGTAGGCTGCAAGACGGAGCACAGTCGGTGTATCCTGCCCGACTGAACTTGCTGAAACGTCTAGCTCAAGGCGGGTTCGCGCCGCGATCATTACACGCACGCCCCTCCAGTCATGATCTGCTTCCGGTCCTGCATCTGCCAGTCCTTTAAGTCGACGGCCTTGATCCGTGGCTTGCCCTACTCACTCGGCCGCGAAATTCTCCACCGGGTAGGGGGCCCGCGCTGCCACGAAGCGATGTAGTGCCTCTGGGCGGATGTGGGTGTACCGCCGGAGCATCTTCCAGTCCTTGTGCCCGGTTACCAGTGCAACCTGTTCGATAGAAAGGCCGACCTCGAACAGGCGGCTGGTACCTTCGTGGCGGAGGTCGTGGAAGTGGAGGTCCTTGACGTCAGCATCCGCACAGGCTCGCCGGAACGCCGTGCCGACCGATTTGGAATTGTAGGGGAAGATTGGCCCCTTCGCCTTTCCGAGATGCTTGGCCTGCGCCATGACAAGGGCCCAGGCATCAAATCCGGTGGCGGCGAAGAGCGGGATCCGCTGGTCGTTGCCGGCCTTGTTGCGCGGGTCCTTGCGGTCTCGGATCAGGAGCATCCGGCGGTCTATGTCGAGGTCGCTCCAGTCGGCGCGGCAGATCTCGTCAAGCCGCATGGCGGTGGCGATGGCAAACTGCACGATGCGCGTCATGGGCATCGTCAGGCGCGTATTCTCGTCAAAGCAGCGGAAGAGTCGGCCCAGTTCTGCCGTCGTCGGGCGTCGGTCGCGCTCGATACCCTTACCGATGAGACCAAGCCGCTTCAGCGCCACTCGGGCTAGATTGACGCCTTCAACGCGGATCTCCAGCCCATGGACGGCTGCGGCATGGGTCAGGATCATCTTGATGACGCCGATGTCGATGCCGAGCGTTACCGGTCCTGCGCCCTGGTCTGCACGCTTGCGACCGTACTCGATGAGCTTGTGCCGATCGAGGTGGCCGATCTTCTCTTTCCCGAGGTCGCGCTTCAGCGTCGCGAGTGTCGCCGCCTTGCTGCGTCGGGGTGGTTTCCCTACGGCGCACATATCGGCTATATGAAGGTCAACCAGGTCACCGAAAGTGTGCAGGCGGGCCACGGACGATCGGTTGGGCGGCAGCCCCTGATCGACCAAGGTCTCGGCTTGGCGCGCCCATTTCTGGGCGTCGTCACGGCGCAGGAACGTCTCGCTCGCGTAGCGGCCCTTCCGTCTGACTTGGACCCGGTAAGCACCGGAGGGAAGCTTGGTGATCGAGGCCATTTTCGTGTGCGCTATGTGTGCAGTGAGTCGTCGAAACAGGGGATATTCGGGGCTATCAGGGCGTAGTCTGGCGAGGACACCACTCGTGCCAACGGATTGAAGATACAAGAAAAATGACAGAAAATCAATCACATAGGCTATCGGTTGCGCCCATGATGGACTGGACCGACCGGCACTGCCGCTATCTGCACCGGCTGATGACGCGGCGGGCGATGCTCTACACCGAGATGGTGACCGAGCAGGCGGTGCGGCATGGGCCGCGCGCGCGCCTTCTGGACTTCGATCCAGCCGAGCAGCCCGTGGCGCTTCAGCTTGGCGGGTCGGAGCCGCGCGCGCTGGCCGAGGCGGTGCGGCTGGCGCGCGGCTGGGGATACGCGGAGGTCAACCTGAACTGCGGCTGCCCGTCCGACCGGGTGCAGTCGGGTTGCTTCGGCGCGGTGCTGATGGAGCGCCCGGGCCTCGTCGCGGACTGCGTGTCGGCGATGATCGCGGAAAGTCCGGTGCCGGTGACGGTGAAGTGCCGGATCGGCGTCGACGACCAGGACCCGGCCGAGGCGCTGCCGCGCTTTCTGGACGCCGTCGCAGGGTCCGGGGTCCGGCACGTCGTCATCCATGCGCGGAAGGCCTGGCTTCAGGGTCTGAGCCCCAGGGAGAACCGCGAGATCCCGCCGCTCGACTATCCGCTGGTCCTTGCGATGAAGCGTCGGTTCCCCGAGCTTACGGTAAGCCTGAACGGGGGGGTCGCAACGCTCGATCAGGTGCGCGACCTGCTCGCGCAGGGGGTCGACGGCGTGATGGTCGGACGCGCGGCCTATCACGACCCCGGTTCCGTGCTGATCGGCGCGGATGCGCTGTGGGGCGAGGATCATGCGCCGGCAGCCGAGGCCGTGGCGGAGAGGATGCGGCCCTACATCGCCGCGCATCTGGCGGGGGGCGGACGGCTTCACCAGATCACCCGGCACATGCTGGGTCTGTTCGCGGGGCGGCCGGGCGCGCGGGGCTGGAGGCGGGTCCTGTCCGAGCGGGCGAGCCGGCCCGGCGCGGGGCTCGAGATCCTCGACGCGGCGCTCGCCGCGCTTCAGCCGGCCGAGCGCGCCGGGGCCGCCTGACGCGGGATCATCCTCGACAGCAGGAAGGCCAGCGCGGCGCAGAGCGCGATCGCCCCGAGCATCGGCACGGCCGTCCCGTCGAGGAAGGGCCCGGCCGCGGCGATCATCGCGCCGCCCGCGACCATCTGGATCGTGCCGCCGAGCGAGGAGGCGAGGCCCGCGATCGCGCCGTGCTCCTCGAGGGCCAGCACCATCGCGGTGGGGATGACGAGGCCGAGGAAGGCGTTCGCGAGGAAGAGCCCCGTCATGGTCACGGGCAGCGTGGCCCCGCCCGCGAGCCCGAGGCCGAAGAGCGCGACGGCCGTGCCCGCGAACCCCGCCGTGGCAGCGACGACGACCCGGACGGGGCCGTGGGCCTGCCCCAGCCGCGCGGCAAGCTGCGAGGCGCCGAAGAAGCCCACCGCGTTCAGCGCGAAGGCGAGCGAGAAGCCCGTCGGCGACAGGCCGAACTGCCCGGTGTAGACGAAGGACGCGGCGGCGAGGAAGACGAAGAAGCTCGCCATCCCGAAGCCGCCGAGCAGCGTCAGCGTCATGAAGCCCCGGTCGGTCAGCAGGCGGCGCAGGCCCGCGAGCATGGCCCGGACCTCGACCGGCCGGCGGGCTGCGGGGGGCAGCGTCTCGCCCAGCGCCGCCCGCGTGAGGATCAGGCTGGCCCCGGCGGCGAGCATCAGCGCCCAGAAGATGGCGCGCCAGTCGGCGACGGCCAGAAGCGCCGCCCCGGTGAGGGGCGCGAGCATCGGCGAGACCGAGATGACCACCATGATCGCGGCCATCATGCGTGTCGCGTCCGCGCCGGTGGCGAGGTCGCGGATCACCGCGCGGGGGATCACCATGACGGCGGCACCCCCCAGCCCCTGCACGAGCCGGCCCAGGGTCAGCCAGCGCGCGTCGGGGGCGAGCGCGCAGAGCGCGGTCCCGATGAGGAAGACCGCAAGCCCCGCATAGAGCGGGGGCTTGCGCCCGGCCTGGTCGCTCCACGGCCCGTAGACCATCTGGGCCACCCCGAAGGCCGCGAAGTAGGCGACGAGCGTGCCCTGGATCGCCCGTGGCGACGCGGACAGGTCGGCCCCGATCGCGGGCATCGCGGGCAGGTACATGTCGATGGCGAAGGGTCCGACGGCGGCCAGAAGGCCGAGCACCAGCGCGGGGCGGAGGAGGGAAGGAGGCATCGGCGGCTCCGGCTGGGACGCGGGTTGACTACGACGCGGCCGGGACGAAGAACAGGGCGAAACGGAGGGCCTGCCGGATGACCGATCCAGGGGACGCGGGCTGGCGCCGCGTCGGACCCGATCCGCGCATCGCCGCCTGGGCCGAGGCCGCGCGGCCCGCGGCGCTTGCGGCGGTGGCGGCCGCGCCCGGGGGCTGGCGCTGCGGCGCGACCTGGTTCGCAGGCGTCGACGCGCTGCCGAACGGGCCGGACGGGTCCATCGGCGGCGCGCCGTTTCCCTGGGACGCGCTGCCGCTGGCCCCCGCCGTCCTGCACCGGGGGCAGGTCTCGGTCGTCCGCGCGGGTTACCCCCGGCCCGATCCGGGCGAGACCGAGGCCGCGGCGCGGTTCCGCCGGGACCGGGATGCCGCGCACCTCGACGGGCTGATCGGCGAGGGCCGGCCGCCGCGCCGCTTCATCCGCGAGCCGCACGCCTGGATCCTGGGGATCCCGCTCGACGCGGCGGAGGCCTCGCCGCTGGTCGTCTGGGAGGGAAGCCACGCAGTGCTTCGCGAACGCCTTCTCGCCGCGCTGGCGGGCGTGCCGCCGGACCGCTGGGGCGAGACGGACGTGACCGAGGCCTATGTCGCCGCGCGGGCCGAGGCGTTCCGCCTGTGCCGCCGGGTCGTGCTGCGGGCGCGGCCGGGGCAGGCCACGCTGCTGCACCGGCTGGCGCTGCACGGCGTGGCGCCCTGGGACGGGGAGGGTGGGCCGGCGGACGGGCGGATGATCGCCTATTTCCGGCCGCTCCTGCCCTCGGTGGAGGCGTGGCTGCGCGGGCCCTGACGCGCGGGCGGCCCGCCCCTCGGTTGCGCGGCCGGACACCCCCGTGTATCGCTGGCCGCGACGGGTTCACGCGAGGGATCGATGCGCCGAGTTGTCATCACCGGAATGGGCATGGTCACGCCGCTCGCCTGTGGCGTCGAGGCGACCTGGGCCCGGATCCTCGCCGGTCGGTCCGGGGCGCGGCCCATCACCCGCTTCGACACGTCGAACGTGGCCACGACCTACGCCTGCGAGATCCCGCGCGGGGACGGCACGGATGCGACCTTCAACCCCGACGACTGGATGGAGCCGAAGGACCAGCGCAAGGTCGACGACTTCATCGTCTACGGCATGGCGGCCGCCGTGCAGGCCGTGCGCGACGCGGGGTGGGAATCCCCGGGCGAGGCGGGCGGCCTGCGGACGGGCGTGCTGATGGGGTCGGGGATCGGCGGGCTGTCCTCGATCGCCGATACCGCGATCCTGATCCGCGAGAAGGGGCCGAGGCGCGTGAGCCCCTTCTTCATCCCGGGGGCGCTGATCAACCTCGTCTCGGGCCAGGTGTCGATCCGGTTCGGCTTCCGGGGGCCGAACCATGCGGTCGTCACGGCCTGTTCCACCGGGGCGCACGCGATCGGCGACGCGGCGCGGCTGATCCAGTGGGGGGATGCCGACGTGATGGTGGCCGGCGGGGCGGAAAGCCCGATCAGCGAGATCGGGATCGCGGGCTTCAACGCCTGCAAGGCGCTGTCGACGAAGCGCGCGGACGACCCCGCACGCGCAAGCCGGCCCTGGGACGCGGACCGCGACGGCTTCGTCATGGGCGAGGGCGCGGGCGCCGTCGTGCTCGAGGCGCTGGACCACGCGCGGGCGCGGGGGGCCCGGATCTATGCCGAGGTGCTGGGCTACGGGCTGTCGGGCGATGCCTTCCACATCACCGCGCCGAGCGAGGACGGTGACGGCGGCTATCGCAGCATGGCCGCCGCCCTGGCGCGCGCGGGCCTGACGCCGGACCGCGTCGACTACATCAACGCGCATGGCACGAGCACCATGGCCGACACGATCGAGCTCGGCGCGGTGGAGCGGCTGCTGGGCGATCACGCGGCGGACGCGACCATGAGCTCGACGAAGTCGTCGATCGGGCATCTGCTGGGCGCCGCAGGCGCGGTCGAGGCGATCTTCTGCGCCCTGGCCATCCGCGACCAGGTGGCCCCGCCGACGATCAACCTCGACGACCCGGCGGCCGCGGCAACGGTCGACCTTGCGCCCAACCGCGCGGTGCGGCGGCGGATCGACGTCGCGCTGTCCAACAGCTTCGGCTTCGGGGGCACGAACGCGAGCCTCGTGCTGGGGCGGGTGGCGGACTGATGTGGCGCGCCATCGCCTCCAACGCGCTGACGCTGTTCGTCGTCGTGCTCGTCGTCGTCGCCGGCGTGCTCGCCTGGGGCCGGCAGGAGTTCAACGGGCCCGGGCCGCTGACCGAGGCGATCTGCGTGCGCGTCGACGAAGGCGCGCGGCTGAGCGCGCTGAGCCGGTCGCTGGAGGAACAGGGCGCGATCACCAACGGCCGGATCTTCCGCATCGGAGCGGACTACGCGGGCCTTGCGGACGAACTGAAGTTCGGCAGCTACCTCGTGCCCGCCGGCGCTTCGATGGCCGAGGTGCTGGAGACGGTGACGGTGGGCGGGCAGTCGACCTGCGGGCGCGAGGTCAACTACCGGATCGGCGTGATGGCCGCCGAGATGGTCCTGCGCGAGCTGGACCCCGCGACCAGCCGGTTCGAGGAGGTCGTGGCCTTCGACCCGGCGGTGGCGGCGGCCCCGCCCGAGTTCGTCGCGGCGACCGGGGACCGGGACCTGCGCTACCGCGTGACGCTGGCCGAGGGCGTGACCAGCTGGCAGGTCGTGGAGGCGCTGCGGCTCGCGAGCTTCCTCGGGGGCGAGATCGCGGCGGTTCCGGGGGAGGGCACGCTCGCGCCCGACAGCTACGACGTCGAGCCGGGGTCGGACCGCGCGGCGCTGCTGGCCGAGATGGCGGCGCGGCAGGCGGCGATCCTGGCCGAGGCCTGGGCGGGACGCGCGGCGGGCCTCCCCTACGCCAGCCCCGAGGAGGCGCTGATCATGGCCTCGATCATCGAGAAGGAGACGGGGATCCCCGATGAGCGGCCGCTGGTCGCGAGCGTCTTCGTCAACCGGCTGCGGCAGGGCATGCGGCTGCAGACCGACCCGACGGTGATCTACGGCGTGACCGGAGGGCAGGGCGTGCTGGGCCGGGGCCTTCGCCAGAGCGAACTGCGCCGCGAGACGCCCTGGAACACCTATGTCATCGACGGCCTGCCGCCGACGCCGATCGCCAATCCCGGCCGGCTGTCGATCGAGGCCGCGCTGGACCCGCAGGCGAGCGACTACCTGTTCTTCGTGGCCGACGGCACGGGCGGCCATGCCTTCGCCGCCACGCTGGAGGAGCACAACGCGAACGTGGCGCGGTGGCGGGCGATCGAAGCGGCGCAGCCGACGGACGGCGTGGTGGGCGTTCAGGGCGAATAGCGGGCGAGTCGTTAGCGGATCGTCTCACCACCGGCCGCCAACAGTCTGTCAATAAATGGAAATCCCTTGACTTTCGGTGCGCTTCGGCGTAGCGATCAGGGCATGCTGGAAGAGATGGGCCGGGCGGCCCGGGGGTGACCCCGGTGCCGCCCGTTCCGTTTCGCTCGTGCGGGCGCATGAGAGGCGGGACGATCACAGGATGGCGGAATTTCTTCCCCTCGAGGACGGGGCACCGGATGCGCTGCTCCGGGCCACGGAAGGGCTGTACCGGGACACGGCGGAAGACCTCGCCCGGATCATGAGGGCGCTTCGGTCCGGCCGGACCGAGGACGCCAAGGCGGCGGCGCAGGCTGTCAAGGACCTGAGGGTCGCATTCCAGTTGGTGATGGACGAAAGGACACGCGTTGACAAACTCCGCAAGCAGGTTGCCGGGATCGTTCACGACCAGGCCTTCGACTTCGACGCGGCACGCGACGAGATCGGGCGCAGGCTGGCTCGCCTCCGCGACGCCGGAGGTGGCGCGTGAGTTCCTCGAGGGGCTCGGGGAGACCGCGCTGCTGGCGCTGCCGTGGCTGTTCGAGTTCTGGGCGCTGCCGCATCAGCTGCCCCCGGACGGCGCCTGGAAGACCTGGGTCATCCTTGGCGGGCGCGGGGCGGGGAAGACGCGCGCCGGCGCCGAATGGGTGCGGTCAGAGGTGGAGGGGTCGCGCCCGCTCGACCCCGGGCGGAGCCGGCGGGTGGCGCTGGTGGGCGAGACGGTCGACCAGGTGCGCGAGGTCATGGTCTTCGGGGAGAGCGGGATCCTGGCCTGCTCGCCCCCCGACCGGCGGCCCGAGTGGGAGGCGGGGCGGCGCCGGCTCGTGTGGCCCAACGGAGCTGTGGCGCAGGTCTTCTCGGCGCACGAGCCCGAAAGCCTGCGCGGGCCGCAGTTCGACGCCGCCTGGGTGGACGAGCTGGCGAAGTGGAAGCGCGCGGACGAGGCCTGGGACATGCTGCAGTTTGCGCTGCGGCTGGGGGCGCACCCGCGCCAGGTGGTGACGACCACGCCCCGGAACGTGGGCGCGCTGAAGGCGATCCTGAGGAATCCGTCGACGGTCGTCACGCATGCGCCGACCGAGGCGAACCGCGCGCATCTGGCGGCGAGCTTCCTCGACGAGGTGCGCGCGCGTTACGCGGGCACCCGGCTGGGCGAGCAGGAGCTCGAGGGGCGGCTGCTGGAGGACGCGGAGGGCGCGCTGTGGACCACGGCCGCGCTCGAGCGGTGCCGGGTGGAGGCCGCGCCGGCCTTCGACCGGATCGTGGTCGCCGTCGATCCGCCGGCGACGGGGACGACGGCCTCGGACGAGTGCGGGATCGTCGTGGCGGGCGCGGTCATGCAGGGGCCGCCGCAATCCTGGCGCGCGGTGGTGCTGGAGGACGCGAGCGTGCAGGGCGCGTCGCCGCAGGCCTGGGCGCGCGCGGCGATCGGCGCGATGCGCCGCCACGGGGCGGACCGGCTGGTCGCCGAGGTGAACCAGGGCGGCGACATGGTGCAGGCCGTGGTGCGCCAGGTCGACGGGCTGGTCCCGTTCCGGGGCGTCCATGCGAGCCGCGGGAAGGCCGTTCGGGCGGAGCCGGTGGCCGCGCTTTACGAGCAGGGGCGCGTGGCGCACCTGCGGGGGCTGGCGCGGCTGGAGGACCAGATGTGCCGGATGACCGTGAAAGGCTACGCGGGCCGCGACAGCCCCGACCGGGTGGACGCGCTCGTCTGGGCGCTGACCGACCTGATGATCGAGCCGGCGCGCGCCTGGTCGGACCCGAAGCTGCGAACGCTGTGATCGGACGATCTTAATCGAATTGTCGGACTGTGTCGTCAACGGGGGCCGATGCGCTGTGTCGGACCCCACCGTATGAAGGAGCGGCGGATGGTGTTCGATTTCCTGTGGCGCGGCGCGGCGGCGGTGCCGGAGCAGAAGGCCTCGGCCACCGGGCCGGTGATCGCCTGGGCCGGGTCCGGCCGCGTGGCGTGGAGCGCCCGGGACACCGTCTCGCTGACGAAGACCGGCTACCTTGGCAACCCCATCGCGTTCCGCGCGGTGACGCTGATCGCCGAGGCGGCGGCAGCGCTGCCGCTGGTGCTGCAGGACGCGAGGCGGCGCTACGACGTGCACCCGCTGCTGGCGCTCGTGGCCCAGCCGAACGCGCTGCAGGGGCGCGCGCAGCTGTTCGAGGCGATCTATGCGCAGCTTCTGCTGTCGGGGAACGCCTACGTCGAGGCGGTTCCGGGGACCGGCGCGCTGCCGGCCGAGCTTCATGTCCTGCGGAGCGACCGGATGTCGCTGGTGCCGGGCGCGGACGGCTGGCCCGTGGCCTACGACTATGCGGTCGGCGCCAGAAAGCACCGTTTCGCCATGACGGAGGGAGTGCAGCCGATCTGCCACCTGCGCAGCTTCCACCCGCAGGACGATCACTACGGCTTCTCGCCGATGCAGGCGGCGGCGGTGGCGATCGACGTGCACGTCGCCGCGAGCCGCTGGTCGAAGGCGCTGCTGGACAACGCGGCGCGTCCCTCGGGCGCGATCGTCTACAAGGGGCCGGACGGGCACGGGAGCCTGACGCCCGACCAGTACGACCGTCTGGTGGGCGAGATGGAAAGCCACCACCAGGGCGCGCGCAACGCCGGCCGGCCGATGCTTCTGGAAGGCGGGCTCGACTGGAAGCCGATGGGGTTCAGCCCGTCCGACATGGAGTTCCAGAAGACGAAGGAGGCGGCCGCGCGCGAGATCGCGATCGCCTTCGGCGTGCCGCCGATGCTGATGGGGATCCCCGGCGATGCCACCTACGCCAACTACCAGGAGGCGAACCGGGCCTTCTACCGGCTGACGGTGGTGCCGCTGGTGGCGAAGGTGACGGCGCGCCTGTCGCACTGGCTGGGCGGGTTCGCCGGCGAGGTGCTGGACCTGCGCCCCGACCTCGACCAGGTGCCGGCGCTGGCGGTGGAGCGCGACCAGCAATGGGCGCGCGTGGGGGCCGCCGACTTCCTGACCCTGGCCGAGAAGCGCGCCGCGCTGGGCCTTCCCCGTGTCGCGGAGGAGGAATGACCCCGCGCGGGAAGACGGACGGGGGGTCGCGCTACCTCTACGACAGCTTCGACGCCACCGCCGCGCGGCTGGAGGCGAACGAGCGCGTGGCCGAGGAACGCTGGGCGGGGCTCGCCTACCGGCTCGCGCAGATGGAGACCACGCTGGAGCGGCTGGAGAAGCGGATCTGGGTGGGCGTCTACGGGATCGCGGCCTTCCTGCTGGCACAGGGGGCGGAGGCGATCATCAGCACGGCAGCGAGGTGAGGATGCAGGACTTCGGAGACTGGGGCGCACCGGAACGGAAGTTCCACCGCCCCGAGGCGGGGATCACCGTGACCGACGGCGCGCGGATCGAGGGCTACGCCTCGGTCTTCGGGCGGCGCGACCAGGGCGGGGACACCGTCGAGGCGGGGGCCTATGCGGCGAGCCTCGCGGCGCTGGCGGCGCGCGGGGGCCGCGTGAAGATGCTGTGGCAGCACGATCCCGCGCAGCCGATCGGCGTGTGGGACGAGGTGCGCGAGGACGCGACGGGCCTGTTCGTCCGCGGCCGGATCCTTGACGAGGTGGCGCGAGGCCGCGAGGCGGCGGCGCTGCTTGCGGCGGGGGCGATCGACGGCCTGTCGATCGGCTATCGCACGGTGCAGGCCACGCGCGACGGCAAGGGCCGCCGGACGCTGGCGGAACTGGACCTGTGGGAGGTGTCGCTCGTGACCTTCCCGATGCAGGCCGAGGCGCGGGTGCGGGGCAAGGCCGCGGAGCCCGGCGCCGACGAGACCTGGCGCGATCTGGCGCGGATCTTCCGCGACGCGAGGGACGCCCTGACCGGGCACTGACCGACCAACCCGAGAGGAGACGACGATGACCGAGAGAAAGGCTCGGGTCGGGACAGGCATGTCCGGATCCGCTGACCCGATGGCCGAAGCTGGGGCCGCCATGGGCGGGTTCCTGAGCGATCTGAGGGCGTTCAGGGCCGAAATCAAGACCGCGTTGCAACATCAGGAAGACAGGATGACCATGCTTTCCGCCAAGACCGCGACCTACGCCCGCCCGCCGCTCTCGGCCGCGGCCGAGACCGAGGCGCCGCACGCCAAGGCGTTCAACGCCTACCTGCGGACGGGGGACGACGACGGGCTGCGCGGGCTGACGCTGGAAGGCAAGGCCCTGTCGACCACGGTGGCGGGCGACGGCGGCTATCTGGTCGATCCGCAGACGGCGGACCAGATCCGGTCCATGCTGTTCGCGACCTCGAGCCTGCGGTCGATCGCCAGCATCGTGAACGTCGACGCGGTCAGCTACGACGTGCTGATCGACCGCAGCGAGGTCGGCACCGGCTGGGCCACCGAAACGGCCGCGCAGGCGGAGACCGCGACGCCCCAGATCGAGCGCATCTCGATCCGCCTGCACGAGCTGAGCGCGATGCCCAAGGCGAGCCAGCGTCTTCTGGACGACAGCGCCTTTGACGTGGAGGGGTGGCTCGCCGGAAAGATCGCGACGCGCTTCATCCGCGCCGAGGCCGCGGCCTTCGTCAACGGGGACGGCGTGGACAAGCCCAAGGGCTTCCTGCTGCCGCCGAAGGTGCCCAACGCGTCGTGGGCCTGGGGAAGCCTCGGCTACGTCCCGACCGGTGCCGCGTCGGACTTCGCCGCGACGAACTCGGCCGACTGCATCATCAACCTGATCTACTCGCTGTCGGCCGACTACCGCGCGAACGCGACCTTCGTGATGAACTCGAAGACGGCCGGGGCGGTGCGCAAGATGAAGGATGCGGACGGCCGGTTCCTGTGGCTGGACGGGCTGGCCGCGCAGGAGCCCGCGCGCCTGATGGGCTACCGCGTGCTGATCGCCGAGGACATGCCCGACATCGCGGCGAACGCCTACGCCATCGCCTTCGGCGACTTCGGCGCGGGCTACACGATCGCCGAGCGCCCCGACCTGCGGCTGCTGCGCGACCCGTTCTCGGCCAAGCCCAACGTGCTGTTCTACGCCACGAAGCGCGTCGGCGGGGATGTCACCGACTATGCGGCGATCAAGCTTCTGAGGATCGCGGTGTCCTGACGGGCATCCCGGGATCCGGCCCCCTTCGGGGCCGGCCGCCGGGCGCGCGTCGGGCCACAGCCGCCGCGCCGTCCAGCCTTCCCGCCCGCACGAGCGGCGCGGGGCGCGCGCCCGGATCACCACAGATCATCAGGGGTTATGGCATGATCCTGACGGAGACGACCACGATACCCGCCTCGGCCCTGCCGCTGGCCGCGCTGAAGGACCAGCTTCGGCTCGGCACGGGCTTCGCCGACGACGGCCTTCAGGATGCGCTGGTCGAGAGCCACCTGCGGGCCGCCATCGCCGCGATCGAGGGGCGGACGGGCAAGGCGCTGGTGGAACGCGGGTTTCTGCTGCGGCTGGACGACTGGCGCTTCGCCGCGGCGCAGCCGCTGCCGGTGGCCCCGGTGGCCGCCATCACGTCGGTGACGCTGCGCGACCGGCTGGGGGCGGCCACGACCGCCGACGCCACGCGCTGGCGGCTGGTCCCCGACGCGCACCGGCCGAGGCTGGCCGCAACCGGCGCGGCCCTGCCGGCGGTGCCGGAGGGCGGTTGGATCGAGGTCGCCTTCGACGCCGGATTCGGTGCCGCCTGGGGATCGGTGCCCCCGGATCTGTCGCAGGCGGTCCTGCTTCTGGCGGCCGAGTTCTACGAGCGCCGCAGCGAGGCGGGGTTGCGGACGGCCGGGCTGCCGTTCGGCGTCGTCAGCCTGATCGAGCGCTGGCGCACGGTGCGGACCTTCGGCGGGGGGGCGGCGTGATGGCCCGGCAACTGGCGCGGCGGCTGGTGCTGGAGGGTCAGGCGCGCACGGCCGACGGCGCGGGCGGCTTCGAGACGGCCTGGGTGCCGCTCGGCACGCTTTGGGCCGAGGTGCGGCCGGGACCGGGGAGGGACGCCGCGGGCACCGAGGTCACGCGGTCGGACGTGGCGTTCCGCATCACGGTGCGGGGGGCCGCGCCGGGCGCGCCCTCGCGCCCCCAGCCGGAGCAGCGGTTCCGTGACGGCGGGCGGACCTTCCGCATCCTGGCCGTGACCGAGGCCGACGCCTCCGGTTCACATCTGGTCTGCTTCGCGCGCGAGGAGGTTCCGACATGAGCTACGGCGTGGCGGCGGCGCTTCAGGCCGCGATCTTCCAGCGGCTGACGGACGCATTGCCGGGCGTCGCGGTCCACGATGCGCTGCCGCAGGGGCAGGCCCCGGTCACCTTCGTGCTGATCGGCCCGGAGGTGGTGGCGGACCAGTCCGACAGGACCGGGCGCGGGGCCGAGCACCGCGTGACGGTCAGCGTGATCAGCCGCGAGGACGGCTTCCTTCGGGCCAAGTCGGTCGCGGTGCAGGTCAGCGACGCGCTGACCGGGGCGGCGCTTGTCCCGGCACGGGGCCGGGTGGTCGGCGTCACGTTCCTGTCCGCCGAGGCGCGGCGGCTGCGGGCGGGCGAGGCGCGGCGGGTCGACCTGCGGTTTCGGATCAGGGTCGAGGACTAGGGCACGAGCCCGCTTCAACATTCATTCCGGGAGACGGACGCGATGGCGGTTCAGAACGGCAAGGATCTTCTGATCAAGATGGACATGACGGGCACAGGGACGTTCCAGACCGTCGCAGGCCTTCGCGCGACGCGGATGAGCTTCAACGCCGAGACGGTGGACGTCACGAGCCTGGAGAGCCAGGGGCGGTGGCGCGAGCTTCTGGGCGGCGCCGGGGTGCGGTCCGCGTCGATCTCGGGGTCGGGCGTCTTCCGGGACGCGGCGACCGACGAGCGGGCGCGACAGGTCTTCTTCGACGGCGAGATGCCGGCGTTCCAGGTGGTGATCCCCGGCTTCGGCGTAGTCGAGGGGCCGTTCCAGATCACCACCATCGAATACGCGGGCGCGCACAACGGCGAGGCCACCTACGAGATCACGCTCGCCTCGGCCGGGGCGCTGGACTTCACGGCGCTCTGATGGCGAACCCCTGGGCGGGCGAGGTGGAGGTCGTGGTCGACGGGCGGCGCCACCTGGCGAAGCTGACGCTCGGCACGCTTGCGGAGCTGGAGGCCGGGCTTGAGGCGGGCGGGCTGATCGACCTCGTGGAGCGGTTCGAAAGCCGCCGGTTCGCCAGCCGCGACGTGCTGGCGCTGATCGTCGCCGGGCTGCGCGGCGGCGGCTGGCAGGGCACCGCCGAGGACCTGCGGACCGCGACGATCGAGGGGGGGCCGCTGGCCGCCGCGCGGATCGCCGCCGAACTGCTGGCGCGTGCCTTCGGCGGCCCGGCGTGAGGCGCCTCGACTGGCCCGGGCTGATGCGGTCCGGGATCGGGGGCCTGCGCCTGGCACCCGATGCCTTCTGGCGCCTGACGCCCGCCGAGCTGCGGCTGCTGCTGGGCGTCGACGCCGCCGGCGCACCCCTGACCCGCGCGCGGCTGGCCGAACTGGCCGCCGCCTTTCCCGACACCGACGAGAGGACCGGCGATGAGCGAACTGGATGACCTGCGCGACCAGGTGGTGGCGCTGGAGGCGACGCTGGGCGGCACGGCCGGGATGGTCGCCGCCTTCGAGGGCGAGCTGGGCCGCATGCAGGAGACGATGACCTTCACAACCCGCGAGGTCGGGTCGCTGACCACGGGAATCGGCGGCGGCCTGCGGCGGGCCTTCGACGGCCTCGCCTTCGACGGGATGCGCCTGTCGGACGCGCTGCGCGGCGTGGCGACGTCGATGGTCGATTCGGTCTATTCGGCGGCGATGCGCCCCGTGCAGTCGGCCGTCGGGGGGTTCCTCGCCAACGGGCTGAACGGCGTGATGTCGGGGGTGATGCCCTTCGCCAAGGGCGGGGTCGTGAGCCAGCCCACGGCCTTTCCGATGCGGGGGGCCACGGGGCTGATGGGCGAGGCGGGGGCGGAGGCGATCATGCCGCTGGCGCGCGGGGCCGACGGCCGGCTGGGCGTCCAGGCCGCAGGCGGGACGCGCGGGGTGACGGTCGTGATGAACATAGCAACGCCCGACGTCGCCGGCTTCCAGCGCAGCCAGGGGCAGATCGCGGCGCAGGCGGGCCGGGCGCTCGCGCGCGGGCAGCGGAACCGGTAGGGACGGGGCGATGGCATTCCACGAGGTGAGGTTTCCCGCCAGCCTGAGCTTCGGCTCGGCCGGCGGACCGGAGCGGCGGACCGAGATCGTCACGCTGTCCAACGGGTTCGAGGAACGCAACAGCCCCTGGGCGCATTCGCGACGGCGCTACGACGCCGGGCTGGGGTTGCGCAGCCTCGACGACGTGGAGGCGCTGATCGCGTTCTTCGAGGCGCGGCAGGGGCAGCTTCATGCCTTCCGCTGGAAGGACTGGGCCGACTTCCGGTCCTGCGCGCCGTCGGGCGTGCTGGGGCCTCTGGATCAGGTCATCGGGACAGGCGACGGGGTGCGTCGCGTCTTCGCGCTGGCCAAGACCTACCGGTCGGGAACGCAGAGCTACGTGCGGCCCATCGCGAAGCCCGTCGCCGGCACGGTGGTCGTCGCCGTGGCGGGCGATCCGAAGGTCGAGGGGCTGGAGTTCGCGGTGGATGCCGCGCGCGGCGAGGTCGCGTTCGACGCGGCACCGCCCGCGGGCACGGCGATCACGGCCGGGTTCGAGTTCGACGTGCCGGTGCGGTTCGACACGGACCGCATCCAGTGCTCGATGGCGTCGTTCGAGGCAGGCGAGGCGCCCTCGGTCCCCGTCGTCGAGGTGCGGCTGTGAGCGGGCGAGAGGGGCTGATCGCGCATCTGCAGTCGGGGGCGACGACGGTGTGTCGCGCCTGGTCGGTGCGGCGGCGCGACGGGACCGTGTTCGGGTTCACCGACCATGACCGGGATCTGGCCTTCGACGGCGCGGTGTTCCGTGCAGGCAGCGGGATGAGCGCGAGCGCGGTGCAGCAGACGACCGGCCTTGCGGTCGACAACGCCGAGGGGCTGGGACTGCTGAGCGACGCCGGCGTGACCGAGGCGGACCTTCTGGCGGGCCGGTTCGATGCGGCCGAGGTCGTGGGCTGGCTGGTCAACTGGGCCGATCCGGCGGACCGGATGGTGCTGTTCCGCGGCACCTTCGGCGAAATCCGCCGCGCGGGCGGGGCGTTCCGTGCCGAGCTGCGCGGCCTGTCGGAAATCCTGAACCAGCCGCAGGGGCGCGTCTACCAGCGCGACTGTGGCGCGATCCTCGGCGACCGGGCCTGCGGGGTGGACCTGACGGACCCGGCCCTGCGGCTGGAGCGGCCGGTCGCCGCGCTTGCGGGTGAACGCGTCCTGCGGATCGAGGCGGCCGGCGCCTTCGGCGCGCGCTGGTTCGAGCGCGGTCGCCTGACGGTGATCGATGGGGCCGCGGCGGGGACGGTGGGCCTTGTGAAGCTGGATCTCCGCGACGGGTCGGCCCGCGAGATCACGCTGTGGCAGCGGATCGGCGCGGGGCTGGCCGCCGGCGACCGGGTGCGGCTCGAGGCCGGCTGCGACAAGCGGACGGGGACCTGCCGGACGAAGTTCGGCAACATTCTCAACTTCCGCGGCTTTCCGCATGTGCCGGGCGAGGACTGGCTCGCCGCGGTCCCGACGTCGCGCGGGGTGAACGACGGCGGGAGTCTGAACCGATGACCTCGGAAATGCGGATCGTGGCCGAGGCGCGGGCCTGGATCGGGACGCCCTACGCCCATCAGGCGAGCGTCCGGGGGGCGGGCGCGGACTGCCTGGGTCTGGTCCGCGGGGTCTGGCGCGGGCTGGTCGGACCGGAGCCCGAGACGGTGCCCGGCTATTCGCCGGACTGGTCGGAGGCGGCCGGGCGCGAGGACCTGATGGCCGCTGCCGGCCGCTGGCTGCGCGCGAAACCGCTGGCCGAGGCGCGGCCCGGCGACGTCCTGCTGTTCCGGATGCGCGAGGGCGGCGTGGCCAAGCATCTCGGCATCCAGTCGGTGTGCGGGGCCGAGCCGCGCTTCGTTCACGCCTACAGCGGGCACGGCGTGCTGGAGAGCCCGCTGTCCGATCCCTGGCTGCGCCGTCTGGCGGCGCGGTTTGCCTTTCCCGATGGAGTGCTCTGATGGCGACGATCCTGCTTTCGGCGGCCGGGGCCGCGCTCGGCTCGGGCTTCGGCGGGACGGTCCTCGGCCTGTCCGGCGCGGCGATCGGGCGTGCCGTGGGGGCCACGCTGGGCCGGGTGATCGACCAGCGGCTTCTGGGCGGGGGGTCGGACGCGATCGAGGCGGGGCGGATCGACCGCTTCCGCCTGATGGGCGCGAGCGAGGGCACGGCGATCCCGAGGGTCTGGGGCCGGATCCGGGTGCCGGGGCAGGTCATCTGGGCCACGCGATTCCGCGAAGTGGCCGAGACCTCGGGCGGCGGCAAGGGGCGACCGCAGCCGGCGGTGACGGCGTTCAGCTATTCCGTCAGCCTTGCGATCGCGCTGTGCGAGGGGCGAATCGCGGGGATCGGGCGGGTCTGGGCGGACGGGGCCGAGGTGGACCTGTCGACGCTGGACCTGCGCGTCTATCCCGGCAGCGCCACGCAGCTGCCCGACCCCAAGATCGAGGCGGTGGAGGGCGCGGGCCGTGCGCCGGCCTACCGGGGCACGGCCTACGTGGTGATCGAGGACCTGGCGCTGGCACCCTTCGGCAACCGGGTGCCGCAACTCTCGTTCGAGGTGATCCGGGCCGCGCAGGGGCCAGGGGCGGCGCGCGCGACCGACATGGCCGGATCCATCCGGGGCGTGGCGCTGATCCCGGGCACCGGCGAATACGCGCTGGCCACGACCGCGGTCCGCCTGTCCGAGGATCCGGGGCTCAGCGTCACCGCGAACCAGCACGCTCCGGAGGGGGGCACCGACCTCGAGGTGTCGCTGCGGCAGATGGAGCGGCAGCTGCCCCGCTGCGACGCCGTCTCGCTCGTCGTGTCGTGGTTCGGCGACGACCTGCGCTGCGGCCAGTGCCGGGTGCGCCCGAAGGTGGAGCAGACCGCGCTCGATGGCGTGGAGATCGCCTGGCGCGCGGGCGGGATCGGGCGCGCCGAGGCGCAGGAGGTCGCGCGGATCGACGGACGACCCGTCTATGGCGGCACGCCGTCCGACGCGTCGGTGATCGAGGCGATCCGCCGGCTGAGGGCGCGGGGGCGGCATGTCACCTTCTACCCCTTCATCCTGATGGAGCAGCTTGCGGGGAACGGCAGGCCCGACCCCTGGTCGGACGCGGAGGACCAGCCCGTGCTGCCGTGGCGCGGCCGGATCACGCTGGCAAAGGCGAGGGGCCAGGCGGGCAGCCCGGACGGGACGGGAGCCGCCGCCGCGCAGGTCGCGGATTTCTTCGGAACCGCGCAGCCGGGCGACTTCGCCGCCGATGCGGCGGGACGGGTGACCTACGCGGGCCCGGGCGATTTCCGGTACCGGCGGTTCATCCTGCACTACGCCACGCTCTGCGCGGCGGCTGGCGGCGTCGATGCCTTCTGCATCGGGTCCGAGATGGTCGCCCTGACGCAGGCGCGGGGCGCGGCCGGTTCGTTCCCCGCCGTCGCCGCGCTGCGGGCGCTGGCCGCGGACGTGCGCGCGATCCTCGGGCCGTCGGTCAGGATCGGCTACGCCGCGGACTGGAGCGAGTACTTCGGCCTTCAGGCCGGCAACGACCGGGTCTTCCATCTCGACCCGCTCTGGGCGGATGCCAACGTCGACTTCATCGGCATCGACAACTACATGCCGCTGTCGGACTGGCGCGACGGCGACGGGCACCGGGACGCCGCGGCGGGGACGATCTATGACCTCGCCTACCTCAGGGCGAACGTGGCGGGGGGCGAGGGATACGACTGGTACTACGACAGCGACGAGGCGCGCGCGCGCCAGGCCCGACGGCCGATCGAGGACGGCGCCTACGGCGAGCCCTGGGTGTTCCGCTACAAGGATCTGAAGTCCTGGTGGTCGCTGCCGCATCATGACCGCATCGGCGGCGTGCGCGCGGCGCAGCCGACGGCCTGGGTGCCCGGGTCCAAGCCGATCTGGTTCACCGAGCTCGGCTGCCCCGCCATCGACAAGGGGACCAACCAGCCGAACAAGTTCGTCGATCCGAAGTCGTCGGAGAGCAGCGCCCCGTGGTTTTCGACCGGCCGGCGCGACGACCTGATCCAGATGCAGTACCTGCGGGCCATGGCCGAGCACTGGGCCGACCCCGAGGCCAATCCGGCCGCCTCCGCCTATGCGGGCCGGATGGTCGACATGGCGCGCGCGCATGTCTGGGCCTGGGACGCGCGGCCGTTCCCGCAGTTTCCCGGACTGCGGGATGTCTGGAGCGACGGCGACAACTACGCGCGCGGCCACTGGCTCAACGGGCGCGCGACCAACCAGACGCTCGCCGCCGTCGTGGCCGAGATCTGCGAGGCGGCGGGGGTGACGGCCTACGACGTGTCCGGCCTGCACGGGCTGGTGCGCGGCTATGTCCGCGACTCCGTGGAACCCGCGCGCGCGGCGCTCCAGCCCCTGATGCTGGCGCATGGCTTCGACGTGGCCGAACGCGAGGGCGTGCTGCGGTTCACCATGCGGACGGGGCGGGCGGACGTGCCGCTCGATCCGGGGTCGCTGGCGGTCAGCGAGGAACTCGACGGCGACCTCGTGCTCGACCGCGCCGCCGAGGCCGAGACGGCCGGGCACGTCCGGGTGGCCTTCGTCGAATCCGAAGGGGACTACGAGCCCCGGCAGGCCGAGGCGGTCTTTCCCGACGGGGAGCAGCAGGGCGTGTCGCTGACCGAGATGGCGATGGTCCTGACCGGCGCCGAGGCGAGGGGGATGGCGGAGCGCTGGCTGTCGGAATCGCGGATCGCGCGCGACACCGCGCGGTTCGCGCTGCCGCCCTCGGCGATCGCGGTGGGGGCGGGCGACGTCGTCGACCTCGCCGGGTCAAGCTGGCGGGTCGACCGCGTCGAGGTGGCGGGGCATCAGCTTCTGGAGGCGGTGCGGGTGGAAACCGGCGTCTTCCTGGCCCCGGACGTGCCGGAGGCGCCGCCGACCGCGCGCCCGCACCAGCCGGCGATGCCGGTCGAGGCGCAGTTCCTCGACCTGCCGCTGCTGACGGGGGGCGAGGTGCCGCATGCACCGCGACTCGCGGTCGCGGCGACACCCTGGCCGGGGCGCGTCGGCGTCTGGAGCGGTCCGGCCGACGACGGCTACGCGCTCGATGCGGTGCTGACCCGGGCGGCGACGATCGGGGTGACCGAGGGGCCGCTGGCGGCCGCGCAGCCGGGACTGTGGGACCGAGGCTCGCCGCTGCCGGTGCGGCTGTTCGGGGGCGAGCTTGGCTCGGCGACCGAGGAGGCGGTGCTGGGCGGCGCCAACGCCCTCGCGATCGGCGACGGGTCGCCCGACCGGTGGGAGGTGCTTCAGTTCGCCGAGGCGGTGCTGACCGGCCCGCGCCGGTACGCGCTGTCGAGGCGGCTGAGGGGGCAGGCGGGCACCGATGCGCTGATGCCGCCGGTCTGGCCGGCGGGGAGCCGGATCGTCCTTCTCGATTCCGCCGTGCGGCCGCTCGACCTGCGGCGCGTCGATCTTGGGGTGGAGCGGCACTACCGGATCGGGGCCGCCGCGCGCGGATACGCCGATCCGGCGGTCGCGCACCGGACCGCGGTCTTCGACGGGATCGGCCTGCGGCCCTATGCGCCCGTGGCCCTGCGCGCGACGTCCCGGCCCGACGGATCGGTCGACGTCGCCTGGATCCGGCGCACGCGGCTTGACGGCGACGCGTGGGGCGTGGCCGAGGTGCCGCTCTCCGAGGCGGCGGAGCGCTACCGGATCGAGGTGCGCGCGGGCGGCGCGCTCGTGCGCGAGGCGGAGGTGGGCGCGCCGGCGTGGACCTACGAGGCGGGCGCGATCGCCGCGGACGGTGCGGCGCGGCCCTTCGACATCGCGGTCGCACAGGTCTCGGACCGATTCGGGCCGGGGCTCTACCGGACGGTGACCGTGCGCTAGCGCTCGGTTGCCCCGGGGCGTGGCCATGCTATCCTCCGCCGCAGAGCAGGAGGATGGATCATGGCCGGAGCCAAGCCGCGCGTCGCTTCCGTGGATCCCGTCTGGAGCCGGGTCTGCGACGAGGCCATCGAGGCGATCCGCAACGAGCCGCTGATGGGCGGGCTGATCCACTCGGGGCTGCTGCACCACCCGACGATGGAGCGGGCGCTTGCCTATCGCTTCTCGATGAAGCTGGCCTCGGGCGAGATGAGCGAGCAGATCCTGCGCGAGATCGCGGACGAGGCCTATGCCGCGAACCCCGACCTCGGCCAGGCGGCGCGCGCCGACCTGATGGCGGTCTACGACCGCGATCCGGCATGCCACCGCTTCATCCAGCCGCTTCTGTTCTTCAAGGGCTACCAGGCCGTGCAGGCCTACCGGATCGGCCACTGGCTGTGGGAGCAGGGACGGACGGACCTTGCCTACTTCGTGCAGATGCGCGTGTCGGAGGCCTTCGGGGTCGACATCCACCCGGGCGCGCGGGTCGGGCGCGGGATCATGATCGACCACGCGCATTCGATCGTGATCGGCGAGACGGCGGTGGTGGGCGACAACGTCTCGATGCTCCATTCCGTGACGCTGGGCGGAACGGGCAAGGAGGACGGCGACCGCCACCCCAAGATCGGGGACGGCGTGCTGATCGGCGCGGGGGCGAAGGTGCTGGGCAACATCCACGTCGGCCACTGCTCGCGCATCGCGGCGGGGTCGGTGGTGCTGACCGACGTGCCGCCCTGCATGACCGTCGCGGGCGTGCCCGCGCGGGTCGTGGGCGAGGCGGGGTGCGCGCAGCCCTCGGTCAGCATGGACCAGGTGATCGCGGGCGCGGGCTAGCCTCCGCGCCTAGGCCAGCATCGCCATCGGGTTCTCGAGGTTCGACACGATCGCCGCGAGGAACACGGCCCCCAGCGCGCCGTCGATCACGCGGTGATCGGTCGAGAGCGTGACCGACATGACGGTTGCCACCTCGATCTGGCCCGCGGCACCCACGACCGGCTTCCGCACGCCCGCGCCGACCGCGAGGATGGAGCCGTGGGGGGGATTGATCACCGCGTCGAAGTTGTCGATCCCCATCATGCCAAGGTTCGAGATCGCGAAGCTGCCGCCCTGGTACTCGTGCGGGGCGAGCTTCCTCGACTTGGCGCGGGCCGCGAGGTCCTTCATCTCGGCCGACAGGGCCGACAGGGTCTTCGCCTCGGCGTCCTTCAGGACCGGGGTGAAAAGGCCCCCCTCGACCGCGACGGCGACGGCGACGTCCGAGGCCTTCATCCGCAGGATGCGGTCGCCCGCCCAGCAGGCGTTGGCGTCGGGCACCGCTTGGAGCGCGAGCGCGCAGGCCTTGATGACGAAGTCGTTGACCGAGAGCTTCACCCCGCGCGGGGCGAGCTGCGCGTTCAGCTGCTCGCGGAACGCCATCAGCGCATCGAGCCGGATGTCGCGGCGCAGGTAGAAGTGCGGGATGGTCTGCTTGGCCTCGGTCAGGCGCGCGGCGATGGTCCGGCGCATCCCGTCGAGCGGAACTTCGGTGAACGCGCGGCCGGCGAACATCTTCATGACCGCCTCGGCCGAGGGACCGGCGGGCATCGCGGCGGCGGCCGGCGCCGGGGCAGGGGCCGAGACTGGGGCGGGGGCCGAGACTGGGGCGGGGGCCGAGACTGGGGCGGGGGCCGAGGCCGCCGGCTTCGCGGCTCCCGGTTGGGCCGCCTCCACGTCGGCCTTCACGATCCGGCCATGCGGGCCCGAGCCCGTCACCTGCGCGAGGTCGAGCCCCTTCTCCTTCGCGAGCCTCCGCGCGAGGGGCGAGGCGAAGACGCGCTCGCCCGAGGGGCCGGCCGCAGGCTGCGGGGCCACCGGGGCGGGCGTGGCGGGGGCAGGGGCTGCGGCCGCCTCCGCCTTCGGTGCGGGAACCTCCGCCTTCGGCACGGGGGCCTCCGCCGCCGGGGCGGAGGCAACGGACGAGGCGTCCTCGCCCTCGTCGATCAGCGTGGCGATGGGGGTGTTGACCTTCACGCCCGCCGTGCCCTCGGGGATGAGGATGCGGGCGATCACGCCCTCGTCCACCGCCTCGAACTCCATCGTCGCCTTGTCGGTCTCGATCTCGGCCAGCACCTGGCCCGCCTTGACCGCGCTCCCCTCGCGGACCAGCCACTTCGCGAGCGTCCCCTCCTCCATGGTGGGGGAAAGCGCGGGCATCAGGATCTGCGTCGCCATGGCGTTCCCCTACCGGTAGCAGACGGATTTCACCGCCTCGATCACCTCGGCGGTCGTGACGAGCGCGAGCTTCTCGAGGTTGGCGGCATAGGGCATCGGCACGTCCTTGCCCGTGCAGTTGACCACCGGCGCGTCGAGGTGGTCGAAGGCCTGCTGCATGATCACGGCCGACAGGTGGTTGCCGATCGCGCCCACGGGGAACCCCTCCTCCACGGTGACGCAGCGGTTGGTCTTGCGGACCGAGGCCAGCACCGTGTCGTAGTCGAGAGGGCGCAGCGTGCGCAGGTCGATCACCTCGGCGTCGATCCCCTCGGCGGCCAGCCTGTCGGCCGCCTCCAGCGCGTAGGTCATGCCGATGCCGAAGCTGACGATGGTGACGTCGCGCCCCTCGCGCCAGACCCGCGCCTTGCCGAAGGGGACCGTGAGGTCATCGAGCACCGGCACCTCGAACGAGCGGCCGTAGAGGATCTCGTTCTCGAGGAAGACGACCGGGTTCGGGTCGCGGATCGCCGTCTTCAGCAGGCCCTTCGCGTCGGCCGCCGAATAGGGCATCGCGACCCTGAGGCCGGGGATGCTGGAATACCACGCGGCGTAGTCCTGGCTGTGCTGCGCGCCCACGCGCGCCGCCGCCCCGTTGGGGCCGCGGAACACGATGGGGCTGCCCATCTGCCCGCCCGACATGTAAAGGGTCTTCGCGGCCGAGTTGATGATCTGGTCGATGGCCTGCATGGCGAAGTTGAAGGTCATGAACTCGAGGATCGGCCGCAGCCCGCCCCAGCTTGCCCCGACCGCGATGCCGGTGAAGCCGTGCTCGGTGATCGGCGTGTCGACCACCCGCTTCGGGCCGAACTCGTCCAGCAGCCCCTGGCTGATCTTGTAGGCGCCCTGGTACTCGCCGACCTCCTCGCCCATCAGGAACACGGCGGGGTCGCGGCGCATCTCCTCGGCCATGGCCTCGCGCAGCGCCTCGCGGACGGTCATGGTCTTCGTGGGCGTGCCCTCGGGCCAGTCGGGGGCAGGGGCCTCGGCGACCTTGACGGCGGCGGCGACCGGCGCCTGCGGCTCGGCCGCCGATCGGGCATCGGCCGCGACCGCGGCCTTCTCGCCGGCGGAGGAGGCATCCCCGGGACCGCCCGAGGCGTTGACGGCCGGCGTCGCGGCGGGGACCGGCGCCTCGGCGTCGTCCCCGGCCATCTCGGCGATGGGGGTGTTGACCTTCACGCCCGCCGTGCCCTCGGCGACGAGCAGCCGGCCGATCGTTCCCTCGTCGACCGCCTCGAACTCCATCGTGGCCTTGTCGGTCTCGATCTCGGCGAGGATCTGGCCGGCCTTGACCGCGTCGCCCTCCCTCACGTGCCACTTGGCGAGCGTGCCCTCCTCCATCGTGGGGGACAGCGCGGGCATCAGGATCTGCGTTCCCATCGTCGGTTCCCTCAGGCGGTGATGTCGGTCCAGAGCTCGGAGACGTCCGGCTCGGGGCTGTCCTTGGCGAACTCGGCGCTCTCGTTCACCACCGCCTTGATGTCGCGGTCGATGGCCTTCAGGTCGTCCTCGGTCGCGTGCTTGCCCGACAGAAGCAGGTCGCGGACGTGGTCGATCGGATCCTTCTCGGACCGCATCCGGTCGACCTCCTCGCGCGTGCGGTACTTCGCGGGGTCCGACATCGAATGGCCCCGGTAGCGGTAGGTCATCATCTCGAGGATGTAGGGGCCCTCGCCCGCGCGGCAGGCGGCGACGGCCTTCTGGCCGGCGGCCTTGACCGCCAGCACGTCCATCCCGTCGACCGCCTCGCCCTTGATGCCGTAGGCCGCGCCGCGTTCCCAGAAGCTGGGGCTCTTGGTGGAACGCTTCATGCTGGTGCCCATAGCGTACTGGTTGTTCTCGATCACGAAGACGACCGGCAGGTTCCAGAGCTCGGCCATGTTGTAGGTCTCGTAGACCTGGCCCTGGTTGGCCGCGCCGTCGCCGAAGTAGGTGAAGGTGACGTTGTCGTTCCCCAGATACTTGTCGGCGAAGGCCAGCCCCGCGCCCAGCGGCACCTGCGCCGCGACGATGCCGTGGCCGCCGTAGAAGTGCTTCTCGCGGCTGAACATGTGCATCGAGCCGCCCTTGCCCTTGGAGTAGCCGCCCGAACGTCCGGTCAGCTCGGCCATGACGCCCTTCGGATCCATTCCGCAGGCCAGCATGTGCCCGTGGTCGCGGTAGCTGGTGATGCGCTTGTCGCCGTCCTTCGCGGCGGCCTCGAGCCCCACGACCACCGCCTCCTGCCCGATGTAGAGGTGGCAGAACCCGCCGATCAGGCCCATCCCGTAAAGCTGGCCCGCCTTCTCCTCGAACCGGCGGATCAGGAGCATGTCCCGGTAGTACTTGAGCAGTTCGTCGCGCGACAGGTTCGGCGCCTTGGGGGCAGCGGCCATGCGGGGATCCTTCGACATGGGCGATGGTTCAACGTTGAACCAAGGCTAGCCGAGGCGAAAAGGGGGCGCAAACCGAAAGTGGCGGGGGTTCAGCGGATGACGATCTCGTCCGCGCGGATGTAGCCCAGCACGTCGCGGACCTGCTCGTCCAGAAGGTCGAGGTCGAGATAGCCGTCCGACATCCGCAGCGTGCGGTTGCGCACGTCGGCGAGCGCGGCCTGCAGGCGGTCGCGCTCCGCCTCGAGATCGCGCGCCTCGGCGCGGATCTGCACCTGGCGGAACACGCCGTAGTCGCCCTGGACGGCGGCGAAGACGAAGTAGCCGCCGATCATCACGGCCCCCAGCAGGATCAAGACCCCGCCGAGCGCGGGCCGCGGCTGGCCCGGTCTGGAAAGATGGATGCCCATTCGTCGCCCCGGTGGCCCCGCGTTCGGGTGGGGGGCCTTGCGCGGACCATGCCACACCGCCGCGCGCTTGGGAATCCGGAAAATGCGGGCCGGGCGCGGCCCGCCGGTCAGTCCGCGCCCTTGTAGATGTCGATCAGCCGCGACAGCATCGCCAGCGCCTCGGGCCGGCTGCGCTGGAAGCTGTTGCGCCCGATGATCGACCCGTTGCCGCCCCCGTCGCGGATCGCGCGCGCGTCGTCGTAGACCGCGTCCTCGCCCTTCGCGGCCCCGCCCGAGAAGACGATGATCCGCCGCCCCGCGAAGCTCGCCTGCACGCAGTGGCGGACGCGCGCGGCCTGGGTCGCGATGTCGATGCCCCTGTCCTCGTAGACCTTCCGCGCCTCGGGCTGCATCAGGTGGTCGGTGGACAGCTTGACCTTGATGATGTGCGCGCCCAGAAGCGCCGCGATGTGCGCGCTGTAGGCGCAGACGTCGATCGCCGTCTCGCCGTCCTTCGTCACCGCCTCGCCGCGCGGGTAGGACCAGATCACCGTGGCGACGCCCTTCGCGGCGGCCTCGGCGCGCATCGCGCTGATCTCCTCGAACATCTCGAGGCCCGCATCGCTGCCCGGATAGATCGTGAAGCCGATCGCGGCGCAGCCCAGCCGCAGCGCGTCGTCGACCCCGGCGGTGATCGCCTGGTTCTTGCCCGCCGTGTCCGACATCAGGCTGTTCGCGCTGTTGACCTTCAGGATCGTGGGGATCTGCCCCGCGAAGGTGTCCGCCCCCGCCTCGAGCGGCCCGAGGGGGGCGGCGTAGGCGCTCAGCCCCGCGTCGATGGCGAGCCGGTAGTGGTAGTGCGGGTCGTAGGCGTCGGGGTTGGCGGCGAAGCTGCGCGCGGGGCCGTGCTCGAACCCCTGGTCCACCGGCAGGATGATCATCCTGCCCGTGCCGCCCAGCCGCCCCTCCATCAGCATCCGGCAGAGGTTGGCCTTCACGCCGGGCGTCTCGCCCTCGTAGTGGCGCAGGATGGCCTGGACTTCGGGGGTGGCGCGCATCGCGGGATTCCTCGGGGATGGGGCGGGTCGCCACCGGACTAGAAGGCGGGTGTGACGCTGGCAACCCTGTTGGCGCTAACGGGCTGACGGTCCGTGCGGACCCGGATCACCCGCCCAGAGCCGCGACGCCGGGCAGGGTCTTGCCCTCCATCCATTCGAGGAACGCCCCCCCGGCGGTCGAGACGAAGGTGAAGGCGTCCGCGACCCCCGCCTTGTTCAGCGCCGCCACCGTGTCGCCGCCGCCCGCGACCGACACGAGGCGGCCGGCCTTCGTCAGCCGCGCCGCCGCCTGCGCGGAGGCCACGGTCGCGGCGTCGAAGGGCGCGATCTCGAAGGCGCCGAGCGGGCCGTTCCAGATCAGCGTGCGCGCCTTGTCGAGGACGGCCGCGATCGCCGCGACCGTCTCGGGTCCGGCGTCGAGGATCATCGCATCCGCCGGGCATCGGTCCACCGGCACCGTCTCCGACGCGGCCCCGGCCTTCAGGTCCCGCGCCACGACGGCATCGACGGGAAGGTGGATCGCGCAGCCCGCGGCCTCGGCCTTCGTCAGGATCCCGCGCGCGGTACCGGCCATGTCGCGCTCCGCAAGGCTCCGGCCGACCTCGATCCCCTTGGACACGAGGAAGGTGTTGGCCATCCCGCCGCCGATCACCAGATGGTCGACGCGGCCCACGAGGTTCGCCAGAAGGTCGAGCTTGGTCGAGACCTTGGCCCCGCCCACGACCGCGACGACGGGCCGCGCGGGGCTGCCCAGCGCCGCCTCCAGCGCGCGCAGCTCCGCCTCCATCAGGCGGCCGGCGCAGGCGGGCAGGCGGTGCGCGACGCCCTCGGTCGAGGCATGCGCCCGGTGCGCGGCCGAGAAGGCGTCGTTGACGTAGACCTGCCCCAGCGCCGCCATCGCCGCGGCCAGCGCGGGGTCGTTGGCCTCCTCGCCCGGCTCGAAGCGGGTGTTCTCCAGCAGCAGGACCTCGCCCGCCGGCAGCGCGTCGACCGCCGACTGCGCGACCGGGCCATGGCAGGCTTCGGCGAAACGGACGGGCACGGGGGCCAGCGCCCCGCGCAGCGCGGGCAGCACGCGCCCAAGGCTCATGTCCGGCACCACCTTGCCCTTCGGACGGTCGAAATGCGCGAGCAGGACCGGCCGCCCGCCCCTCGCGATCACGTCGCGCAGGGTCGGCACGATCTTCTCGATCCGCGTGGCGTCGGTCACGCGGTCGCCCTCCATCGGCACGTTGATGTCGACGCGCACCAGCACGGTGTGGCCGGCCAGGTCCATGTCGTCCAGCGTCTTCCAGCCCATCGCGCGCCCTCCCGTCGGCCCGCGCCCGTTCTCGCCCGGGGGGCGGGGGCCGTCAACCGCGGTTGACCCTTTCCCTCCGCGTCCCCGGTGACTAGGTTGCCCCCGACCGAAACCCGAGAAGGAGATCCCGATGGCCGACATCGACGATCCGGAAAACACGATCATCCTGACCCTGAAGGACGGGGACGTGACGATCCGCCTGCTGCCCGACGTGGCGCCGAAGCACGTCGACCGCATGAAGGCGCTGGCGCGCGCGGGGGCCTACGACAACGTCTGCTTCCACCGCGTGATCGAGGGCTTCATGGCCCAGACCGGCGACGTGGCCAACGGCAACATGGAGAAGGGATTCGACCTGCGCCGCGCGGGCACCGGCGGGTCGGACCACCCGGACCTTCCGGCGGAGTTCTCGAAGCTGCCGCACGCGCGCGGCTCGATCGGGGCGGCGCGGTCGTCGAACCCGAACAGCGCGAACAGCCAGTTCTTCATCAACTTCAAGGACAACGACTTCCTGAACGGCCAGTACACGGTCTACGGCCAGGTCGTGCGCGGGATGGAGCACGTGGACCGCATCGCGCGCGGCGAGCCGCCCGCGAACCCCGACCGGATCGTCCGCATGACGGTGGCCGCCGATGTCGCGTAAGGGCCTGATCCTCGCGGCGCTCATCATCGCCGCCCCCGCCACGGCGCAGGAGGCGGTCGACGGCCCCGGCCCGAACCTCACGATCGACGTCGCGGGATCGGCCACGGGGCAGATCGTGATCGACCTGCTGCCCGACGTGGCCCCCCGGCACGTCGCGCAGATCGTGGCGCTGGCGCAGGAAGGGGCCTACGACGGCGTGGTCTTCCACCGGGTCATCGACGGCTTCATGGCGCAGACCGGCGACGTGCAGTTCGGCAAGGCCGGCGGCGACACGTCGCAGGCGGGCATGGGCGGATCGTCGAAGCCCGACCTGCCGGCGGAGTTCTCCTCGATCGGCTTCGACCGGGGCATCGTCGGGATGGCGCGCAGCCAGGACCCCGACAGCGCCAACAGCCAGTTCTTCATCATGTTCGCGCCCGGCAGCTTCCTCGACGGCCAGTACACCGTCGTGGGCCGCGTGATCAGCGGGATGGAGGTCGTGGACGCGATCAAGAAGGGCGACGGCCCGAACGGCGAGGTGACCGACCCCGACCGCATGGAGAAGGTCACGGTCGCGCCCTGATCCCCCCCGCGCCCGAGGCTGCGGGCGGGCCGGAACCCCCGGCCCGCCGCACCCGTTCATGCCCCGGACCCGGACCGGAGCCGCCATGCGCATCGACCAGCTCGCCTACCGCGCCCTGAACCCCGTCCACGCCCGCGATCCCCTGTCGGGCGAGGGCGCGCGGATCGAGCCGAAGCGCTTCAACCCGCCCGGCACGGCCGCGCTCTACACCAGCCTCGATCCCCTCACCGCGCTGAACGAGCTTTGCGAGGCGGGTTCGCCGCTGGAGCCGACGCTGGTGGTCAGCGTCCGGGTGACGGCCGAGCCGGTCTTCGACGCGGCCGAGGGGCCGGTGGCCGCGCGGGGCTACGCGCTGCGCGACCTTCTGGCCGACGACTGGGCCGACCGCACCGACGGCCGGCTGCCCCTGTCGCAGGCCTTCGCCCGCGCGCTGATCGACGAGGGCTTCGCGGGCCTGCGCGTGCGCAGCTGCGCCCCGGGGGCGGGCGAGGGCAGCCTGAACCTCGTCCTGTGGCGCTGGGCAGGGCGGGGGGGCGCGCGCGTGGACCTGGTCGACACCGAGGGCCGGATCGCGGCCCTGCCGAAGGGCTAGCCCAGCCGCACCAGCCGGTGCCTCTTGCGTCCGACCGAGACCTTGAGGCCGTCGCCGATCATGTCGGCCGTCACCGTCGCCTGCGGGTCGCGGACCGGCTCGTTCCCGAAGCGCACCGCGTTCTCGGCGATCAGGCGCTTGGCCTCCTTGCCCGAGGGGGCGATGCCCGTCGCGGTCAGGAAATGCACGGCCGAGAGACCCGCGCCCAGCGTCGCCGGGGCGAGCATCGCGGTGTCGAGCTCGTCGCCCGTCCCCCCCTCCTCGAACACGGCGCGCGCGGTCGCCCCGGCGGCGGCGGCGGCGTCGGGGCCGTGCAGCAGGCCCGTCACCTCGTTCGCGAGGACGATCTTCGCCGCGTTGATCTCCGATCCCCCCAGGGCCCCCAGCCGGTCGCATTCGTCCAGCGGAAGCTCGGTGAACAGCCGCAGGAAGCGGCCGGTGTCCGCGTCGTTGGTGTTGCGCCAGAACTGCCAGAACTCGTAAGGCGACAGCATCGCGCCGTCGAGCCAGACCGCGCCGCCCGCCGACTTCCCCATCTTCCGCCCGTCGCTCGTGGTCAGGAGCGGCGTCGTCAGCCCGAAGATCTGCCGGTCGATCACCCGGCGCGTGAGGTCGATGCCGTTGACGATGTTGCCCCACTGGTCCGAACCGCCCATCTGCAGCAGGCAGCCGTGGCGGCGGTTCAGCTCCAGGAAGTCGTAGGCCTGGAGGATCATGTAGTTGAACTCGAGGAACGACAGCGACTGCTCGCGGTCGAGCCGCGACTTCACGCTCTCGAACGACAGCATCCGGTTGACGCTGAAGTGCCGCCCGATGTCGCGCAGGAAGTCGAGGTAGTTGAGTCCGTCGAGCCATTCGGCGTTGTCGAGCATCAGCGCGCCGGACGCTCCCTCGCCGTAGTCGAGGTAGCGCGCGAAGACCCGCTGCATCCCCGCGATGTTCGCGCCGATCTGCGACGGGCTCAGCAGCGGCCGCTCCTCGGCGCGGAAGGACGGGTCGCCTACCTTGGTGGTGCCCCCGCCCATCAGCGTGATCGGGCGGTGCCCGGTCCTCTGAAGCCAGCGCAGCAGCATGATGTTCATCAGATGGCCGACGTGCAGGCTGGCCGCGGTCGCGTCGTACCCGATGTAGGCGGGCACCACGCCGCGCATCAGCGCCTCGTCCAGCGCCTGCAGGTCGGTGCAGTCCGCAAGGTAGCCGCGGGCCGTGACCACATGCAGGAACTCCGATTTCGGATGGTAGGTCATGCGGCACCCGTGCTTTAACGCGCCGGGTATAGGGGCGGCGCGGTCGCGGGGGCAAGGGCATGTTGAAGGCGGGGCCGGTCTGGGCGCTGGGGACGATGTCGGGCACCTCGCTCGACGGGGTGGACGCGGCGCTCCTGCGGACGGACGGGCTTCGCATCCTCGGCTTCGGCGACACCGCCTACCGGCCCTATTCCGGGGCCGAGCGGGCGACGCTGCGCGCGGCCCTGGGGCACTGGCCGGGAAGCCCCGCGGCGCAGGCGGCCGCGCGCGTGGTGGAGGACGCGCACGCCGAGCTTCTGTCCCGCTTCCAGGGCGCCGAGGTCGTGGCCTTCCACGGCCAGACGCTCGCGCACGAGCCGCGCGGCCGGGGCACGCACCAGGCGGGATCGGGCGACATCCTCGCGCAGGCGCTGGGTCTGCCGGTGGTCTGGGACTTCCGGTCGAGCGACGTGGGCTTCGGCGGGCAGGGCGCGCCGCTCGCCCCGTTCTACCACCATGCCTGCGCGGCCTGGATCGGGGCCGGTGCGCCGCTCGCGTTCCTCAACATGGGCGGGGTCGGGAACCTGACGTGGGTGGACCCGCGCATCGCCGCGCCCGAGGCGCCGGGGGCCTGCCTCGCCTTCGACACGGGCCCCGCCAACGCGCCGGTCGACGACCTGATGATGGAGCGGCGCGGCGCGGCGCAGGACGAGGGCGGGGCGCTGGCCGCGACGGGGCAGGCGGACGCGGGCGTGATCGCGGCCTTCCTCGACCGCCCGTACTTCTACCGGGTGCCGCCGAAGTCGCTCGACCGGAACGACTTCGCGGACCTCGCGCGGGCCGTGGGGCATCTGTCCGACGCGGACGCGGCCGCCACGCTGACCGCGGCCGCCGCGGCCGCCGTCCGCCGGGGGACCGAGCATCTCCCCGTCCCGGTCGCGCGGATGCTGGTCACGGGCGGGGGGCGGCGAAACGCGACGCTGATGCGGATGCTCGCCGATGCCCTCCCCGGCCCGGTGGAGCCGGTGGAGGCCGCGGGTCTCGATGGCGACATGCTCGAGGCGCAGGCCTTCGCCTTCCTCGCGGTGCGGGTGCTGCGCGGCCTGCCCACCAGCGCGCCCGGCACCACGGGCGTCGCGGCCCCCGTCGGCGGCGGCCGCGTCAGCCGGCCGGCCTGACCCCGCGCAGCATCCCCGCGCTGTAGAGCGCGAGCGCCGCCCAGATCATCGGGAAGGCGATCCGCTCGGCCTCGCCGAAGGGCTCGCCGAAGACGAAGACCGCGATCAGGAAGACCATCGTCGGCGCGATGTACTGCAGGATGCCGATCGTCGACAGCCGCAGCCGCCGCGCGGCGTTGGCGTAGAGGATGAGCGGCCCCGCCGTGACCACCCCGCAGCCCAGAAGCAGCCAGGTGTCGCGCGCCGTGCCGCCGAAGGCCCCGGTGCCCGTGGCCTGCGCCCAGAGGATCCAGCCCAGCGCGAAGGGCGAGAGCAGCAGGACCTCGAGCATGAAGCCCTGGTTGGGGCCGATCGGCAGCGACCGCTTGGCCAGCGCGTAGAACCCCCAGGTCACCGCAAGGCCGACCGCGATCAGCGGCAGGCGCCCCGCCTCCCAGGTCATCACCGCGACGGCGGCGAGCGCCAGCGCGATGGCCAGACGCTGCAGCCGCCCCAGCCGCTCGCGCAGCACGATCGCCCCCAGCGCCACGCTGAACAGCGGGTTGATGTAGTAGCCGAGGGCGGCGTCGAGCGTCTGGCCCGACTGGATCGCATAGACGTAGATCCCCCAGTTGACCGAGATCAGCGCCGCCGTCAGCAGCCCCATCCCGAGCATGCGCGGGGTCCGCAGCGCCTCGGCGAGGGCCTGCGTGCGCCGGGTGGCCAGCAGCACCGCCCCGGCGATGGGGACCGACCAAAGGATGCGATGCGCGATCACCTCCACCGTCGGGATCTGCGACAGGAGCTTCATGTAGAGCGGCAGGAACCCCCAGAGCACGTAGACCGTGACCGCGAGCGCGAACCCCGCGGGCGTGTCGCCCCGGGCCGGGGGGGTTGGGACGGGTTCGGCCATGCGGCCGGCATACGCCCGCGCGCCGGCGCGCGCCACGGTCGAATTGTGCGGGTCACAAGCGCCGCGCGGGTGCGCCGGCGGGATGGCGGCCGCGCCCGGACCGGCCGGGCGCGGCGGGGCCGTCAGGCGCCGAGGTTCGAGAACATCACGATCTTGCGTTCCAGATCGAAGGTCGTGTGCTTGCTCCGGCCCAGCAGCTTGACCAGAAGGTCGGCGTCGTCCTCGGTCGGCTCGAGGATGTATTCCTCGACCCCGTTGTCGAGGATCAGCTGGATCGTGAACTGCCCGTCCTCGCCGCGCTCGCCCTCGACCCACGAGGCCTGGAAGTCGGTCACCTGGCGGACCTTGTACCGGCGGCTCATCCGGTCGCTGGCCTGCCGGTTGCTGTCCATGCCGGACTGCGGGTTGTCGTCCATGTCGTCGCTCCTTCAAGCGGTGGCTCCGGCCGATCGAACACCCGAGCGCGGCGCATGTTCCGCCGCGCGCCGCGGGCCGGCGGATCCCCCCGGCCCCGGGCGCGCTCAGCCCCTCAGGATCGTGTCGCCCGCGTAGTCCGCGACCTCGCCCAGCATCTCCTCGATGCGGATGAGCTGGTTGTACTTGGCCAGCCGGTCCGACCGCGACAGGCTGCCGGTCTTGATCTGGCCGCAGTTGGTGGCGACGGCGAGGTCGGCGATCGTCGCGTCCTCGGTCTCGCCCGACCGGTGGCTCATGACGTTCGCGTAGGCCGCACGGTGGGCCATGTCGACGGCGGCCAGCGTCTCGGTGAGGGTGCCGATCTGGTTGACCTTCACGAGCATCGCGTTGGCGCAGCCCCGCGCGATCCCTTCGGCCAGGCGCTTCGGATTCGTCACGAACAGGTCGTCGCCCACGAGCTGCAGCCGGCCGCCCAGGCGTTCGGTCAGCATCCGCCAGCCGTCCCAGTCGTCCTCGGCGCAGCCGTCCTCGATCGAGATGATCGGATAGTCGGCGGCGAGCGCCGCGAGGAAGTCGACGTTCTCGGCGACCGAGAGGGACCGGCCCTCGCCCGCCATCTCGTAGCGGCCGCCGCGGAAGTACTCGGTCGCGGCGCAATCGAGCGCGAGGTGGATGTCCTCGCCAGGCCGGTAGCCAGCCTTCTCGATGGATCGCAGAATGAAATCAAGGGCGTCGCGGGCGGATCGCAGGTTGGGCGCGAAGCCGCCCTCGTCGCCGATCCCGGTGTTGTGGCCGGCGGCCGACAACTCCTTCCTCAGCGTGTGGAAGACCTCCGCCCCCATCCGCACCGCGTCGCGCAGGCTGTCGGCCGCGACCGGCATGATCATGAATTCCTGGATGTCGATCGGATTGTCCGCGTGCTGGCCGCCGTTGATGATGTTCATCATCGGCACCGGCAGGACGCGGGCCGCGGTGCCCCCGACGTAGCGGTAGAGCGGCATGCCCGTCGACTCCGCCGCGGCCTTCGCCACCGCAAGGCTGACGCCGAGGATCGCGTTCGCGCCCAGCCGGCCCTTGTTCGGGGTGCCGTCCATCTCGATCATCGTGCGGTCGATCCCGATCTGGTCGGTCGCGTCGAACCCCGTGATCTCCTCCGCGATCTCGCCGTTCACCGCCGCCACCGCCTCGGTCACGCCCTTGCCCATGTACCGGGCCCTGTCGCCGTCGCGCCGCTCCACCGCCTCGTGCGCGCCGGTCGAGGCGCCCGAGGGCACGGCGGCGCGGCCCATCGAGCCGTCCTCGAGATGCACGTCCACCTCCACCGTCGGGTTGCCCCGGCTGTCGAGGATCTCGCGGGCATGGATGTCGACGATCGTGGTCATGGGCGGCTCCTGTTGCTGGCCGCGGTTCTAGCGGCCGGGGGGATCGCTGGGAAGGGCGCTGCGCATACGGGCGCGCTCGCGCAGCACGGTGTAGATGCCGGACGCGATGATGAGCGCGGCGCCGCCGAGCGTCCAGGCGTCGGGGCGCTCGGCGAAGACGACGAAGCCGAGCCCGAGCGCGAAGACCAGCCGGGTGTAGCGGAAGGGCGCGATCGCCGACACGTCGCCGCAGCGGGTGGCCTCGATGATCATCCAGTAGGCGACCAGACCGATCGCCGTGGCCGCCGCGATCTGCCGCGCCGCGAGCGGGGGAGGCGGCCACACCGCCCCGCCCGAGACCGCGAGCATCCCGAGGCCGAGGACCGCGACGGCGGCGAAGCCCCAGGTCGCGACGACCATCGTCGGCAGGCCCGCCGGCATCCGGCGCGTCACCAGATCGCGCGCGGCGAGGCCCGCCATTCCCAGGACCGCCCAGAGCGCGTTCGGGTCGAACCCCGCGCCGGCCGGCCGCAGGATCAGCAGCATGCCGGCGAAGCCCGCGACGACCGCGCTCCAGCGCCGCCATCCGACCGCCTCGCCGAGGATCAGCGCGGCGCCGGCGGTCACCACGAGCGGCGTCGCCTGCAGGATCGCCGAGGCGATGGAGAGGGGGATCAGCGACAGCGCCGTCACGAACCCCATCGTGCCGACCATCTCGCACAGGCAGCGCGCCGCCAGCGGGCGCGCGTGCGCGGCGTCGGGCCGGAGCCGGAGGCCCCTCGCCAGGGTGGCGGCCGCGAAGACCGCGGCACCGCCGAGACCGATCGAGGCGAGGATCTGGCCGGCCGGCACCGAGGCCGAGGCGAGCTTGATCAGCGCGTCCTCGACCGCGAAGGCCGCCATGGCCGCACACATGAGAAGGATGCCGCGGACGTTCGCCGTCATCGCGTCAGTCCCGTTTCAGCGGGACGCCGTAGAGCTCCAGCCGGTGCCCCTTCAGCCGGTAGCCGAGCCGTGCCGCGATCCGGTCCTGCAGCGCCTCGATGTCGGGATCGACGAACTCGATCACGCGGCCGGTGTTCAGGTCGATCAGGTGGTCGTGGTGGTCGCGCTCGGCATCCTCGTAGCGCGCGCGGCCGTCGCCGAAGGCCCGGCGGTCGAGGATCCCCGCCTCCTCGAACAGCTTGACGGTGCGGTAGACCGTCGCGATCGAGATGCGCGGGTCGATCACCGCCGCGCGGGCGTGGAGCGCCTCGACGTCGGGGTGGTCGCGCGCGTCGCCGATCACGCGGGCGATGGTCCGGCGCTGCCCGGTCATGCGCAGCCCCCGGGCCTCGCAGCGCGCGACGATGGTCTCGGACATGGGCGGCGCTCCCTCGCAGGTCAGGGCCGGGTCTAGGGGATTTCCCCGACGCGCGAAACCCCCGGGGGCGGGGCCGTCGGGGCGCGGACCGATTCCCGTCGGGCGGGTGATTCCATCCGCGCGGCCCGTCCGCGCGGGGCCCGGACGGCGGCCGGGCGGCCCCGCCGGCGACTTTTTTCCGGTGCCCGGAGGGGGCCGCCGGGCCCGGTCCTGCGGTGGGCGGCGGGGCCGGGGCGCGCCCGCGCGGCGCTTGCGG
>ERZ1066121.189-NODE-189-length-57604-cov-23.808163_pt1 | contig 57604 bp, 44 predicted proteins | sample MGYA00382768_ERZ1066121 | MGnify/ENA primary metagenome ERZ1066121 (study PRJEB33369, sample SAMEA5778351) | biofilm metagenome | biome: Industrial cooling water; feature: Water cooling tower basin; material: Biofilm | place: United Arab Emirates | collected...
GTGCGTCTGCCCTTCCTGCCGTTCCCTGCAGTTCCTGCCGTCCCCTTGCAGTTCCAAGCGGTTCAGCGTCGCCGACCAGACGCCGGGCGCGCCGGACACGCGAAGAAGTGCACGTGCGCGAGGTGATGAATCACACCGAGCGGTCATGCGAGACTTGGCATTCGCAGGATCCACCCTTCGAGCCGCGCGTCCGCGTCGTCGGGCACGGCAGGCCAGCCGGAGGCGAGCGCGCGGTGCATGGCGAGCGCCGCGCAGGCCGCGTCGAGCGCGTCCTCGGAGGCGGCGACGTCGTCGCGCAGCGCGCGCGGGACGAGCGGGCCGAGTGCGTCCACGAAGGACGCGCGTGCCGCGGCGGAGGACTTGACGACCGCCCCGGTCGCGAGCCGCGGGTAGATCTCGGCGGCGGTCACGGCGCGCGGCGCGTCCCACGGCCAGATCGCGACGCCCGCGTCGCGCAGCGCGAGGAGCGTGCGCATGCCGCGCAGCGTCCCCGTTCCCACGGCGCCCGCGCCGCCGACCTGGAAGACCGACTTCGGGCGCACCCCGTGCGACTCGGCGACTGCGCGCTCGGTGCGGCGAAAGGCGCGCGTCGGATCCGCGAGCGCGGGCCAGCGCCCGACGCCCGGTCGTCCCCACCACGGCGCCTCGCACGCGAGCGCCGTGTCCTGCGCGGCGTCGAGGCGCGCCCAGAGCGTCGGCGCGTCGTGGGCGTCGAGCCGCTCGCGCGCGTACCACGCCGGGACCCCCACGGCGAAGTCGAGCCCGATCGCGAGCGTGCCGTGCGCGTCGGCGAGGGCGAGGAGGCGAGGCGCCACCTCGTCGCGCACGAATCCCCCCTCGAGCGCGACCAGCGCGCCATCGACCACCGTCGCGAGGCGGATGCGCGCGCGCTGCGTGCGCGCGTCCGCCGCCCCGCTCCAGTCGACCGCGACGACGGCGCGTGGCGCGATCAGCGCCCCGCCGGCACGAAGAGCCAGCGCCCGACGACGCGCCCCGTCACCGTCTGCTCCGTGGGGGCGTAGATCGGCGTCGGCGCCTTCTCGGCCGCGTCGGCACGCATCGCCATCGCCATCGGCATCGGGCGCGGCATCTCGCCCTCCTGCGTCGTGATCGAGAGCAGCGCCCCGAGCGTCCCGCCGGCCGCCCGCGCGATCGCCTCGGCGCCGAGGCGCGCGTCGCTCGTCGCCGCGGCGAGCGCGTCGCGCTTCACGGCCGAGAGGTTCGAGAGGTAGAAGCTCACCCCCGCGACGTCGTTGGCCCCCGCCGCGAGCGCGGCGTCGATCGCGCGCCCCACCTGGTCGACCTGCCGCAGCTCGACGCGCACCGTGTTGCGCGCGTCGTAGCCCACCAGCTCGGGCGAGCGCCCCTCGCCGGGATAGCGGTACGCCGGCTGCACCGAGTAGCCGAGCGTCGCGAGCTGCTCGCGCGGCACCCCCGCGGCGCGGAGCGCGTCGAGCACGCGCTGCGAGCGCTGCGCGTTCTCCGTCCCCGCCGCCGAGGCGGTGCGCGCGCGCACCTGCACCGTCACAAGCACCTGCGCGCGGTCGGGCATCGCCGTCACCTCGCCCTGCCCGGCGACCTCGATCGTCGGCGGCGAGGGCGCGTTCGACGGTCCCGCCGGCACCCCCTGCGCGAGCAGCGCCGGCGCGAGGGCGGCGAGGACGAGCGGGATCGTGCCCGCGGCGAGGAAGGAAGGCATCGCGTCGCTCCGTGCGGTCGTGTCGTCGCCCCGCCTCGTGCGGGGCCGCGCGAATCTACCCCGCCCGCGGCGCCCACGGTCCCCGCGCCCGTGGCCGCGCGGAAGACCATGTCTCACCGCAGAGGCGCAGAGGAACGCATGGACGAACCTCTGCGCCCCTGCGGTGAGATCCGATCCTCCCGCGGATCCATGCACGGCCGAAACCCGCACGGACCATCCGCGTTCGGCGCGACAGAACCGGACGACTTGCCCGGATCCACGCCACGGAACGGCGCGAAATCCCTTGTGCCGCTTGCAGAACGGCACGAGCCCCGATACCCTCGTGCGCGCGCCACTGGCGCGGAATCACGTGCCTCACCCAAGGAGCCCAGCCCAGATGAACAAGATCGACCTCGTCAACGCCCTCGTCGACGGCCACGAGCTGTCGCGCAAGAACGCCAACGCGATCGTCGCCGCGATCTTCGACGCCGAGGAGGGGCTCATCGCCCGCGCGCTCAAGAAGGGCGAGAAGGTCGGCATCACCGGCTTCGGCACCTTCACGCTCCGCAAGCGCAACGCGCGCACCGGCCGCAACCCGCAGACGGGCGAGTCGGTGAAGATCGCCGCCAGCAAGGCGCCCGCGTTCAAGGCGGGGGCCTCGCTCAAGGCCTTCGTGAACGGCAAGAGCGCCGCGAAGCCGGCGAAGAAGGTCGTAAAGAAGGCGGCGAAGAAGGGCGCCGCGAAGAAGGGCATCCGCAAGTAAGGCGTGGCGTCCCGCGCACGGGGCCCGGTGCCGCTCGGCGCCGGGCCCCGTCGTGCGTCCGGCCCGCGCCTATCTTTGCGCCATGGCCCGTCCCGCGAGCGTGCTCGATCCCGTCGTCGACGTGGAGACGCCCGAGCAGGTCGTCGTCTCCCACACCCTCGCCGGCCCCGGCGCGCGCGGCGCCGCGCTGCTCGTCGACCTCGCGGTGACCGTCGGGGCGTACGTCCTCGTCGCCTGGCTCGCGGGGGCCGTCGTCAGGAACCTCGGCCTCGGGCGCTCGCGCCTCGTCGACGAGTGGGGCGTCGCCCTCTTCCTCGCCGGGCAGTTCATCCTGCAGTGGGGCTACCACGTCGTCTGCGAGGCGACGTTCGACGGCCAGACCCCCGGCAAGCGCCTCCTGCGGCTCCGCGTCGTCCGCTTGGGCGGCGGCGGCATCGACCTCGGGGCGAGCGCCGCGCGCAACCTGCTCCGTGTCGTCGACATGCAGCCCGGCCTCGTGTACGCGGTCGGGATCCTGTCGTCGGTCGTCACGCGCAACAACCAGCGCCTCGGCGACCTCGTCGCGGGGACGATCGTCGTCCGCGAGCGCCCGCTCGCGCTGCGCATCCCGCCCGCGCCCGTCGCGGCTCCCGAGGGCGAGCCGGTGCCCGCGCTCGCCGCGCCGCGGCTCGACGACGCGACCTTCGCGCTCCTCGACACCTTCGTCGCGCGCGCCGCCGGCTACGCGCCCGACGCCCGCGCGCGCATCGCCGGCGCGCTGGCCGCGAAGTGCGCACTCCCCGCCGGCGCGCGCGACGCCGAGGCGGCGCTGCGCGAGCTCCACGCGCGCGAGGTCGCGGCGCGCGCGGTCGTGGTTCCGGTGCGCAGCGACGCCGGCGGGCGGCGCGAGGAGTGGGCGCTCGTCGCCGAGGGGCGCGAGCGCTGGGACGCCTTCGCCGCGCAGCTGGAGCGCGTGCGGCGCACCGGCCTCGCCCGCCTCGACGAGGAGGCGGTGACGCGCTTCGTCGAGGACTACCGCGCCGTCGCCGCCGACCTCGCGCGACTCCGCACCGCCGATCGCGGGCGCGGGGGCGACGCGGTCTACGCGCTCTCGCGCCTCGTCGCCGCCGGCCACAACCTCATCTACCGCCGCCCGACGCGCACGCTCGCCCGCGCGTGGCGCTTCGTGGCCCTCGACGTCCCCGCCGAGGTGCGCCGCAGCTGGCGCCCGATCCTCGCCGCCGCGCTCCTGCTCTTCGTCCCCGCGATCGTCACCGGCGTCGCGGTCGCGTCGCGCCCGGCGCTCGGCGAGCGGATCCTCGGCCCCGGCATGGTCGCCCGCGCCGAAGGCGGGAAGCTCCGCGCGAACACCGGCGCCGACTACCTCGGCGACACCGAGATCGGCGGCCCCCTCATGGCCACGGGGATCACCACGAACAACGTGCGCGTCACCTACGTCGCCTTCGCCGGCGGGATCCTCTTCGGCGTCGGCACCGTCCTCGCGCTCGTCTTCAACGGCATCGCGGCGCTCGGCGCCGGCGTCGGCTACTACGTGAGCCAGGGAATCGGCCCGCAGATCCTCGGCTTCGTCGCCGCGCACGGCGTCCTCGAGCTCGCGGCGATCTGCATCGGCGGCGGCGGGGGGCTCCTCCTCGCGACCGCGCTCCTCCTCCCCGGCGACCGCACCCGTCGCGAGGCGCTCGTCGAGTACGGCGCGCGCGCGCTCCACCTCGTGGCCTGCGCGACGCTCTTCCTTCTCGTGGCCGGGACGATCGAGGGCAACATCTCGCCGTCGGCGATGCCCGATTCCGGGAAGTACGGCGTCGCGGTGCTGACCTTCGTGGCGATGGTCTGGTACCTGCGAGCGGGACGCGGCGCGAGCGACCCCGACGCCCCTACAGCTCGCCCCGCGCCTTGATCGCCAGGTAGCGGTTCACCAGCGACACCGCCATCGCCTGCGGCGGCGCGTCGATCACCTGCACGCCGGCCGCGCGCATCCGCGCCAGCGCCCCGGCCCGCGCGCCGAGGAGCGCCTCGGCCGCCGCGCCGCGCCACGCCTCCTCCTCGCGCCCCTCGAGCGCCGGCTCCGCCGCGGCGACGAGCGCGTCGTTGCGCAGCGCGAGGAAGACCGTCACGTGCTGCCGCGCGGCGTGGCGCGTGCGCTGCACGACGGCGCGGCTCGCGCGCGCGTCGACCACGTCGCCGAGGACCACGACGAGCGCGCGCGTCCGCTGCTGCGCGGCGAGCGTGCGGAAGGCGGCGGCGTAGTCCGGCTCGACGAGCCGCGCCTCGGCGCCGCCCAGCAGCTGCCGCATGCGGCGGAGCGTCGCCGGCCCCGTGCCCGGCGGCACCCAGCCGCGCACCTCGTCGTCGAAGAGGAGGAGCCCCACCTTGTCGCGCGACTGCATCGCGACGTCGGCGAGGAGGAGCGTCGCGGCGATCGCGTGCTCGAAGCGCGTGCGGTCGCCGGCGAGCTGCGTCATGAGGCGGCCGGCGTCGAGCGCGACGATCACCGTCTGCCCCTGCTCGACGGCGTACTGCCGCACGTGCGGCGTCCCGCGGCGCGCCGTCGCCTTCCAGTCGAGGTGGCGCGGATCGTCGCCCGGGACGTACTCGCGCAGCGCGTCGAAGGCGAGTCCAGCGCCGCGCCGGCGCACAGGGCGCACGCCGGCGTCGCGCAGCCGGCGCTGCAGCGCCAGCAGGCGGTAGCGCCGGAGCAGCGCGACGCTCGGCACGACGCGCACCGCGTCGTCCAGCGGCAGCTCGACGATGCGCGCGAGCAGCCCCCACGGCGACGCGATCCGCAGCGCGACGGGGCCGAGCGCCGCGGGGCCGCGCACGCGCCCTCGCAGCGGGTGCGACACCGTCGCCGTGCCCAGCGGGCCGAGGTCGAGCGGCATCGCGCGCACGCCGGTGCCGCCCAGCTCCGGCGGCACGCGATCGGCGAGCGTCGCCGACACCGGCGCCGGCCACGCGCTCCGCACCTCGTACGAGAGCCGTTCGTCGTCGCCGAGGCCGATCTCCGGGGGCGCGGTGCGCAGCACGCCGAAGGCGCGGGCCGGCGCGGTGCGCACCAGGTCCGCGAGCGCCAGCGCCAGGACCGCGAGCGTCGCCGCGGTGCCGGGGAGGAGCGGGAACCACGCCGGGCCGGCGACGAGCCACGCCGGCGCCGCGCACGCCGCCGCGAGTGCCAGGCGCCGCGTCGGCGCGACGCTCGTCGCCGCGCGCCACCAGCGCCGGAGCCGCGCCGTGACCGCGCTCACGCGGCGCCCGCCGTGCGCACGGGTCGCGTCACCTCAGACCGGCGCCGTGACGCGCGAGAGCACGCCGGCGACGACGTCGTCGGTCGTCCGCCCGTCCACGTCGAGCTCGGGGCTCAGCACGAGCCGGTGGCGGAGCGCCGCCGGCGCGATCCCCTTCACGTCGTCGGGGGTGGTGAAGTCGCGCCCCTCGAGCAGCGCCATCGCGCGCGCGACGCGGAGCAGCGCCACCGCCGCGCGCGGGCTCGCGCCGAGGGCGAGCGCCGGGTCCTCGCGCGTCGCGCGCACGATCGCGGCGATGTACCCCTGCACCTCGGGGGTCACCGTCACGCGGTCGCAGGTCGCGCGCAGCGCGTCGAGCCCCTCGGGGGTGAGCGCCGCGGCGTCGGTGCGCACGAGCGCGTCCGGATCGTCGCCGCGCGCGTGCGCCGCGAGCATCGCCGCCTCGGCCTCGGCATCGGGGTAGCCGACGCGCACCTTCACGAGGAAGCGGTCGAGCTGCGCCTCGGGGAGCGGGTACGTCCCCTCGAACTCCACCGGGTTCTGCGTCGCGAGCACCGTGAAGCGCTCGCCCAGCGGGTGGCGCGTCCCGTCCACCGTCACGTGCCGCTCCTGCATCGCCTCGAGGAGCGCGGCCTGCGTCTTCGCGGGGGCGCGGTTGATCTCGTCGGCGAGGAGGAGGTCGGCGAAGACCGGTCCCGCGCGGAACTCGAAGCGCCCCTCGCGCAGCACGCTCGTCCCGGTGATGTCGGCGGGCATCAGGTCGGGGGTGAACTGGATCCGCCCGAAGCGCACGCCGCACGCCTGCGCGACGACGCGCGCGAGGAGCGTCTTGGCGACGCCCGGCACCCCCTCGAGCAGCACGTGGCCGCGCGCGAGCAGCGCGGCGAGGAGCTCGTCGAGCGCGGCGTCCTGGCCGACGACGCGCGCGCGCACGGCGTCGCGGAGCGCGGTGAGGGCGGCGGAGGCGTCGGCGAGCGGGAGCGGGGCGGTCATGGCGGTGGGTGTCGCGGTGGATCGTCGGGGCGGGTCACGGCGCGAGGCAGGCCGCGTCGAGGCGCGCGGCGGCGCGCCGCAGCGCCGGAAGCTCGTCGGGGGCGACCGGCTCCGACAGCGCGCGCTCGAGGCGCGCGGCGTCGTCGCCGACGTCGGGGTGGCGCGCGGCGATCGCGCGCAGGAAGGCGGCGTCGTCGAGCGTCGCGAGGCGCGCGGTGCCGTGGCGGCGCCGCACGCCGGCCGCGAGCTGCCGCGCGACGGTGCGCGTCCCCTGCACGCGGGCCCACGCCGTCGCCAGCGCGTCGACGTGCTCGAGCGGGCTGCGCCGCCGCTCGCGCGGGAGCGCGCGGGGGACGAGCGTCCGCCGGCCGAGCGCCGCGAGGAGGAGCAGCCCCGCGGCCGCGAGCGCGAGCGTCGCGCGCCCGGGGCGCGTGCCGACGAGCGCCTCGCGCGTCACCGCGAGCGCCCCGCCGGCGTCGACGTCGCGCTGGTACCGCTCGGCCACCAGCAGCGGCGGGCGGCGCCCCGGCGCGAGCCATTCGAGGGCGCGCACCGCGGCGACGCCCATCCCCCACTCGCAGACGCGGAGCACGTCGGTGCGGACCACGTCGCCGTCGCTCGCGACGACGATGCGCCCGGCGCCGAGCGGGATGCCGAGGAGCGCGCTCGCGGTGCGCGTGCGCTCGACGGGGCGTCGCCGGCCGAGCGAGTCGCGGGAGAGCACGGAGCGCGTGACGGTCACGTCGACGAAGGAGCGGCTCCCGGCGGGGAGCGGGCGCAGCGGGCGGTCGAGCGAATCGAGCGGCGGGTCGACGACGAGCAGCAGGGGCGTCCCGCCCGGCCAGGTGCGGAGCCCGCGGCGGTTCTGCGCCGGCGTGCAGCGGAGCCCCTTCGGTGCCGCGAGCGTCCCGCTCTCGTTGGAGACGACGCCGAGCGAGTCGAGGAGGGCGTTGGTCGCCGGACCGGTGACGACGAGCGCGCGCCCGCCGGCGCGCACGGTGGCGAGGAGGTGCCCGCGCTCGCGCGGCGTCATCGCGAGCGGGCCGTCGAGGACGACGTGGATCACCCCCGTGTCGCCGCGCGCGGGAAACGGGGTGTCGCTCGTGCGCACGGCCCAGCCGAGTCGTGCGGCGAGCTGCGCGAAGAGCTTCGCGTTGTTCGCGCCGGCGCGCGTGATCGTCAGGCGGTCGTCGTCGTCGCTGCGCGGCGTGAGGAGGACCGTGATCGCGACGAGCGCCGCGAAGGCGGCGACGAGCGCGATCGTCAGCCGGCGGCTCGGGGCGGCGGCGGTCACGCGCGCGACCCGCGCATCAGGCGGCGCGCGCCGGCGCGACCGGCGGGGCGTCGAGGATCGGCGCGGCGAGCGCGTCGAGCTCGGCCCAGCGCGTCGCGTCGCAGCGCCCGTCGCCGTAGAGCACGACCTCGTAGCGGCGGCCGAAGTCGCGATAGGCGCGCCACGTCGCCTGGTCGCCGCGGCGGAGCGTGCGCGCGTGGTCGCCGATGGTGCGGCTCGGGTCGGCCACGAGGCGCCTGTCGGCGGCGAGGCGCGTCACGAGCGCCGTGTGCAGCACGTGCGCCGCCTCGGCGAACGCCGACTGCGCGGCGAGGGCGTGCGCGCGTGCCCGCAACTCGGTGGCGGTCGCCGGTGGCGGCGCCAGTTCGGCGGCCCGGCGTCGCGCCCGGGCGAGGAGGAAGACGCGCGCAGCCACCGCCGCGGCGGCGAGGAGCGCGAGGGCGAGCGCCACCGCGCGTCCCGCCGGGGTGCCGGCCGCGGCGTCGAGGAGGCGCTCGAACAGGTCGGAGAGCCACGACACCACGCGCAGCCAGAGCGTGTCGCGCAGCGCGCGGTCGTACTCGCGGGCCTCGAGCAGCCGATGCACGGTGTCGCGCACCGCGCCCGCGGGGACGGCCGGGAGCTGGACGGGCACGCGCGCTGCGCTCAGCGCGAGGCGTCCGGGGCGGCGAGCGGCGCCGGGGCGGCGAGCGCGCCGAGCGCCGCCTCGAGATCGGCCCCCTCGCGCCGTGCCCGCAGGTCGGCGTACTGCACGAGCGCGAGCATCCCGAAGACGGGGAGCGTCGGGATGGCGAGCACGGTGCCGAGCGCGCTCGCGACGTCCTGGTTGCCGACGGCGGCGGCGATGCCGAAGACGGTGGCGAAGATCGCGATGAAGAGGGCGATGCCGATCAGCCAGACGGCGACGAGGCGGAGCACCGAGCCGCGGGCGAGGCGCAGGGACCGCGCGATCGCGGCGAGCGGGCCCGCGCGCTCGAGGACGACGAGCGAGGTCGCGAGGGCGAGGAGCCCGTACACGCCGAGGCCGAGCGTGGCGACGAGGACGAACAGCGTGAGGCCGGCGATGACGAGGATCGACGCGCTGGCCTCGAACGAGGCGAAGGAGGCGGTGATCGCGCCGACGCCGAGGGCGAGGGGGACGGTGGCGAGCGCGCCGGCGATGGCGACGACGAGCATCGTCAGGACGAGCGCCGGGAGGCGCCGGAAGGCGACGCGGAACGACTCGGTGACCGCGGGGAGCGGGGCGCCCTGGAGCGCCGCGAGTCCGCTCCACGCAAGCGCCCCCTGCGTCGCGAAGCTCGCGACGAGGGAGACGAGGAACGACAGCCCCGCGACGAGGGCGGGGACGCCACCGAGCTGCGTCGGGTCGGCGGGGATGACGGCGCCCGGCGCGACGATCGCCTGCAGCGCGACGACCGCGAGCGAGGGGAGGGTGCCGAGGGCGGCGACCTGCAGGAGGTGCCCGAAGTGCGCCCGGACGAGCTGGACGGCCGCGTCGACGATCTCGGTCGCGGAACGGGGGCGGAGTGGCGGAAGCGGCGGCGGCGTCATGCGGGTGCGTGGCGGTGGCCCCGGAAGGTGAAGGGTGGGCGCGACCGGCGCGACGGGTGTGGCGCCGGGGCGCTCCGCATGGGACACGTACGGCCCATTCCGACGATCGCCGGGGGAGCCCTCCTGTCGTGTCCGCGCCACAGGTGGTGTGGTACTGAACCGAACTCGTCACGAACGAGTACGGAAGAGGCTGTCATGCACAAGGCGTTATGAAACAATGCATTTCTTGCAGGCTGATCCATTTGTTTGCCGTGGGAATGCCCCTTGCCCGGATCCGGCGCGCCGTCGAGGCGGACATGCGGGTCCGCCCGACGCACCACCCCACCCGGAGGCTCGTCCCCGTGACGATTCGTTCCACTGCCGCGGCCGCTGCGCTGGCCGCCGTCGCCCTGCCGCTCTCGGCGCAGTCCGCCAACTGGCAGCCGCTCGGCACGCTCACCGGTGCGTCGCCGGCCGTCGTGGCGCCCGTCGACCCGAACCTCCCGCAGTACCGCGTCGGGGCCGGGGACACGCGCTTCAACGGCGTCGTGCGCATCATCATGAACCGCACCGACGGCACCTTCGTCTGCTCCGGGTCGGTGCTCAACAACGGCAACCGCCAGGTCATCCTCTCGGCGGCGCACTGCTTCACGAACGCGCTGGGCGCGAACAACACGACGTCCGTCACGGTGGAGTACCGCAGCGCCCAGACCGGCGCGCTGATCCAGTCGCGCACCACCGCCGGGTCGAACGTCTTCATCCGCAGCGGCTACAACGGGTCGGTCGTCAACCAGCGCGACGTCGCCGTCATCAACCTCGGCATCGGCAACGGCTTCACCGACGCGACCATCCGTGGCTACGACCTCTTCCAGGGGGCGAGCTTCGCCGGCACGACGGTCAACCTCGCGGGCTACGGCGCGACGGGCAACGGCATCACCGGCGCCGTCGGCGGCGCGCAGACCTGGATGCGCTGGGGCCAGAACCGCTTCGAGACGAGCTGCGGCAACGCGGTCTCGGTCGCCTCGTGCGCCGGCACGCGCGCCGGCAACCCGTCGAACAACGTCAACACGCAGGGCGGAGTCATCATCGGCGACTTCGACGACCCGACGAACGCGATCCCGAACAACGACAGCCAGCTCTGCTTCTTCACCAACATCTGCACGGGCGCCGTCGGCGGCACCCCGGGCGAGGTGAACATCGGCGGCGGCGACTCGGGGAGCGCGGCGTTCATCGCCTCGTCGCAGGAGATCCTCGGCGTCGCCTCGTTCGGCTCGCGCCGCATCGACATCACGCCGATCCCGCCGTTCGGCGCGTTCAACACGTCGTTCGGCTACGCCTGCGTCGCCAACATCACGGGCAACGCCGAGTGCCAGGGCAACTTCGCCTTCGTCAACTCGGTCCTCGCGGCCGCCGTCATCCCCGAGCCGAGCACCTACGCGCTCATGGCCACGGGGCTCGTCGGGCTCGCCGGCGTCGCGCGTCGTCGCAACAAGAAGTCCTGAGTCCGCGCACCGCACGGACACGTCGGGGCCGGTCGCATCGCGCGACCGGCCCCGTCGTCGTTCCGTGGCCGTCCCCGCCCGCAACGGCGAAGGTGACGGACGGCGCGGACCGTCACCGCAGCACGAGCTTCGCGATCGTCTGCAGCTGCATGTTCGACGTCCCCTCGTAGATCGTCCCGATCTTCGCGTCGCGGTAGAACTTCTCGACCGGGTAGTCGGTCACGTAGCCGTAGCCCCCGAAGAGCTCGAGGCACACCGACGTCACGCGCTCGGCCACCTGCGACGAGAAGAGCTTCGCCATCGCCCCCTCGCGCTGGATGTCCTGCCCCGCGTCCTTGAGCCGCGCGGCGTTGTAGACCATCAGCCGCGCCGCCTCGAGCTCGGTCGCCGCCTGCGCGAGCTGGAACTGGATCGCCTGGAAGTCGGCCAGCGCCCGGCCGAACTGCGACCGCTCCTTCACGTACGCCGTCGCCGCGGCGAGCGCCCCGCCGGCGACGCCGATCATCTGCGCGCCGATCCCGATCCGGCCGCCGTTCAGCGTGTCGATCGCGATCCTGTAGCCCTGCCCCACGGGCCCCAGGACGTTCGCGTCGGGGACGACCACCCCCTCGAGGATCAGCTCCGTCGTGCTCGAGGCGCGGATGCCGAGCTTGTCCTCCTTCTTCCCCACCGCGAAGCCCGCGAACGACTTCTCGACGAGGAACGCCGTGATCCCCTTGTAGCCCTTCGCCGGGTCGGTGTTGGCGAAGACGACGAAGAGCTCCGCCTCGGCCCCGTTCGTGATCCAGAGCTTGCGCCCGGTCAGCGACCAGCCGCCGTCGACCTGCTCGGCCCGCGTCTGCAGCGCGAAGGCGTCGGAGCCCGACGCGGGCTCGGAGAGCGCGTAGGCGCCGATGGTGTCGGTGGTGAGGCGCGAGAGGTAGCGCGCGTGCTGGTCGGCGTTGCCGTAGGCGTGGATCGGGTAGTTGACGAGCGTGTTCTGCACGTCGACCATGATCGCGGCGGCCGGGTCGACCTTGCTGATCTCCTCGACCGCGAGCGCGACCATCGTGAGCGTCCCGCCGGCGCCGCCCAGCGGCTCGGGGAGCTCGATCCCCATCAGCCCGAGCTCGAAGTACTTCGCGATGACCTCGGGGGCGATCTTCCCCGCCGCCTCCATCGCGCGGACGCGCGGCGCGACGTCCTCGGCCGCGAAGGCGGCGACGGCGTCGCGGAACATGAGCTCCTCGTCGCTGAACTGCGTGAGGGCGGGGCGGGGGGAGAGGAGCGTATCCGACATGGCAGGCACCGTGATGGAGGCACGGCGGCGAGGTGCCGCCGGATGACCGGCAAGATAGCCCGTCGCCGCGTCCCTTCTCGCATCCGGCAGCGCCCCGACGCGATCGTGCGCGGCCCCCGTGGCCGGGGACGGTAGCTTTCGCACGTGCTCATCACTCCGCTCGCCCTCCCCGAGGTGCTCCTCCTGACGCCGCGCGTGCACGGCGACGCGCGCGGCTTCCTCGTCGAGACGTGGAAGGAGGGGACGCTCCCCGCGGGGCTCCCCGCCTTCGTGCAGGACAACCACTCGCGCTCGGCGCGCCACGTGCTCCGCGGGCTCCACTACCAGCTCCGCCACGCGCAGGGGAAGCTCGTGCGCTGCGCCCGCGGGCGGATCTGGGACGTCGCCGTCGACGTGCGGCGCGGGTCGCCGACCTTCGGGCGCTGGGTCGGGGCGGAACTCTCCGACGAGACCCACCGGCAGATGTGGATCCCGCCGGGCTTCGCGCACGGCTTCGTGATCCTCTCCGAGGTCGCCGACGTGATCTACAAGGTGACCGACCGCTACGACCCGTCGAGCGAGCGGGCGATCCGGTGGGACTGCCCGCGGCTGGCGATCGAGTGGCCGATCGACGATCCCGCGACGCTGGTGCTCAGCGAGCGGGACCGTCGGGCGCCCGGGCTCGACGAGGGGGAGGTGTACGACGAGGCGCCGACGCCGTGAGGCGGGCGCTCGTCGTCGGGGCGGGAGGGCAGCTGGGGCGTGCCCTCGTCGCCACGGCGCCGCCCGGGGTGGAGGTGGTCGCGCTCGACCGGCGCGCCCTCGACGTCACCGACGCGGATGCGGTCGCACGGGTGCTGACGGTGCGGGCGCCCGACGTGGTGCTCAACGCGAGCGGCTGGACGGCGGTGGACGCGGCGGAAGAGCAGCCTGAGGCGGCCTGGGCGGTGAATGCGGTGGCCCCGGGGACGCTCGCGGATGCCTGTGCCCGGCTCGATGCGCGATTGGTGCACGTGAGCACGGACTACGTATTTGATGGCGCGGCATCGGCTCCGTATCGCGTCACCGATGAGCCAGCACCGCTCAACGTCTACGGCGAGAGCAAGCTGGCCGGGGAGCGCGCGGTCGTGGCGTCGGGCGGCGAAGCGCTCGTCGTGCGGACCTCGTGGCTCCACGCCGCGGGCGGGGCGAACTTCGTGCGGACGATGCTCCGACGCTTCTGCGAGCACGGGAGCGCGCGTGTGGTGGCGGACCAGGTCGGCTCGCCGACGTGGGCGCGGGGGCTGGCGGAGGTGCTTTGGGCGGCGGCGGCGCGGCGCGAGGTCGTGGGGCTCGCGCACTGGTGCGATATGGGGCAGGCGTCGTGGTACGAGCTCGCCGTGGCGGTGGCGCAGGAGGGCGAGGCGCTCGGGCTCGTCTCGGGTAGGGCGAGGGTGACGCCGATCGCGTCGGCGGAGTGGCCGCAGGCGGCGGCGCGGCCGCGGTGGTCGGTGCTCGACGTGGGCGACCTCCCGGCGCGGATCGAGGTCGAGCAGCGGCCGTGGCGGGTGCAGCTGCGGGCGATGCTGGCGGAGGAGGCGGCGCGGGAGCGGGCGCCCTGACCCCCCGCGGGGTCAGGCACCTCCGGCACCGCGCGGGGGCGGAGGGGTCAGGCACCTCCGGCACCGGCCGGTGCCGGAGGTGCCAGTCACGACTGGCACCGGCAGCGGTTCGATCTTGGGTACAGTGAAAGGGCGACATGACCTTCCTCCGCACGCGAGGCCACAGCATCTCGCGCGGGAGCACGGGGACTTCCCCCGCGCTCCCCGCGATTCCGCGCCTCCCGCACCCCGCCTCACTACAAGGAGCCCGGCTCCCTCACACCCCGCTTGCCGTATAAAGATAGCTTTATATGTTGAACTCGTGTCCAGCCCCGCCCGCCCGCTCCTCGTCCCCGACGAACCCGTCAGCCCGGGCTCCTTCGACGCCCTCGTCGACGCGCTCCGCGCCGCGGCCGAGCCCACGCGCCTCCGCCTGCTGGCCATCCTCGCCGCCGGCGAACTGACCGTCTCCGAGCTCACCCAGCTCCTCGGCCAGTCCCAGCCGCGCATCTCGCGCCACCTCAAGCTCCTCGGCGACGCCGGCCTCCTCGAGCGCGTCCCCGAAGGCGCCTGGGTCTTCTACCGCCTGCGCGACCACGCCCTCGCCCGCGCCCTGCTCGACCTCCTCCCCGCCGACGACCCCCTCCTCGCCGCCGACCGCGACCGCCTCCGCCACGTCCAGCTCGCCCGCCAGGCGGCGGCCGAGGCGTACTTCGAGGCCCACGCGCACCAGTGGGGGGCGATCCGCTCGCTCTACGTCCCCGAAGCCGACGTCGAGCGCGCCCTCGTCGATGCGGTCGGCGACGGCGAGATCGGCGACCTCCTCGACATCGGCACCGGCACCGGCCGCATCCTCGAGCTCCTCGCCCCGCGCGCCACGCGCGCCATCGGCATCGATCGCTCCCCCGCCATGCTCGGCGCCGCGCGCCCCGCGTTCGCCGAGCCTGCGCTGCGGCACGTGCAGCTCCGCCAGGGCGACATGTACCGGCTCCCGCTCCCCGACGCGTCGGTCGACCTCGCCGTGCTCCACCAGGTGCTGCACTACGCCGACGACCCCGCCGCCGCCCTCCGCGAGGCGGCGCGCGTCCTCCGCCCGGGCGGTCGCCTCCTCGTCGCCGACTTCGCCCCGCACGCGCTCGAGTTCCTCCGCACCGAGCACGCCCACCGCCGCCTCGGCTTCGCCACCGACGAGGTCCGGCAGTGGTGCGACGGCGCCGGGCTCGCCCTCCGCGAGGTCGCGCGGCTCGCCGGCGATCCGCTCACCGTCGTCCTCTGGGAAGCGCGCCGCCCCTCCTCCCGCGTTCACGCCGCATGAGCCCCTCGATCCTCAATCGCCCCGCGACCACCGCCGGGCTCACCGTCTCGTTCGAGTTCTTTCCGCCGAAGACGGCCGAGATGGAGGAGCAGCTCTGGCGCGCCATCCAGCGCCTGGCGCCGCTCCGCCCCGCGTACGTGAGCGTCACCTACGGCGCCGGCGGCTCCACGCGCGAGCGGACGCACGCCACCGTCAAGCGCATCGTCGACGAGACCGCGCTCGCCCCCGCCGCGCACCTCACCTGCGTCTCGGCCACGCGCGACGAGATCCTCGAGGTCGCCGACGCCTACTGGGCCGCCGGCGTGCGCCACGTCGTCGCCCTGCGCGGCGACCCGCCCGCGGGGCCCGGTACCGCCTACGAGCCGCATCCGGGCGGCTTCGCCTACGCCTGCGACCTCGTCGCGGGGCTCCGCGCGCGCCACGACTTCGAGGTCAGCGTCGCCGCGTACCCCGAGGGGCATCCGCAGGCCACCTCGCTCAAGGGCGACGTCGAGAACCTCAAGCGCAAGGTCGACGCCGGCGCGACGCGCGCGATCACGCAGTTCTTCTTCGACAACGGGACCTACTTCCGCTTCGTCGACCTCTGTCGCGCCGCCGGCATCGACGTGCCGATCGTCCCCGGCATCATGCCGATCATGAACTTCACGCAGGCGACGCGCTTCGCGGCGCAGTGCGGCGCGACGATCCCGCGCGGCATGGCGCGCCACTTCGAGGGGCTCGACCACGACCCCGACACGCGCAAGCTCGTCGCCGCCGCGCTCGCGGCCGAGCAGTGCACGAAGCTCGCCGACCACGGCGTGGAGGAGCTGCACTTCTACACGCTCAACCGCGCCGACCTCACCTACGCCATCTGCCACCTCCTCGGCCTGCGCCCGCAGGGCGACGCGACGACGGTGGCCGACGCGGCCGCGCCGGCCGCCACGAGCGCCGTCCCCGCATGAGCACCCGCCCCCCGCACGACCACGCGCCGCAGGGCGACGCCCCCGACTGGGCGACCGAGCCGCTGCCGCCGTTCGCGCTCCCCGACCCGGCCGCGCCCCCCGTCTTCACCCGCGACGCGCGCGTCGCCGCGCTCCACCGCGCCCTCGGCGAGCGGATCCTCGTCATCGACGGCGCGATGGGGACGATGGTGCAGCGCGAGCGCCTCTCCGAGAGCGACTACCGCGGCGCGCGCTTCGCCGACTGGCCGCACGACGTGCGCGGCAACAACGACCTGCTCGTCCTCACCCGCCCCGAGCTGATCGGCGCGATCCACGCCGCCTACCTCGCGGCCGGCGCCGACATCCTCGAGACGAGCACCTTCAACAGCACGACGATCTCCATGGCCGACTACGGCATGGAGTCGCTCGCGCGCGAGCTGAACGTCGCGGGGGCGCGCCTCGCGCGCCGCGTCGCCGACGAGTTCGAGCGGCGCGACCCGTCGCGCCCGCGCTGGGTCGCCGGCGTCCTCGGCCCCACCAACCGCACGGCGAGCATCTCCCCCGACGTCAACGACCCGGGCGCGCGCAACGTGACCTACGAGGAGCTCGTCGCCGCGTACGCCGAGGCGACGCGCGGGCTCGTCGAGGGCGGCGCCGACATCATCCTCGTCGAGACGATCTTCGACACGCTCAACGCGAAGGCGGCGCTCTTCGCGATCGAGCAGGTCTTCGCCGAGGACGGGCTCCGGCTTCCGGTGATGATCTCGGGGACGATCACCGACGCGAGCGGGCGCACGCTCTCCGGGCAGACGACCGAGGCGTTCTGGATCTCGGTCGCGCACGCGCGCCCGGTGAGCGTGGGGCTCAACTGCGCCCTCGGCCCCACCGAGCTGCGCGCCTACGTGCAGGAGCTCCACCGCGTCGCCGACACGCACGTGAGCGTGCACCCGAACGCCGGGCTCCCCAACGCCTTCGGCGGCTACGACGAGAGCCCCGCACAGATGGCGGCGACGATCGGCACCTGGGCGCGCGAGGGGTGGGTGAACGTCGTCGGCGGCTGCTGCGGCACGACGCCGGCGCACATCCGCGCGATCGCCGACGCGGTGCAGGGGGTGCGGCCGCGCGCGGTGCCGGAGCTGCCGAAGGCACTGCGGCTCTCGGGGCTCGAGCCCGTCGTCATCACCCCCGACGCGAACTTCGTCAACGTCGGCGAGCGCACCAACGTCACCGGGTCGGCAAAGTTCGCGAAGCTGATCCTCGCCGGCGACTACGAGGCGGCGCTCGAGGTGGCGCGCCAGCAGGTCGAGGCCGGGGCGCAGGTGATCGACGTCAACATGGACGAGGGGATGCTCGACGCCGTCGGCGCGATGACGACGTTCCTGCGCCTCGTCGCCGGCGAGCCCGCGATCAGCCGCGTCCCGGTGATGGTCGACAGCTCGAAGTTCGAGGTGATCGAGGCGGGGCTGCGGCAGCTGCAGGGGAAGGCGATCGTCAACTCGATCTCGCTCAAGGAGGGAGAGGGCGAGTTCCTGCGGCAGGCGTCGCTCGTGCGGCGCTACGGCGCGGCGGTGATCGTGATGGCCTTCGACGAGCAGGGGCAGGCCGACACGGCGGCGCGCAAGATCGAGATCTGCACGCGCGCCTACCGGCTCCTGGTGGATCGCCTCGGCTTCCCCCCCGAGGACGTCATCTTCGACCCCAACATCTTCGCCATCGGCACGGGGATCGAGGAGCACGCCGGCTACGCGCTCGACTTCATCGAGGCGACGACGGCGATCAAGCGGACGCTCCCGCACGCGCGGGTCTCGGGCGGGGTGAGCAACGTCTCGTTCGCCTTCCGCGGCAACAACCCGGTGCGCGAGGCGATCCACTCGGTCTTCCTCTACCACGCGGTGCAGGCGGGGATGGACATGGGGATCGTCAACGCGGGGCAGCTCGTGCTCTACGAGGACATCCCCGCCGACCTCCGCGAGCTGGTCGAGGACCTCGTGCTCAACCGCCGCCCCGACGCGACCGAGCGGCTGCTGGCGGTCGCCGGCGACGTGAAGGGGAAGGCGGCCGAGGCGGCGACCAACCTCGCGTGGCGCGAGGGGACGGTCGAGGCGCGGCTGCAGCACGCGCTCGTGCACGGCATCGCCGACTTCGTGGTCGAGGACACCGAGGAGGCGCGCACGAAGTACCCGCGCCCGATCAACGTGATCGAGGGGCCGCTGATGGCCGGGATGAACGTCGTCGGCGACCTGTTCGGCGCCGGGAAGATGTTCCTCCCGCAGGTCGTCAAGAGCGCGCGCGTCATGAAGCGCGCGGTGGCGCACCTCGTCCCGTTCATCGAGGAGGAGAAGCTCCTCCTGCCGGAAACCCAGCGGCAGAGCGCCGGGCGGATCCTGCTCGCCACTGTCAAGGGCGACGTGCACGACATCGGCAAGAACATCGTCGGCGTCGTCCTGCAGTGCAACGGCTACGAGGTGATCGACCTCGGCGTGATGGTCCCCTGCGCGCGCATCCTCGACGAGGCGCGGAAGCACGGCGTGGACATCATCGGTCTCTCGGGGCTCATCACGCCGTCGCTCGAGGAGATGAGCTTCGTGGCGAGCGAGATGCAGCGCGAGGGGTGGACGATCCCGCTCCTCATCGGCGGGGCCACGACGAGCAAGGCGCACACGGCGGTGAAGATCGCACCGAACTACGCGGGGCCGGTGGTGCACGTCGTCGACGCGTCGCGCGCGGTGGGCGTCGCCGGGGCGCTGCTGAGCGCCGAGCAGCGCGCGGACTACGCGAGCGAGGTGGCGCGCGAGTACGAGGCGATCCGCGTACACCGGGCGGGGCACGGCAAGGCGACGCGGCTCGTCCCGCTCGAGGAGGCGCGCGCCAACCGGCTCGTCCTCGACTGGCGCGCGACCGAGCCGCCGGTGCCGAACCGCCCCGGCGTGACGGTCTTCGACGACTGGCCGCTCGACGATCTCGTGTCGCGCATCGACTGGACGCCCTTCTTCCAGACGTGGGAGCTGGCGGGGCACTACCCGGCGATCCTCGACGACGCGGTGGTCGGCGCGCAGGCGCGCGAACTCTGGCGCGACGCGCAGGCGATGCTCGAGCGGATCGTGGCCGAGCGGTGGCTGACGGCCAAGGCGGTCCTCGGCCTCTTCCCGGCGAACGCGATCGGCGACGACATCGCGCTCTGGGAGGGCGACGGGGCGCGCGGCGGCGTGCGGGCGGCGACGATCCACACGATCCGCCAGCAGATGGAGAAGCGCGACGGGCGTCCCAACCTCGCGCTCGCCGACTTCGTCGCCCCGCTCGAGAGCGGCGTCGCCGACTGGGTCGGGGCGTTCGCGGTGACGACGGGGCACGGCGTCGACGCGCGCGTGGCCGCGTACGAGGCGGAGCACGACGACTACTCGGCCATCCTCCTCAAGGCGCTCGCGGACCGGCTGGCCGAGGCGTTCGCGGAGCGGTTGCACGAGAAGGTGCGCACGGAGTACTGGGGGTACGCGGCCGACGAGGCGCTCGACAACGCGGCGCTCATCCAGGAGGCGTACCAGGGGATCCGCCCGGCGCCGGGGTATCCCGCCTGTCCGGACCACACGGAGAAGCGGACGCTCTTCCGGTTGCTCGACGTGCCGGCGCTGGCGGGGATCACGCTCACGGAGAGCTGCGCGATGCTGCCGACGGCGAGCGTGAGCGGGTGGTACTTCTGGCGGCCGGAGGCGCGGTACTTCGGGACCGGCTTCATCGGCGAGGACCAGGTGGCGGAGCTGGCGGCGCGGAAGGGGATGGCCGAGGGGGAGATGCAGCGCTGGCTGGCGCCGATCCGCGGGTGAGGGCGCGTGGCGGCGCGCCGCCGCCGCGCTCGGGAACGCCCCGCGATGCCGGTGTGCATCGCGGGGCGTTCGTGTGTCGCGTGGCGAGCTCGGCCATTGCCGTGGTGCGTTCTCGCGATTGGTGTTCGTGGCGATACGTGCGTCGTGCGCTGCACTCCTCTGGATCGCGGGAACGCACACGCTCGCTGTGGCGAGCGCGACCATATGTGCTTCGCGAGTCGTGGTCATTGCGATGGTGCACACACACGCTCGCGTGTGGCGACCTCGACCATTCATTCATGCGCGAGGCGAAACGATTCGTGTCGTTACGCCGGGCGGCGACCGATCGCACCCGTCGCACGAGAGGCGGACTCAACTATTGTCTTGCTGCAACGGCGTGCGGCGGTGCGACAGCATGCGAATCGCATTTGGCGAGCTCGAGCATTCGCTGTCGTGTTCGCTGCAAGTGGTTGCTATTGCCACGCTTGGAACGGGTGCACGAGCACAGGACATACGGCGGACAGGCGGCACGGCCCCTGCACCTGTCGGCGGCCAGCGAAGCACGTCCTCGCTCGTCCGTTTCTCCATCGAGGTTCTCCACCCATGCGTCGGTTCTCGCTCGCACTCGCCGCCGTCGCCGTCAGCGCCACGACGCTGGCCGCCCAGGCCACGTGGCAGCCCATCGGCACGCCCACCAACACCCCGGGCGCCGGCGCGGCGTACTGGAACAACCGCTCCGACGACAACGTCGGCTCGGCGATCTGCAACGTCGGGTCGGTGCTGAGCAACACGCCCAGCACGCTCACCCCGACGAGCTGCTCGAACCAGTCGCCCAGCGTCTTCCTCCCGGTCCTCCCGACGCGCCTCGGCGCCTCGGCCACCTTCCTCGGCGGCCCCTCGGGCGCCGCGCCGACGGGCGGCTTCCTCTTCGGGGCCGGCGCCTACAGCTGGAGCGCCCTCGGCCGCATCGCCGGGCTCGCCGGGACGCAGTGGGGCTTCATCGAGTTCGGCCCGGGCGGTTCGGTCGTGGTGACCAACGGCACCGCCGCCGGCAGCCGCACCTTCGCCAACAACTTCGCGGTCTGGATCGACGCCGCGATCGGCAGCGACGGCCCGGGGCGCACCCGGTACACGTCGAACCTCCTGGTGACCAATCCCGCGCTGACGCTGGCGCCGGCCGCCACGACGAACCAGCAGTTCGCCGTGTTCACCAACGGCGCCGGCCCGGCCGTCACCGGTGGCGTCATCGGCTTCAACGTCGGCACGACGTTCTTCGTCGGGATGGAGGACAACTCGAACGGCGGTCGCGGCTTCGGCGCCGGCAACAGCGCCCTCGCCATCTCGGATCGTGACTACAACGACATCATGATCCAGCTGACCGCCGTGCCGGAGCCGTCGACGTACGTGCTCATGGCGACGGGGCTCGCTGCCCTCGCCGGGCTGGCTCGCCGCCGTCGGTCCAACTGAGGACTGCTCGACTCAGAGCGGTCACGACGCGGGGGGCACCCACCATGGGTGCCCCCCGCGTGTGTTTTCCAAGGGTCGGTGGCTGCCACGTCCCTCACTCAGCCGGACGGATGCGCGCGCGCGGCACATCGTGCACGGGCTCCATGGGCGCAGCAGCACCGCACGCATCGCCGTGCCTTCGGCGCGACGAGTCCGCCTTTGCCGTAACCCGAAGGCCCGCAGCCCTGGCGGCACGGCCTCGTGACCCGGTGCGCCGCTCAGCTGCGACGTATCGAGACGCTGGTCGCCAGCTGTTCCCCTGCGTCGACCGCGTGCCGGAAGCAGTGACGAGCGGGCCGAGGCCGAGAGCCGCGTCGGACCCCGTTCAGAGTCCACGCATCACGAAGCTGCCGATGACCTGGAGCAGCAGCAGTGCGACCATCGGCGAGATGTCGATCGGCCCCAGCGTAGGAAGCAGACGACGGAGCGGTGCGAGGAGAGGTTCGCTCACGACCCACGCCCAGCGGAGCCAGCGCGACCGCTCGAGCGCGGGAATCCAGCTCCCGATCACTCGAACGAGGATCGCGAGCTCGAGCACGGTGAACGTCGCCGATGCGAGCACCCGCAGCAGCGCACCACCGCCGCTCGCGCCAGCCAGGAGAAGGCTCGCGACCAGCCGCACCCCGTACTCCACCACCTGGACGGCCACGATCCCCAGAAGCGCGAGCGCCGCCAGCCCCCACCACGGCACCGACGCGTCCGTCCCGCCCGCCTGGCGCACCGCGCGCTGCACGGGTGCCAGGAGCGGGTCGACCCGCTCCCGCGCGAAGCGACCGAGCCCTCCGAACGGATTGAGCCGCCGTGTCCGCGACGCCCAGCTGGCGGCACATCCGATCGCGCCGACGGCGACGATCGCGAAGACGGCGGTACGAAAGAGTGCGAGAACGCTGGCGAGGCCGGCGACGAACGTTTCCACGGTGGCGAGCGAGAGTGAGGGGGATCGCGTGACCGCAAGCTAAGTCCGGTCGTGAGTCACCGACGTTTCCGATACCCCGCCAGTTCCGACTCGTGTCGAGGCAGGGGGTGTTGCGGTACCGCAACACTCCTCCCCCGTTTCGCCGCCCGGTGTTGCCGAAGTGTTTGCCAGATCGTCGGTTACACCGACGGCCGAAAGGTCGACGCTGGCACGCCTCGTGAAGGCGGATGGCGCGCCGAGTCCGCGCTCCCTGCCGACTGCGGCGCCGACGCCGCACCGCGTCGCTATCTTGCCGTTCGAATGAACCGCGGCCTGGCCGCACGCACCGGATCCCGGATTCACCGTGACTGTCGCCACCGCGCCCATCGACGACCGGCGATTCACGCTCGCGTCGCTCGATCGTTCCCTTCGCCTCCCGCTCGGCCTCGCGTTCGTCGCTTTCGCCCTCCTCTACGCGAAGCCGATGCAGCTGCTGGTCCGCGACTGGACGGACTTCAGCAACCCGGACTCGGGGACGGGGCTCCTGCTCGCACCGCTCGCGCTCTGGTTCGCGTGGCAGAAGGGGTTGCCCGAGGAGCGGGTGCCGGCACGTGCGCTCGGTGCCCTCGCGCTCGTGGGTGCGGCGGTCGTGCGCTACGTCTCCGAGCTGGCGGCGGAGCTGTTCACGATGCGCCTCTCGATGATCATGGCCGCAGCGGGCATCGTGCTCTGGTTCTGGGGCTGGCGTGCGCTCCTCCGCTTGTGGCTCCCGTTCGTCCTCCTTGTGCTCGCGATTCCGCTCCCCGAGCTCATCCTCGCCAAGGTCACGGCCCCGCTGCAGTTCGTCGCGAGCCGCATCGGTGCCACCCTGATCGAGTGGCGCGGCATCCCCGTCCGGCTCAACGGCAACATCATCCAGGTCCCCGGACAGGAGCTGTTCGTGGCCGAGGCGTGCAGCGGACTCCGGTCGCTCACGGCGCTGGTGAATCTCGGCGTGCTGCTCGGCGCGATGCTCCTGACCAAGGGGTGGGCGCGCGTCCTGCTGCTCTTGCTCGCCGTGCCGCTGGCGATCCTGATCAACGGCTTCCGGATCTTCCTCACCGCCTTCCTCGTGGTCTTCATCAGCCCCGAGGCGGGACAGGGCTTCATGCACACCACCGAGGGGTGGCTCATGTTCGTGATCGCCTTCGCCTCGCTGGGCGCGGTGGCGTCGGTGCTCCTCTGGCTCGAGGGGCGCGTCGGGGGGCAGCGGAGCGCCGCGGCGCCGGAGGTGGCACATGCCTAACCTCGCGCCCTTCGTCCCGGTCGCGATCCTCGTCGGTGGCCTCGGGCTGCTCGCGAGCGCGCACGACCAGGATCGCCCCGACCCGGTGAAGCCGCTCGAGACGGTGCTGGCACAGGTGCCCGGCTACACGTTCGAGCGGCAGGAAGTCGACACCAACTCGCAGCGCGTCGCGGGGATGGACGACTACGTCGCACGCATCTACAAGCGCGACTCGGTACCGGTCTGGACGCTGTACGTGGGGTACTACAAGTACCAGGAACAGGGCCACACCATCCACTCCCCTCGCAACTGCCTCCCCGGCGCGGGATGGGAGCCCGTCGAGTCGACGACGCTCCCGATCGCCGGGACCGCCGCGATCGGTTCCCGCGACATGAACAAGTACGTCCTCGCCAACAAGGGGGCGTACGCGGCCGTCTATTACTGGTATCAGGGCCGGGGGCGGATCGAGAGCGACGAGTACACGGTCAAGTGGAACCTCCTGCGTGACGCCGCCCTGCACGGACGCACCGAGGAGGCCCTCGTGCGCATCGTCGTGCCGCTCGACACGCGCCGCGACCGCTCGCAGGAGCACGTGCGTCGTGAGATCGCGCGCGCGGACTCGCTCGCGTCATCGCTGGCTCCGCGCCTGGCGCGCGAGGTCGGCGACGTGATGCCGGCCCGGCCCGGCGCATGAGGGGTGGGGGGCTCCCCGCTCTGCATGGACCGGTATCATGGCGGTGACCGAGGAGCGACGACCGCATCCGGTCGCACCGGGAAGCGCTCCATCTGATTCGGGGCAGGGGTCGGACGAGGCGTCGCGCGCCCTCGATCGGACCCTGGCGCGCGGGGTGGCATGGCTCGGTGTCATGCGAACCTTCGCGCAGGTCGTCACGTGGTCGTCGACGATCCTCGTCGCCCGCCTGCTCCATGCCGACGACTACGGCATCGTCAGCATCGCCGCGATCTTCGTCGGCATCCCGGGCTTCTTCACCGAGTTCGGGGTCGCGCGCACGATCGTCCTCTCGCGCATCCGCGACGAGACGACGGTGGCGCAACTCCACGCGCTCTGCATCGGGATCGGGGCCGCCTTCGCGCTCCTCCTCGCGGCGGGAGCGGTGCCGCTGGCGCGCGCCTATGGGGAGCCGCGGCTCGCGGCGGTCGTGCTCGCGCTCGCCCTGTCGCCCCTCGCGGGTGGCCTCGCGGCGGTGCCGCAGATGCGGCTCCAGCAGGCGATGGATTACCGGCGGATCGCCGCGCTCGAGCTCGTGCGCTCGCTTAGCCAGACCGGAACGGTGCTCGGACTCGCCCTCGCGGGGGTGCGCTATTGGGCGCTCCCGGCGGGAATCCTCGTCGCGAGTCTCGTGCACATGATCGCATCGGTCCGCTTCGGCTGGCTCCGGCCTCGCCGCCCCGAGGCCGGGACCCTCCGCGCTCCGCTCGCCTACGCGCGACACGTCATCGCGGGCCCGCTTCTCTGGCACGTCGCCTGCCACGCCGACTTCGCCGTGATCGGACGCGTCCTCGATATCGCCGCGGTGGGCTTCTACCAGTTCGCCTGGAACTTCGCGTCGCTCCCCGGCGAGAAGATTACCAACGTCGTGCAGGGGGCGGCCAGCCCGTTCTTCGGGAGCATCGGCGACGATCACGCGGCGCTGCGACGGTACCTGCTCGTGGTCACCGAATCGCTCGCGGTGATCATCGTGCCCGTGCTCGCCGGCTTCATGTGCGTCGCCCCCGACATGATCCCCGTCGTCTTCGGGGCGAAGTGGGTGCCGGCCGTCCTTCCGCTCCAGGTGCTGGTCGCGTACGCGCTCGTGCAGAACCTCGTGGTGATCCTGAATCTCGTCGCCGGCGCCGCAGGGCTCGCGCGGCTGGGCACGATCACCGGGTCGGTGCTCGTCGTCGTCATGCCCCTCCTCTTCTGGGGGGCCGCACGGTGGCACGGCATCGTCGGCGTCGCGGCGGTCTGGGCGCTCGTGCAGCCGTTGCTCCTCGTCGTCCCGCTCCTCGCCGCCCGGCGCCGGCTCGGCCTCGCCGTGCGCGACTATGTCGGGGCGCTCCGCGGCCCCATGATCGCGGCCGCCGTGATGGTGGTCGCCGTCGCCGCCGTGGCGTGGGCGATGCGCGGCGCCCCCCCGGTGCTCCGTCTCGTCGCCACGATCGCGACCGGGGCGGCCGTGTATCCCGCGGTACTCTGGGTCGGCTTCCAGGACCGCCTCCGGGCGCTCCGCACGGTGTGGGCGGCGGGGCGCGGGTCGCCCGCCCTCGCGACGGCATGAGCCGGGCGACCGGCCGCGACACGGGCTCGCCGTTCGCACGGCTCCGCGGGCGGAGCGTCGGCGAACTGCGCGACCGCGCCGTGCATCGCGTCCGCACGATGGCGGAGCGGGCAGGGGTTCGCCCCGTCCCCTCATGGCCGGAGGCGACGGAACGCGACCCGCGTCCGGAGCGTCCGGGGGGCGGCCCCGACGGCATGCTCCTCGACGCACTCCCGGTGTCGCTCCGTGACGCCCTTGTCTCCCGCGCCGACGATGCGGCGGTCGGTCGATTCGCGCTCCTCGGCCACCCGCCGCACGATTACGGCCTTGCTCCCGACTGGCAGCGCGATCCGCGGAGCGGACGCGTCGCCCCGCGCGTGCATTGGAGTCGCGTCCCCTACCTCGACGTGGCGGCCGTCGGCGACCACAAGGTGACGTGGGAGCTCGCCCGTCATCAGTGGCTGCTCTGGCTCGCACAGGGGTGGTGCCTCGCACGCGATCCGCGTCACCCGGCGGCGGCCGCGGCGCTCCTCGACCATTGGCTTCGCGAGAACCCGCCCAAGGTCGGGATGCACTGGACGAGCGCGCTCGAGCTCTCGTTCCGCTGCCTCGCGTGGACGCATGCGCTCCCGCTGCTCGTGGACGCCCCCGCCATCGACGCCGTCCTCCGTCGCCGGCTCGCCGAGTCGGTGCTCGTGCAGATGGACCACGTGGCGTGGAACCTCTCCCGCTGGTTCAGTCCGAACACGCACCTGACCGGCGAGGCCCTCGCGCTCTACGTCACGGGGTGTGCCTGGCCGATGCTCCCGGGCGCTGCGGCCCGGCGCGAACTCGGATGGCGCGTCCTCGTCGAGCAGCTCCCGGTGCAGGTCCGGCCGGACGGGTCGTACTTCGAGCAGTCGACCTGGTACCAGGCCTACACGGTCGACTTCTACGTCGAGGCGCTCCGCTGGGCGCGCCACGAGGGGCGGCCGGTACCCGTCGGGATGCGCGCGCGGCTCCTCGCAGCGGCGCGCTTCCTCCGCGCCATGACCCGTGCCGACGGAACGGTCCCACTCGTTGGCGACGACGACGGCGGCCGGCTCTGGCCGCTCCTCCCCGGTGCGGCCGACGACGTCTCGGACGTGCTGGCTCGGGCCGCGATCGCCCTCGACGATCCCGACCTCGCGGTTCCGGGCACCCAAGGGGTCCACGCCCTCCCGTGGACGCACGGGGTCGGGACGGTCTCTCGTGGCACCCATGACGAATCGGAAGGGAGGGTCGCCCGCGAGGGGGGGTGGGTCGTGATGCGCGAACGGCGAGCCGACGGGCGCGAGCACCACCTCGTCCTCGACGCCGGTCCCCACGGGGCGCTCACCTGCGGGCACGCCCATGCCGATGCGCTGGCGGTCGTCCTCACGGTCGCCGGGCGGCACGTGGTCGTCGATCCCGGTACCTTCGCCTACGTCGGCGCTGCGCGCGACCGATATCGTGCCACGGCCGCACACGCGACGGTGACGGTCGACGGGATCGACTCGTCGGAACAGGGCTCGTCCTTCCGATGGCGGTCGGTCGCGCGCTCCCGTCTCCTCGAGGCCGCGCTCGCCCCCGACGCCGATTGGGCAATGGGGGTACACGAGGGGTACGGTCGCCTGCCCGATCCGGTCGGGCATCGCCGCCTCGTCATGCGCCTCCCCCGCAGTCTCTGGATCATGCTCGACACCCTCACGTGCGCCGCGTCCCACGCCGTCGGCGTCTCCCTCCCCCTCGCGGCGGGGGCGGCGGTGACGCTCGATGCGGATGCGCACGGCGCGCGGGTCGCCGTCGACGATGTCTCCGTCCGCGTGGCGGGCGAGCCGGCGCTCGCGTGGGCGGTCGAGCCGGCGACGGTCTCGCGCGCGTACGGGGCCGAGGTGCCGGCGCCGCGGCTCGTCGGACGCGCGACGGTGGCCGGGACGACGACGCTCTGCACGGTGCTGGCCGACGCGCAGGAGTGTGCGGTCGATCACGTGGAGCGCATGGGGGCCGCGAGCTGGGCGATCGTGCACCGCGATGGGCGCGATCTGGTGACGCTCGCCGACGGCGCGCCGGTCGATTTCGACGGCGGCCGCTTCGACGGGCGCTGGCTCGTGATCCGCAGCACGCTCCGCGGGGAGCGCGCGGTCGTCGCCGCGGGGCCCGGCACGCTCGAGGCGGCAGGCCAGCGGGTCGCCATCGCGGCGGGTGGCGTGGTCCGCGTCGTGCTCGAGACGGGCGCCGTGGCCGCCGGGAGGCGCTGACCATGTGCGGCATCTGCGGCATCGCGATCCCGGCGCGCCTCGCGCGCCCCGTCGACGAGGGGCGGCTCGTGCGCATGCGCGATTCGCTCGTGCACCGCGGCCCCGACGGCGCCGGGCTCCTCGTCGAGGAGGGCATCGGCCTCGGGCACCGGCGACTCAGCATCGTCGACGTCGCGCACGGCGCCCAGCCGATGACGACCGACGACGGGCGCTGCACCATCGTCTACAACGGCGAGGTGTTCAACCATCCGTCGCTCATGGCGACGCTGCGGCAGGCCGGCGTCGAGTACCGCACGACGTGCGACACCGAGACCGTCCTGCACCTGTACGCACGGCACGGGCGCGACTTCGTGCAGCATTGCCGCGGCATGTTCGCGATCGCGCTCTGGGACCGTGCGGAGCGGACGCTCGTGATCGCACGCGACCGCTTCGGGGTGAAGCCGCTCTACTACGTGCACGACGCCGACGGCACGCTCTGGTTCGCGAGCGAGATCAAGGCGCTCGTCACGGCGGGCGCCGTGCGGCCGTCGCTCCACATGGCGGCGTTCCCGGACTTCCTCGCCAACCACGCCCCGAGCGGCGACGAGACGCTCTTCGCGGGCGTGCGCCGGCTGCCTCCCGGACACGTGCTGACGTGGCGCGACGGGGAGGTCGCGATCACCCGGTACTGGCGCCTCTCGTCGCGCCCCGATCCCGCGCTCGCGTCGCGCACCGACGACGACCTCGTCGCGGAGTACGTGGAGCGCTTCCGCGAGGCGGTGCGGCTGCGCCTGATGGCCGATGTCCCGCTCGGCATGTTCCTCTCCGGGGGCATCGATTCGGCGTCGATCACCGCCCTGATGAGCGAACTGGTCGACGGGCCCATCAAGACCTTCTCGGTCGCCTTCGCTGAGCGCGAGGCGAACGAGCTCCACTGGGCGCGCCAGGTGTCCGCGCGGTACCGCACCGACCATCACGAGGTCGTGCTGAGCCCCGAGGCGTTCTGGGAGGCGCTGCCCACGCTCGTCTGGCACGAGGACGAGCCCCTGGCGCACCCGAGCAGCGTGGCGCTGCACGCCGTCTCCCGCCTCGCCGGTGAGCACGTGAAGGTGGTGCTGACGGGGGAGGGGAGCGACGAGACGCTCGCCGGCTACGACCGCTACCGGGTCACGATCGCCAACATGGCACTCGGCGGCCTCTGGGAGCGCGTGGTGCCCGGGGCGCTCCGCGGGGCGTTGGCCAGGGCGATCGGGCAGTCGGGGCAGGTCGGGGTGCGCGGCAAGCTCGCGCGCACCTTCCTCGCGCGCCCGGCATCGCTCGACCGGATGTACTTCGACAACTTCGCGGTCTTCGCCCCCGACCGGCTCGGTGCGCTGCTTAGCCGGGACGCCGTGGCCCGCATCGGCGTCGCCGATCCGTACGCCGCCTACCACGCCGCGCTCGCGGAAACCGACGCGGAGACGCTCCTCGGGCGGCTGCTGTACGCCGACACGCGCACGTACCTGCACGAGCTGCTCATGAAGCAGGACCAGATGAGCATGGCGGCGAGCATCGAGAGCCGGGTGCCGTTCCTCGACCATCCGCTGGTCGAGTGGGTGTCGTCGCTGCCCGATCGCGTGAAGCTGCGCGGGGCGACGACCAAGTGGATCCTGCGCCGCGCGATGCACGACCGGCTCCCGGCCGAGATCCTCACGCGGCGGAAGATGGGCTTCCCGGTGCCGGTGGGAGCGTGGCTGCGCGGCCCGTGGCGGCACCTCGCCGACGAGTTCGTGACGTCGCCGCGTGCGCTCGGCCGCGGGCTGTTCGACGCGGCGGCGGTTCGCCAGCTGGTGGCCGCGCACCGAGCCGGGGAGAACCACTCGGAGCGCATGTGGGCGCTCGTGACGCTCGAGCTGTGGCACCGGATCTTCATCGACGGCGAGGAGCCGTCGACGATCCGCATGCGTCCCGCACCGGCGACGGTCGCGGTGCGCCGGGCCGCCTGAGCCGATGCACATCGTCTGGATCAAGACCGAGCTCCTGCATCCCGTGCACAACGGGGGGCGGATCCGCACGTACAACATGCTCCGCGCGCTCGCGCGGCAGCACCGGATCACCTACCTCGCGCTCGACGACGGGACGGTGACCGACGAGGCGCGCGCCCTCGCGTCGGAGTACTGCGCGCGGCTCGAGACGGTGCCCCTCGCGCAGCCGGCACGGCGCAGCGCCGCCTTCTTCGCCGCGCTCGCGGCGAACCTGTTCTCCCCGCATCCGTACGCGGTCGTCCGCTGGCGCTCCGCGGCGCTCGAGGCGCGGCTACGCCAGATCGTGGCCGCGGGCGACGTCGACGTCGTGGTCTGCGACTTCCTCGCGCCGACGCTCAACGTCCCGCGCGACCTCGGCGTCCCCGTCGTGCTCTTCCAGCACAACGTCGAGGCGATGATCTGGCAGCGCCACGCCGAGGTCGCGGGCAATCCGCTCGCGCGCCGGTACATGGCGACGCAGTGGCGCCGCATGCGGGCGCTCGAGGCGTCCGAGTGCCGCCGGTACACGAAGGTGATCGCCGTCTCCGATGCCGACGCCGAGGTCTTCGAGCGGGAGTACGGTGTCGTCGACCCGGTCGCGGTACCGACGGGGGTGGACACGGAGTACTTCCGGCCCGCCGACCCGGCGCTCAGGCGTCCCGGCGCGATGTGCTTCATCGGGTCGATGGACTGGCTCCCGAACGAGGACGGCGTCGGCTGGTTCTGCGACGCGGTGCTGCCGCGCATCCGCGAGGCGATGCCCGGCGCGTCGCTCGCGGTCGTGGGACGCAACCCGAGCGCGCGCGTGCGCGCGCTCCACGACCCCGCGCGCGGCGTGACGGTGACGGGGTCGGTCCCCGACGTGCGCCCGCACATCGCGTCGGCGAGCCTCTGCGTCGTCCCGCTGCGCATCGGCGGCGGGACGCGGCTCAAGATCTTCGAGGGGATGGCGATGGCCCTCCCCACCGTCTCCACGGCCGTCGGGGCCGAGGGGCTCCCCGTCACCGACGGCGTGCACCTCGCGCTCGCCGACGAAGCGGACGCCTTCGCCGACGCCTGCATCGCGCTCCTGCGCGACCCGGCGCGCGCGCGCGCGATGGGCGCCGCCGCCGACGCGTACGTCCGCGAGCACTTCGGCTGGGACGGCGTCGCGCGCCGCTTCGCCGACGCCTGCGCCGCCGTCGCGGCACCCGCCTCCCCCGCCTCCTCCCATCTCGTCGCACGCGCATGACCGCACTCAGTGTCTTCGGCCTCGGCTACGTCGGCTGCGTCTCCGCCGCCTGTCTCGCCCGCGAGGGGCACGCCGTCGTCGGCGTCGACGTCAACCCGACGAAGGTCGCGCTGGTCAATGCCGGCCGCCCGACGATCGTCGAGGACGGCATCGCCGAGCTGGTGGCCGAGCAGGTGGCGGCGGGGCGGCTCCGCGCCACGACCGACGTGCGCGAGGCGGTGCACGCGAGCGAGGTCTCGCTCGTGTGCGTGGGCACGCCGAGCCGCACCAACGGCGCGCTCGACCTCCGGTACGTCGAGCGCGTCTGCGAGCAGATCGGCGAGGCGCTCCGCGACAAGGCCGCGCGGCACGTCGTCGTGATCCGGAGTACCGTCCTCCCCGGCACGGTGCACGAGGTGGTCGTCCCGGCGCTCGAGCGCGGAAGCGGCAAGCGCGCGGGCGAGGGCTTCGGGGTCGCCATGAACCCCGAGTTCCTGCGCGAGGGGACGAGCATCCGCGACTTCGCCGACCCGCCGTTCACGCTCATCGGCGCCGACGACGCGGCGACCGCCGACGTCGTCGCCGCGCTCTACGCGGCGCTCGACGCTCCCGTGCATCGCGTCGCCGTGCGCGAGGCCGAGCTCGTGAAGTACGCGTGCAACTGCTTCCACGGCCTCAAGGTCGCCTTCGCGAACGAGATCGGGAACGTCGCCAAGGCGCTGGGCGTCGACAGCCACGAGGTGATGCGGATCGTCTGCGAGGACCGCAAGCTCAACATCTCGCCGGCGTACCTCAAGCCGGGCTTCGCCTTCGGCGGGAGCTGCCTCCCGAAGGACCTCCGGGCCCTCACGCACCGCGCGCGCGAGCTCGACCTCGACACGCCGGTACTGCGGGCCACGCTCGACAGCAACCAGAAGCAGGTGCACCGCGCCTTCGACATGGTCGTGCGCACGGGCAAGCGCCGCATCGGGATGCTCGGCATGAGCTTCAAGCCGGGGACAGACGACCTGCGGGAGAGCCCGCTCGTCGCGCTCATCGAGCTGATGGTCGGCAAGGGCTTCGAGCTGGCGATCTACGACCGCGACGTGAGCGAGGCACGGCTCATCGGCGCGAATCGCGAATACATCGAGGGGGAGATCCCGCACATCTGGTCGCTCGTGCGTCCCGCGGCCGCGGAGGTGATCGCCCACGGCGACGTCGTGGTGATCGGCAACGCGACGGGCGAGATCCGGGCGCTGGGTGCGCCGGCGTTCGCGGGGAAGCACGTGATCGACCTCGCGCGGCTCTTCGCCGTCCGTCCCGACGGCGCCGCGGCGTACGACGGCATCTGCTGGTGACCACGCGTGCCGTCGATCACCTACCTCCTGAGCCAGTACCCCACCATCAACCACACGTACCTGCTGCGTGAGGTGACGGGGCTTCGCGCGCTGGGGTGGGACGTCGACGTGATCTCGATCCAGCGGCCGGGCCCGGACCAGGTCGCCGCGGGGAGCGCGGAGGCCGACGAGGCGCGTCGCACGCGGTACGTGAACCGACCCGCGGGCGCGTTCGCGGCGGCGGCGCTCGGCGCGATCGCGCGGCGACCACTGGGGTTCGCGCGCGCGGCGGCGCTCGCGCTCCGCCTCGCCCCGTCGTGGTCCGCGGTCCCGCGTTGGCTCGTGTACGCGGCGCAGGCGACGGTCGTCGCGGGCATGGCGCGCGAGGGCGACCCGGTGCACGCCCACTTCTGCCTGCACATGGCGGTGCTGCTCGACGCGGTCCGCGGTGGCCACGCCCCCTGGTCGATGAGCGTGCACGGCCCGGCGGAGTTCGACGGCCCGAAGGCGTACCTCCTCCCCGAGGTGCTGCGGCGCGCGACCTGGGTGCGCACGATCAGTGCGCTCGGGCGCGCGCTCTGCCTGCTGCGCGCCGAGGGGGGGCGCGTGCCGCCGGTGGTGGTGAACCGGCTCGGGCTCCCGTTGCCGAACGGTGTGCGCCTCGGGGTGCGACGCCCGGTGACCGGCGCGTTCCGCTTCGTCACCGTGGGGCGGTTGTCGGTCGAGAAGGGGCAGGACGTGCTGCTGCGCGCACTGCGTCTCGCCATCGACGACGGAGCGGAGCTGACGCTCCGGTTCGTCGGCGGCGGCCCTGCCGAGCCGACGCTGCGGGCGCTGGCAACCGCGCTGCGGCTCGACGCGCGTGTCGAGTTCGCGGGGTGGGTGGAGCCCGCGCACATCACCGACGAGCTCGCGGAAGCCGACGGTTTCGTCTCCGCGAGCTTCGCCGAGGGGATCCCGCTGGTGTTGATGGAGGCGATGGTGGCAGGGCTTCCGTGCATCGCCACCTCCGTGGGCGGCGTGGCCGAACTCGTGGTGCACGGCGAGACGGGGCTGATGGTGCCGCCGGCCGACGAGCATCGCCTCGCCGCGGCGATGCGTACGCTCGCTGGCGACCCCGCGCTCGCGACGCGGCTCCGCGAGGGCGGGGCGGCCCGCGTGGCGGCGGAGTACGACCTGACGCGCAACGTCGCGGCCCTCGCCGCCCTCCACGCGGCGCACCTCCCCCGGACGGACGGCGGCGGCCTCGCGCGCCACCCGGCCGCGCGCGCGAGCGCGGCGGCCGATCCCATACAGCCCGTGCTCACATGACGCCTGCCCTGCCCGACATCGACGCGCCGTTCCGCCACTACACGCTCAAGCATCGCAGCGTGGCGTGGGTGAGCATGAACGTCTTCGGGAGCGTGACCTACACGGTGCGTCGCGGCCTCCTGCGCGGGATGAAGCGCTACGGGGGGCTCGCCTTCGTCCCGCAGTGGATCGGGCGACTGCTGTCGCTCGAGGAGCGGTTCTGGCAGGCCGTCGCGATCGACGGGCGGACGGTCTACGACGTCGGCTCCTTCGAGGGGCTCCTCGCGCTCGCCTTCAGCCGACGGGCCTCCCATGTCGTGGCGTACGAGCCGATGCCGCGCAACCGCGAGCGGCTTCATCGCAACCTGTCGCTCAACGCGATCCGCAACGTCACCGTGCGCCCGATCGGGGTCTCCGACGGGGACGGCACGATCCGCCTCTCGGCGCTCGACCTGATGCCCGGCGGGACGAGCGGCGACCCGGAGGTGTCGGCCGGGATCCGCACGGCGAGATCGTTCGCCGAGACCGAGGTGCCGGTGCGCACGCTCGACGCCGACATCGGGGCCGAGGGGGTCCCGGCGCCAGACCTGCTCAAGATCGACATCGAGGGGATGGAGGCGGCCGCTCTGCGCGGGGATGCCGCGACGATCCGGGCGACGCGCCCCGCCATCCACCTCGAGTGGCACGGCGACACGATCCGGCAGAAGCCCACCAGGACGCGCGGACCGATCCCGCTCCTTCGCGAGACGTACGGCTACCCGGTCGTCCACCACCTCGAGTCCGGGCGAACAGTGGTCCCGGAGGCTGCCAAGGAGCTCTACGAAGGTCACCTCTTCGCGCCGAGCGCGACGATCGCGTCGCCCGCGCTCCCGCGCTGAGCGTGGGTGCGTCCGGCTCCGCGACGCCGCTCGGCTTCCTGATCGGCTCGCTGCACGTCGGTGGGAGCGAACTCGCCGCCTGGCGTACAGCTCGTGCCGTTTCTCGGCATCGGCCGCTCAGCGTGTTCCACCTGCCCGAGGATGGCCCGCTCCTCGAGCGCTTCCGTGCGCTCGACGTGCGCCTCGTTCCCGTGCCGGTCGGCGGCATGGCCGACCCCAGGTCCCTGGTCGGCGTGGCGCGCCTCGCCACCTCGCTCGTCCGGCACCGGATCGGGCTCCTGCACACACACGACTACTATGCCAACATCGTCGGCGCGGCCGCGACGCTCCTGTCGCCGGGCACCCGGCTCGTGACGAGCCGGCGCTGGCGCGACCAGTACGTCCGGCCCGCTCACCGGACGCTCGACCGCTGGGCCTACCGACGCTCGCGCCTGGTGCTGGTGAACAGCGAGGACCTGCGCACCCTCGTGGCCGCAGAGACGGGCCTCGCGCCGTCGCGGATCGCGCTGCTCCCCAACTTCGTCGACGACGCCGACCTCGACATCGAGCGACCGCGGCGGACGGACGGCCGGCTGGTCGTCGGCTCCGTCGGCCGCCTGTCGCAGGTGAAGAACCTGCGCATGGCACTCGACGTCATGGCGGTGCTGATGCCGGAGTTCCCCACGCTCGAGTATCACATCTGCGGCGATGGCGAGCAGCGTGACGAGGTAGCACGCTGGGTACGGGAATCACCATTTGCATCACGGATCTCAATGAGGGGACTTGTTCCCAGCGGTCCAGCCGTTCATCGCGAGTTTGACATCACGATCCATACCTCCATCAGCGAGGGGTCCCCGAACTCGGTGCTGGAGGCAATGGCGGCAGGGACGCCCTTGGTAGCAACGGCAGTTGGGGGCGTGCCAGAACTCATCGCGGACGGGATCGAAGGGCGATTGGTACCGTCCAATGACGTCGCGGCCATGGTGGCCGCGCTTCGGCCGCTCCTGGCGGAACCGACGCTACGCGAGGCAATGGGTGCACGCGGTCGCCGGCGAGCCAGCGAACGTCGCGAGAGCCGCGTGGTGGCCGAATTGCTCTCGCGTTACGAGAAGATCGCCTCCAAGAATAGGGCGCGCGCGGAAGCCGAGCGTTAGCCGGTCGCCTTCCGCCCAGCGGAACCCGACAGCTCTGGCGGACGGCGATGGGAGCGTGACCAAACAACGACAAGCTCGTCCTCGCGTTGGGCCGACGTCACCCGTTCGGCTCAGGCAGGTCGGAACCGCCCACGGGGCGGAGCGACAAGGGCAAACCCGGCGAAAGCCGGGGACGCAAAGCCAACGAGGCTACAGCGGCGCAACGGGGCGCCGCCATGCCGGTCGGGTTGCCGAACTTCCCTCTTCGGCGAGGCCGTTCCTTTATGTTTGGACGCAGCATGCTGCCCGTCCCCCTCTTCGCGACGCTCGTCGTCGGCGCCTGCTCCGACCTGGCCACCGCGCCGGGTGGCACGGATGCCGAGGTGAGTGCGCGTGCCGCACGGTCGACGATCGCGGTGGTCGAGGGCGCGGCGCTGAGCGACAGCTCCCTTTCGGTCGGTGACACGGCCGTCGTCACCTTCAACGGTGTGCCGCTGTCGAAGCTTCGTGCCGAGCGTCGGTTCCGGCTGGCACAGGTCCGCGTGCGGCTCGCGGACACGGGCGTGGTGCGACTGGCGCGCGGCGGGAACGCGATCGTGGCACGCCGCGATGGGCGCACGTCCGTGCTGGTGATGGTGAACCGGAACGTCGACACCGTTCCCGTCGTCGTGGGGCTCCCAAACGCGACGCTTGCGCCGGACGCGAAGAACCTACCGGCACCCTTCGCGCCCGAGCCCGTCCCCGTCGGTGCGCTCCCGGCCGGCGTGGTTCGGCCCGAGGCGCCGCGCGCCACGGTGAACACGACCGCGCCCGCCGTGACAGGGCGCCGTATCTCGGTTGCAACGGCGAACGAGTTCTCGAGCGCCCTCGCGGCGGTCCGCGGTGGTGACGAGATCGTCATCGCCGATCGTGCCGTGCTCGTGGGCAACTTCGTCCTTCCCGCCCGCGGCGACGGCGGCATCGTCACGGTCCGGAGCGCGACCACGACGCCGGCTGGCGTGCGCGTCACGCCTTCGGCGGCGTCCAGCTTCGCGCGGCTGCTCTCGCCGAACACGCTCCCCGCCATCTCGGCCGCGAGCGGGACCCGCGGCTGGCATCTGCAGAACATCGAGGTCAGCGTGACGAGCGCGGTCACGCTGAACTACAACATCGTGGCGCTGGGCTTCGAGGATCGGACGGTCGAGAGCCAGCCGGCGCAGATCGTCCTCGATCGGGTCTACGTGCACTCGACGCCGGACGCGATGGTCCAGCGGTGCATCGGCCTGCAGGGACGCGCCATGGCGGTCGTCCACTCGTGGATCAGCGACTGCCATGCTCGAGGTTTCGACTCGCAGGCGATCGCCGGGTGGGCCGGCGCGGGCCCCTTCCTCATCGAGAACAACCACCTCGAGGGTGCCGCGCAGAACGTCCTGTTCGGCGGGAACGACCCGTGGATCCCGGGCATCGTGCCCAGCGACATCACGATCCGTCGCAACCACCTCTTCAAGCCGCTGTCGTGGCGTGGCAGGTGGCAGGTCAAGAACCTGTTCCAGCTGAAGAGCGGCCGACGCGTCCTCTTCGAGGAGAACTACCTCGAGAACTGCTGGCAGGATGCGCAGACCGGCTGGGCGATCATCATGTACTCGGTGAACCAGGGTGGAACCTCGCCGCGCTCGAGCGTGCAGGACATCACGCTGCGCAGCAACGTGATCCGTAACGCGACCAGCGGGATCAACGTGATCGCGAACGGCGGAAACGTCGACCCGTCCGCGTGGACGGCGCGCGTCCTCGTCGAGAACAACCAGTTCGTCGGCGTCGGGATCGATCCCTTCAATGGCTCCTCGAATCGCTTCGTTCAGATCCTCGATGCGGTTCAGGATGTCACGCTCGTCGGCAACACGTTCACAGCGCCGGGCCGTGTCGGCTTCGCCGTGATGTTTGCCGACAAGGCGACCGTGCGCACCCACATCATGAACAACCTGTTCGGCGAGTCGGACTACGGGATCTTCGGCGCCGGCATGGGTGAGGGCAATGGTGCTCTGCGCACCTTTGCTCCGGACAGTCGAGTGGTCGGCAATGCGCTCGTCGGGCGGGATCCCGGGTTCTATCCTATCGGGAACTACTTCCCGTCGAACATCGGTGGAATGGAAACCATGAGCTTCGCGACGGCGAGCAGCGTTGCCGGTGTCGACAGCCGGCGCCTCGCTCCCGCACTCGCAGCCCGGAGCCGGCGCTGAGGGCGTCCGATCGCGAACGCGTCACGGAGTTCAACGGGGGGCGGGCCAATGGGCCCGCCCCCCGTTCGCATCGTCACGCCGGATGCCGCGGAACAGGACCACGTCGGCCAAGGCGCGAGGCGGTGGTCTCGTTCTCCGCGAGGCGGCCGCACATCAGCGTACCGGGCTCGCGCCATGGTGCCTGACGGGAAGGCCTCCATCACCTGCACCTTCCTTGTGCGCTCACCCGCGCCGACCGGCGTACACGGGTGCATGCATCGAGCCCTCGACCGGTGACGACTCGCTCACGGCTTCGAGAGCATCCTCGCAGCGTGCTGTCCGACTCGGAATCGAACGACGCCGCTGTGGCGCGGGGCGTCCGCTGCTCGAGACGTTTCCTGCAAGGGACGTTTTCGATGTCACGCAACGATCCTGCGAACCCTCGAGCTCGTCTTCGCCGCACCAGGAACGAACGCGGTGTCACTCCTTGCACACGACGACCCCGACGTGTCAGGGGCCGTCAGCTCACCCGTCGTGCATCCATCTGGCGGTAACGGCACGGCTTCTCCTGGATGCTCCCCTCAGCGGCACACTTCGAGCAGGGCACGCTCCACCCGCTCGGCAACGGCATCCCAAGTGAAGCACGCGATCGCTCGCTCGCGGCCTTTCGTGCCCATCTTCAACCGCAATTCACGATCGACCGCAAGTGTGGTCAGTCGTTCGGTGAGCGCCTCCACGTCGTCGACCGGGACCGTGAACCCCGTGGTTCCCTCGTCGACCATCTCCGGAACTGCCGACAGCCGCGTCGCGACCACCGGCAGCCCCGAGAACATCGCCTCCGCCACGGCAATTCCGAACGGTTCGCGTCGCGTCGGGAGGCAGAAGATGTCGGCGTTCGCGTAGGCGCGGTCGAGTGCCAGCTTGTCCTCCGTCCGCGGCTTGTCGAGATACCCGAGGAAGTCGACGGAGTGAGGTAACGCGTCGAGCCGTTGCGGGCCGATCACCGTCACCCGGAGATCGATTCCGCGCGCCACCACGCGTCTCGCCGCCTCGACGAGAGCGTTCACGCCCTTGCGCGAGAATTCGCGGCCGACGAAGAGCACGCGGGTCGGCCCGTCAGCTCTCAGCGTCTGGCGCACGGCGGTCGCGTCGGCGATGTCGATGCTCGTCCCGACGTAAGTCACTCGGACCTTCGATGCGTCGACGCCGGCTCGGGCGATCATCGCGCGTCCCTAGTAGTCGCTCAACGGCATCATGCACGCGATCCTGGCGAAGAGCCCGCGCTTCTGGCGTGAGACAGCCACCTGCTCGTGCCTCGGCATCGCCCCGATCCAGCTGAAGGGCTCACCGAGCGTGACTTCGGAGCAGGTGTCGGCCCAGATGACGAGCGGTACGCCACCGAACGATGCATCCATCGCGGTTCCCCGAACTGGATGATCACATCCGGCCGGTCCGCCAGGACAGCGAGCAGCGCACGAGCACGCGCAGTGCGCGCACGGAAGGCGACGGGATGAAGGTGGAAACGGCCGACCCAGCGCGGACGGGAGAGCGATAAGGTGCCGACGGCCACCAGCAGACGGCGCCATCCATAGAGCTCCGCGTCGACACCGACGACCTCGTGACCGCGCTCGCGCAGCGCCCGGATCAACCGGGCAGGCGAGTTCGCGCCCGCAGCACCTTCGTTCTCCGGATCGCCCTCGCTCACGAAGGCGATCCGCATCGAGCGAGCGACCATCGTCTTCGACGGGCGCTCAGACGGCGCCACGTCCGAGAAGCACGGCTGGTACGGTTCGCGCGAGGATCTCGATGTCCAGCGCGAAGCTCCATGTGTCGATGTACTCGAGGTCGAGTTCGATACGGCGGTCGAACGGCAGATTGCTGCGCCCGCTCACTTGCCAGAGACCCGTCAACCCGGGCTTCACCGAGCCGCGCCGCTTGACCCACGGCTCGGCGATCCGGTCGTACTCCCACGCGAAGAGCGGCCGCGGGCCCACGAGCGACATCTCGCCCTTGAGCACATTCACGAGCTGGGGGAGCTCGTCGACGCTGAATCGGCGAAGCCACTTGCCGACACGCGTGATGCGCGGATCGTTCTTCACCTTGAAGCTGGGCCCGCCAGCCGTGTTCAGGTGCGCAACTTCGGCCAGCCGCGCCTCCGCGTCCACGTACATCGAGCGGAACTTGAGCATGTGGAACGTGCGCTTGTTCAGGCCCCGCCGTTCCTGCCGGAAGAGGATGGGGCCTGGCGAATCGAGCCGCACGGCGATGGCTGCAATGACGAAAACGGGCGACATCACGACGAGCAGGACGGCGGCGACGGCAATGTCGAGAAGTCGCTTCGCCAGCTCGTCACGTCGAGGCGAGCTCGAGGTGCCGAGCAGCATCGGGTTGCGGGACGCGCGCGACAGGTCGACCCCGCGGATGCGCACGGGCATGTCGAAGAGGTGACCATGCATCCGCACGGGAACGCCCTGCTCCTCGCACTTCGCCACGACCATCCGGGTTTCCTCGTAGTACGAGCGGATAGGGAGGCACACGACGACCTCGTCGACGATCTCGTTCTCGATGATCCGAGGGAAGTCGTCGAGCTTACCAAGATGCTTCACCCCCTCGGGCATGAGGGCCCAGCCAGGTGCGTCGAGGTCGTCGACCACACCCGCGACGACGTACCCCACCTCCGGCCGGGCGCGATCCTCCTTGATGAGGGAAACCGACCGGTCGTTCGCCCCGACGAACAACACGTGCCGCTGGTTGTAACCCTTCAGTCGGGCCGAGCGGAGGAAGAGCCCGATCGCGCTCCGAAGCAGCAGGAGAACGGTGGTCGAGATGGCCCAGAAGAGGCCGAAGAGCGCCCAGCTGAGGTCGCGCGGGATCAGCCATGGCGCAATGAACATCAATACGCTCGTGGCCAGCACCGTGGCTCGCACGATCTCGGCGCTCTGCTGGGCCTTTCCCATGAGGCGCTTCGAGTCGTACAGCTCGAGCATGTCGAAGAGCACCGGCCAGATCCATCCGAGGATGAACGCAAGCACGACATAGCGTGTCGAGACGATCTGGTCGAGCGCGCCGAGAAGATAGGCCCACGAGATGGACCCGTTTGCAATCAGGCCAGCGACAGCGAACGATGCGAGCAGCGCCCATGCGTCAAGAACGCGTAGCCCGAGTACGAGCAGTTGGCGTCGGATGGGAAAATGCATGGCGGGATCTATGCTGGGCGCGGCGCGCGAGTGCTCGCCGAACGGGTAAGGTAGGAGGCCGGGCGGAGGCGTGTGCGGCCGGTCGACAGCATGGAGATGATCATCACTGGCAGCGTGTCAATGCCAGACGTCCCATCGCTGACGAACTCCGTTGACCGTGGCCATCGCCGTAGCGTACTGGAGGTAGGCGAACTGCCGGATCAGGCTGCGGAGACGTGCTGTGATTCGTCCAGGCACGATGACGAGCACGGCTGCTGCCAACGCCGCGCCGCTCAGGAGCCATTGCACGGACGAAGGGGAGACCTCCGCCATACCAATTGCGCCGGCTGCGGCCGCCAGCGCGAGTGCCCACGGTGTCAGGAGGCGTAGCAGCTTGATGCCGCAGAAGAGCACCCAACCGCGGTTGCGCCAGGGGAGCAGGAGATCAGGCAGGAGAGCGACGACCTGATAGACCCCCGTCAGCGTCCGCACTTTCCGGGAGGCTTCCTGGCGTGCGTCGGTCGTGCGGGTCTCAAACGCCACGGCGCGCAGGTCGGCCGTGACCCGGTACCCAGCAAGGACAAGCCGCATCGGGACGTAGAGGTCGTCAAGAATCAGGTCGGGAGGTAGCGGCAGCCAGTCGCGGCGCCGCATGGCATAGATCGCGCCCATCACGCCCATGGAGGCGATCAGGCGCCCAGATGCGTGCCTGAGTCTCTGGTCGAACTCGGTGTAATGTCGGACGAGCGTGGACTCGCAGTCGTGGGGTCGGACAACCGTGCCTGAGACAGCACCGATTGAGGGATCAGCGAGGTGCGGAACGAGGGTCCGGAGGACCCGCGGATCGAAGTGCTGGCGCGCGTCGGCGAAGACAAGGATGTCGGCGGTCGCGGCGCGCACCCCTGCGTTAAGGGCCCCCGGCTTCCCACTTGGGGCATCCCCCACCACTAGGCGAACGTCGGCAGGCAGCAGGCTGGACACGGCATCGCGATCGGACGCGTTCGAGTGGTCAAGGGCGACGACGATCTCCAGCCGCTCCGCTGGATAGTCGAGATCGCGCAAATTCTCGACGCGTCGAAGGATCACTTCGATCGGGTCACGCGTCGCGAAGATGACCGACACTGTTGGCGCATCAGCGCCCACATCTAGCGGCGGTGGCTCGGACACTCCACGCCAGGCGGCCAGCGAAATGACCGTCGCTGGGAACACCAGCCAAGTGAAGACCACCAAACCGAGCGCTGAGAAAGCGAGAAAACAGGAGTAGCTCATCGCACTCGGACGGAACGTCGGGTAACCCTAAGCTGCCGCGCGAAGCGGACGGTGCGGTTCGTTCCCGGCACCGGGCCAACTGCGCTGGTAGCGACCCCGCTGGGCGTAATGGAGGGTGAGCGAAATCGACGTGTGAAGCTGGCTGCCCAGCGACGACGACTAACGGGAGCGAGAGCCGGAAAGGTGCTCGATGCCCGTGTACTGACGAGACCCGGTAGCGCCGTGGTCGCTGCTGAGAGCAGCCCCAAGTAGACGAACAGAAACGACGAGCGATGGAATGTGCCGAGAACCGCGGCCAGGAGATAGGCGATGAGACCGAAGCGAAGAGAGCGAAGGGCTTCCGCGCCGTGCGGCCACGCTGGACGCATCTGCCGCTCAGCCCTTAGTGCGCTGGCAATGGTTGTCGCGAGCATCGCCACGAAGAGTGCGAGCCCCGGCAGCCCAGTCTCTGCTGCCAAGTTTAGGTACATGTTATGGGTGTCGCGCGGGCCACGAGCCGCCAACCACTCGCGACGCTCGGTGGCATCAATCTCGTGTTCCAAGCTGTATGCACCAACGCCGACGCCGTACAACGGGTGATCCTTCACCATCGAGAGCGCCACGAGTTGGATCGTGTAGCGCTGGTCGGCCGAGGCGTCAACTTGACCTAGCTGATCGCTGGGCGACAGGTCGCGGATTCCACGAAATCGTGACCATACCGACTCAGGGGCAACGGCGGCTACGACTGCTGCAACGACCAGTGCCCCTGCGAGGTACTGGAAACGCTTCTTCGACGCTGCGAGATAGGTCAGCGAGGCAACAGAAAGCGCCAAGAACCCTCCACGCGACTGCGTCAGGATAACTAGAAGTGCGAGCCCGCCCAGCGTGCCAAACATCGCAAGACGCACCGCCCGCATACCCGTGCGCAACTGGAGCAAGAAAAGCGAGAGTCCGATAGCAAGCAGCGTGAATGCCGCAAGATCATTCGGCTGACCGAACGTGCGATTCCATGAGTATCGTCCGACGAAGCTGTGCCCGAACAAGAAGTTCAGGTACGTCCCGCGCATCGGGTAAAGGATGAAAAGTGCCAGCCAAATCGCCGCTGCCAACACAACCTGATTGGGTGTGCGGCAGATGTTGGTGACGACGAAGAGAAGCACGCCTACCTTTGCGTACTCCCACACCGTATCGGTCACTGTTCCCGGGTATGCAGTCACGGTGATCCCTATCGCACACCACGCTAGCCACACCAGAAAAATGATGAGCGGCAACGGCAGCCGCAGTCCACCCGGCGCAGTAAGCGAAGCGAGAACGGCAACCACCATCGCCGGAACCGCAAGTGGCGCGTCGAAGCTGTGCACCGCCCACAGGTACGCGGCTAGACAGGCAACACCAAGAGACAGCGATGCGCCCCCCCCACGCAGAGCGATTCCGGTCCGTTCCAAGAACGTCGAGGCAGGGCTTGAGCGCGACATTGTGCACCCGTGGCGATCGTGTATCGATATCTCAATTGCGGATCAGAGCGATGATCGAGGTCACGGTACCGATCAGGATCGAGACGGTGAACGCAAGGTTCAGCCAATTCGTCTGCCGCTTCTCACCGATACGCATCTCGTCGCCGGCGCGGATGTCCGCCTGATCCACCGTCATGCCCGTCTGCAAGACCACCTGCATGCTGTCCGGCTCAATGACGCGATCGTCCCCGCGACGCACCTGCGACTTCTTCACCAGGCCAAGCGGCGTCAGCCCGCCGGCGATGGTGATCACATCGGTCACCGATGCATCGCCGCGTACGGTCACGTATCCCGGCCGTCCGATGCCGCCCGTCACGAGGACGCGCACGAGCGGAGTGGTGCGGACCGTCGGTTGCGTGAGGTAACGGCGGAGCTGGACGGTCAGCGCCGAGTCGAGCTCCGAGCGCAGGACACCCTTCACCGACAGTGCCGGGAAGCGCCCGATGAAGAGCTCCTGACCAGCGCGCACCGCGAGCGTGTCACGGAACACCTCCTCCCCACCGTAGAGCTCGATGACGATGCGATCGCCGGGATAGAAGTCGCCCGTGCTCAACCGTTCGCGCATCGAGCGGGCATCGGCCTCGAGCGCCTCCTTCGTGGCACCGCGCGCCGCGGCGGCGGCGCGCTCGGTGGCGGTCGCCACCGAGTCGAGCCAGCGACGCGACCTGAAGAGCGACGGCTGTGCGCCCTGCGCCTCGAGCGAACCGCTCGAAGCGCATGCAGCGAGATATCCCACCAGAACGAGGACGACGAGGCGGTGACGTGCGTGAGAGTTCATGAGCGATCGGTGGTTGCACCTGTCGTGCTCAACACCCCACGCCGGCAGAAGGGTGATAAGCGGTTGATCCACAAGTACTTCTGCTCCATTGACGCCTACCATGCAGCCAGCGTCACGGTCCGAGTGTTGCACGGGCGCAACATGCTGGCGTGAAGACACGCTGGGCGAACTCGAGTATTCGCCGAAACTGCCCGATTCTCGCCCGCCCGTCGCAGCCGCAAACAGGAAGCGTGCCGCTCAAGACAGGAGGATGAGCAGTCGGCAACGGTCCGCGCAGCCACCGTGCCCATCCTGCGGCGTCCTTGTTGCGAACGTGCACCATCCGCGACAGATCGCGAGCATTCAATAGTCGCACGTATATCGAGTGCGGGCAACGCGTTGCGTGGCGCGTCAGGGACGTGCACGCATCCTGCAACGGCCGCCGTGGCCGCTCGCGACCGGACCACCCACGCCGCCGGCATGACCCGCCCGCCCCCACTCACCGACCTGCGCACGCGCCCGCCCATCGTGGTGATCGGGGTCGACCAGGAGTGGTCCGCCCGCTCGCTCGAGTCGGTCCTCGGCCCCCACGGCTACGCGGTCGTCCGCGCCTACACCGCCCTCCAGACGCTCGATCTGGCCGAGGTGGCCAACCCGGACGTGGTCATCGTCGAGTCGCGGCTCCCCGACCTCGACGGGATCGAGGTCTGCCGACGGCTGCGGAACGAGGCCCGCATCGCCCCCCAGGTCCCGGTGATCGTCACCGCGTCGGGGAGCGTCCCGCGCGACTTCCTCCGCGAGTGCTACGCCGCGGGGGCCTGGTCGGTCTGGGAGCAGCCCGTCGACGGCGAGCTCCTCCTCCTCCGCCTCGACCGCTGGATCGCCGCCAAGCGCGCCGCCGACGAGGCCGAGCGCGACCGGATCGCCGAACGCGACTCGGGGCTCTACAGCTGGCGCGCCCTCGCGCGGCGGGCCGACGAGCTCGTGGCCGACGCCGCGCGTCGTCACACCCCGCTCACCTGCGTCGCCGTCGCCGTGGCCCCCGACGACCCGGTCGCCCCGCTCCCCCCGGACGTCGTGACCGCCGTCGCCCGCGCCCTCGCCACCGGGGCCCGCGGCTCGGACGCGATCGGGCGCATCGCCGCGGGCGAGTTCGCGATCCTCGCCCCGGACACCGGCGGCGACGGCGGGGTGACCCTCGCCGCGCGGGTGCAGCAGCGCGTGGGCGACGCCGCCGGCGGGCGCACAGTGCGCGCCGGGATCGCCGAGATGACCGCCGCCGACGCCGCGGCGCGCAGCGGGGGGGAGCTCGTCGTGCGCGCCGTCTCGGCGCTGCGCTACGCGAGCTATGGCCCCGAACCCGCGCGCACCGTGCGGCGCTACGAGGAAGTGCCGGCAACTTTCTTGTAGCTTACGGCGTCCAGATCGCGTACCAGTGAAGACGGTGCGTCGCGTTCGCCGTGAACCCCGTCCTACGACAGTGTCTTGAGGTCGGTGACAGATTATGGCTCTTATCGGCGGGAACGTTGCTTATTGGATCCTCCGTGCACTGCGCCCACCAGAGGTGATGCGGCGGCCGGAAGCAGATCCATACGCTAACCGCAGCAAGTTGCGCACTCTCCTCGGGGACGAGTGGCTGGCGCAACTTCGTGGATGCACAGTCATCGATTTCGGATGCGGCGAGGGCTCCGAGGTGGTAGAGCTGACATCTCTCGGTGCAGATCGGGTGATCGGGCTCGACATTCAGGAGCGACTTCTGAGAGTCGGTCGTGAGCGTGCAGAGAAGGCGAACTGCTTGGATCGAGTCGAGTTCACCACTGAATGGAGCGGGCAGGCAGATGTGATCGTCTCGCTCGATGCATTCGAGCACTTTGACGATCCGGCAGGTATCTTGAGGGTGATGCACGGCTTGCTGAAGCCGGGTGGTCGCGTGATTACGTCGTTTGGGCCGACATGGTATCACCCTTTGGGCGGCCACCTCTTCTCGGTGTTCCCTTGGGCCCATCTCGTCTTTTCCGAGCGCGCACTCATTCGGTGGCGAAGCGACTTCAAGAGTGACGGCGCTACTCGATTCTCTGAGGTCGCAGGTGGCCTGAATCAGATGACAATCGCGCGATTCGAGCGGCTGGTAGCGGAAAGCCCATTCGTCGTCGAACGCGTCGAGCCTGTTCCGATCCGAAAGCTTGCACCGTTACACAACCGCCTGACACGCGAGTTCACCACTTCCGTAGTGCGTGCGGTACTTCGGCGCCTCCCAGTATGACCGTGCGTCGGCATGGGCTACGAGCTCCGCCCTAACGATACGGGGCCGTCCTCACATACTATGGAAGGTACCGCATCGCGCCGCAGTGTCGCGCTTCGTTCACGATTCACCACTCACGCGCTCGCCGCCTTCCCGCCGCCGCCGAGGATCTTCGCCACCTTCCCCTTGCGCGGCAGCGGCGCCGCCGGCTCGCCGTCGTCGTCGGGGCCGTTCGAGCTCGTGTACCCCTCGAGGTAGTGGTAGTACTGGAAGACGCCCTTCGGCTCGATCCCGTTGAGCACCGCCCCCAGGGGGCGGATCGGGAGCCGGTCCATCGTCTGCAGCTTCGAGATCGCGAGCTTGCGGTCGGTCATCCCGACGCGGCAGACCATCAGCAGCCCGCCGGTGAGCGTCGAGAGCGCGTAGCCGTCGGTCCCCGCGCCGAGCGGGGGGCTGTCGCAGATCACCACGTCGTAGCGCGCGCGCAGCTCGTCGAGGAACGACTCCATCGCCGCCGTCGTCACCATCTCGGGGGCCTGACGGTGGCGCACGCCGCACGGCACGAGCGCGAGCCGGTCGTACGACGTCGGGTAGATCACGTCGTCGAGCGCCGCCGTCCCCATGAGGAAGTCGACGAGCCCGGGCTTCTGCGGGACGTTGAACGCCTGCTGGATCGCGCCGCGGCGCGTGTCGCCGTCGACCAGCACCGTGCGGAACCCCGCCTCGGCGAAGCTGAGCGCAAGGTTGCTCGAGACGAAGCTCTTCCCCTCGCTCGGCCCCGTGCTCGTGACCGTGAACGAGACCGGCTCGCCCGCCTGGAACTGGTGCCGGAGCGCGAGGCGGAGCGTGCGGAAGCTCTCGACGAGCTGCGCCTGCTCCTCGACGCTCGGCCGCCCCGGATGCACGAGCGGGATCGCGCCGACGATGTCGAGCTCGAGGTCCTTGGTGACCTGGTCGGGGTAGCGGACGCGCTTGTCGAGCAGGTCGAAGAGGATCGCGAGGCCGAGGCCGAGGGCCAGGCCGAGGACGATGCCCGCAGGGATGATCTGGAGCGCGGTGTTGCTCGTCGGCTTGAGCGGCGCGACGGCCGAGTCCTGCACGAAGACCTCGCTGCGCCGTGACTGCTCGGCGAGGCGCGCCTTCTCGAGGTTCTGCGAGAGCGTGCCGACGATCTCCGACTGCATCGCCACCTTCTGCCGCAGCTCCTCCTCGCGGATCGTGCGCGTCGGGATCTCGCGCAGCTCGCTCGACTGCCGGCGCACGCGCCCCTCGAGGTCGTCCTCGCGCACCTTGAGCGCGGCGATCTGCGCGCGGATGAGCCCGGGGACGGTGACCGTCTCCATCTGCGTCAGCTGCGCGCGAAGCGGCGCCACCTCGGGGGCGGAGTCGGTGTAGTAGGCGCGCTTCGCCTGGTACGACAGGCGGATCTTGTAGAGCTCCGAGAGCGCACCGCGGAGCTGTTCGCCCCCTGCGCCGCCGACGCTCGGCAGCGCCATCGTGATGCCGGGATCGACCTCGGCGAGGCGCCCGGGGCGCAGCAGCCCCTCGAGCACCGCGCGGTCGTTGCGGATCACCTGCGCCTCGGCGCGGTTGCGCGTGTACTGCTCCATCACCGGCGCCTGCGTCGCGCCCAGCCCCGGCGCCATCACGATCTGGTCGGTCGGCTTGGTGATCGCCTCGACGCGGAACTGCTCGAGCGCCCGGCGGTCGGTCGAGAGCTGCGCGTTCGCCGCCTCGAGCGAGGCGCGGATCGCGTTGGCGTTCTGCGTCACGCCGCCGTTCTTGATCACGTCGGCGAGCGCGACGAACATCTTCATCCACTCGTTGAGCGCACGCTCCGTCCGGAGCGGATCCTCGCCGCGGAGCGAGACGTTCATCACGTCGGTGTTGGGCGGCGCGTCCGCGCGGAGCTTCCGCTGCAGCTCGATCGAGGCCTCGCGAGGCGTGACCACCTCGAATTCGATCGTCGCGCGCGCCGGGAGCTGCTCGCGCTTGGGCGCCCAGCGGAGCCCCGTGGTGCGCCCGATGCTGTCGCCGAGTCGCCCCTTCTCGACCTCGCGCGAGTCGCCCTTGCGCGTCAGGCGGAGCGTGTAGTTGGCGCGCTCCGCGTCGGTGGTCAGCTCGTAGGTGCCGGGGATGAAGACCGGCGCGAGCGAGAAATCGCGGAAGTAGACGGAGTCGGCCTCGCGCTTCGGGTCGAGGTAGTACTTGAGCGAGCGCGTGACCGAGTCGGTGATGTAGAAGGCGCGGAAGAGCTGGAGCCAGCTCTCGTTCGACCGCTCGCGCGAGTTGCCGAGCACCTCGGCGCTCGGGTCGCGGAGCGTGATCTTGCCGTAGACGTCGTACTCGGGCTTGATGTAGCGCGTCGCGATGTACCCCGCGGCGAGGCCGAGGAGCGTCATCGCCAGCACGAGCCACTTGAAGCGCCCCACCGCGGCGAGGTAGCGCTGCCACGCGGCCATCTGGGTCGGCGGCGGCGCCGGCGGGCCCCACTGCTCCTGGGGGTACGCGGGCGCCGGCAGTGGCGCCGGCGCCACAGGGGCCGGGGTGAGCCGCTGGCTCGCGGTGAGGGCGTTGGATCGGGTCATCGTGGGCGTGGGACGCGCGGAGCGAAGGGGACGTCACTCCCCGAGGAGGCGGGCCGATGGACGGTGGAGCCTGTCTCGGACGCCCGCCCGCGTGCAAGTCTCGGCCCAGATTCCGGTCGGAATCGGCACACGGTCGCGTCCGCCACGTGTGACCGAATCGAGGCGGATTCGTCCCCCGGCCGCGGGACGGGTGCGACAGCGTGTTGCGCAACCTACACGGTTCCAATGTGGAGTCGTGGCCTCGCTGCAACGGCTTGCTTGACACGCGCCACACACCGTCGTAGATAAGCCCGCCGAACCACCATCCCCGTACGACGCCGGGGCAGGTGGCGGGGGCGTCCCGCCGACCGCTGCAATGACCGGAAGCCAGCCCATGCCGGAGTCCAGCCGGGCCGAAGCCGCCGCCGTGCGCGACGCGATGGCCGTGGCCCCCGAGGTCCGGTCCTCCCTGCGCATCCTCATCGTCGACGACGACCGGACGCTGCGCGAGGGGTGCGCGAGCGTCCTGCAGGGCGACGGCTACACCGTCACCGCCACCGGGCGGGCCGAGGAGGCGCTCGACCTCGTCCGCCGGCGCCGCTTCGACATCGTCCTCTGCGATCTCTACCTGACCCCGGTCAGCGGGACCGAGATCCTCAAGGCGACGCTCGAGGCCAACAAGGAGACGATCTTCGTCGTCATGACCGGCAACCCGTCGGTCACGAGCAGCATCGAGGCGCTGCGCGCGGGGGCGTGGGACTACCTCCCCAAGCCCTTCTCGGCCTCGCACCTCCAGATCCTCATCGGCCGCGCGAGCCACGCGGTGCTCGTCGCCCGCGAGACCGAGGCGGCGCGGGGGGCGGTGGCCGGCGGCGGGCTCCCGGGGGCGCTCCCGGCCCCGGTCCACGCCCCCGGCACGCCGAGCTTCGCGCACGCGCACACCGGCGACCGGATCACCCTCCTCGGCCAGAGCCCCGCCTTCCGCCGCGCGATCGAGCTGGCGCGCAAGGTGGCGGGGACCGACGCGAGCGTCCTCATCTCGGGCGAGAGCGGCACCGGCAAGGAGCTCATCGCGCAGTTCATCCACAGCCACAGCCGGCGCTCGGGCAAGAAGCTCGTGGCGGTCAACTGCGCGGCGCTTCCGGAGCAGCTCCTCGAGAGCGAGATGTTCGGCCACAAGAAGGGGGCCTTCACCGGCGCCGACCGCGACAAGGCCGGGCTCCTCGAGGTGGCCAACGGCGGGACGCTCTTCCTCGACGAGCTCACCGAGATGCCGCTCTCGCTGCAGGCCAAGCTCCTGCGCGTGCTGCAGGACGGCGTCGTGCGGCGCGTGGGGAGCGAGCAGCCCGACGCGGTGGTCGACGTGCGCTTCGTGAGCGCGACCAACCGCGACCCGCAGGAGGCGGTCGCGCAGGGGCTCCTGCGCGAGGACCTCTACTACCGGCTGCGCGTGGTGCCGATCAAGCTCCCGCCCCTGCGGCAGCGGACCGACGACATCGCGCTCCTGGCCGAGCACTTCATGCGGCACTTCTGGGAGCGCCACCGGCAGCCGGGCGAGACGCTCCCCCCCTTCAGCGACGCGGCGCTCGACTTCCTGCGCGCGCGGCCGTGGCGCGGCAACGTGCGCGAGCTGCAGAACATGATCGAGCACACCGCCGTCGTCGCCGACGCGGGGGCGCCGCTCCACCCCGACGACTTCCCCGTCTACGACGACACACCGGCCGGGGGCGAAGGGAGCAAGGGCGACGCGACGATCTTCTCGGGTGCGTACATGAACGACGCGTACCACGCCGCGAAGGACAAGCTGGTCGCGCAGTTCGAGAACGAGTACCTGACGCGCCTCGTGGCGCGCGCCGGCGGCAACATGTCGCGCGCCGCGCGGCTCGCGGGGATCGACCGCACGACGCTCTACCGGCTGATGGAGAAGCACGGGCTGCGTCGCGACGAGTACTCCGGGACGCTCGGCTGATGGCGCGCCCCCGGCGCGGCGACCCGGCCGGCGTGGTGCGTCTCGTCCCCGACGGGGCCGCGCCCGGGCCGGCCGCGCTCTCCTTCGCCCCCGGCGCGCCGTGGCGCGCGGCGCTCCTCGCTGCGGCCGACGCGGCGGTCGAGGCGGTGGCGGCGGCCGACGCACGCACGCCGCCGGCGACGCTCCGCGTCGGGGCGACCTCGCTCTGTGCCGCGGTCGAGCGCGCCGCGGCGGGCGAACCGGCGCGCGCCCCCGAGATGGCGCCGGCCTTCCCCGTGCTCGCCCTCGAGCGCGCGCTTCGGCGCGCGCTGCTCGCGGCGGCCGAGGGGGGTGCGCTGGCGCCGCACGAGGCGACGGCGCTGTGCGCCGCGCTCGAGCGGGTGCGCGACGCACTCGACGCCTGCCCCGGGCACCGCTTCGCACAGCGGCTGGGGGGCGAAGGGGCGCTCTCTCTCCTGGTCGACGTCGCGCACGACATGCGCTCGCCCCTGGGGAGCATCCTCTTCCTCGTCGAGCAGCTGCGGCGCGGGCACTCGGGGGCGGTGACGCCGGTGCAGGAGCGGCAGCTGGGGCTCGTCTACGGGGCGGCGCTGGGGTTGAGCGAGCTCGCGAGCGACGTGATGGACCTCGCGCGCGGGGGTGAGCTGCTGGTGGCCGGGCCGGTGGCGCCGGTCTCGGTGGCGTCGGTCTTCGCGCAGGTGCAGTCGCTCCTGGTCCCGGTGGCCGAGGAGCGCGGGCTCGCGCTCGTGCTCGAGACGCCGCTCGCGGCGCCGCGGCTCGGCCACGCGCAGGCGCTGCTGCGCGTGCTGCTCAACCTCGCGACGAACGCGCTCAAGTTCACCGACCGGGGCGAGGTGCGGGTGACGGCCGAGCCGGCGGGGGCGACGCGGGTGCGCTTCGCCGTCGCCGACACGGGGCGCGGGATCCCCGAGGCGCTCCTCGGCTCGCTCTTCGACGCCTTCCGCCGGCGGCTGGCGCCGGGGGAGTACGTCTTCTCGAGCGCCGGGCTGGGGCTGAGCATCTGCCAGGTGCTGGTGCGGGCGATGGGCGGCGAACTGCTGGTGGAGACGGCACCGGGGGCGGGGACGACGTTCCAGTTCGAGCTCGAGCTCCCGCCGCAGCGGCGCGGGCATTGAGTGTGCGTGCGGGGAGGGGAAACGACGTGAGTGCTGCACGGAAGGCGCCCGCGACGACCGGCGCGGGCATGACGACGACGGCGCGGGCCACCGCGACCGCGAAGCCGCCCGCGGCGAAGAAGCTCGCCGCGAAAGCGTCGGCGCCGGCGACGTCCACCGCGAAGACCGCCAACGCGAAGAAGTCCGCCACGACGGCACCTTCTGCCCCCGCCGTCGGGCCCTTCGGTTGGGCGGTCGCGCCGCGTGCCCCGGGGGAGCGGCGCCACTGGCTGATGAAGAGCGAGCCGGACGTCTTCTCGTTCGACGACCTGCTCGCGGCGCCGGGGCGGACGACGCACTGGGACGGGGTGCGCAACTACGTCGCGCGCAACCTGATGCAGCACGGGATGCGCGTCGGTGACCTGGTGCTCTTCTACCACTCGAACGCCGAGCCGAGCGGGGTGGCGGGGATCGCCGAGGTGGTGCGGGAGGCGTATCCGGACCCGAGCCAGTTCGATCCGCGGTCGGAGTACTTCGACCCGGCGTCGAGGCCCGGGGCGCCGACGTGGGTGATGGTGGACGTGCGGGCGGTGGAGAAGCTGCCGCGGGTGGTGACGCTCGAGGAGCTGCGGGCGGATCCGGCGCTCGAGGGGCTGGAGACGGCGCGGCGGGGGAGCCGGTTGAGCGTGCATCCGGTGAGCGAGGCGCACTTCCGCGCGATCGTGGGCAGCCTGGCCGCCGGGCGGCCCGCGCTTACTCGATAGCGCTAGTCAGCAAAGGGGGAGAGGAAGCATGGCCGAATCCGACAAGGCACGTCATTCGCGGGAGGCCGAGTTCTTCGACGGCTTCTATGCGGAGAACGCGACGACGTACGATCCGCGAGTTCTCGAGCGGTACCGGCGGCTCAGCGCACGTGGGCTGTACTCCAAGGAATACCGCATCGCCCAAGTCGGCGACCTCACGGGGCGTCGGGTCGCGGACATCGGATGTGGAGCGGGCGAGAACGCCGTGCTCCTCGCGCTGTTGGGTGCGCACGTCACGGGCCTGGACGTCTCGCCGGTCGCAGTCGAGAAGGCGAAAGCGCTCGCTGCGAGTGCGGGCGTGTCGGACCGTGTCGACGTTCGGGTCCAGTCGTTCGAGGACTTCGAGGCCGGCGAGGGGGCCTTCGACGTCGTGTGGGTGGATGCTTTCCTCCACCACATGCTGCCGGTGCTCGACGCCACGATGGTGTCGCTGGTCAAGCTCCTGAAGCCTGGCGGGCTGATGGTGATCGCAGAGCCGATCCGGCTCTCGGGGCTCGCCCGCAGCATCCGGCCGCTGGTTCCGATCCCAGTCGACGCGACGCCGGACGAACGCCCGCTCCAGGACGAGGAACTCGCCTTGATCGGGCGACACCTGGAGATCGTCGCGACTCGCCGGTTCAACGGAGTTGCGCGGGTCGGGCTCCGTGCGCTCGTCGCGAAGGGGTACGAGGAAGCCGCCGGCTGGCGTCGTGCGCTCTGCGACGCCAGCGCGTATGCCGATCGCGTCCTGCTTTCCCTGCCTGGCCTCGGCCGCTTCCTCGCCGGTGGCATCGCGGTGGTCGCGCGCAAGCGTCCATGACCTTCAGCCGCGGGCGGACCGGGACGCGACAGGCGTCGAGACGTACTGTTCGAGTGCCTTCCTGCTCGCCCGCTCGTACACGCCGCGCGCGTACCGCTCCGCCCCGGAGAAGTGGATGAGGTGCGCCCGCTCCTCGTCCAATGGCTCCATGATCGAGACGTATTCCGGCCACGGGAGCACGACCGAGCCCGGAGCGTTGGCGATCACGTAATTGCTCGTCACCTGCTCGGTCCCCCACTCGTGCCAGCGCGCGCCGATCTCTCCCTCCATCGCGACGGAGAACCGTGACACGTCGTCGCGCGTGATGGTGCGCGGCGCGAAGCCGGCGAAACCGGAACAGCCACGGGCGTAGACCGTCCCGTCCAGCGCCGGGATCGACCTGAGCGACGTCTCGGAGACGATCTGGATGTGCGGCTTCTCGTTCGTGCGAAGCTCCGCCTCGCGCGCACGGTACGCTTCCTCCAAGGTGAGCTTCCGGCTTGCATACTCGGGGGACACGTCCGTCACGTGCCCGCTCATCGTGAAGCACCGTCCCTCGCGAAAGGCGTCGAGTACGGCGTCGGGGCGGCGCGTGGTCACCGTGTCCGAGTCCACCTGGATGACGTAGTGACGCGCGCTTTCGTCGACGCACGTGAGTAGCCGTTCCCACGTGCCCAGCTTCGGGCAGCGACCCACCGGGACGCCCGCGACGGGCCGGATCTCGATCCCCGGGATGTGGCTGGCGAGGAGCTTCGCTGCCGAGGTCGTGATCGTGCCGTCATCCAGTGCGATCACCCGGCTCGGCGTGACCCAGGTTCCCAGCGACTTGACGGCGAGGAGGTACATGTCGACGAAGATCCCGGCGATCTGCGACACGAACACGGGGCCGTCGTCGTTCAGTCCGAGCGGGGGCGTCTCACGTACGCGGCGGAGCCAGGACTGCTCCTGGACGCCGAGCCAACGGCGCAGTCGATAGAACATCGGGATCAGGACGCTTCGGTCGAGTCGATCGGTGGGGACCCGCGCGTGCCGATGGCGCACGCAGGACGAGGCGGGAGAAGGACGGGGTACGGTCGGTCGGGGGCGCTAAGGCCGTCCCGACTCCCTACGGACGAAATCCGCCAGCGCGAGGACCGTCCAGAGTCGTTCGGCGTGATCAGCCACTCCTTCGCGATGCTGCGCCCAGAGCGTCCCGACCCGACGCCCGTCAAGGATGCCGGTTGCATCGAGCGCCGACGGCTCGAGCAGCGATTCGGCCCACGGCCGGAGCGGCCCACGCAGCCAGTCCGCCAGCGGTACGGCGAACCCTCGCTTGGGACGATCCACGAGGGCTCGGGGCACATGCCGGTACAGGAGGGTGCGCAGCGGCAGCTTGCCCACGCCGTCCCGCATCTTTCGCGCGAACGGGATGCGCCAGGCCAACTCGAACACGCGGTGGTCGAGCAATGGCGCTCGGGTCTCGAGACTCGCGGCCATGGCTGCCCGGTCGACCTTCACGAGGATGTCGTCGGGGAGATAGCTGACGGCGTCGAAGAGCATGCGCGACTGGAACTCGTCGCCGTCGTCGAGCCACGGCCCATCGAGGCGTCCGTCGCCCGCCGCCGCCCGGAGGGCGGGGCTGAGGAGCGCTGCGGGACGCTGCGTCGTGGCGCGAAGCGCATCGTAGAGCTCGCGCCCGCCCGGGGCGTCGAGCATGCGACCGAAGCGCGCCAGCGCATTCGGGGGGCGGCGTCCGCGGTCGTGGACGAAGCGGGCGAGCGCGGCCGGCGGCGGGTCGGGGATCGCGTCCAGCGTCGCACCCACCATGCGGCGGAGCCAGCGCGGCGCTCTCGTGCGAAGCGCGGTCACGCCGTCGGGCCGGCGGTGCTGGACGTAACCCGCGAACAGCTCGTCGCCGCCATCGCCCGAGAGCGCGACCGTGACGTGGGCGCGCGTGAGCCGCGCGACGAGAAGCGTGGGCAGCTGCGACGAGTCGGCCATGGGCTCGTCGTAGTACTCGTGAAGGCGCGGCACGAGGGCCAGCACGTCGTCGCCACGGACCGTCAGCGTCGTATGGTCCGTGCCCAGGTGCTCGGCGACCGCGCGCGCGTGCTCCGCCTCGTCGAAGCGCGGATCGTCGAAGCCGATGGTGAAGGTACGCACCGGGCGCGCGGAGTGTCGCTGCATCAGCGCGACGACGAGCGACGAATCGATGCCGCCGGAAAGGAAGGCGCCCACCGGCACGTCGGCGACCATCTCGTCGCGCACCACCTCGTCCAGGAGCGTTCCCAGGGCATCGGCGACGTCGTCGTCCGAGCCCGGGAGCGGGGCGCGCCGCCCCGCCGCCGCGGCCGCGTGAGCGCTCCAGTACTCGACCTCGCAGGGCTCAGCGCCGTCCGCCAGCACGACCATGGTGCCGGGGCGCACCTTGCGCAGCTCGGCGAAGATCGTGCGCGGCGCCTGCACGTAGCCGTAGCGCAGGAGCTGCGTGGCGGCGCGCGGGTCGACGGTGCATGCGAAGCCCGGGAACCGGCGCAGCGCCTTGAGCTCCGAGCCGAAGAGCCACGCCCCCGCGACGCGGCCGAAGTAGAGCGGCTTCTCGCCCAGGCGATCGCGCACGAGCGTCAGCAGGCGCTCCGCGCGGTCCCACACCGCGATCGCGAACATCCCCGCGAAGCGCGGCACCGCGGCGGCGACGCCCCACCGGTCGAAGGCCGCGAGGAGGACCTCGGTGTCGCTGTGCCCGCGGAACGGGTAGCCCCCCTCGGCCAGCTCGCGGCGGAGCGGCGCGAAGTTGTACGCCTCGCCGTTGAAGACGATCACGTAGCGCCCGCTCGCGGCGACCATCGGCTGCGCCCCCGCGGGGGAGAGGTCGACGATGCTCAGCCGCCGGTGGCCGAGGGCGATCCCCGCCGCGTCGTCGCACCAGTGGCCGTCGGCGTCGGGGCCGCGATGGGCGATGGCGTCGGTCATGGCCCGGACCGCGTCGAGCGGGGCGCCCGACGCCGGGCGACCGAGGAAGCCGGCGATGCCGCACATGGCTCAGCGGCTCCCGGCCCCGGAGGGGCGGCGGAGGGGGCGTGGATCGGGCACGAAGCGGTGGGGTCCAGGGAGGCGTTACCGGGGAGTGACGGCGGACCGGGTGGTCCGGTCACCCAGCCACGAACATCGCCGCGGCGTGGAAGATCGCCGCTCGGAGTCCGCTCTCCAATCGGCAGCGCCCCGGTCGCGGCCGGCGCCGTCCGGTCCGTGGGTGCAGTCGCCTAAGTTGGAGGCGACGAGATCGGGGCCGTTCGACCGGTCCGCGCACCAGGTGCGCGTCGCGCGCCGCCCACCATCGCATCCCCCTTCCGGAGACCGCAGGACATGAGCGAGACCACGGCCGCCGCCCCGGCGCTCGAGCTGCGCGACGAGCGC
>ERZ1066121.190-NODE-190-length-57314-cov-9.597688_pt1 | contig 57314 bp, 55 predicted proteins | sample MGYA00382768_ERZ1066121 | MGnify/ENA primary metagenome ERZ1066121 (study PRJEB33369, sample SAMEA5778351) | biofilm metagenome | biome: Industrial cooling water; feature: Water cooling tower basin; material: Biofilm | place: United Arab Emirates | collected...
AATCTGGTCTGCTTATGCGGTCATGGCCGGGTGATGTCAAGGTTGGCGCCAGTCTGCGCCGGCCCTTGTTCAGGCGATGCGCACAAGATTGGGCCGGCCCGGCAGCAGGCGCCGCTGGGTCATGGTGATCCGGGTGAGCGGCGTGATCGTGGCCTGAAACCTTGTTGGCGTCATGCCCGTGAAGGCCTTGAACTCGCGGATGAAATGCGCCTGGTCATAGAAGGCGTCGCCGGCTGCCTCCGCCCAGCCGCTGGCCTCGCCCATCCCCAGCCGCACAGCGGCGGTGAGCGCCCGATACTTGCGCGCCAGCAGTTTGGGCGGGGCGCCATACATGCGCTGGGTCAGCCGCTCCACCGAGCGTGAGGACATGCCGGACGCCGCCACCAGCGCATCCACCTGTGGATTGGGCGTGGCGGTCAGCCAGTCATCGGCCAGCCGGGTGAACCAGGCCGCCGGATCGCGATTGGCGGCCAGCCGGCCCATCAGGAAATCGCACACCACGCGGCAGCGGCTCTGGTTGTCGGGCGCGCTGGCCAACTGGTCCATCAGCCGGGCCACGGCAGCCGGCGGCATCACGATGTCCAGTTCCACCGCGTCATCGGCAAGTTCGCTGGCCGGCACGGTGATGAGCTCCGCCCAGCCCAGTGGCAACAGACCAATCCCGAACAGCCGCAGCCTGGTGCTGGCGGTATAATGGGCAGGTGCCGTGGTGGGCCCCTGCAGCACCGCGCCGGAACTGCTCCGCTGGCGATCATCGCGATACCGCGTGTGGCCGCAGCCATCGACCAGCAGCCTGATCTGCCCCAGCTCGGCCCGCATCAGATCGGCGAAGGCCGGCATCTCGGTTTCGAACCAGTAGAGCGAGGACACGTGGTGCCGAAGCGCCTCAGGCGGCTCGAAATACTCGATGTTGATCATGGCCTGCCCCCCTCCACGTGGCTGGACATGCGGCGTGCTGCTCCCCCCGGATAAGCGCGCTGCCTGAGCGTGAGTGATGCCAGATACGGAGGGGTTTGGAAAGCGGCGCAAAAAAGCGGCCCGGACAGGCAAGCCGTCCGGGCCGTTCAAGTGCGGGAACGCCATACTCCGGCGCTCCTCGGGTCGCAGATTTGGTATAGCCGGGGATGCCGCCAGATCATTGTAGAATTCCGACAGATCGACGGCGCGCGCGGTCCATCCCTGTGGGCGAACCCCTCTTCCAGTGCCGGCGCAAAGTCCCTAAGCGCGATGATGTGAGCGAAGCATCATCCCGCGCTTCACGCTGGGCATTTCCGGCGATGATCACCGGATCGGCCTGCCTGGCCTTCGGGCCGCTGCTGGTGCGGCTGGCCGATGTCGGGCCGCTGGCGTCCGCCTTCTGGCGGCAGGCGCTGGCGGTGCCCTTCCTGCTGCTGCTGGCCCGCGCCGTGAATGGCCCGGCGGCAATCGCTGGCCTCGATCGCCGGCTGGCGGGCCTGGCCGTGCTGGCCGGGCTGGCCTTTGCCGCCGATCTTTCCGTGTGGCACCTGGGCATCCTGCGCACCACCCTGGCCAACGCCACGCTGCTGGCCAATGCCGCCACCTTCCTGCTGCCGCTCTATGGCCTGGTGGTGCTGCGCCAGCGCCTGACGGGCCCGCAATGGTGGGCGCTGGCGGCGGCGGCGGCCGGCGTGGCGCTGCTGCTGGGGCGCAGCGCCGAACTGTCCCCGCGCCACTTCGCCGGCGATCTGCTCTGCCTCGCCGCGGCGCTGTTCTACACGGTCTACCTGGTGGCGATCGAGAAGGTGCGCGGCCGGGTGGAGGCGCTGCCGGCGCTGGCGCTGGCCACGCTGGCCTCGGCCATCGGGCTGGCGCCGCTGGCCGCGACTGGCGCCTTCTGGCCGCAGGACTGGGCGCCGGTGCTCGGCCTTGCCATCGGCAGCCAGGTGGTGGGCCAGGGCCTGATCGTGTTTGCCGTGCGCCATCTTTCACCGCTGGTGGTGGGGCTGGCGCTGCTGGTGCAACCGGCAATCAGCGCCGCCGTTGGCGCCATCCGCTTCGGCGAGGTGCCTGGCCCGTGGGAGATTGCGGGGGCGGCGCTGGTGGTAGCGGCGCTGGTGATCGCGCGGCTGCCCGCTCGCCAAATGTCTCGCACTTGAGCCGTTGGCGGGGCGCGGCTATGTTCCTGCCCCGTTCTCCCTTGTTCAGGTGATGATGTGATCGAAGCCCCGCTTGCGCTTGCTGCCGCCATCGCCGCCCTGCTGCTCGGGCTGGCGGCCGGCTGGTGGCTGGCGAGCCGCCCGGTGGCGGGCCTGAGGGCAGAGCGCGATGCGGCGCGCGCCGAAGCCGATGAACGGCGCACCAGGCTGGCCGAGGCGGCGGTGGAGATCCGGGCACTGCAAGTGGGGCAGGAGGAACGGGACAAGGCCCATGAACGCCAGCTTGGCGAGCTCAATACCAGGTTCGAGGCGCTGGCCGGGCGGGTGCTGGAACAGGTGCAGGAACGCCACAAGGCCGGGCTGAAAGAGGTGCTGGCGCCGGTTGCTGGCACGCTGGAGAAATATGAGCAGCGGCTGGGCGAAGTGGAGAAGGCCCGCACCGAAAGCTATGGCGCGCTGCAGGCGCAGCTGCGGCAGGTGAGCGAAGGGCAGGCGCGCGTGCAGGATGAAGCGGCGCGGCTGGTGACGGCGCTGCGCAGCAGCGGCAAGACCTCGGGCAGCTGGGGCGAGCAGCAGCTGGCCAACACGCTGGAAATGGCCGGCCTGCGCGCCGGGATCGACTTCACCCTGCAAACCCACCTGGCCAGCGACAGCGGCGCCAAGCGGCCGGATGCCATCATCAACCTGCCCGGCGGCCGCCAGCTGATCATCGATTCCAAATGCAGCCTCAACGATTATCTTTCGGCGCTGGAATCGGGCAGCGATGGCGAACGGCAGGCGGCGATGAAGCGCCATGCCGCGGCCGTGCGCGCCCATGCGCGCGGCCTGTCGGAAAAGGCCTATTGGAGCGAGTTCGGCGCTGCTGCCGATTTTGTCATCATGTTCATCCCCGGCGAGAATTTCCTGTCGGCCGCGCTCGAACATGATCTGGCGCTGCTGGGCTGGGCCTTCGATCAGCGCATCCTGCTGGCCGGGCCGATCAATCTGCTGGCCATCGCCAAGACGGTGGCGCTCAACTGGCGGCAGGAAAAGCTGGCCGATGAAGCGCGCGAGATCGGCAAGCTGGGGGCCGACATCTACAGCGCGATTGCCGTGATGGCCGATCATCTGGCCAGGATGCGCAAGAACCTGGGCGAAACGGTCAACAACTACAATGATTTCGTTGGCTCGCTGGAGCGCAATGTGCTGCCCAAGGCCCGCCGCTTTGCCGATATGGGGGTGGAACAGGGCCGCAAGCCGGTGCCGGTGCTGGCCACTGCAGATGTGACCGTGCGGGCCGAACAGGCGGCCGAACTGCTGCCGCCGCCCGATGCCCCGGCGGCGCTTCCGCCCGCCGCCGAATGATCAGTCGATCACGCCCAGGATGATCAGGATCACCAGATAGAAGGACAGGGTCATCACCGCCGCCAGCGACAGGTAGAAGGTGCGCCACCCGGCCTCCCAGGGGCCCAGCACATAGGCCCCGCGCAGCGAGGCGAACATGTGCGCGGCTGGTGCCAGCACGATGGGTATCCACACGAACTGGCTCACCACGTTGAGGGACAGCATCAGGCTGCCGAACACGAACAAGAGGCTGATGAAGCTGATCGAATAGAGCGCGAAGACGGCGTGATCATAGAGGGTGACGCCCTTTCGCCAGAAAAAGGCCAGCCACAGCCACGGCAGCGACAGCGGGACGAGCAGGAAGCTCAGTTTGTAGGCCTTGGTCTGCAGCTTGTAGAACAGCAGCCTTGGGTTCTTGAGCGCCTGCTGCGCCTTGGCATCCAGCCAGGGCACCCCGAAGTTGATCTTCGCCTCGCCGCGGGCGTTGGCGGCCGCGATCTCGTCGGCCAGCCGTTCGGTGATGCTGTCGCTCTCGCCCGCTTCGGCCAGGCCCGCGGCACTGCGGCCGATGGTGTTGAACAGCGCGCGGCCCGCCTCCAGCTCGCGCACCTTGGCGGCATCGCCGGCGGCGCGGGCGGCGGCAAGGTCGCGATCGATGTCAGAGAGCGCCTTGGCCATCTCGGCGCGGCCCCGGGCCGGATCGCCGTTGCCCACCTCCACAGGCCCGACATTGTCGTTGAAGCCCACGAACGACAGCACGAAGAACATCAGGAACACCACCATCAGGAACAGTGGCACCGGCGCGATGTAGCGGGCGCGCTGCCCCTCGATATAGCTGCGGATCAGCTTGCCGGGCCGGAACAGCAGCATCGGCAGCGTGGTCCAGAAGCGGCCATCGAAATGGGTGACGCCGTGCAGCACTTCGTGGAACACGTCGCCGATGCTGCGGTGCAGGTGGGCGCGCTGGCCGCAGTTGCTGCAGAACTGGCCGGCAAGCGCGGTGCCGCAGTTGGCGCAGTGGGTGATATGGGTGGCCTTGCCGGCGGCCGGGCCTTGCAGCGCATCGGCGGGCAGCGGGGCCGTGGCCACGGCCGCGCCGGCTTCGATCTCGTTGCTCAAACCGCCCACTCCCCGCTTGCCTGCCGGCAATTTCGCCGGAATTGTGGATCGCCGCAATGGCGCGATTGCGCACCCCCGCGCGCCGGCTTATGACGAACAAAACGGGAGCGAAACACGATGGCGGGCGTCAACAAGGTCATATTGGTCGGGCGGCTGGGCAAGGACCCGCAGACGAAGAACTTCCCCAACGGCGGCAGCGTGGTAGAGTTCAGCCTCGCCACCTCCGAAACCTGGCGCGACAAGGCGAGCGGCGAGCGCAAGGAAAAGACGGAGTGGCACAACATCGTCATCCGCAACGAGAATATCGGCCGCATCGCCAGCCAGTATCTGCGCAAGGGCAGCGAGGTGTATATCGAAGGCTCGATCAGCACCCGCAAATGGCAGGACCAGAACGGGCAGGATCGTTACACCACCGAGATCGTGGTCGGCCCGTTCAAGGGTGAGCTGTCGCTGATCGGCGGGCGTGAAGGCGGCGGTGGCAGCAGCTATGGCGGTGGCGGCGGGTCCGGCGGCTATGGCAACGAAGATTTCGGCGGTGGCGGCGGCGGCGGTTATGGCGGCGGCCAGCCGGCGCCTGCCAAGCGCCCGGCGTTTGACGACGATCTCGACGACGACGTGCCGTTCTAATCCTGCTTCAGCACCGCGAACGGGCTGCGCACCTGCGCGGCCTCGTCTTCCGACAGGATGCCGGACACGTTGCCTGGCAGGCGCGGATAGGGATCAAGGCCCAGCGCGAAGGCCTGGGCGGCGATCTCGCCGGCATCGATCACGTCGCCCTCCAGCGGCTCCACGTCGAGATCATCGGCGGCCAGTTCGATCTCGCCGCCATCGGGGGTCGCCTCGCTCAGCAGCAGGGCGATGCGTTCGCGCAAGGCAAACGGCACCGGCTCGCCGCTCGCCACGCAGGGCTGGGCGCCATCGCCCTGCACCTCGCCGGAAAGGCGGATGCCGGCAGCCTCGCGCCTGATCTCCAGCGTCGCCACCAGCCGGTCGAGCGCCAGCAGGCCGAAGCGGCTGGCCAGCGCCGCGCGCTCTGCCGGGGAGGCTTCAAGCTCGAGCCGTTTCGGGATGCCGCCCACCTCGTGGGCGCGCAGGGGCCGGCTGAATTCGGGCGCCATCGTCAACTGGCCTGGTCCATCTCGCCGGCGCTCAGGCGGGCAAAGCTGGTGGCCGAAAGCCGCGCCGACAGCGCCTGGGTTTCCTGCACCAGCCACTGGATCGCCGCCTCCGGCGCGTCCTCGCCGCGCAACAGGTTGCGGCGCAGCGCCTCGGCCATTGCCTGCGCGTCGCCGCGCGCGCCGCGATAGGCGCCCAGCCGGCCACCCAGCGCCGCCATCATCTTGCCGAGATGCTTGGGCACCACCTGCTCGCCAATGCCATCCTGCAGCAGATTGCCTTCCATGTCGGTGAGGAAGCGATCGGCCAGATCGGCGGAGAGTTTCGCCGCCGCGTGCTTCGGATCGCCGCCAGTCACCTCCTCCAGCCGCAGCAGCAGCAGCGAGAGCACCAGCACCACCATGTCGAATCGCCCATCCAGCGTGTCCGGCACCTGGCCCTGCGTGTACCAGGCCGGCCGGCGCGCCTCAACGACCACGGCCTCATAGAGCCGGTCAACCGGTGTCGGCGTGGCGCGCGTGACGAGACGCTTCAAGGAGGCGATGAGACCCATGGTCAAGCGGCTAGCATAATCATCGCGGCTGTCATAATGAACTTGCCGTACCGGATGGCCGCACCCCCAATCGGCTGTCCGCGCCGGAGTTTCGTGATGCGCCGTCCTCTTGCCTCTGCCCTGCTGATCGTTGCCGCGCTGGCCTCGGCCGGCTGTTCGCGCATCAAGGCCAGCCAGGGTTATCTGATCGACGAGACGCTGTTCACCTCCATCCTGCCCGGCGTGGACAACAAGGAATCGGTGTCGCGCACGCTCGGCCGGCCCACCTTTGCCGCGCAGTTCGATGCGGGCAGCTGGTATTATGTCAGCCGGCTGACCGGCCAATATGCCTTCGTGGCGCCCAAGACGCTGCAGCAGCAGATCCTGATCGTCAGCTTCGATCCGGCCGGCAATGTGTCGAAGGTGGAACGGCGCGGCATGGAAAAGATCGCCCGCATCAACCCGGTGGGCGACAAGACGCCGACCCTGGGCCGCGAGGAGGGCTTCTTCGCCGATCTGTTCGGCAACATCGGCGCCGTGGGTGCCGGCGGTGCGCCGATGGGCGGCGTGCCGACGGGCCGGGACGGGCCGCGCTGATCCGGCGCTTGCGCCAAACCGCATGAGCATGTTCGCCCTGCTGCTGCTGGTCCAGGCGGCTGCGCCTGACGGGGCAGCCGGGGCCGATCCGCTGGTCATCGTGCAGCCGCGCCCCGGTGGCCGCCACGGCGATTTGGCTGCACAGGATGTGCCGGCGGCGCTGTGGTGGCCGAACCCCGCGCAGCGCGATGCCCGCGCACCCGACACGCTGGCCGATGGCCTGGCCGCAGCTCCGGGTCTGGTGGCCGGCCCGGCGCCCGGCAACGGGGCGGCGCTGCTGGCGGTGCGCCATGGCCGCGCCCGCCCTGGCCTGCTGCTGGCCGGCGCGCCGCTGCCCGCCGGCACGCTGCTGCCGCTGCTCGATCCCGATCTGCTGCTTGCCGATGCGCCCGCCGCGCTGGGCGATGGCGCGCCGGGCAGCGGGGCGGCGGCGGGCACCTTGTCGATCGATCTGCGGCGGCCGGGCGAGCGGCTGGCCGGCATGGGCGAATTCGCCGCCGGCGGCTTTGGCAGCCGGCGCGCGCAGGGCCGCATTGATCTGCCGATGGCCAGGGGCGTGCGGCTGGGCCTGCACGGCGCGCTCCACCATGATCTGGGCTGGGTGCGCAACAGCACCACGGGGGAGCGGCTGAACCGTGGCCAGCGCGGCGCCATCGCAGTCCTGGCCGATCTCGATCTGGCGCCCGGCCTGGCCTGGCAGATCACCCTGGCGACGGCTCGCAACCAGGCCGGCAACCTGCCGCACGTCACCTGCGATCCCCTGGCGCCAGCCGTGTGCGATGGCCGCTATGCCAGCACCGGGCAGATTGCCGCCAGCACCGGCCTGCCCACGGCGCGATGGGGCCCGGTGGGCGAGGATCTCGCCAGCCAGCCGCTCGGCCAGCGCGCTGATCTTGCGCTGTTCGCCTCGGCACTGGCGTGGCAGGCCGGGGCCATCACGCTGCGCCTCGACAACAGCCTGGCGCGCCAGACCGGCCGGCTGGGCCTTGATCTCGCCGATGGCCGCCGCCTCGATGCGCTGGCGGTGCCGGCGGGCCTGGCCAGCGGTGGCTATGGCCTCATCGCCCGCACCCGCGACACGGTGGAGCGTCACCAGTTCAGCCTGGATGGGCGCTGGGGCGTGCTGGCGCTGCACCTGGGCGCGGCGGTCACCAGCGATGTGCAGCAGCGCCGCCAGGCGGAGACGCAAGCGGGCGTCGTGCTGGCGGATCGAACGCTGGTGCAGCGCCAGCAGGAACGCAGCCTGTTCGGGCAGGCGCGGATCACGCCGCTGGCCGGGCTGACGCTGACCGCCGGGCTGCGCGTGGCCGATGTGCGGCTGACCCTGAATGCTACCGACGCGCGGTCCGGCTGCGCGCCCTGCCTCAATGGCATAGACAGCCAGCGCCGCACGCTGGTCACGCCCGAATTCGCCATCGGCTGGCGGCCGGGTGCGGATTCGCCGGTGCTGCTGTTTGCGCGCAGCGCCCGCACGGCGCGGCTGCCGGGCTGGAACCTGCTGGCCATCGGCGCCGCGCTGTTGCAGGCGCTGCCGGCGGAGACGGGCTGGCATCACGAAGCCGGCGCCAAGGCCGATCTGGCGGGTGGCCGGCTGCGCCTCAATGCATCGGGCTTTGCGGCCACCACGCGGGCTGCGGTGTCGCCGCTGCTGGGGATCGATCCACTGGCTGATGTGCGCCCGCAGGACATGACGGCGCGCGGGCTCACGCTGGCGGCCGAAGCGCGGCCGCTGGCGGCGCTGGAACTGGCCGGCACGCTGACTCTGCAGCGGGTGCGCTGGCAGGGCGCGGCGCTGGCCGGCGGCTCGTCAAGGCCATTGTTTGCGCCCGATGCAGCCGCCAGCCTGTGGGCGGCCTGGCGCCAGGCACTGCCCGGTACCGGTGCCGTGCTGGTGCCGCGATTGGGGCTGGACTGGCGCAGCGCCATGGCCGTGGCGGCGGGTGACGTGATCAGCGCCGATGGACGCGGCGTGCTGGCCGGCGGCATCGCGCCCGGCGGCTGGCAGGCCGCGGCAGCCCTGCAGCTGGAAATTCCAGAGGGCGGCTGGCTGATGAGCCTCGAATGCCGCAACTGCCTTGATGTGGCGCGGGTGGATGGGGCGGTGGCGGGCCTGCCGGTGCCAATCGCGCCGCGCTGGTGGCAGCTGCGGTTCATCCGCCGGTTCTGACGGCATTTTTCCCCAGGATGGTTGCAACAATGTCACGCATCTGTCGCTTTGGCGGCAGTGTTGGCCGGCGCACATCAAATTTCCCCTTGCGCACCGCCCAACAAGCCGCCTTAAAAGCCAGTCATCAGGGTCAAACTGATGCATCGGGCGCCCACACGCAGGGCCCAACAGAGATGAAGGGGATTGGAATGGCCAAGGAAGCCAAGAGCGGTCGCAACACGTCGGCCCTCATGAAGCCGCTCACGCCGCAGGGCCCGCTGGTGGCCGTTGTTGGCGCCTCGCCGCTGCCGCGCGGCCAGGTGGTTGCCAAGGTGTGGGATTATATCCGCGCCAACAAGCTGCAGAAGCCGACCGACAAGCGCGTGATCGTGGCCGATGCCAAGCTGAAGGCGATCTTCGGCAAGGACGAGTGCACGATGTTCGAAATGAACAAGTTCATCGCCCAGTATCTCAAGTGATCTGGGCGGCCTGAGCGTCCGGAGGGGGGCGCGAGGGCTGGACGATAAAGGGCGCTGCCGGAAACGGCGGCGCCCTTTTCCTTTGGGCTCAGACCCGCATTCTGGTGGAAGCAGGCTGCGGGTCTATCTATTTGTTGTCGCGCATCTTTTTGCGGAAAACCGGTGCCCACTTTTCCGCGATGCACTCTAGTCCGCGATCCGCCGCAGGCGCGCGATGAAGAAGCCATCGATGCCGCCAGCCACCTGCCCCGGCAGGGTGCGCACGAAGCCTTCGGCGGTGGGCTTGAGGCCAGCCGGTAGTTCGTCGGCGCTGATCAGATCGCGCGGGGCGCCGGCAATCACCCGTTCGGCGATGCGCTCGCCTTCGCGCGGATCAAGGCTGCAGGTGGCATAAACGAGCCACCCGCCCGGCTTCAGCCATTGCGCGGCACGCCGCAGCAGCGCCGCCTGCAGCAGGGTGACAGGCGCCAGGTCTGCGTGGCCCTTGAGGTGCAACACATCGGGGTGACGGCGGAAGATGCCGGTGGCCGAACAGGGCGCATCGAGCAGGATTTGATCGAACAGGCCATCAGGCTGCCAGCGCAGCGCATCGGCAGCGATGAGTGTCGCCTGTAGCCCGGTGCGCTCGAGATTCTGCCGCACGCGCGCCAGTCGGTCTTCCGACACGTCGAGCGCGGTCACGTCGCAGCCGCGCGCTGCCAGCTGCAGAGTCTTGCCGCCGGGCGCCGCGCACAGATCGAGCACGCGCTCCCCCGCCTTCGCCGGCAGCAGCCGGGCGGGCAGGCTGGCGGCGAGATCCTGAACCCACCAGGCACCCTCTGCAAAGCCGGGCCATTCGGTCACGCTGCCCTTCATTGCCGTGCGGACATGGCCGGGCGCGAGGCTGATGCCCGCCAGCGCGGCGGCCCAGTGCGCGGTTTCCTCGGGGTTCTTCAGGGTGAGATCGGTCGCTGGCTCCTCGGCCAGTTGCGCCGCGGCGGCCTCGGCCATTTCCGCCCCCCAGTCGCGCGCCCACTGGATGTCGAAGGGTGCGGGCAGACGTGGATGCGCTGGCAGCCAGGCCGGCCGGCGAATCAGGCTGCCCAGCACGCCATGCACCAGCCGGCGCGGCCCGCCCTCCACCAGCGGCAGCGCGGTGGCCACCACCGCATGGGGCGGCGTGTTCAGCTTCAGCCAGCCGGCCAGCGCGAGGCGCAGCACATGGCGGGCGCGGGCATCGGGCGGCAATGGCCGCTGGGTGGCGCTGTCGATCAGCGCATCGAGATCCGGCAGCCAGCGCAGCACGGTCAAGGCCAGCAGCCGCGCCAGCGCCCGGTCCTGCGCCAGCGGCAGATCATCGGCGGCACTGGCTGCCACGTCGAAGGGCACGCCGCGATCGAGCACGGCCTGCAGCAGCTTCAGCGTGGCCTTGCGGGCGGGCACGCCTTCGGTGGCCTGGACGGGGGTGGGCTTGAAGAGGCGACGGTTCATCGCGCCAGCCCTTGAAGGATTATCGCCGGCTTGGCGAGTCTGCGGCTATTTCCGGCGCCCGAGGAAATTGCCGATCACCTTGAAATAGGAAACCGGGAACAGGCGCACCATCCAGTCTATGAAGCGCGCATCCGGTCCGATCAGCACGCGCGGCGAGCGGCGTTCCATCGCCCGGATGATGGTGGTGGCGGCCTGTTCCGGTGTGGTGGGCGCATTCTTCTCGAACTCGGCGGCGAAATCGGTGTTGGGATCGGTGCCGGGCAGATGGGCGATATGCTTGGAATTCCGCGCCACGTTGGTCTTGATGCCGCCGGGGTGGACGCGGATCACCGCCACGTTGGGATCGGTCAGCGCCAGCTCCATCGCCATCGCCTCGGTGAGGCCGCGCACGGCATATTTGCTGGCGTTGTAGGCGCTCTGGGTGGGGTAGCCCATCATGCCGAACACGGATGAGATGTTGACGATCCAGCCGACGCCATCCTTCGCCGCGCTGGCCCGCACATGCGGCAGCGCGGCGCGGCAGCCTTCCACCACGCCGGTGAAGTTCACCGCCATCACCCGGTCGAAATCCTCAGCGGGGCAGTCGGCGAACGGCGCCACCACCGAAAGCCCGGCATTGTTGATGATGCCATCCAGCCGGCCCCATTCGGTCACTGCGCCCTCCACCCAAGCCTTGAGCGCCGTGGTGTCGGTGACGTCCAGGGTGGTGATGCTGGCCGGCCGGTTGCCGAGCAGACGCTTGGTCTCCGCCAGCCCGTCCGCATCCTTGTCGGCCAGGGCCAGCACCGCCCCGCGCCCGGCCAGATTGAGCGCCAGCGCCCGGCCGATGCCGCTGCCGGCGCCCGTGATGGCGATCACCTTTTGCTCGAACATGGCCTGCTACCCTTCACCCCATTGCTAACAGCGGCAAGGCGGTGGCAACACTGCGATATGGACAAGGAAAAAACGCCCGCCCCGGACCCACGCGACAAGGTGCCGGAAGCGCCGCCGCCCCCGCCCAGCGAGAAGGAAGTCGGTGGCCGCAAGGGGCCGGACCCAGTGCGCTATGGCGACTGGGAAAAGGGCGGCATCGCGGTCGATTTCTGATGGGCGAGGTGCACAACGCCCGTTGCCTGTGCGGCGCTGTCACCATCCGTGTTGACGGCCCACTGCCACCGGGCGATGCCTGCCATTGCAGCCAGTGCCGCCGCCAGAGCGGCCATTACTGGGCCTCCACCGACGTGCCGCGCGAGTCGGTGACGATCAGCGGCGCAGACGCGCTGACCTGGTATCAATCCTCCGAAAAGGTGCGGCGCGGCTTTTGCAAGACCTGCGGCAGTTTCCTGTTGTGGGATGTGCCCGGCCGCAGCAGGCTGGCCATCGCGCTTGGCGCGTTCGATCTGCCCACAGGCACGACCATCGAAAAGCACATCTTTGTCGCCAGCAAGGGCGATTATTATGCGATTGGCGACGGCCTGCCGCAGAACGCTGAATAGGGCTAAGGGTTGTGTCTACTATGACAATGTCATAGCATCTTGCCATGGCTACCCGTGCATCGAAACCCGTCACCGTCACGCTGGGCGATCTGGTCGAAACCGCGCAGGCACGGGTGGCCAGCGGGCGCTATGCCAGCCTGTCCGAAGTGATCCGCGCCGGTTTGCGCGCGTTGGATCGCGAAGAGGCCGCCCTCGATGAGCTCATCCGCGCGCGCATCGCAGACTTGAACGCTGATCCGGCTGATCGTGTGCCGCTGGCAGAGGGCATGGCCCAGCTGCGCGCCCGCCTGTCCCGCCCGGCTTGATACACGTCGAGATCAGTCGGCTGGCGCTGGCTGATCTGGCGCGCATTGGCGACTGGGTGGCGGCCAACGCCGGCGCAGACATGGCACTGGCCTATCTTGATCGCATCGAAGCGGCCTGCGCCGGATTGGCAGAATTTCCGCACCGTGGAACCCCGAGCGACGACCTCGGGCCGGGCGTGCGAACCACCAGTTTCGAGAAACGGGCAACCATCGCCTATCGGATCGAGGCGGGCTGTGTGCTGATCCTGGGCGTGTTCCATGCCGGTCGGCTGCTCACCGGGCCATTGTAAGGCGGATCGCGAAATTGCGGGTGCCGGTGGACCGCAACAGGATGGTGTCTATTCGGCCTTCAGCGGGCGGGCCAGCAGGGCGCTGATCGTCTCGCCCACTGACGCGCCGGCCAGCAGGGCGGCGACGGCTTCGGAAATCGGCATCTCGACGCCGGCGGCGCGCGCGGCTTCGACTAGAACGGGGGCAGTGGCGGCGCCTTCAGCGACTGCCGGGCCGGCGAGCAGGTCGGCCAGCGGGCGACCCTGTCCCAGCCCCACGCCGAGCCGGAAGTTGCGGCTGTTTTCCGAGGAACAGGTGAGGACAAGGTCGCCCAGTCCCGACAGGCCGGCCAGCGTTTCGGCGCGGGCACCGCGGGCGACGCCAAATCGGGTCATCTCGGCAAAGCCGCGCGCGATCAGCGCGGCGCGGGCGTTGAAGCCCAGGCCGGCGCCCTCCACCACCCCGCAGGCGATGGCCAGTACATTCTTCACCGCGCCGCCGATCTCCGCCCCCACCACGTCGTCGGACTGGTAGAGGCGAAAGGAGGGGCGGGCCATCGCCGTCACCAGCCGTTCACCCAGCCCGGCATCGGCACAGGCGAGCGTGATGGCGCAGGGCAGCCCGCGCGCCACTTCGGCGGCGAAACTCGGGCCGGAGAGCACGGCGATCGGGTTGGGCACCAGCGCGCGCGCCACTTCCACCATCAGGTCATGCGTGCCGGCCTCGATCCCCTTGGCGCAGAGCACCAGCGGCGTGGTGGGTGGCAGCGCCGCCTGGGCCAGCACGGAGCGCAGATGCTGGGCCGGCACCACAACCAGCGCGATGTCGCACGCCGCCATGTCGGCGAGATTGGACGTGGCGGTGATCGCGGCAGGCAACTGGATGCCGGGCAGGAACACAGGGTTTTCGCTGGTTTCGTTGATGGCGGCGACCACCTCGGCTTCACGCGCCCACAATGTCACCGGGCCATTGCCGGCCAGCGTCGCGCCCAGCGCGGTGCCCCATGCACCTGCGCCAATAATCCCAAAACGCGTCACGCCTTCACCCCGGCGCCGCGCACGGCCTCGGCGTCCGGGTCGAGCGGCCAGCGCGGGCGGGCGGGGGCGGCGAGATCATCGACATCACCCTTTGCCAACCGCTCCAGCCCGGCCCAGGCGATCATCGCGCCATTGTCGGTGCACAGCCATTGCGGCGGCGCGACGAAGGGCAGGCCATGGGCCGATGCAAGAACGGCCAGCGCGCCGCGTATCGCCTGGTTGGCCGCCACCCCGCCCGCCACCACCAGCGCGGTGGCCGCCGGGAAGGCGGCGATTGCCCGCGCCGTGCGATCCGCCAGGCAGTCGCAGGCGGCCTGCTGGAAGCTGGCGGCGAGATCGGCGATGTCCTGCTCGCTCGGCTCCGCCATCGCCGCTCGCGCGCGCAGCACGGCGGACTTGAGGCCGGCGAAGGAGAAATGCGGCTCGTCACTCCCCACCAGCGGGCGCGGCAGGGCAAAGCGCGCCGGGTTGCCGGCCTTCGCCGCACGCTCCAGCGCCGGGCCGCCGGGAAAGCCCAGGCCCAGCAGCTTGGCCGACTTGTCGAACGCCTCGCCCACCGCGTCGTCGATGGTGGTGGCCAGCCGGCGATAGCGGCCAACGCCTTCCACGCCCAGCAACTGGCAATGTCCACCCGACACCAGCAGCAGCAGATAGGGAAATTGGAGGCTGGCATCGGCAAGGCGGGGCGAGAGCGCATGGCCTTCGAGATGGTTCACGGCAATCAATGGCTTGTTCGCGGCGAAGGCCAGCGCCTTGGCGGTGACCAGCCCCACCATCACGCCGCCGATCAGGCCCGGCCCGGCAGTGCCGGCAATGGCGTCCACGTCTGCCAGTGCGATGCCGGCCTCATCCAGAACCGCCGCCACCATCGGTGCCAGCCGGTCGGCATGGGCGCGCGCGGCAAGCTCCGGCACCACGCCGCCGAACGGGCGGTGCGCTTCGTCCTGGCTGGCGATGCGCTGCGCAAGGATGCTGCGATCACCGCGCACGAGGGCGACCGCGGTTTCATCGCAGCTGGATTCGATGCCAAGGACAAGCGGGCCTGCCATGGCTTCGACCTAGGCGCTGACTTGCCAATCCGCAATGGCCGCGCCATGGGCTGCTGCCATGAGCTTCAAGATCGGCACCCGGGGTTCCCCGCTCGCACTGGCGCAGGCGCACATGACGGCGGCAGCGCTGAAACAGGCGCATGGCTGGCGCGATGACGAGATCGAGATCGTCATCATCCACACCACCGGCGACAAGGTGCAGGATCGCGCGCTGGCCGAGATCGGCGGCAAGGCGCTGTGGACCAAGGAGCTGGACACCGCGCTGATGGATGGCCGCATCGATATCGGCGTCCATTCGATGAAGGATGTCGAGACCATCCTGAAGGAAGGCATCGTGCTGGCCGCGATGCTGCCGCGCGCCGACGTGCGCGAGCGCCTGATCGGGGCGGAGAGCATCGCGGCGCTGCCCCACGGCGCCCGTGTTGGCACCTCGTCTCCGCGCCGTGCTGCGCAATTGAAGGCGAAGCGGCGGGATCTGCAGACCGAGATCCTGCGCGGCAACGTGGCGACGCGGCTGGCCAAGGTGGAGAGCGGCGCCATCGATGCCACGCTGCTCGCCGCCGCCGGGCTCGACCGGCTGGGGCAGAGCGTCGGCAGCCTGATCGAACTCGACGAGATGCTGCCGGCCAGCGCACAGGGCGCCGTGGGCATCACGGCGCGGGCCGGCGATGCGCTGACGCTGGCGCGGCTGGAGGCGATCAACCATCACGCCACCTTCGATTGCGTGATGCTGGAGCGCGGTTTCCTCGCCGCGCTGGGCGGCACCTGCCATTCGCCGGTAGCGGCGCTGGCCCGGCTGGAGGGCGAAGGCGTCAGCTTCCGCGCCCAGATCCTCGCGGAAGATGGCAGCGAGGTGCAGGAAGGTGGCTTCAACGCGCCGCTGCACGAGGCGCCGCAGCGCGTGGCCGAACTGGCGGCCGAACTGCTCGGCCGCGCCGGGCCGGCGCTGAGGGCGCTGTTCACAGCCTGATGCGTGTTCTGATTGTCCGCCCGGAACCGGGTGCTGCGGCCACCGCGGCGCGGCTGCGGGCGCTGGGCCATGATGCGCTGGTGATGCCGCTGTTGGCCACTGAGGCGGTGCCGTGGACCCTGCCGGATAGTGTGCAGGATGCCGTGCTGATCACCAGCGCCGCCGGCGTGCGCCATGCCGGCCCGCAGGCCACGCCCTTGCTGGCCGTGCCAGCGCTGTGCGTGGGTGAAGCGACGGCGGCCGCTGCCCGTGCCGCCGGCTGGCGCGATGTCCGCCTCGGTCCCGGCACGCTGCAAGGCCTGCTGGATGGCCTTGCCGATGGGCCGCAGCGTCGTCTGCTGCACCTTGCCGGGGAAGATCGCACGCCGGCAAACGTGCCGGCCACGATCACAATCACCGCCGTCACCGTCTATCGCGCCGCGCTGCAGCCCCTGCCGGCGCTGCCCGCGGTGCACGCCGTGCTGCTGCATTCGCCGCGCACGGCCCGGCATTTCGCGGCCGAATGGGATCGGCTGGGCGGGCGGCGCGGGGATGTGGCGGTGTTTGCCATCAGTGCGCCCACGCTGACGGCAGCCGGGCCAGGCTGGAAAGCCGGTCTTGCCGCGCCAACGCCGGATGATGCGGCGCTGCTGGCGATGCTGCCCAAAGCCTTGTAGAACAGCGGCATGAACGATCCCTTCGACCGCGGCGAGATCGGCGAATCCAGCCTGGCCGCCACCGAGCGGCTGCGCGCCCGCCTGATGTCGCAGCAGGCGTCTGCCGCGCCCCCGCCGCGTCGCAGCGCCTTGCCGTGGGCGCTGGCGGCGGCGCTGGCAGCCTTTGCCGCTGGCCTGATCGCCAATCCCTGGTTCGAGGACCGGGTGCGCGGCCGGCTGCCGTTCCTGTCCGCACCGGACGAGGGGCCGGCCACGGCGGCGCTGGAGGCGCGGCTGAAGGCGCTGGAAGCCAAGACGCCGCCGCCGCCGGCCGTGGCTGCCGAGCGCCTGGCGCGCACCGAGGCGCGGGTGGAAAGCTCAACGGATCAGATCCAGCGTGATGCCGAACGCATCGACGAGCTCACCGCCGAAGTGGCGCGGCTGACAGCGCGGCTTGCGGCAGAGGAGGCGCGTGATGCCGCCGTGGTGGCGACGGCCCAGGGCGCAGCGAGTCGCGCCGAAGCGATGCTGACCGTGCTGCTGATGCGCCGCGCCGTTGCCGATGGCCGCCCGCTCGATGCGCTGCTGCCGCCGGCGCGGCGCCTGTTCGAAGCCCGCCACCCGGATGAAGTGGCGGCACTGGCGGCCTTGGCGGCCACGCCGGTCACGCACGCCGCGCTGCGTCGCGATCTGGCGGCGCTGGGTGCCGCGATGCCGGCCGGCAGCCGGCAGAACTGGTGGCAGGCCTTCACCGGGCGCATCGATGCGCTGGTGTCTGGCAGCCCGGGCGCCGGTGCACTGGAACGCGCGCAGGCGGCCGGTGCGCGCGGCGACCTGGCGGCAGCGGCTGCAGCCCTGCGCGCCGATCCGGCCCTCGCACGCGATGGCCGGGTGCGCGGCTGGCTGGCCGCAGCAGCGCGGCTGCGCACGGCGGAAACCGCGCTGGGCGTGCTGGAGGCCGAGGCGGCGGCGCCGCTGGCGGCCGTCGAGCCGGCGGCAGCAGTGCCGGCTCCCTCTTCTGCCCGCAGCAAGGACCGCTGAGCATCGCCCCGCCGCCGTCTGGCGACACAATCGCGCCGGCCAGCGCGCGCACCACCCTGGCCTGGGCGCTGGCCCAGGCGGTGCGTGATCCCTATGTGATCCTCATCACCATCTACATTTTCATGCCGTGGTTCGTTGGCGCCATCGTCGGCGATCCGGTGCGCGGCCAGGCCCTGGTGGCGCAGAGCGGCAAATGGGGTGGCTGGGCGGTGATGGTCTCCATGCCGCTGCTCGGCGCCACGGTTGATCGGCTGGGCCCGCGCAAGCCGCTGCTGGCGCTGGTGATCATGGCCATGGCGGCGATCACCGCCAGCCTGTGGTGGGTCAGGCCCGGCGGCACCGGTCTCGGCATTGCGTGGGTGGTGTTTGCCGGCGCGGCCATGTCGTGGCTGTTCGCCGCCCATGAAACGCTGCATAATGCGCTGCTGGTGCCGGCGGCTGGCCATGGCGGCGTGGCGCGCGCCAGCGGGCTGGGCCTTGCCGGCGGCAATGCCATGAGCGTGGGCCTGCTGCTGCTGGTGCTGCTGGCCTTTGCGCTGCCCGGCACGGTGGCGTGGCCATGGCTGCCGGCGGCGCCGCTGCTTGGCCTTGATCCGTCGCAAGGCGAGCCGGCGCGCATCACCGGGCCGATTGTCGCCGCGCTGCTGGTGCTGGGCAGCATCCCGCTGTTCCGCACCGTGCCCGATGCGCCGCGCACCCACGCCACGCTGGTCCAGGCGATCCGGGGCGGCGCAGGCGATCTGTGGCGCCTGCTGAGCGATGCGCGCGGCAATGGCAATGCGCTGCTCTATCTGTTCGCGCGCATGATCTTCACCGATGGCCTCACCGCGATCCTGCTGTTTGGCGGCGTCTTTGCTTCGGGCGCGATGGGCTGGGGCACGCTGCCCATGCTCGGCTATGGCATCATTCTGTCGGTGGCGGCAGTGGCCGGCGGGCTGCTGGCACCGCGCCTCGATGGCTGGCTCGGCCCGCGCCGGGCGCTGATGCTGGAACTGGTCCTGCTGATCGGCCTGCAGGGTCTGGTGCTGGGCATGGCGCGCGATCGCATCCTGTTTCAGCCAGCCGATGTGTCACCGCTGTGGGATGGGCCGATGTTCACCACGCTCCCCGAACTGGTGTTCCTGGGCCTGGGCTGCGGGCTGGCTGTCACCGTCACCGCCGCTTATGCCTCGTCGCGCACGCTGCTCACCCGGCTGGTGCCGCCAGATCGGCTGGGGGCGTATTTCGGCCTCTATGCGCTGTCTGGCGCGGCCACCATGTGGCTGGGGCCGCTGCTGGTGGAACAGGCGACCAGCCTCGGTGGCACGCAGGCGGCGGGCTTCGTGCCGGTGATCGGCCTGCTGGCGGTGGGGCTGGGCTTGCTGCTGTTCGTGAAGGGCGGCGGGCGGGACTAAGGCCCCCGGATCAGCCCTCGATCTTCTCGCGCTTGTAGGTGCCCCACATATGGTCGCGCAGGATATAGCCCGACTTGCCATCCTTCGACACCCGGCACCACAGATCCTCGCACAGGGTGATGGTGACCACGGCGCCCGGGGCGATGCGCCAGGCGATGCGGCTCTTCATGTCCGGCGTCACATAGAGAAGGCGCACCTCGTCCTTCACGATGCCGGTGCGCGTGCCGGTGAGCAGCGCCTTGTTCATCCAGCCGATCTCGCCTTCCGGATCGCGCACCTGCCGCCAGATCTCATATTCCTTCAGTATCTCCATCGGCAGGCCGGGGCGCTTGTATTCCCACTTGATCGGGAAGCGATCGCCGGGGCCGGTGCGCATCATGGCGCTGCCGCGCTTGATCGAGACAAAGCGCGGCTTGGGCAGATCGGTGGTGCCATCAGCGAACTCGGCGGCGGCGGCCGGAGCGGCGATCAGGGCAGAAACGAGAAGGGCGCGCAGCATGAGCCTCCTCTTGACCGAGGCCGCGTTGCTGCGCAAGCCTGCCGCGCATGACCAAGCCCCGTCCCAAAGTGATCGTCACCCGCCGCCTGCCGCAGGCGGTGGAAACCCGCATGGCCGAACTCTTCGATGTTGAGCTGAATCTCACCGACACACCGATGAGCGAGGCCGAGCTGTGTGACGCCGCGCGCCGGTGCGACGTGCTGGTGCCCACCGTCACCGATCATGTGAACGCCGCGGTGTTCGCGGCGGCTGCCGAAGGGGGGCGGCTGAAGCTGTGCGCCAATTTCGGCGTGGGTGTCGATCATATCGATCTGCACGCTGCCCGCGCCGCCAAGGTGACCGTCTCCAACACGCCGGGCGTGCTGACCGACGACACGGCCGACATGGTGATGGCGCTGATTCTCGCCGTGCCGCGCCGGCTGGGGGCGGGCGAGAAGCTGGTGCGCGCCGGGGAATGGCAGGGCTGGTCCCCCACCGGAATGCTGGGCCACCGCATCACTGGCAAGCGGCTGGGCATCATTGGCATGGGCCGCATCGGCAGCGCGGTGGCCCGCCGCGCCCGCGCCTTTGGCCTTACCGTGCATTATCACAACCGCACCCGCCTGCCGGCATCCGTGGAGGCCGAGATGGAGGCGACCTGGTGGGCCGATCTCGATGCCATGCTGGCCCGCGTGGACATCATCACCATCAACTGCCCGCACACGCCGGAAACCCATCACCTGATCGATGCGCGCCGTTTCGGCCTGATGCAGAAGAGCGCCTATCTGATCAACGCGGCGCGCGGCGAGATCGTGGACGAGAATGCGCTGTGCGAGGCGCTGGAAAAGGGCCAGATCGCAGGCGCAGGGCTGGACGTGTTCGAGCATGAACCGGCGGTCGATCCGCGCCTGCTGGCGATGAACAGCGTGGTGCTGCTGCCGCACATGGGCAGCGCCACCTTCGAAGGCCGCCAGGCCATGGGTGAAAAGGTGATCGCCAACATCCGTGTGTGGGTGGATGGCCACCGGCCGCCCGACATCGTTCTTGAAGGCTGGGCGTGACCACAGGGTCCTCCCCATGCTTGCATGGGGAGGGGGACCACGCGGCACGCGTGGTGGAGGGGCTTGCGCAGCCCGGCCGGTGCCCAAGTGCCCCTCCACCGCCGTTCCGGCGGTCCCCCTCCCCATTCAGAGAATGGGGAGGAACCGTGCGGGCACGCTAGGCTGCCCGTGATCCAAGGGGAGCCCAACCGATGAAAGCCATCCGCCTCCGCCAGCCCGCCGGCATCGATAATCTGAAATATGAGGACATGCCGGAGCCCGGCGCGCCAGGCCCCGGCCAGATCAAGGTGCGCTTGCATGCCAGCAGCCTCAATTATCACGATTATATCGTGGTGGTGGGCGGCATCCCCACCCCTGATGGCCGCATCCCCATGAGCGACGGCGCCGGCGAGGTGCTCGGCGTGGGCGAAGGCGTCACCGAGTTCCGCCCCGGCGACATGGTGGTCTCCACCTTCTTCCCCACCTGGCTGGACGGCAAGCCCAACATGGCGGGCTTTGCCGGCGTGCCTGGCGATGGCGCCGATGGCTATGCGGTGGAGGAGGTCGTCGCGCCGGCCACCAGCTTCACCCACGCGCCGTTCGGTTACAGCCACGCCGAAGCCGCCACCCTCACCTGCGCCGGCCTCACCGCCTGGCGCGCGCTGGTGCCGGAAGGCAATCTGAAAGCCGGAGACGTGGTGCTGGTGCAGGGCACCGGCGGCGTCTCCATCTTCGCGCTGCAATTCGCGAAAGCCATGGGCGCCACCGTCATCGCCACCTCCTCCAGCGACGAGAAGCTGGCGCGCTTGAAGGCGATGGGCGCCGATCACCTGATCAACTACAAGTCCACCCCCGGCTGGGGCGCGGAAGCCATGAAGCTCACCCAGGGCCGCGGCGTCGATCACATCGTCGAGATCGGCGGCGCCGGCACCATGCCCGAATCGATCACCGCCTGTGCGGTTGGTGGCCACATCAGCCTGATCGGCGTGCTCGCCGGTTACGCCGGGCCGATCCCCACCGTCCAACTGATGGGCAAGCAGATCCGCCTGATCGGCATCACGGTGGGCACGCGGCGGCAGCAACAGGACATGATCCGCGCCATCAACCAGAACGGCATCCGCCCGGTGATCGATTGCAGCTTCCCGCTGGCCGAACTGGGCGCGGCGTTCAGGCATCAGGAAAGCGGCAAGCATTTCGGGAAGATTTGTATTGATGTTTGAAGAATAAGGGGGCCTCCGGTTGGCAGGGACTTGTCCCTGCACCCGTCAGATTGGGCCGGCGCATGACCTCTCGGGGCCGGCCTACGGCCATAACTGATCGCCTGCGGCGCTGAAGTGCGCCCGTCAATCTCCGGGCTGCCTGAAATCGAACGGGTGCAGGGACAAGTCCCTGCCCACCGGAGGCATCACTTCTCTGAAAATCTCACGCCCCGGTCAAAATCCGGTCCACCAGCTGCTTCACCGTCGGGATGAAGCGGTTGGAATAGAAGGGGTCGCTGGCGAAGCGGTAGGCGCTGTGGCCGGCGAAGGCGAGATTCTGGTCCGGGTCGCCGCCGTGGGCGATCTCCTGCAGGGTTTTCTGGATGCAGAAGCTGCGCGGATCGGCGAGGCGGCCTGTCGAATTGCCTTCATTGTCCGCCCAGGCGGAGAAGCCGCAGTGGGACAGGCAGCCCATGCAATCGGCCTGGTCCTTGCGGATGGTGGCGCGTTCGGCCGGTGTCACGAACACCAAAGTGTTGTCCGGCGTTTTCAGGGCTTCGGTGAAGCCTTCGCCGTGCCACTGGCGGGCGCGGATCAGGTCATCGCGGGTGACGAAATAGCGCTTGGCGCCAACGCCGACATCGAGCGGGAACTGGTGATCGCCGGTGGCGGTGGTGGAGAAGGCGACCTGCCGCTCGCTGCGGGCTTCAAGGGCGCGCAGGAAGGGGTTGCGGATGGCCGAGGAATAGAAGCCGGTCGGCGAGAATTTGTGGAGGAGGATGTCGCCCTTTTCGAGATCGAACAGGCGCTGCTTCCACACATCCGGGATCGGGCTTTCCTGGGTGAGCAGCGGCCTTGTGCCGAACTGGAACACCACCTGGCCGAGTTCCGGATTGTCGAGCCAGTTGCTCCACTCGTCGAGCCGCCAGACGCCGCCGGCCATGACGATCGGCACCGATTCGGGCACGCCGAGTTCGCGCATGGTGGCGCGCAGCTCAGCGACGCGGGGATAGGGGTCCTGCGGCTGGCGCGGGTCTTCGGCGTTGGAAAGCCCGTTGTGGCCGCCGGCGAGCCACGGATCTTCATAGACCACCGCACCCAGCCATTCGGCTGCCTTGGAATAGGCGCGCTTCCACAGCGCCCGGAAGGCGCGGGCCGAGCTGATGATCGGATAATAATGCACGCCATATTGGGCGGCGATGTCGGACAGCTTGTAGGGCATGCCGGCGCCGCAGGTGACGCCGTTGACGAGGCCCCTGGTGCGTTCCAGAACGCCGTGCAGCACGCGCTGGGCGCCGCCCATTTCCCACAACACGTTGATGTTGATGGCACCGATGCCGCGCTTCAGCTCGGACGCCGCGATGTCATACGCGCGCTGCACCTGCTGCACGCCGCCTTCAATGGCATAATGGATCAGCTCTTCATGGCGGTCGCGGCGGGTGGCGGCGCGATAGATCTGCGGAACGATGCGGCCATCGGCATCATAGCTGTCGGCATTGACCGCGCTGACGGTGCCGACCCCGCCGGCCAGCGCCCAGGCCCCGGCCGAGGCATGGTTGGTGGCGGAAACACCCTTGCCTCCTTCCACCAGCGGCCACACTTCGCGGCCGCCCATCACCAGCGATCTCACACCCGAAAGCATCATTGTCCGTTCTGAAACGGCCGGCCCCATCTGCCGACCCGCTCCTATTGCGGCAAAGATGTGGCAGTGCGCAAGCCGGGGCTTTGTCTCAGGCCGTCACGGGCTGCTGTGCCTTTGCATAGGCGAAGGCCGGGCCATCGAGATCGACGCGCGGAATCTCGTCCTTCTCCCGCCAGTAATCCTGGGTGTGCCGCCATTCCGGCCCCGGCGCCGTCTTTGGCAGCAGATGCTGGTCGCGGGTGAGATAATTGGGGTTGAAATCGTCCGGATCGGCCCATGGCCCGCGCGGTGCATTGGCTAGTTTGGCCGGCAGCACCACCTCGACGCGATCGACGCCCTTGTCCTCCATGTGCTTCAGCAGGCGGCAGGTGAACTCCGAGATCATGTCGGACCGCAGGGTCCAGCTCGCCCGGAAATAGCCGAACACCCAGACAAGATTGGGCACAGCTGTGAACATCATGCCGCGCCACGTCACGGTGTCGCCCATGTCGAGCGGCTTGCCGTCGATCGAGAAGGCGATGTCGCCGAACACGCACAGGTTGAAGCCGGTGGCCAGCACGATCATGTCGGCAGGCACGTGGGTGCCATCCTGCATCTCGACGCCGTCGGGCGTGAAGCGGGCGATGGTGCCGGTGACGACATCGGCCTTGCCGGCGCGGATGCCGGCGAACAGGTCACCATCGGGCACGAAGGCCAACCGCTGCCGCCATGGGCGATAATCGGGCGTGAAGTGCCGCATGTCGAAGCCTTCGGGCAGCAGCGCCTGCACGCCGGCCAGAAGTTCGGCCGCCACCGCGACCGGCGCTTCGCGGCACTGGCGGACGATCTGGTCCTGATCGAAGATGATCTTCTTGCGCACGATGTCGTGGATGGTGGCTTCATCGACGCCGATCGGGCGCAGCAGCTCGGCCAGCTCATTCTCGTTGCGGCCCGGCATGAAATAGGTGGGTGAGCGCTGGATCATGGTGATGTGCGCGGCCTTTTCCGCCATGGCCGGCACCACGGTGGCCGCCGTCGCGCCCGATCCGATCAGCACCACGCGCTTGCCGGTATAGTTGGTGTTCTCGTCCCACTCCTCGGTGTGGAGGATCGGGCCCTTGAACTGGTCCATGCCCGGATACTCTGGCCAGTGGCCCTGGTGGTGGCGGTAATAGCCCTGCGCCATCCACAGGAAATTGGCGCGATAGCGGTGGCGCGAACCGTCGGGCAGCCGGGCGGTGAGGGTCCAGCGGGCCGTGGCGCTGTCCCACTCCGCCGTTTCGATGCTGTGGTTGTAGCGGATATGCTGGTCGAGGCCGTTCTCCTCGATCATCTCGCCGAGATAGGCCTGGATCTCGGCCGCCGTGGCGATCGGCGGGCCAACCCACGGCTTGAAGCGGAAGCCGAAGGTATAAAGATCGCTGTCCGATCGGATGCCGGGAAACTTGTGGGTGAGCCAGGTGCCGCCGTAACTGGCCTCGCGCTCCAGCACCAGGAAGCGCTTGTGCGGCAGGCGCTCCTTCAGGTGCCAGGCGGCGGAGAGGCCGGAGATGCCGGCGCCCACCACCAGCACGTCAACATCGGTGACCGCGGTTTCGGGCGCAGGCTGCGGCTTGGTGACAGCGTCCATGGAGCATCTCCCAGCAGATAGGCTCTTAGTGTCACTTCCGTCAGGCGCTGCCGCCTTGATCCAGATCAATCAGGCGGACTGGCCTTTTCGGCAGGCAGCGTTTCGGGCATGGGCGCGGCCCATGGCCGATCCGTCTCCCGATTCCGTCCCGCCTGTGTCGGACCCAACCACCATCCGCCGCCTTTATGGCCGCAGGCAGGGCCATGCCCTGCGGCAGGGGCAGGCGGCGCTGTTCGACGAACTGCTGCCGCAGATCGCCGTGCCTGCCGAAGGCCCGGTGACGGCGCAGCGCCTGTTCGGGGATGATCGCCCGCTGTGGCTGGAAATCGGCTTCGGCAAGGGCGAGCACATGGCCGGGCAGGCCGCCATGCACCCGCACGTCGGCCTGATCGGCGCCGAACCCTTCGTCGATGGTGTCGTCGGCGCGCTGATGGTGGTGCGTGACGGCGGCCTGAACAATGTGCGCATCCACCATGGCGATGCGCTGGATGTGCTTGAGCGGCTGGAACCAGCCAGCGTGGAGCGCGTCTTCCTGCTGCACCCCGATCCCTGGCCCAAGGCGCGCCATGCCAAGCGCCGCTTCATGAACCCTGGCCCCATCGATCGCATCGCCCGCGTGCTCAAGCCCGGCGGCGAGTTCCGCTTCGGCACCGATCACCCGATCTATTGCCGCTGGGCGCTGATGCAGATGGGCAAGCGCACGGATTTTCGCTGGCTGGGCGACACGGCGGCTGATTTCCTCACCCGCCCGGCCGACTGGCCGCAGACTCGCTATGAAGCCAAGGCGCGGCGGCTGGGCCACGAGGTGTGGTACTTCCGCTGGCAGCGCCAATGAGCGGGCTGTGACGGCGCCTGCCATTGACCCCCGCCATTGACCATTGCGCCGGCTTTCGCCTAGGCGTGAGCTCGTGAGCACCTATCTCGACTTCGAAAAGCCGATCGCCCAGATCGCCCAGCGCGCCGCCGATTATCGCGCGGCGGGCGATGAAGCCGGCGCCCGCCATGCCGAAGGCGCGGCCCGCCGCCTGCTGGCCGAAACCTATGCCCGCCTGACACCATGGCAGAAGACGCAGGTCGCCCGCCACCCGCAGCGTCCGCATTTTTCCGACATGGTGAAGGCGCTGGTGGAGGATTTCCTGCCGCTGGCCGGCGATCGTGCCTATGGCGAGGACCAGGCGATCATCGGCGGCATCGGCAAGCTGCGCGGCCAGAACATCCCGGTGATGGTGATCGGTCACGAAAAGGGCAGCGACACCGCATCCCGCGTGAAGCATAATTTCGGCATGGGCCGCCCCGAAGGCTATCGCAAGGCGGCCCGGCTGGTGGAACTCGCTGGCCGCTTCAACGTGCCGGTGATCACCCTGGTGGACAGTGCCGGCGCCTATCCCGGCGTTGATGGCGAGGCACGCGGCCAGGCCGAGGCGATTGCCCGTGCCACTGCCGCCTTCCTCGCTGCCCCAGTGCCGATCATCGCTGCCATCACCGGCGAAGGCATGTCGGGCGGGGCGATCGGCATCGCTGCCGCCAATCGCGTCATCATGCTCGAACATGCCGTTTATGCGGTGATCTCGCCGGAAGGCTGCGCCTCGATCCTGTGGCGCACCGCCGAAAAGGGCGAGAACCGCGCTGCGGACGCCGCCGAGGCGATGAAGGTGACCGCGGCCGACTGCAAGGCGCTGGGCGTCATCGACAGCATCGTTTCGGAACCGCTGGGCGGCGCGCACCGCGACCCGCAGGCGGCCATCGCCTCGCTGGCCATGGCGATTGCCGCCGAACTGCAACCGCTGCTGCAACAGTCGCCGGCAGAGCTGATCAAGGCGCGCCGGGCGAAATATCTGGCGATGGGCCGCAGCCTCTGATGCCGGGCGGCTGGCCGTTCAGGCTGGCTCAATCCGTTTGATGGCAGTAGATTGGCGGCCATGAACCGCCATCTCGCACCCGCCACGATCGCCCTGATGCTGCTGGCCGCGCCGCCGGCCTTCGCACAGGCCCCGCCCGGCCTGTCTCCCCAGGAAAAGCAGGCCGGCGCCCAGGCACACCCGCAGATCCTGCAGCAGTTCGGCGGCGCCATGAGCGGCCCGGTGGCCGATTATGTGCGCAGCGTCGGCCAGAAGATCGCCGTGCAATCGGGCGGCGGCGCGCGGGCCAGCGATTACAATGTCACCCTGCTGAATTCCGATGTGAACAATGCCTTCGCCATCCCCGGCGGCTATGTCTACATCACCCGCCAGCTGCTGGCGCTGATGAATGACGAGGCGGAACTGGCCTTCGTGATGGGCCATGAAGTGGCGCACGTCGCTGCCCGCCACGGCCAGAAGCGCCAGAACCGGGCGGCGCTGTCGAATGTGCTCGCCGGGCTTGCCGGGGTGATTACCGGTTCCAATGTCATCGGCCAGGGCGCCGGGCTGGTCGCCGGTCTCACCACGCTGGGCTTCAGCCGCGAGCAGGAGCGCCAGGCCGACAGCCTGGGTGTGCGTTATCTCACATCCGCCGGCTATGATCCGCTGGGCAGCGTTGACAGCCTCGCCGCATTGGGTGCGCAGACCAGGCTGGAAGCCCAGCTGGCGGGCAAGAGCGGGACGGAGCCTTCAAAGTGGCTCTCCACCCACCCGGCCAACGACGAGCGTGTGGCGCGCATCCGCAAGGAAGCCGAAGCGCTGCTGCCGCAGGCCGGCGGGCGCGCCCACAATCGCGATGCGTTCCTGAACGCCATTGATGGCCTGCTCTATGATGATGATCCGGCGGAAGGGGTGATCGTGGGCTCCGGCTTCCGCCACAGTGGGCTGTCGCTGGCGCTGGATGCGCCGCAGGGGTTCCGTCTCACCAACACGCCGCAGGCTGTCACGGGCGCCGGGCCGAACAATGCCCAGTTCGATCTGCGCGCCGCCGATGCGCGGCAGGCCGACCTTGCCGCCATTGCCCAGGCGCGCTGGCAGCAGCTGGGCGTGCAGTCCCAGCCGCAGATGCGCGCCACCCGCATCAACGGCATCGAGGCGCTGCAGGGCAGCATCAACGCCAGCAATCGCAGCGGCCCGGTGGAAGCCACGCTCACCGTCTACAGCTGGTCGCCGCAGCTGACGCTCACGCTGGTCAGCATTGCGCCGCAGGGCCAGGGCGCCAGCGTGGCGCCCGTGGCTGCCAGCGTGCGCCGGCTTTCGGCGCAGGAAGCCGGGCAGATCCGCGCCCGGCGCATCCAGGTGGTGCGGGTGGGGCCGAGGGATACGGTGGAAGCGCTGGCGGCGCGCATGGCCTATGACGATGATCGGGTGGCGCGCTTCCTCACCCTGAACCAGCTCGCCGCCAATGCGCCACTGAAGGCCGGAGACCGCGTCAAGCTGGTTGTCTGGCGCTGATGACGCTTGTCCATGTGGTGGCCGCTGCGCTGGTGCGCGGTGATGGCAAAATATTGCTGGCCCAGCGCCCGGCCGGCAAGGCACTGGCCGGCACCTGGGAATTCCCGGGCGGCAAGCTGGAGCCGGGCGAATCCCCGGAAGCGGCCTTGGCGCGCGAATTGGACGAGGAACTGGGCATCGCCGCCGGGCCGCTGGAGCCCTTCACCTTCGCGTCCTTCGCCTATCCCGATTTTCACCTCGTGATGCTGCTCTATTGGTGCCGGGCCTGGCAGGGCGAACCCCATGGCCGCGATGGCCAGGCGCTGCGCTGGGAGCGGCCGGACGACATGCATGCCCTGCCGATGCCGCCCGCCGATGTGCCGCTGGTGGAGGCGCTGATCGCCGCCAAGGTTGCGCCGGTGTGACAGGCTCGCTATGGCCGGGCGGTTCACGGCGGCAACATGCATCGGGTTTGGGGGGCGCGCACATGAAGATCCTGGCCGGCAATGGCAATCCCGATCTGGCGCAGGCCATCGCCGCCTATCTGGAAATCCCGCTCACCGAAGCTGCCGTCCGCCGCTTTGCCGACGAGGAGATCTTCGTCGAGATTCACGAGAATGTGCGCGGCGAGGATGTGTTCGTGGTGCAGCCCACCGCGGCTCCGGCCAACGACAATCTGATGGAGCTCTTGATCTGCATCGATGCGCTCAAGCGCGCATCGGCGCGCCGCATCACGGCGGTGGTGCCCTATTTCGGCTATGCGCGGCAGGATCGCAAATCGGGCTCGCGCACGCCGATCTCGGCCAAGCTGGTGGCCAACCTCATCACCACGGCGGGCGCCGATCGCGTGCTCAGCCTCGATCTCCACGCCGGGCAGATCCAGGGCTTCTTCGACATTCCCACCGACAATCTGTTCGCCGCGCCGGTGATGGCTGCCGATGTCATCGCGTGCTCGGGTCTTGAAGACCTGATGGTCGTTTCGCCCGACGTGGGCGGTGTGGTGCGCGCCCGCGCGCTGGCCAAGCGGCTGGGCAACGCCCCGCTGGCCATCGTCGACAAGCGCCGCGAACGTCCGGGCGAATCGGAAGTGATGAACATCATCGGTGATGTGACCGGTCGCCACTGCATCCTGGTGGACGACATCGTGGATTCGGCCGGCACCCTGTGCAACGCCGCCGCCGCCCTGCTGGATGCCGGGGCCAAGAGCGTGCGGGCCTATGTCAGCCACGGGGTGCTGTCGGGCGGGGCGGTGGCGCGGGTCGATGGCTCGGCGCTCACCGAGCTGGTGGTGACGGATTCCATCGCGGCCACGGCAGCGGTGAAGGCGGCGCAGAAGATCCGCCGCATCACCATCGCGCCGCTGCTGGCCGAAGCCATGCGCCGCACCGCCGAGGAAAGCTCGGTCAGCAGTCTCTTTGATTAACCGGGCTGTCGCCTGGCCTCAGTCGCCGGTGCTGCGGTTGATCACCGTGCCATCGGGCTTGTAGACCTTTTCTGGGGTCACATATTCGCCCTTGGGCGTGCAGATGCCGCCCGGATCCTGCTTGCGCATCTTGGCGCAGAACTCGGTGTCGGGGCGCGGCTGCGCCTGGGCGAGCACCGGCCCGGCAGCACCAAGCACGGCGGCAACAGCGGCGGCGGCAAGGATGATCCTGTTCATGCCGCCTCCTTTACACCGCAATGGCTTGCGTGGCCATGAACAAGCTGGCTATCCGGTGGAGGTGGCATCTGCTCCTCCTCCCATGGCCCGGCTGTTGCTGGACGGCGATGCGCTGGTGGCGAACTGGCGTGCCTTTGCCGGTTGCGGGCGGGCCGAGGCCGGCGCCGCTATCAAGGCCGATGGCTATGGGCTGGGCGCGCGGGCGGTGCTGGAACGGCTGGCGAAGGCCGGCTGCCGGCGCTTCTATGTCGCGCACTGGCACGAAGTGCCGCCGCTGCTGCCGCTGCCGCCCGGCGTGACGCTTTCGGTGCTGCACGGTATCACCCAAGCCGAACTGCCGGCGTCGCTGGCGCTGCCCGCCACCCCGGTGCTGGCCACGCCCGCACAAGTGGCGCTGTGGCGGCAGACCGGGCGCCGCTGCGAGGTGATGATCGATACCGGCATGAACCGGCTGGGCCTTGATCCCGCCGCCGCAGCCGATGTGCTGGCCGGGCTGGAGATCGCCGTGCTGCACAGCCATCTCGCCTGCACGGAGAATCTGTCGCACCCGATGAACGCGGCCCAGCGCGCCTGCTTTGCCGATGTGGCGTCGCGGGTGCCGGCCGGGCTTTATGCGCTGGCCAATTCCGCCGGGGCGGCGCTGGGGCCGGCCTATCATTTCGATGTGATCCGGCCGGGCATCGGCCTGTTCGGAGGCGGCCTGCTGCCCGATGGCCGGCCGTCTGCCACGGTTGCCCGCATCGCGGCGCGCATCCTGCAGCTGCGCGATGTGCCGGCGGGCGGCGCGGTGGGCTATGGCGCCGGCTTTGTGGCCTCCCGCCCCAGCCGCATCTCCACCGTGGCGCTGGGCTATGCCGATGGCTACGCGCGCGGCCTGTCTGGTGCGGGCACGGTAGGGGGGTGGGCCGAAGTGGCCGGCATGCGCTGCCCGGCGGCCGGGCGCGTGTCGATGGATCTGGCCAGCTTCGATGTCACCGATGCGCCCCCCCTGGCGGAAGGCGACTGGCTCGATATTCCGTTCGATCCCGAAGCCATGGCGGCGCTGTCGGGCCGCACCAGCTATGAACTGCTGGTGGCGCTCGGCCAGCGCTTCGAGCGGGTGTGGCAATGACGGCGCTGGTGGCCATCGGCAGCGCGGTGATCGCGGCGCTTGCGGCCATCGGCCGGCTGGCGCGCTTTGCCGGCACGGCGCTGCTGCGGCTGGTGCAGCCGCCCTGGTATCCGGCGCAGATCGCGCAGCAGATGTGGCTGATCGGCTGGCTGTCGTTGCCAGTGGTGGGCCTCACCGCGCTGTTCACCGGCTCGGCGCTGGCGCAGCAGATCTTCATCGGCGGCAGCCGCTTCAATGCCGCCTCCACGGTGCCGGCGGTCACGGTGATCGGCGTGGTGCGGGAACTGGGTCCGGTGCTCGGCGGGCTGATGGTGGCCGGGCGCGTCGCCAGCGCCATGGCGGCCGAGCTGGGCACGATGCGGGTGACCGAGCAGATCGACGCGCTGGTGACGCTGCGCACCGATCCCTTCCGCTGGCTGGTGGCGCCGCGAATCCTGGCCGCCGTGCTGGTGATGCCGGCGCTGGTGCTGGTGTCGAACGCGCTGGGCGTCGCTGGCGGCTGGCTGCTGGCCACGCAGCGGCTGGGCTTCAACAGCGCGCAATATCTGGCCACCACCGCCCGCTATCTCGAGGCCGATGACGTGATCTCCAGCCTGGTGAAGGCAGCGGTGTTCGGCTTCATCATCGCGGTGATGGGCTGTTATCACGGCTATCACAGCGGCGGCGGCGCGGCGGGCGTGGGCCGGGCTACCACCAATGCCGTGGTGTCCAGCTTCATCCTGATCCTGCTCGCCAACCTGATCATCACCGTGATCGTGTTCGGTTCATGAGCTCGCCGCGCGCCATGCCTCGCCTGGAACTTGCCGGCGTGAAGAAGCGCTTTGGCGCCCGCCAGGTGCTGGATGGCGTCGATCTGGCGGTGATGCCGGGCGAAAGCCTGGTGATCATCGGCGGTTCCGGCACCGGCAAGTCGGTCACGCTGAAGTGCATCCTTGGCCTGATCCCGATCGATGCGGGCGCGATCCGGGTGGATGGTGGTGATGTCGTGGGCCTGAAGGGCGCGGCGCTCGATGCCCACCGCGCGCGCTTCGGCATGTTGTTCCAGGGCGGCGCCCTGTTCGATTCGCTGCCCGTGTGGCGCAATGTCAGCTTCGCACTGGGTGGCAGCGCAGCCGATCGCAAGGCCGCGGCCATCGACAACCTGGCGCGCGTAGGCCTTGGCGCCGAAGTGGCCGATCTGCGCCCGTCCGAGCTGTCGGGCGGAATGCAGAAGCGGGTCGCGCTGGCCCGCGCCATTGCCGCCCGCCCGCCGATCATCTTCTTTGATGAACCAACGGCGGGCCTGGACCCGATCACCGCCGCCGTGATCAACCGGCTGATCCGCGAGCTGGTTTCGGATTTGAAAATCACCGCGCTCACCATTACGCATGACATGGCAAGTGTGAGACACGTGGCAGACAGGGTGGCAATGCTGCACGGCGGGCGCATCATCTGGCAGGGGCCGCTGGCCGCGCTCGACGGCTGCGACAACCCTTATGTGCGCCAGTTCATCACCGGCAGTCCTGATGGCCCGATCCAACCGCTGGGCGTGAAACGGTGAGCGCTGCGGCCCTGGCCGCGTTGTTGGCGCGCAGTGCCGAGGGCGATGCGGGCGCGTTCCACGAATTTTACAATCTCACCAGCGCAAAACTTTTTGGCATCATCCTGCGTATCTTGCCCGAACGGCCCGAGGCCGAGGATGTGTTGCAGGAGGTGTATGTGACGGTGTGGCGCAAGGCGGCCACCTTTGATCCGGCCCGCGCCAGCCCGATCACGTGGGTGGCGACGATCGCGCGTAACCGCGCCATCGATCGCCTGCGCGCGCGCCCGGTGGGCCGCCACGCGCCCGTGGAAGACGCGCATGATCTGGCTGATGATGGCCCGGCGCCCGATGCCGGCCTCGCCCACAGCCAGGACGTCGCCCGCCTGAACGCCGCGCTGGCCCTGCTGGAACCGCGCCATGCCGCCGCCATCCGCGCCTGCTACTTCGAAGGCGCCACCTATGACGAGCTGGCGGCCCGCGAAGGCGTGCCGGTGGGCACGCTGAAAAGCTGGGTACGGCGCGGCCTCATCCGCATGCGCGGGCAGCTGCAGGAGGACGCGGCATGAGCCTGCCGCCCGACAATGGCCTTGCCGGCCTCACCGAACTGGAAGCCCAGGCGATGGACCATGCGCTGGGCGCCGGCAACCGCGCCGAGCGCAAGGCGGCCGAATTGCGCCTGTTGAGCGACCCCGCGTTCCGCGCCGCTGTCGAACGCTGGCAGGCGCTGCTGTCACCGCTGGATGATGCAACCCCGGCCGAAGCACCGCCGCCGGCGGTGTGGCAGGCCATTGCGGCCGAGGTTGCGCCGGTGGTGCGCGCGGCCCCGGCCGCAGCGCCCCCTGCCGGCTTCTGGAACAATCTGGCGCTGTGGCGCGTGCTGGGCCTTGGCGGCACCGCGCTGGCGGCCTTGGCCGCGGCGCTGCTGGTGCTGCCGGCGGCACCGCCCCCGGCCCCACCGGCGGCGAACGCCGGCCCGTCGCTGGTTGCCACCCTGGCAGACAGTGAGGGGCGTCCGTTGCTGGCGGCGGCCTTCGATGCCGCCTCCGGCGAAGTGCGCTTTGCCCCCGTGGCCGCGCCAGAGGGCGGCGCAGGCAAGGTGCCGGAACTGTGGGTGATCGAAGGCAAGAACCCGCCGCGCTCGCTGGGCGTGATCGACATATCCGCCGGCAGCGCCCACGCCATCCCGCGGGCCCGCCTCGCCGGCCTGAAGCCCGGCGCGGTGCTGGCGATTTCGATCGAGCCGGCAGGCGGCTCGCCCACTGGCGCGCCCACCGGGCCGGTGATCGCCACCGGCGCCCTTTCCGCCGCATAGCCGGCCCTTTTCGTCGCAGCGACATTCGCAAACGCGCCGGCGCAATCCCATCTGGCGTAACTGGCGCACCCGCCACTCCCGGCGGTGCCCCCAAGCGATCTGATGGAGTTACCAATGGTTTCCCGTAACGCTCTTCGCGCTGCCCTGTTCGCCATGGCCGCTGCCGGCCTCACTGCGCCCGCAGCTGTTGTGGCACAGCCCGCGGCCGACATCGTCGACACCGCCGCCAGTGCCGCCGATTTTTCCACGCTGGTCGCTGCCGTGAAGGCCGCCGGCCTTGTTGACACGCTGAAGGGCAAGGGCCCGTTCACCGTGTTCGCCCCCACCAACGCCGCCTTTGGCAAGCTGCCGGCCGGCACCGTGGACACTCTGCTGAAGCCGGAAAACAAGGCCACGCTCACCGCCGTGCTCACCTATCACGTGGTGCCGGGCAAGCTCACCGCCGCCGATGTGGTGGCGGCGATCAAGGCCGGTGGCGGCAAGGCCGAGGTCACCACCGTGCAGGGCGGCAAGATCAGCCTGTCGATGATGGGCAACATGGTGATGCTGCGCGATGCCAAGGGCGGCATGAGCCACGTGCGCCAGGCCGATCTGGGCACCAGCAATGGCGTTATCCACGTTATCGACACGGTGGTGATGCCGTAAAGTGCGTTGCGGAAAAGTGGACACCGGTTTTCCGCAAAAAGATGCACGTCAACAAACAGCAAGACCCGCGTTTTGATCGCATCAAAACGCGGGTCTAACGCTGCAACCGCAGAACCAGGCGCTGCGTATCTCGGCCAATGGTCCTTCTGGGCCGGCCGAACGCCGCGCGAGGGTTCAGCGGTTCGGTTGCAATGCGTTTCGTACCATGGTGCGTGCGTGAAGGGGGCGGATGCGGTGGCATCCGCCCCCTTTCTTGCGCAGGCTCATGAAAAAGGGGCCGGCTCTGGCGAGCCGGCCCCTCTTCCTGTCAGCGCCCGGGGTGATCAGGCGGCGACGGTGGTGCGCTGGCGGCGGCGGGCGGTGACGCCCACCAGGCCAAAGCCGGCGATCAGCATCGCCCAGCTCGACGGTTCCGGCACGGCCATCGCCCCGGCGATGAAATCCTTGTGGAGATACACCGGAACGAAGCCGTTCAGTTCGCCAAAGCTGCTGTTCAGGCCGCTGCGGATGTCCCCGAAGTTGACGCCGAAGGTGATGCCATAGCTGGTCACCGACATGATGCGGCCGAACTGGTCGAACTGCGGGCCGCCCGAGTCGCCGCCGGCCACGCTGACTTCGTTGGCGCCGCGGCCCAGGTTGCAGAACTGCGGCGTGCCGGCGATGCCCAGCCCGGCGAAATTCGCGGCGCTGGCCAGGCGGCAGGAGCCGTCGTTGGCGGCAAGGCCGTTGTCGAAGTCCGACAGGTAGGAGAATTCGGTGCGCGATTGCGGGCCGAAGATCGGATAGGTGGTGCCGGCGAACACGCTGTCACCCACACGGAAGTCCATGCGGTTGTCACCCTGGCGGATACGACCGGTGCCGGCATCGACGCCAAAGTTGCCGCCGATGGTGGAACGGCCGCCGTAGCCGGCAACGTTGAACAGCTCACCGGTCAGGCTGGTGAGATCGGACAGTTCATAGGCAACCGCCCAGTCCGGCGCCTTGCTGGCCAGGCGCACAACGGCGATGTCGTTGTGATCGATCACGTTGCGCGTGTAATTCTCGTTGATCATGATCTTGTTGACGTTGACCACCGTGCCATCGGGATTGCCCGCCAACGTCGGCAGATTGTCCGGATTGGTGGCCTGGGCCTGGGCGGAACCATTGAAGAAGACGCGCGTCTGGAGCGGCTTCGTGCCATCCGGCCGCGTCAGGCAGTGACCGGCGGTGAGGACCGAGGCGCGGTCCGCCAGCAGCGAGCCGGAGCAGATGAAGGTGGCGCCGTTCGGGAAGCCCGTGATCGGACCATAGGTGGTCAGAATGGCGACGGTGCCGCTGTACTTGGCGGCAGTGGCGAAATAGCGCGGATCGCCGCCAGCGGCCGCGGTGGCCGTGGAGGTGACGCCAACGATCTTGCTGGACGCTTCCCAGGCGAGATCGCCGAACTTTCCGGACGCAGTGTAATCGCCAGCGACGGCCGGCGCGGCAACGGCGGCCACGGCAGACGCAAGCAGCAGGCTTTGGAACGCACGCATGATATACCCCCTTCACGTAAACACAGTTTCAACAGACTAGACATGTGAAAACTGAATGACAAGCTTGAAAAGTGTTAACAACGGCTTGCGAGTGTAAGGCGCGGCAGCAGGCCGCATGGGCGCGCCTGTCGGCCTGTCAGCAGGGGGAAGGGGTCAGGCGGCGGCCGCTTCGCTGGCGGCGTCTTCGGCCTGTTGCAGGGCCCACATCTCGGCATAGGCGCCGGCGCTGGCGAGCAGCGCTTCGTGGCGGCCGCGCTCGATGATGCGGCCGGCGTCCATCACGATGATCTCGTCGGCATCGGTGATGGTGGAGAGGCGGTGGGCGATGACGATGGTGGTGCGCCCGGCCGACACGCCGCCCAGCGCCTCCTGGATGCTGGCTTCAGTGGCCGAATCGAGCGCGCTGGTGGCTTCATCGAGGATCAGGATCGGCGGGTTCTTCAGGATCGTGCGGGCGATGGCGACGCGCTGCTTTTCGCCGCCGGAAAGCTTCAGCCCGCGCTCACCCACCTGCGTGTCATAGCCATCGGGCAGGCCCAGGATGAAATCATGGATGGCCGCGCCGCGCGCCGCCGCGATGATTTCGGCTTCCGTGGCATCGGGCCGGCCATAGGCGATGTTGTAGCGGATACTGTCGTTGAACAGCACCGTGTCCTGCGGGACGATGCCGATGGCCCGCCGCAGGCTGTCCTGAGTCACCTGCCTGATGTCCTGTCCGTCGATGGTCACTGCCCCCTTCTGGATGTCGTAGAAGCGGTAGAGGATGCGGCTCAGCGTCGATTTGCCGGCGCCGCTATGGCCCACCACTGCCAGCTTGGCGCCGGGCGGCACGTCGAAGGAGACGCCGTGCAATATCTGCCGGCGCGGATCATAGCCGAAGTCGACCGTGTCAAATCGGATGTGCGCGCCGGTCACCGCCAGCGGCGTGGCATCTTGCGCATCGGCGATCTCGGCCTCGGTATCGATCAGGCGGAACATCGCCTCCATGTCGATCAGGCCCTGCCGTATCTCGCGATAGACCATGCCGAGGAGGTCGAGCGGCCGGAACAGCTGCATCAGCAGGCCGTTGACGAAGGCCACGTCGCCCAGCGTGAACCGGCCCCGGGACCAGCCCCACACCACGTAGGCCAGGGCGCCGGCCATCAGCGCATTGGTGATGAAGCTCTGCCCGACGTTCAGCCAGGCCAGGCTCACCTCCGACTTGGTGGCGGCATCGGTGTAGCGCTTGATGGCCCGGCCATAATTCGCGTTCTCGTGAGCCTCCGCGTTGAAATATTTGACCGTTTCATAGTTTAGCAGGCTGTCCACGGCGCGCGCGGTGGCCTTCTGGTCGCTCTCCACCATCTCGCGGCGCAGGGCGGCGCGCCAGTCGGTGATGCGCTGGGTGTAGATGATGTAGGCCACCACCATGGCCAGCGTCGCCGCCACCAGTTCCCAGCCGAAGCCGCGCCCGAACAATATGCACACGGCGGTCAGCTCGATCACCGTGGGGAAGATGTTGAACAGCAGGAAATAGAGCATCGTGTCGATGCTCTTGGTGCCGCGCTCGATCAGCCGGGTGAGCGCGCCCGTGCGGCGTTCGAGATGGAAGCGCAAGCTGAGCCGGTGGATATGGGCGAACACATCGAGCGACAGCCGCCGCGCCGCTTCCTGGCCCACCCGCTCGAACACCGCGTTCCTGAGATTGTCGAACAGCACGCCGCCGAAGCGGGCCAACGCATAGGAGGAAACCAGCGCAATGGCGATCCCCACGCCATCGGGAAGCTTCGCCGCCATCTGGTCCAGCGCCAGCTTCAGCGCATAGGGCATGGCCAAGGTGGTGGCCTTGGCGAGCAACACGAGGAGAATGGCCGCCACCACCCGCAGCTTCAGGTCTGACCGGTCTGCTGGCCACAGATAGGGCAGGAAGCGCTTCAGCGTCTTCATGTCGGCCTCGCCTTTCGGCGGGCCGGCGGGGGCGGCCAGATGCTGCATGCGCGTGCATATGGGCCGGGGCGGCAGGCTGGGCAATGGGGGCATTGCGCGTGTGCGGCCGAACGCCCATGGTGCCGCCATGTCGCGTCACTCCCGGAACCGCCCCGCCCCCGGCCTGCCCGACCGGCAGGCGATCCTGGATTTCATCGCCACCCAGAAGTCCAGCGTGGGCAAGCGCGAGATCGCCAAGGCCTTCGGGCTGCACGCACAGGACAAGATCGCCCTGAAGGCGCTGTTGAAGGAGATGATGGAGGCCGGCGAGCTGGAGCATGGCGCCGGGCGGACGCTGCATAAGGGTGGCGGACTGCCGAAGGTGACGGTGGTGCGCGTGGTGGACGTGGCCGATGGCCATGCGGTCGCCGTGCCCGATCGCTGGGAAAACGCCACGCCGCCGCCGCGCCTGCGCGTGATCGAGCAGCGCCGCCGCGCCGCCCTCGCGCTGGGCGATCGCATCCTGGCCCGCATCGAGGAGGTGGGCGGCGGCTACCAGGCCTTTCCGATGAAGGCGCTAGCCAAGTCCGAAGAGTTCGTGCTCGGCATCCTGCGCAAGGAAGCATTGGGTTGGCGGCTGGTCCCCGTGGACAAGAAGGCGCGCTGTGATCTTGCCATCAACGATCCCGGCGAGGCCCAGCCCGGTGACCTGGTGCTTGCCGAGCCGAGCGGCCGCCCGCCGCGCCAATATGGCCGGGTGGTGGAAGTGCTGGGCGATCCCTTCCAGCCGCGTGCTTTCAGCCTGATCGCCATCCACGCCAAGGGCATCCCGCACCGGTTTGACGAGAGCGTGCTGGATGAGGCCGAGCGCATGGCGCGCCAGCCGCTGGGCGACCGCGAGGATCTGCGCGCGCTGCCCTTCCTGACCATCGATCCCGCCGACGCCCGCGACCATGATGATGCCGTGTGGGCGGCGCCGGATGAGGATAATCAAGGCCATTTCCGCGCCATCGTCGCCATTGCCGATGTCAGCTTCTATGTCCGCCCCGGCTCGGCGCTCGACCGGGCGGCGCGCAGCCGCGGCAACAGCGTCTATTTCCCCGATCGGGTGGTGCCGATGCTGCCCGAAGTGCTTTCGGCGCACGCCTGCTCGCTGATCGAGGCGGAGGATCGGGCGGTGCTGGCCTGCCATCTGCACATCGATGGCGAGGGCAAGCTCTTGAACTGGCGCTTCACCCGCGCTGTGATCCGCTGCGTTGCCAACATCGCCTATGAAGCGGCGCAGGCGACCATGGATGAGCAGGAAGGCCAGTGGCTGCCGGTGCTGCAGCCGCTGTGGGCCTGCTGGGCGGCGTTGAAGGCGGCGCGCGACAAACGCGAGCCGCTGTCGCTGGAGCTGCCGGAAAAGCGCGTGGTGCTGGATGAAGCGGGCCGCATCGCCGGCATCCATGTGCGCGAGCATCTGCCGGCGCACCAGCTGATCGAGGACTTCATGATCGCCGCCAATGTCGCGGCGGCCAAGGCGCTGGAGAAGAAGAAGGGCGCCTGCATCTTCCGCTGCCACGAGGCGCCGAGCCGCGAGAAGCTGGTGGCGCTCAGGGACTATCTCGAAACGCTGGGCCAGAATATCGCGCTGGGCCAGGTGGCGCGCCCGGCGGTGTTCAACCGCATCCTTGCCCGCGCCAAGGATGGCGAGAACTATGAGGAAGTCTCCACCCAGGTGCTGCGCACCCAGACCCAGGCCTATTACACGCCCGAGAATGTCGGCCATTTCGGCCTGGCGCTGGGCAGCTACGCGCACTTCACCTCGCCGATCCGCCGCTATGCCGATCTTGTCGTCCATCGCAGTCTGGTCAGCGCTTACCGGCTTGGTGAGGGCGCATTGCACGCCGAGGAAGGCAAGGGGCTGGCCAAGACCGCCGATCACATCAGCATGACCGAGCGCCGCGCCATGGAGGCCGAACGCGACACCATCGATCGCTATGTGGCGGCCTATCTGGCGAAGATGGTGGGCGAGGTGCTCAAGGTTCGCATCACCGGGGTCGCCAAGTTCGGCTTCTTCGCGACCGTGGAAGGTTTGGGCGGCGACGGGCTGGTGCCGGTCTCGACGCTGGGCGAGGAGCGTTTCGTCTATGATGAGGACGCGCGCGTGCTGGAAGGCGTGAGCACCGGCACGCGCTACACGTCCGGCCAGCGGCTGGAGCTGCGGCTGGTGGAGGCCAACCCGATCACCGGCGCGCTGCGCTATGAACTGCCGGAAGGCGGCAGTACCGGCGGCCCGCGCCGGGATCGCACGCGCCCGCGCGGGTTCGTGCCCAGGCCGGGCAAGTCGCGCATTCCACCGGGCGTGCGACGCGGACGGCGTTGAACCCGGCGCTGGGCCATGCCATCAGGCGGGCGTTTTCAGGGGAGATTGACGTGAAGAAACTGCTGCTGGCCGGCCTGTCGCTGGCGCTGATCGCCGGGCCTGCCTTTGCGCAGGAGAAGCCGCCCCTCTCGCCGGCGGCCGAGGTGGCCGCCGCGACCGCGCGTGCGCCGGTGGAGGAGCAGAGCTGGGTGTCGAAGGGCAGCGTGAGCGTGAAGGGAAAGGCGGTTCCCTACACCGCCACCGCCGGCACGCTGACCATCCGCGACGATGCCGCCAAGCCCATCGGCAGCATCTTCTACACCGCCTACACCGCCGAGGGCACCAATCGCCCGGTGACCTTCTTTTACAACGGCGGGCCCGGTTCGGCGACGATCTGGCTGCACATGGGCAGCTTCGGCCCGGTGCGGGTGAAGACCGACAAACCGGTCTATGTGACGCCCGATCAATATGCGGTTGGCCCCAACCCCTGGAGCCTGCTCGACAAGACCGATATCGTCTTCATCGATGCGCCCGGCGCCGGCTGGTCCCGCCCGCTGGGGGACAAGGCCGGCCGGGATTTCAATGGCGTCGATCAGGATGCCGATGCCTTCACCCGGGCGATCATGCGCTATGTGAGCAAGAACAACCGCTGGAAGTCGCCGAAGTTCCTGCTGGGCGAATCCTACGGCACACTGCGCTCTGGCGCGGTGGCGGCGCAGCTGGAAGGCCGCGGCCTGTCGCTGAACGGCGTCATCCTGCTGTCCACGATCATGAACTATGGCGTGCGCCAGCCCGGCTATGATCACAATTATCTCACCCTGTTCCCCGGCTATGCCGCCACCGCCTGGTATCACGGCACGCTGCCGGGTCCGAAGCCGGCCAGCCTCGATGCCTTCGTGAACGAGGTGCGGGCCTGGGTGAGCGGGCCCTATGCCGCCGCGCTGGCCAAGGGCAGTGACATCAGCGACGCCGAGGCCGACGCCATCGCCCGCCAGATGAACGCTTATACCGGCCTGCCGGTGGACTTCCTGAAGCGCGCCAACCTGCGCGTGGAGCTGCAGCATTTCATGACCGAACTGCTGCGCAATCGCGGCCTCTCCATCGGCCGGCTGGACACGCGCTACACGCTGCTGCCCTCCGATCTGAACGCGGCCAGCCCGGATGAAGACCCGGCCTCCACCGCGATCACCGGCGCCTATTACAGCGCCTTCCTTGATTATGCGGCGCGCACGCTGGGGGTGAAGACCGATCTGCCCTACAATCTTTCGGCGCGCGAGCCTGGCTGGAACTGGGACTGGCGCCACCGTGCGCCGGGCCGCGGCGGCGTGCAGACAACGCCCAACACCGCCGTTGATCTTGCCCACACCATGCGCGCCAATCCCAAGCTGAAGCTGCTGTTCCTCAACGGCTATTACGACATGGCGACGCCCTTCTATGGCGCCGAGTTCGATGCCAGCCACATGCTGCTGCCGCCGGAGCTGCGGAAGAACATCCGCTTCACCTATTACCAGTCGGGCCACATGATCTACCTGTCGGAAGCCGAGCTGGCGAAGATGCGCGACGATGTGGCCGGCTGGTATGACGAGGTGCTGCGCTGACGGATGAAAGCGTCAGGTGGTGAAGCCTGCCGCGACGGGGCAGGATCAGGGCATGACTGATGCCCCCGTTGCCCTGATCGGTGCCGGCTGTTCCGGCTTCACCACCGCCAAGCGGCTGAAGGACGCTGGCATCGCCTTCGACTGGTTCGAGGCGTCTGACCGCATCGGCGGCAACTGGGCCTACAACAACCCCAACGGCATGAGCAGCGCCTACCAGTCGCTGCACATCGACACCTCGAAATGGCGCCTGCAGTTCGAGGAGTTTCCGGTGCCGCCCGGCTGGCCGGATTTCCCGCATCACAGCCTGATCGCGCGATATTTCAACGACTATGTCGATCATTTCGGCCTGCGCGGCCTGGTGCAGTTCGAAACGCCCGTGACGAAGGTGACGCGCCGCGCCGATGGCCTGTGGGATGTCACCACGAAAAACGGCACCAGGGCCTATCGGGCCGTCGTGGTGTGCAACGGCCATCACTGGAGCCCCAACATGCCGGTGTGGGAGGGCCGCTTCGATGGCGCCATCATCCACGCCCATGCCTATCGCACGCCGTTCGAACCGCTGAACCTGATTGGCAAGCGCGTTCTGGTGGTCGGGCTGGGCAACAGCGCGGTCGATATCGCCTCCGAGCTGGGCCAGCGCAGCATCACCGAGTGCTGCTTCGTTTCCACCCGGCGCGGCGTGTGGGTGCTGCCGAAATATTTCAACGGCGTGCCGGCCGACAAGCAGGCGGCGCCGCCGTGGCTGCCGCTGCCCATCGCGCGCTGGCTGGGTCGCCGCAAGGTGAAGAACCTGGTCGGCAACATGGAAGATTATGGCCTGCCGACGCCCGATCACGAGCCGCTCGATGCCCACCCCACGGTGAGCGGCGAGTTTCTCGGCCGGGTGGGCAGCGGCGACATCGGCATCAAGCCGGCGATTGCGCGGCTGGATGGTGACGGCGTGATCTTCGCCGATGGCAGCCGCGAAGTGCTGGACGCGATCATCTGCGCCACCGGCTACAACATCGATTTCCCGTTCCTCGATCCCGCAGACGCAGCGGTGACCGACAATCACATCCCGCTCTACAAGCGGATGGTGCAGGCCGATCCGGCGCTGCATGGCCTGTGGTTCATGGGCCTGGCGCAGACGTTGCCAACGCTGGTCAACCTTGCCGAGCAGCAATCGAAACTGCTGGTGGCCTATCTTTCTGGCCGCTACGCGCTGCCGCCTCCCGACGAGATGCGGCGCGTGATCGTCGAGGAGGAGCGACGCTACCAGGGCCATTATTACGCCAGCCGCCGGCACACGATGCAGGTGAATTTCGAGCCCTATGTGGCCGATCTCGCTGCCGAGATCAGGCGTGGGGAGAAGCGCCTGAAGGCTGCGCCCCGGGTTGCGGCGTGAGCGGCCGCCGTCCCAGCCACAGGAACCGCCCCCACAGCAGCAGCGCCGAGACGGTCGATGCGATGATGATCGCCCAGATCAGGCCATCCACCCCGCCGCCGCTGCGCACCCCCAGCCACCAGGCCAGCGGCATCATCACCACCACGTAAGAGATGATGTGGATGAAGGCCGGCGCCGAAATGTCGGAACGTGCCCTCAGAGACTGCGCCGCCACCACCTGCAGGCCATCGGCGACGAAGAACAGGCTGGACAGGATCATCGCGCTGGCAATGCCGGCCAGCACCGCCGCCTCGCGCGAATAGGCGGCGGCAATCGCTTCGGGGAACAGCCAGACGCCCAGCGAGACGATCAGCAGCAGCCCGGTGGTCACCGCAAAGCCCTGCCCGGCCGCGGCCAGCATCGCGGCGCGGTCGCGCGCGCCATAGGCGCGGCCGACCAGCACGCTGGTTGCCACCGAAAGGCCCAGCGGCACCATGAACACCAGCGCGGCCACGTTGATCACCACCGCCCACACCGCCACGGCCGTGGCGCTGATCCAGCCGGCGAACACCGCCATCGCCGAAAAGGCCAGGCTCTCGATGAAATAGCTGGTGGCCGCGCCATAGCCGACCCGGCGCATGGCGCGCGCCGCCGTGGGATCGCGCGGCGCTGCAGACAGCACGCCCAGCTCGCGCGCCCGCCGCCAGCGGATGATCACCACCGCCAGCACGGCGAGCAGGAACAACCGGCTGGCAAAGGTTGCCCAGCTGCTGGCCACCGCGCCTTCGACGCCGAAGATGTTGCCGCCCGGCACCAGCCACAGGTTGACGATCAGGTTGACGATGTTGGCCGCCCACATGGCAATCATGCCGGGAATGGCGCGTCCATGCGCCTCCAGCCAGAACAGGCCGGCATCGGCAATGACGATCGGGATCAGCGAGACAGCCTGCACGTGCAGCACCGGCGTTGCACCCTCGGCCAGCCCTGGCGTCATGTTGAAGGCATCCAGCATCGGCCCGCCGGTCAGCACCAGGAACAGCGCACAGGCCAGCGAGATCCACGTCGCATACGCAAGGCCGCGCCGCAGGATGGCGCCGGTATCAGCCTCCCGGCCTTCGCCGATAGCCTGGCTGGTCATCACCTGCACGCCGCTGAGCAGCCCGAGCGCCGTGGTCAGCACCACGCCGGTCACCGCCCAGGCCAGCGCGTGATAGCCCAGCTCGGCCGCGCTGTGCCGGCCCACCACGATGGTATCGACAAGACCCATCGCCATGATGCCCAGGCGCGAAGCGACGACTGGCGCCGCCAGCGTCAGCAGCGCCCTCAGGCCGCTCCCGGCGGCGTCGTCTGTTGGAGGGCTGGTGCCCGCCATGGCCTCAATTCCTGCTGCAAAAAGCCGTCCGCCATACAGAAGTCGGCCGATTCCAGCAAATCGGGGCGGCGGTTCAGCCCCTGCCCATCAGCCTTTGCCCATCAGGCGAAGCACCTCGGTGCGGCTGCTGTGATCGTCGCGGAACACGCCCAGCATGCGGCTGGTGGTCATCACCACGCCGGGCGTCATCACCCCGCGCGCCGACATGCAGGCGTGAGTCGCCTCGATCACCACGGCGACGCCGCGCGGCTCGAGATGGTGCTGGATGCAATCGGCCACTTCGGCGGTCAGGCGTTCCTGCACCTGCAGGCGGCGGGCATAGCCGTGCAGCACGCGCGCCAGCTTGGAAATGCCGACCACGCGGCTGCGCGGCAGATAGGCGATGTGGCCCCGGCCGATGATCGGCGCCATGTGGTGCTCGCAGTGCGACTGGAACGGGATGTCCTTGAGGATCACGATCTCGTCATAGCCGCCGACTTCCGCGAAGGTGCGGGACAGGTGATCGCCGGGATCCTCGGCATAGCCGCGGGTATATTCGCGCCACGCCTTGGCGACGCGCTTGGGGGTATCGAGCAGGCCTTCGCGGGTGGGATCATCGCCGGTCCAGCGGATGAGCGTGCGCACCGCGTCCTCGGCCTCGGCCTGCGGAATGGTTTCGAAGGCCACCGGGTTCAACGGCTCCAGCGGGCCATCGTCATCGTCGATGGCGGGATGGGTGGGATCGGTCATCGGGAAAACTCCAGCTCGAGAACTGTGCCTGCATGGCATCAGCCTGGCCCGCTGCGGCCTTGGGGAAGGGAAGCACGGAACGCGACTGCGCCTAAGCCCTTGGCGCATCAATCCATAGCAGGCCGGTTGTCGCAGCCGCGACAACCGGGCACGATTCTGCCCAATCTGGCTCTGCCTTCGCCCCGCCTCAGCCGGCGGCGCGGGCGCGGCTGGCGCGCTTGCGCTCGTGCGGATCGAGGTGGATCTTGCGCAGGCGGATGTGGTTGGGCGTCACCTCCACCAGCTCGTCCTCGTCGATATAGGCGATGGCCTGTTCCAGCGTCAGCTTCTTCGGCGGGCTCAGCTGGATGGCGTCATCCTTCCCGCTGGCACGGAAGTTGGTGAGCTGCTTGGACTTCAGCGGGTTGACCTCAAGGTCTTCCTCGCGGGCGTTCTCGCCGATGATCATGCCTTGGTACACGGCCTCGCCGGGCGCGATCATCAGCGTGCCGCGCGGCTGCAGATAGCCCAGCGCATAGGCCACCGCCTCGCCATTATCGGTGGAGATCAGCACGCCATTGAGGCGGCCCGAGATCGGGCCCTTGTAGGGGCCATATTTCTCGAACAGCCGGTTCATGATGCCGGTTCCGCGCGTGTCGGACAGGAATTCGCCATGATAGCCGATCAAGCCGCGCGACGGAGCGGAGAAGGTGAGGCGGGTCTTGCCGCCGCCCGAAGGCCGCATGTCGGTCATCTCGGCCTTCCGGAGCGCCATCTTCTCGACCACCGTGCCCGAAAACTGCTCGTCCACATCGATGACAACGGTTTCATAGGGCTCGGTGCGGTTGCCCTTCTCGTCGGTGTCGAAGATCACGCGCGGCCGGCTGATCGAAAGCTCGAAGCCCTCGCGGCGCATCGTCTCGATCAGCACGCCGAGCTGGAGTTCGCCGCGCCCGGCCACCTCGAAGGCATCCTTCGAGGGCAGTTCGGTGATGCGGATCGCCACGTTGCCTTCCGCCTCGCGGGCCAGCCGGTCGGCGATCATGCGGCTCGTCACCTTGGAGCCATCCTTGCCGGCATAGGGGCTGTCGTTGACGCTGAAGGTCATCGACAGGGTCGGCGGGTCGATCGGCTGGGCGGCCAGCGCCTCGGTCACCGATTGCTCGGCGATGGTATCGGCCACGGTGGCCTTGGTCAGGCCGGCCAGCGCGATGATGTCACCCGCCCTGGCCTCGTCCACCGGCACGCGTTCGAGACCACGGAAGGCAAAGATCTTCGATGCGCGGCCGATCTCGGCCACAGTGTTGTCGGGGTTCAGGGCATGGATCGCGCTGTTCACCTTCAGCGTGCCCGACATCACCCGGCCCGTGAGGATGCGGCCGAGGAAATTGTCACGGTCGAGCAGCGAGACTAGCATCCGGAACGGCGCCTCCGGGTCGCCGCTCGGCGGCGGCACATGGTCCACGATCTTCTGGAACAGCGGCGTCAGGTCACCCGAACGCACATCGTCGGTCAGGCCGGCATAGCCGCCACGGCCGGAGGCATAGAGGGTGGGGAAATCCAGCTGTTCGTCGTTGGCATCCAGCGTCAGGAACAGATCGAACACCTCGTCCAGCACCTCGCTGGCGCGGGCATCCGGCCGGTCGATCTTGTTGACGACGACAATCGGCCGCAGGCCCAGCGCCAGCGCCTTGCCGCAGACGAACTTGGTCTGCGGCATCGGGCCTTCGGCGGCATCGACGAGCAGGATGACGCCATCGACCATCGACAGGATGCGCTCCACCTCGCCGCCGAAATCGGCGTGGCCGGGCGTGTCGACGATGTTGATGCGGGTGGCACCAAGGGTGGGGTGGGGCCATTCGATGCTGGTGCACTTGGCCAGGATGGTGATCCCGCGTTCCTTTTCCAGATCGTTGGAATCCATGGCCCTTTCGGCCACGCGCTGATTGTCGCGGAAGGTGCCGGACTGGCGGAACAGCTGATCGACAAGCGTGGTCTTGCCATGATCGACGTGCGCGATGATCGCGATGTTGCGGGTGGACATGGATGCGGCTTTCGGGGGGACGGGGTTGGGCAGGCGCCGCGCAGACGCCGGCAATCGGCTGCGCCCATAACCGCAAAGCCCCCTTCACGGCAAGGTGCCAGACTGCGCAGGCGATTGACTTGGATGCCAAAGCCGGTCCAATTCGCTGCAAAGCCACAAAGGTCGCCCGATGGTCGAAGAACAGACAGGCCTGCCTGCTGCCGGCATCCCGACATTGAGCGTCGGGGCGCTGCTGGCCGAGGCGCGCGCCGAACGGGGACGCGATCTCGCCGATGTCGCGCGCGAGACCAGGGTGCCGCTGCGCCACCTGATGGCCATCGAGGCAGATGATCATGATGCGCTGCCGGCGCTGCCCTATGCGCTGGGCTTCGTGAAGGCCTTTGCCCGGGCCGTCGGCCTTGATGCCGAAGCCATCGGCGCGCGCTTCCGGGCCGAAACGCGGCTGGCGCCGCATGTGCCGACCCCGTCCAGCCTGGAACCGGTGGACGAGGCCCGGCTGCCGTCCCGTGGGCTGACCTTTGCCGCGCTGGCAGCGCTGGTGGTGGTGCTGGGCGGTCTCGGTCTCTATGGCGCCGGCGTGTTCGATCCGGAACCTGCGCGCGTGGCGGACACCGCCGCCGCGCCGCCGAAGGCATCGCCATCCGCGCCGCCGCCTGCTGCTGCCGCGCAGTCGCCGCCAAGCGCAGCGCCACCGCCTGGCATGCTGCCACCGCCGGAGGTCGCCTCGTTGCCAGCGGCGGTGGCTCCTGCAGTTCCTGCCCCCGTGGCCCCTGCCGCGCCGGCCAGCGGCACTGTCGTGCTGACGGCGCGCGAGGATGTGTGGTTGCGCATCGTTGATCGCAGCACCGGCAAGCGCGCTTTCATGGGCGTGCTGTCGGCGGGGCAGAGCTGGACCGTGCCGGCCGGCGGCCCGCACGTGATGCGCACCGGCCGGGCCGGCGTGATCGAGATCAGGGTGGCTGGCCGCGTGCTGCCGCCCTTGGGCCAGCGCAACCAGACGCTGGATGGCGTTGTGCTCAGCGCCCCGGCGCTGGCTGAGCGGTTCGCCGCCGTTCAGGCGCCGGCAAGCCCGGCTGCAGCACAAGCGAGACCAGCGGCCGCTCGCCCCGCTGCCGCCCGCTGAACCGGAGCCTATCTGTGTCGCGTCTGCCTGCCGCCCCGTTTTTTGCCTTTGCGCTGCTGATGCTGCCGCTGCCGCTGGCGGCGCAGGCGGTGGATGTCGGCAAGCTCGATCGCCGCGTTGGCACGCTGGAATCGGAAATGCGGGCGGTGCAGCGCAAGGTGTTTCCGGGTGGCAATGCCCGCTTCTTCGAACCCGAGATCCCGGCCCAGGCCCCCGCGCCGGCCCCGGAGCCAGCGGCCACGCCGGCCACCACGCCGCTCACCGATCTGACCGCTCGGGTCGACGCGCTGGAATCGAGCCTGAAAGGCATGACCGGGCAGATCGAGGCGATGGAATATCGCCTGCGCCAGTTGGAGGATGCCCAGCGCCGCATGAAGGGGGATGTGGAGTTCCGGCTGAACGCGCTGGAGAACCCCGGCGGCGCGGCAACGCCGGAGACCGCATCAGCCACGCCTGCCGCACCGGCAACCCCGGCGCCAAAGCCGCCGCCGGCCGCCGCAACCGCAGCGAAGCCGGCCACCGATGCCGCGGCCTGGACGGCCGCCTTCGCCAAGGTGACGGCGCGCGACTGGCCGGCAGCGGAAGCGGCGATGACCGGCTTCATTGCGGACTGGCCGAAATCGACCCGGCTGCCGCAGGCGCGCTATTGGCTGGGCCGCAGCCATGCCCAGCGCGGCCAGCATGCCCAGGCCGCCAAGGCGTTCCTCGAAGTCTATCAGACAGCGCCGCGCTCTACCCCGGCCCCCGATGCGCTGATCGGGCTGGCAAACAGCCTCAATGCCCTGGCCAAGCCGAAGGATGCCTGCCAGGTGCTGGGCGAGCTCCAGTCGGTCTATGGCGCCAAGCTCACCGACACGCAGAAGGCCGATGTCGCGCGCCAGACCGCCCGCGCCAAGTGCGCGGCCTGATCTTTCGCGCCTGATCGCGGCGGCACTGGGTCGCCCGCTCGATCCGCAGGAATGGCTCGCCGTGGCCACGTCGGGCGGGGCGGACAGCCTGGCCCTGCTCAGCCTCGCCGCCGCCGCCTTTCCTGGCCGGGTGACGGCACTCACCGTCGATCACCGTCTGCGCGAAGGCTCCAATGCGGAAGCCGCCGCCGTGGCACGACAATGCATGGGCCGCGGGCTCCCGCATGTGCTGCTGGTGCGCGAGGGGCCGGCCTTCACCGCCAATGTGCAGGCGCAGGCGCGGGCGGCGCGGTATCGGCTGATGGCGCAATGGTGCGAGGGCAATGGCATCGGCCTGCTGCTCACTGCCCATCATGCCGATGATCAGGCCGAAACGCTGCTGATGCGGCTGAACCGCGCCAGCGGCAGCACTGGCCTTGCGGGCATCAGGGCCTGCCGGCCACTGGCGCCCGGGCTGCAGCTGGTGCGGCCGCTGCTGGGCTGCCGCAAGGCCGATCTGGCAGCGATCGCGGCAGCTGAAGGCTGGCAGGTGGCGGACGATCCCGCCAACCGCGATCCCCGCCATGATCGCACCGCGGCGCGGGCGCTGCTGGCGGCCACTCCGCAGCTCGACGTGGCGGCGCTGGCGGCGGCCGCCGGCCATCTTGCCGAAGAGGCCGCAGCGCTGGACTGGGCAGCGGCGCGTGCCTGGGACGGCCGGGTGACGTCACAGGAAAGCGCGCTGTTGATCGATGCGGCCGGGCTGCCGGCCGCGCTGGTGCAGCGCCTTCTGGCCCGTGCGGTGCGCCAGCTTGGCGGCAGCGATCCGCGCGGGCAGGACGTGGCCCGGCTGGCGGCGCGACTCGGCGGCGGGCAGTCGGGCACGCTGGCCGGCGTGCTGGCGAGACCGGGCCCGCGCTGGCGGCTTGTCCCGGCGCCGCCGCGACAAAAGCGCCACAAGCCGGGCTGAAATGGCCGCAATGCCGGGTCAGAAGCGCGCAGCGCGGGGCGCAGGCGATTGCAAGCGTGCCAATCCGCCCTATCTTGTGGCATGGATGATGGGCGCAGCTGCGCCTGCCGCGTGAGTACAGGAAGCCAGAATGTCCGAAGGTCAGAACAAGCGCCCGCCCAGCCCCTGGATGAAGAACCTGGGCCTTTGGATCGTCATCCTGCTCGGTCTCGCCGTGGTTGTGAACCTGATGCAGGGCGGCAGCTCCAGCCGCAGCGGCGACACGCTGGCCTATTCCGACTTCCTGGCCCGTGTGGACGACGGCGCGGTGCGCTCGGTGGAAATCCGCGGCGACGAGATCGTCGGCCGCACCAGCGGCGATGAACAGTTCCGCACCTTCAATCCCGGTGACACCCAGCTGATCGAGCGGCTGCGCCAGAAGGGCGTGCGTTTCGATGCCAAGCCGGAAGAAAGCCGCAGCCTGGTCGCGCAGCTGTTCTTCAACATGCTGCCATTCGTGCTGATGATCGGCATCTGGATCTTCGTGATGCGCCAGATGCAGAACGGCGCCGGTCGCGGGGCGATGGGCTTCGGCAAGAGCCGCGCCAAGCTGCTGGTGCAGAAGGAAGGCCGCGTGACGTTTGATGATGTCGCCGGCATCGACGAGGCGCGCGAGGAGCTGCAGGAAATCGTTGACTTCCTGAAGGATCCGGGCCGCTTCAGCCGTCTGGGCGGCAAGATTCCGAAGGGCGCGCTGCTGGTCGGCCCGCCCGGCACCGGCAAGACGCTGCTGGCCCGCGCCATCGCCGGCGAGGCCAATGTGCCCTTCTTCTCGATCTCGGGCTCGGACTTCGTGGAAATGTTCGTCGGCGTGGGTGCTTCCCGCGTGCGCGATATGTTTGAACAGGGCAAGAAGAGCGCACCGTGCATCATCTTCATCGATGAAATCGACGCGGTCGGCCGCTCGCGCGGGGCCGGCCTTGGCGGCGGCAACGATGAACGCGAGCAGACGCTGAACCAGCTGCTGGTCGAGATGGACGGTTTCGATGCCAATGAAGGCATCATCATCATCGCCGCCACCAACCGGCCCGACGTGCTGGATCCGGCGCTGCTGCGCCCCGGCCGCTTCGATCGCCAGGTGGTGGTGGGCCGCCCCGATATCGACGGGCGTGAGAAGATCCTGGCCGTCCACATGAAGAAGGTGCCGCTGGCCCCCGACGTGAATGCCCGTACCATCGCGCGCGGCACGCCGGGCTTTGCCGGCGCCGATCTCGCCAACCTGGTCAACGAAGCGGCGCTGCTGGCGGCGCGGCGCGGAAAGCGGCTGGTGTCCATGCGCGAATTCGAGGACGCCAAGGACAAGGTGCTGATGGGCACCGAACGCAAGACCATGGCAATGACCGAGGACGAGAAGAAGATGACCGCCTATCATGAGGCCGGCCATGCCCTCGTCTCGCTGCACGAGCCGGCGTCCGATCCGATCCACAAGGCCACCATCATCCCGCGCGGCCGTGCGCTGGGCATGGTGATGCGCCTGCCGGAGCGCGACCAGTACAGCTATCACCGCGACAAGATGTACGCGAACCTCGCCGTCGCCATGGGCGGTCGTGTCGCCGAGGAGGTGATCTTCGGCTACGACAAGGTGTCATCGGGCGCCTCGTCGGACATCAGCTATGCCACCGATCTGGCCCGCTCGATGGCCACCCAGTGGGGCATGTCCGACAAGCTCGGTCCGCTGAAGTACACCGAGAACCAGGAAGAGGTATTCCTGGGCCACAGCGTGACGCGCACCCAGAATGTCTCGGAAGAAACCGCCCAGCTGATCGATCAGGAGGTGCGCGCCATCGTCACCGCCGGTTATGACCGCGCCAAGCAGGTGCTGACCGACCATATCGACCAGCTGCACGCCATTGCCGGCGCCCTGCTGGAATATGAGACGCTGACCGGCGACGAAATCAAGACGGTGATGGACGGCGGCACCATCGATCGCGGCAGCGCCACCACCACGCCGGTTTCGCGCCCGGCGGCCGGCGCCTCGGCCATTCCCAAGGCTGGTCGGCGCGGTTCGGGGCTCGGCGAGGCACCGGCCGGCGCGTGAGGTGGCTGGCGATTGCGACGGCGCTGGTGACGGCAATTCCCGTGGCTGCCGCTGATCAGCCGCTGATCGCCTGGTTCGAGATTCCGGTCAGTGATCTCGAACGCGCGGCCCGCTTCTATGCGACGGTGTTCGGCAAGCCGCTGACTCGCAGCCACGTTGATGGCTATGACATGGCGATGTTTTCCGGCGCTGATGGCCCGGAAGGCGCGCTGGTCAAAGGCGATGTCTATGTGCCCGCCAAGGCCGGCCCGATCCTCTATTTTCGGGTGGCGGATATCGATGCCGTGCTTGCCCGCGCGAACGCGGCTGGCGGGCGCACCCTTTATGCCAGGAAGGACATCGGCCCCAACGGCTGGGTGGCCGAATTCGAAGACAGCGAAGGCAATCGCATCGCGCTGAGCCAGCCGCGCTGATGGCTGAGCGCAGCCCGCTGCGCGCTGAATTGGAAGCGCCGCGCGCGCTGCGCCGCTTCGGCAGTGGCTGGTATGCCGGGCTGTTCGCCTTCCTGTTCGGCATTGCCGGGCTGGGGCTGGTGCTGGCTCTGCGCTTCCCCGAGGTCCTGTCCACGCCGGAACTGGCGCCGGTCTATCGTTCCGGCCTGCTGCGTCCGGCCGTGCATGCCCTCATCCTGGCCAGTTGGGCACTCGCCGTGATCTCGCTGTTGCTGGCCCGTTATCGGCTGATGGGGCTTTCGGCGCTGGCGTTGGCGTTGGTCGCCAGCCTGATCGGCACCGGTGCGGCCACGACCGGTCTTGGTGATCGTCGCGGCATCTTCTTCGGGCTGGACTTCTTCATCCTCAACATGGCGCTTTCCGGCCTGATTTTTGCGCCGCTGGAACGCCTGTGGCCGCACATCCGGGCGCAGCGCCTGTTCCGCAGCGAATGGCAGGTGGATCTTGTCTATTTCCTGCTGAGTTCGATGCTGGTGCAGGCGGTGGCCTTTGTCACCTTCGGGCCCTCCCGCCTGCTGCTGGCGCACAGCGCGGGGCTGGATGGCGTGCGGGCCGCCATCGCCGCCCTGCCACTGGTGGTGCAGGTGCCGCTGATCATGCTGGCCACCGATGTCATCCAGTACTGGCTGCACCGCGCCTTTCACCGCGTGCCCTTCCTGTGGCGCTTCCATGCCGTGCACCACAGTGCGCAGGCGATGGACTGGCTGGCGGGCTCACGGCTGCATTTTCTCGAGATCGCCGTGGTGCGCGGGCTCACCACCGTGCCGATGTTCACGCTGGGCTTCGCGCCCGAGGCCGTGCAGGCCTATGTAGCCATCGTCTATCTGCACAGCGCGCTGATCCACGCCAACATCGGCGGCGAGCGCGACTGGTGGGGCCACTGGATCGCCACGCCGCGCTATCATCACTGGCATCATGCCAGCGATGCCGAGGCCGTGGACCGCAACTTCGCCATCCATTTCCCGCTGCTCGACAAATTGTTCGGCACCTTCCAACTGCCGGCCGGTCGCTGGCCATCGGGCTATGGCGTGGCCGATCCTGTGCCGGCGGGCTGGTGGCCGCAGTTTCTCTATCCGTGGCGGCGCTGATCAGTCTTCGAGATGCTCGCCCGGCTCGCGACCAAGCGCCGGCTGCACGAAGGCATAGACGGCAAGGCAGGCGAGACTGGCAGCGCCCAGCCAATAGGGCAGGGTGGGGCCAAGCTGGTAAAGGCCGATGCCGATGGCGGGCGCAAAGATGAAGCAGCTGCCGTTGACCGAGGTGACAGCGCCGGCCACCCCGCCCTGCTCGGCCCGGCCCACGGCCAGACTGGCGCCGGCGGTGAAGCCGGGGCGGGCGAGGCCGTAGCCCAGGCTCATCAGGGCAAAGGCGATCACCAGGCCATGGAAGCTGCCGGCCAGCGCGATGCCGGCGGTGCCGGCGCCGGCAATCAGTGTGCCCCAGCGCATCAGCGCCGGCGGCGTGAGGCCCAGCTGCGGGATCAGTCCCCATTGTGCCAGCAGCGTGGCAAAGGCCCCGGCCATGAAGATCACGGCGATTTCCTGCTGCGAGTCCAGCGCACTGCCGCCCAGCGTGTCGATCACCAGGAAGCCCAGCGCCTGGCCCGTGGCGGCCTGGATGGAACCGGACACGAAGCCGAAGATCATGAAGGGCAGGATGCGACTGTCCTTCACGCTCAACCGCTGCGGCCGGCCGGCCGCCGCCGCCTTGACGCTGGCCCCGGTTGTGCTGCCGGCCACGCTGGGTTCGGATGCCGGGGCGCCGCTGCCGGCACGACCGGCTTGGTGGGTGGGATCATCATCCGGCAGCACGCGGGCAATGGCCAGCATCACCATCAGCGCGATGGCGGCAAAGGCGAACATCGGCCCGGCCAGCCCGAACGGCGGCAGGATGAACAGCGGCGCCACCGCAGGCCCGATGATGGTGCCCAGCCCGAAGGCAGACGCGAGACTGGACAGCGCGGCGGTGCGCTGCTGTTCGTTGGTGCGCCCCGCCACATAGGCCTGCGCCGCCGGGTTGGACGCGGAACCGAAGATGCCGAACAGGCTGCGCAGCGTGGCGAACAGCGCGAAGGTCGCCACCGGCACCAGCCAGCCGTTCAGACCGGCATGGATGGCAAGGCCGCAACCGGCCATCGACACCATGAAGCCCAGCGTGCCCAGCAGCATCAGCCGCCGCCGGCCCCGCATGTCGGATTGGCGGGCCCAATAGGGGGCGCTGAACGTCCACAGCAGGGCGGAGAAGGAGAAGATCACCGCCACCAGCATGTCGGGGATGTGGATCACCCGGGCGATGGCGGGCAGCACGGTCTGCAGCGCGGTGTTGCCGGCCGCCACGGTGAGCAGCGCGGCAAACAGCACGGCGAACTCGCGGCGCGGCAAGGCGCCTGCTCCAAGGCCGGCAAAGGGGTTGGGCGTATGCACGCTGGCCTTCATGGGCCGATGCGCCGCCCTTGCCAAGCCGGCAGATGCCCGCCAGCATCTGCCGTGCACAGGTGAAGCGGGAGGTCGGTGATGGCAGGCGGGCAGGGCAAGGTGCTGGTCACGGGCGCCTCGGGCTATATCGCCGGCTTCGTGATCAAGGCGCTGGTGGCCGACGGCTGGCAGGTGCGCGGCACCATCCGCAATTTGGCGCGGGCCAGCGAGGTGCGCGCCACGCTGGGCCTGCCCGATCTGGAGCTGGTGGCCTGCGATCTGATGCGCGACGATGGCTGGGCCGAAGCGATGGCCGGCGTCGATTTCGTCCAGCATATCGCGTCCCCGATCCCCGCCGGCGAGCCGAAGAACCCCGACGATCTGATCGTGCCGGCCCGCGAGGGCGCGCTCAGGGCGCTGCGTTTTGCCCATGACGCTGGCGTGAAGCGCGTGGTGATGACCAGCAGCATGGCGGCCATTGCCTATGGCCACGGGCCGAGGGCCGCGTCGTTCACGGAAAGCGACTGGTCGAACGTCGAAGGCCGTGATGCCTACGCCTATATCAAGTCGAAGACACTGGCGGAGCGGGCGGCGCGTGACTGGATGGCGGCCCAGGGTGCGCCGATGGAATATGTCTCCATCAACCCGGCCGCCGTGCTCGGCCCGGTGCTGGGGGCAGACTTCTCCACCAGCCTGGAAGTGGTGAAGAAGCTGCTCGATGGCGCCCTGCCCGGTCTGCCAAACCTGGGCTTCGGCGTGGTGGACGTGCGCGACGTGGCGGCCCTGCATGTGAAGGCGTTGACCACGCCGGGGCTGGATGGGGAGCGGTTCATCGCCCAAGGGCGCTTCCTGTGGATGCGCGAGGTGGCCGAGGTGCTGAAGGCCGGGCTGGGGCCGCAGGCGCGCCGCGTGCCGACGCGCGGCCTGCCTGATTGGCTGCTGAAGCTGCTCGCCAATTTCGATCCAACCGTGAAGATGGTGGTGCCCGAACTCGGCCGCCGCCGCGAGGCCAGCGCCGCCCATGCGCTGGAGCGGCTGGGCTGGCAGACGCGGGATGAGCGCGAGACCATCCTTGATTGCGCCAACAGCCTTATCGAAAAGGGGTTGGTGAAGGGGTAGCTCTGTCGGTCAGGCACGCCGAAGCGAAGCTCCGGCGTGACGTCGAAGCTGTTCGCACGGCCCGAAGGCCATGCGCCAGCCCGGCCGCGCCGGCGCGACTCCGTTCGTAACGTGGTTACGAACGGGCGCGCTCGGCGATCCACCGATCAATCTTGGCTTCCAGCACCGCCATCGGCAGCGCGCCGGTCATCAGCACTTCGCGGTGGAAGCCCTTGATGTCGAACTTCGGCCCCAGCGCGTTTTGCGCCTTGGCGCGCAGGCGGCTGATGGTGAGCTGGCCGATCTTGTAGGCCAGCGCCTGGCCGGGAATGGCGATGTAGCGCTCCACCTCGGCGGTGGCGTCGGTGCGGCTCATGCTGCTGTTGGCCAGCATATACTCGATGGCCTGATCGCGGCCCCACCCCTTTGAATGGATGCCGGTATCCACCACCAGCCGCAGCGCGCGCAGCATCTCGTCCTCATAGCGGCCCTGCAGCTGCCACGGGTCCTTGAACATGCCCAGTTCCGGCCCCAAGCTCTCGGCATAGAGCGCCCATCCTTCCGCAAAAGCAGTGTTGCCGCCAAAGCGCTGGAAGGCCGGCAGCTTTGCATTCTCCTGTGCCAGGCTGATCTGGAAATGATGGCCCGGGGCGGCCTCATGCAGATAGAGCGTTTCCACGCCATAGTTGCTGCGCGAGGGCAGATCATAGGCGTTGTAATAGAAGATGCCCGGGCGGCTGCCATCCGGCGTGCCGGCATTGTAGCTGCCGGCGGCGTCGGTCTTCTCGCGGTGCGGCGGCACGGGGCGGATTTCCAG